>WPCK01149834.1_pt1 | contig 38424 bp, 31 predicted proteins | sample 5399851 | NCBI WGS metagenome assembly WPCK01 (sample SAMN12869471, study PRJNA574797) | sludge metagenome | isolation source: wastewater treatment of pH11 | place: China:Beijing | collected 2019-05-20
GATGTGCGGGCCGCACTTCTGCAGCATGAAGATCACCCAGGACGTGCGCGACTTCGCCGCACAGCAGGGCATCGACGAGGCCGAGGCGCTCAAGAAGGGCATGGAGGTGAAGTCGATCGAGTTCGTCAAGAGCGGTGCCGATCTTTATCGTACGGTGTGACTGAAATGATGAATGTGACCTTCAACGGCAAGACCGAGATCCTGAACCACCGCCTGACCGTTCGCGACATGCTCGAGCGCATGGGCCTGGCCGGCAAGCGCGTTGCCGTCGAGCGCAATGGCACGGTCGTGCCGCGGGCAGAACACGGCGAGGTGCTGCTCCACGACGGCGACCGCATCGAGGTGATCGCTGCCGTCGGCGGCGGCTGACAGCAATTTCTGCAGTTTCGACTGCACCGGGAGACCCTCATGAACGACCCTTTGGTCATCGCTGGCAAGACCTATGATTCGCGCCTGCTCGTGGGCACGGGCAAGTACAAGGACTTTGACGAGACGCGCCTGGCCGTCGAGGCGAGCGGCGCGGAGATCGTCACGGTCGCCATCCGTCGCACCAACATCGGCCAGAGCGTGGGCGAGCCGAGCCTGCTCGACTACCTGCCGCCTTCGCGTTACACGTATCTGCCCAATACGGCCGGCTGCTACACGGCCGACGATGCGGTGCGCACCCTGCGCCTGGCGCGCGAGCTGCTCGATGGCCACGCCCTGGCGAAGCTCGAGGTGCTCGGTGACCCGACCAACCTCTACCCCAACATGCCCGAGACGCTGAAGGCGGCGAAGGAGCTGGTTCGGGATGGCTTCGACGTCATGGTGTATTGTTCGGACGACCCGATTCAGGCGCGCATGCTCGAGGACATCGGCTGCGCCGCAGTGATGCCTCTGGCCTCGATCATCGGTTCGGGCATGGGTATCCTCAATCCGTGGAACCTGCGTCTGATCATCGATAATGCGCGGGTTCCGGTACTGGTCGATGCGGGCGTGGGCACGGCGTCGGACGCGGCGATCGCCATGGAGCTGGGCTGTGACGCGGTGCTGATGAATTCCGCCATCTCCCATGCGCGCAATCCGGTGCTGATGGCCAGTGCGATGAAGAAGGGCGTCCAGGCGGGCCGCGAGGCCTTTCTTGCCGGACGCATGCCACGCAAGCTGTACACAGCGGAGCCCTCGTCTCCCATGCAGGGGATGATCGCTCCGGTTGCGCGGGCGGTCTGAGGTCGGCCGCCGTCGCGTGGAAGGGCTCTCGCGGCGCTTGCGTTCCTTGCACGGTGCAGGAGTGCGGTGCTCGGGGGCGTAGTGAGGGAATGCGAGAGTCGATGAGTGTCAAACCCACAGGGACAATGTGGCAGCAGCTGTTCCAGCGGTCCACGTCCGCCGGGCTGAGTCTGCAGGCACAGATCCGTGAGATGCTGGTGATGGCCATCCTGGATGGCCAGCTTCCGCTCGATGCGCCGCTTCCGTCGAGCCGGGAGCTCGCCGCACAACTGGGCGTCGCGCGCAACACGGTGGTGATCGCTTACCAGCAGCTTGCCGACGAAGGCTATCTGCTGTCGCGCGAGCGCAAGGGGCATTTCGTCAATCCGGAGATGCTCGAGGGGCGTGCTGCGCGTGCTGCCGGCCCGGCGCCGGCCCCCGCCCCTGCACATGCGCCCGACTGGGGGCGGCGTTTCCGCTTTCGTCCATCGGCGCAGCGCAACATCGAGAAGCGCTCGGACTGGCAGCGCTATCCGTACCCGTTCCTCTACGCGCAGTTCGACGCAAGCCTGTTTCCGACCGCGGACTGGCGTGAATGCTGCATGAAGACGCTCGGCGCGCTCGAGATCAGCGAGTGGGCACAGGACATGATCCTGCGTGACGACGAGTCGCTCGTACGGCAGATCCGTACCCGCGTGCTGCCGCGACGCGGCGTGTGGGCCTCGGACGATGAGATCGTCGTCACCGTCGGTGCCCAGCAGGCGCTCTATCTGCTTGCCGACCTGCTGGTCGGTGCCACAACGGCGGTGGGCATCGAGAACCCCGGCTACCCCGACGCCCGCAACATCTTCAGCAGTCGCAGCCCGGACATCATCGACCTTGCGGTCGACGGTGAGGGGCTGGTGCCGAACGAATCGTTGGCGCGCTGCGATTACGTCTATGTCACGCCGAGCTACCAGTGCCCCACCCAGGTCACGATGTCGATGACCAGGCGCGAGACGCTGCTGCGCATGGCCGAGGCGTCCGACTTCGTCCTCATCGAGGACGACTACGACAGCGAGAACCCCTTCGAGGGCGAGCCTGCACCGGCACTCAAGAGCCTCGATCGCCACGACCGGGTGATCTATGTCGGTAGCTTGTCGAAGAGCCTCGCGCCCGGGCTGCGGCTGGGTTACGTGGTCGGGCCGGCGGAGCTCATCCGCGAACTGCGCGGCATGCGGCGCCTCAACTTGCGTCATCCGACCGCCTTCATGCAGCGCGCCTTTGCGCTCTTTCTCTCGCTCGGGCATCACGACGCGCTGCTGCGCAGACTGTCCGCAGCACATCATGAGCGCGCACAGTGCCTGACCGCTGCGCTGTCTCGTCATTTGCCCGAGGTGCGCCATCAGCCGATCACCGGCGGTTCGGCGTGTTGGGTCGAGGGGCCTGACTGGCTCGATGCCGCGGTACTGGCGAGCGCAGCCGAGCGCGAAGGGGTGCTGATCGAACCCGGGAGCGTCTTCTTCAACGCTGATCCGCCGCCGCGCAACTGCTTCCGGCTCGGTTTCTCGTCGATCTCGAAGGACCGCATCGAGCCCGGTATCCGCGTGCTGGGCGAGGTTCTGCGCGCGCTGCGCCCACAAGCCTGAAGAGGGCGTGCGGGCCACGCGGACTGGCCCAAACGATTGTTCCGAACTGGTCCTACGCAGCCGCCTCCGCGATCCCTAATGTGCACCTCAGACGCTGCCGCTGACCCGCTCCGGGGGCGGACAGCGATGACAAGCCAAAGGGACCCATGGAGACGCAGATGACCCAACCCACAGTCGATTTCCTGCAAGCCTTCAGCGATGCGTGGAACCGCCACGACATCGACGCCTTGATGAGCTTCATGGCCGAGGATTGCTCCTTCCACGCCGTTGCCGGCCCCGATCTTCTCGGCCGCAGCTTTGTCGGTCGCGAGGCTGTGCGCCAGGGCTTCGAGCTTGCCTGGCAGACCTTCCCCGATGCCGCCTGGCTCGACCCCGACCACTTCGTCGTGGGCAACCGCGGCGTCACCGAATCGACGTTCTCGGGCACGAAGGCCGACGGCACGCGCATCGAGGCGCGCATGGTCGATGTGTTCACCTTCCACAACGGCAAGATTGCGGTCAAGAACGCCTACCGCAAGGACCGTCCGCCGGTCGTCGGCGCCTGATCCGGCCGCACGGCTTCACCGACGAGGATTCCGGACATGGATGCAGCAAGCCTCAAGCAGCTGGCCGCCAGCGGCAAGCCAACGCCCGCGGCGCGGCCTTATGACCCGGCCTACGATCCGCTGGTATCGGCCACGCCCGGCCACGGTCGCGAATACGCGCCCACCTATTGGATCGGCACTGCCGGCGAGCCGCCGGAAGACGATGGCCCGATCACCCATGACATCGACGTCGATGTGGCCATCATCGGCTCCGGCTTCACAGGGCTCACCACGGCGATCTTCCTGGCCCAGGAGTACGGCATCAAGGCAACCGTGCTCGAAGCCAACCGTACCGCCTGGGGGTGCAGCGTGCGCAACGGCGGACAGGCGCAGTGCGCCTCGGGCCGCCTCAAGCGCTCGCAGTGGATCGAGCGCTGGGGCCTGGAGACCGCGCTCAAGATGCACCGCGAATGCGTCGACGGCATGGAAAACTTCAAGGCGCTGATCAAGGACATCGACTGCGACCCGCAGCCCGGTGGGCACCTCTACATCGCCCACCGCGACAAGGTCATGCCCACGCTGGAGAAGGAAGCGCGACTCCTGCGCGAAACCTTCAAGTACGACGCCCGCATCCTGGACGCGGAGACGGTCAGGCGCGAGTACGTCGACGACAAGGAAGCCTGTGGCGCCATGCACGAGCCCGAAGGCATCGGCATCCATGCCGGCAAGCTCGCCTTCGGCTACCTCAAGAAGGCGCGTGCTCTGGGGGCGACGGTACACCCCGCCAGCCCGGTCCAGGGTTGGGAGACGCGCAACGGTGTGCACTACCTGCGCACACCGGGTGGCGTGGTACGGGCTCGCGCGGTGGGCGTCGCCACCGGTGGCTACACGTCGAACAGCCTGCACCCCGAGCTCAGGAATCGCCTGCTGCCGATTCTGTCGAATTCCATCGTAACGCGGCCACTGACCGAAGCGGAGATCGACGCCTGCAACTTCCGTACGACGCAGGTCATCACCGATACCCGCGTACTGCGCCACTACTACCGGCTGATGCCCGACAACCGGGTGCAGATCGGTAGCCGCAGTGCCATCACCGGGCGTGATGCGCCGCAGCAGAAGTACGAGAACTTCCTGATCCGCGACCTGCATCGCAAGTTTCCCGCGCTGGAAGGCATCCAGATCGACTACTCGTGGTGGGGCTGGGTGGATGTGAGTCACGACATGATGCCGCGCATCTACCAGCCGGACCCGGCGCAGACCATCTACTACGCGCTGGGCTACGGCGGCAACGGGGTCATGTACTCGGCCCAGGCCGGGCGCCGCCTGGCGCAGTGGATCGCGGGCGAGGGCAGGACGCTGGATCTGCCGATCTTCACTTCGAAACTGCCGTTCCCGAATGTGCGTGAGATGGTCGAGTCGCAGGCTTTCGCACCCTTCCGCCGGTTTGGCCAATGGTGGCTGTATCGCTGGTACCACCTCAAGGACGAGGTGCTCTGAAACAGGCGTACGGCCTTGATCGTATCGAACAAGCAAGGAGGACGAAGGCCCCGGAATGACACCCCGTCCAGCGGACGGGTGGTGCACCATGCAGCAAACCGCAGTACCCGCAGCAGCCAGACCTACAAGACCACCCCTAGTGATCGAGGAGACAACCATGAAGATCCGTAAATCCGTACTGATGCCGATGCTCGCCGCCGCCAGCCTGATGCTGAGCGCACCCGGCGCCATCGCGGCCACCTTCAAGATGGCGATCGGTGATGCTGCCGGCGGTACCCAATGGGAGCTCGCCACCAGCTTTGCCAAGAGTTTCAGCGACAAGACCGGCGGCAAGCACAAGGTCGATCTGTTCCCCAACGGCCAGCTCGGCGACGAGCAGGATACGGTGAACAACGCGGCGATGGGGCTGCTGGACTTCTCCGTTCTCGCCATCAACAACGTAACGCCCTTCTCGCCGACCGTCGGCGTACTGACCCTGCCCTACGTCATCCAGAGCGCGGAAGACGCTAAGACGCTGACTCAGGGTGCGGTGGGCCAGGAGCTGGTGGACAACACCATTCGCGACGCCGGCGTACGCATCGTGGGCTGGGCTTATTCGGGCTTTCGCGTACTGACCAACTCCAAGCGCCCGGTGACGACGCTCGCCGACCTCAAGGGCTTGGTGATCCGGGTGCCGAAGAACGAGATCATGATCTCGACCTATCAGTCCTGGGGGATCAACCCGACGCCGATGTCGTGGTCCGAGACCTTCACCGCCCTGCAGCAACGTGTGGTGGATGGCCAGGACAACCCCTACATCACCATCTCGGCGATGAAGTTCAACGAAGTCCAGAAGTACATCACCAACATCCGCTACATCTTCTCGCTCGAGCCGCTGATCATGAGCGAGCAGGTTTTCCAGGCGCAGAAACCGGACGTGCAGCAGGCTATCCTTGAAGCGGGCCGTGAAGCGACCGAACACAGCTTCAAGTACCTGTTGGAGACCGAGGAGCAGATTCGCGCCGACCTGGCCGCCAAGGGCATGGAGATCGTCGATCCTGCCGACGGCGAGAAGGAGTGGATCGAGAAGGCCACGACTGCCGTGTGGCCGAAGTTCCACAAGAGCATCGGCGGCAAGGACAAGCTCGACGCCGTCCTCAAGGCACTGGGCCGCTGATGTAATCCCCTGCCACGGCCCTTGCGATTGCGCGGCACCCCGCCGCAATCTTTCGCAAGGGCTGTGACAGGGGCGCCCGAAGCACTTCTCTACCCCAACGCGTCGTTCGCGCTGCCGGCGCAGCGCCCCGCCCGGTGCAGGCGCCCACGGCCGCCTCGGACGCGTTACGCCTCAGCCAGGGAGAGCCGCCATGTCCGTCAAACGGGCCATCCTGAAGTTTCTTTCCAATGCGGAAGAGTACCTGTGCGAGACGCTGCTTGCGTTGTTCGTAGTGCTCCTGTTCGTCCAGATCCTGTTGCGCCAGTTCTTTCACTACTCGATCCCGTGGGGTGAGGAGGTGGCGACCTACATGTTCGTGTGGTTTGCCTATCTGGGCGCCGTCGTGGCCGCGAAGATGTCGGCGCACAACCGCGTGTCGTTCCACTTCCGCTTCTTTCCGCCCATCGTCAAGAAGGTCAGCGAGACCGTTGCCGACCTGCTCTGGGTGGGGTTCAACCTCTACTTCGTGTGGCTGAGCTACGACTTCGTCTTCAACCGCATGAACATGTTCTGGAAGTCGCAGACGACCGGCATTCCGATGAAGTACTTCTACATGATCCTGCCGATCGCATTCCTGCTGATGTCGATCCGCATCCTCTGGAACAACTACCTGAAGCTCTTCAGGGGTGTCGACCTGCTCGATCCCGAAGCAGAGGAGATCGAGAAGATCAAGCGCACGGCTGCGGCCGCCCCGAAGGCCTGAGGCGCGGGGGCCTGGAGATACAGCAATGGAAGAATATCTGGTACTGATCCTGTTCGGCGGCTTCTTCGCCCTGCTCCTGCTGGGCGCACCGATCACCGTGTCGCTTGCCGGCTCGGCGATGCTCGCCTTCCTGGTGCTCGAGAAGAATCCGATCGCCTTCGTACAGATTGCGTTTACGTCGGTCGGCAGCTTCCCGCTCATGGCGCTGCCTGCGTTCGTGCTGGCCGGGGCGCTGATGGAGGCGGCGGGCATTTCAAAGCGCCTGGTAGATGTCGCCGAGACCATGGCCGGGCCGATCACCGGCGGCCTGGGGGCCGCAACGGTGCTGGCCTGCCTGTTCTTTGGCGCGATCTCGGGGTCGGGGCCCGCCACCACGGCGGCCGTCGGCATGCTGATGATCCCGGCGATGGCCAAGCGCCACTACGAGAAGAGCTATGCTTCTGCAGTGACGGCTTCGGCCGGCGGCCTGGGCATCATCATCCCGCCCTCGATTCCGATGGTCATCTTCGGCATCTCCGCACTCGGAATGGCACCGCCTGCCGAGGCGATCGCGAAGTTCGGCCAGTTCGACTCCGTATCCATCCCCAAGCTGTTCGTGGCCGGCGTCGTGCCCGGCCTGGTGATGGCCAGCAGCCTGCTTGTCATCAACTACCTGATCTCGAAGAAGCGCGGCTATCGGGGGCTCACCGAGAACTGGTCGGTCGGCGACATCGGTGCGGCGTTGCGCCGCGGCGTGTGGTCGCTGCTCGCGCCGGTGATCATCCTTGGCGGCATCTACACCGGCATGTTCACGCCGACCGAGTCGGCCATCGTGGCGATCTTCTACACCTTGTTCGTGGGCATCTTCCTGCACCGCGAGCTGAAGTTCGCCGCGCTGCTGAACTCGCTGCGCACCACAACCTGGATCACCGGCCGCGTGCTGCTGATCCTGTTCGCCGCCACGGTGTTTGGCCGCCTGCTGGTCGAGCAGCAGATCCCGGCAACGGTCGCGGCATCGCTGCTCAGCCTGACCGACAACATGTACCTGATCTGGACGATCCTGATCGTGTTCCTGCTCTTCATCGGCATGTTCATGGAGACGCTGGCGGCCATCATGATCCTGGTGCCGGTACTGCTGCCGGTGATGTACATGCTCGGCGCCGATCCCACCCATGTCGGCATCGTCCTCATCTGCGCGCTGTCGGTCGGCTTCATGACGCCGCCGCTGGGCGAGAACCTGTTCGTTGCCTCGGGTATCGGTGGCTCGACGGTGGAGGAGATCGTTGCCCGCATCCATCCGTTCGTCATCGCGTCTGTGGTGGCGCTGTTCGTGATCGCCTTCTTCCCCGCGCTCTCCCTGTGGCTGCCCAAGATGGTCGGCTACTGAGCGCGACCTCATCCTCATGCGTTTCAGGAGATCCCTCATGAAAACCTTCGTCATCTTCCTGGGCGGTCTTGCGATTGGCGCGACGCTTGTCTTCGGCAGCCTGCCTCAATCCGCCGCTGCCGCGGAAGAGGAGGGGGCGGTCATCAAGACCGCGCTCGAGATGCGTGCAGAGGCCTTGCTTGCGATCGCCGTAAAGCACATCGAGGACAAGGGCGAGGCCGGCGTGCGCGACTTCGCGCGCCAGTCGGCCTTCGTGGATCGCGATCTGTACGCGTATGCGGTGCGCACCGATGGCGTGTTTCTGGCCAGCGGCGGCTCATCGGCCGCACTCGTCGGCGACAACGTCATCGACTACGCGGACTCGGAAGGCAAGCCATTCTTCCGCGAGATGATCGAGACGGCGCGCAGCGAAGGGCGGGGTCGGGTCGAATACCGCTGGTTCAACCCCGCCGACAGTCGTGGCGAGCCGAAGGTGACGCTGTTCCAGCGCGTTGGCGACGTGATCGTGGCGGTCGGCTATTACCCGCCGCGCGCAACGCCGGTGGAGGCCAAGGCGATGCTGCGTGATGCGGTCAAGGCGTTGGCCGCTGACCGCGCAGCGACCCTGGCCGAGTTCCAGCATCTTGGGGGGCGCTTCATCCGCAACGACCTCTACGTGTTCGTCGTCGATCTCGAAAGTGGTCTGTTCCTCGCCCACGGCGCCACACCCGCCCTGGTCGGGACCGACGCAATGCAGCTGCGCGACCCGCGCGGAGAATTGATCGTGCTGCAGATGGCCCAGATCGCCAAGGACGATGGCGCAGGCGAGTACGACTACTTCTGGCGCAATCCCACCACCGGCCGGATCGAAAGCAAGCACACCTTCTTCCGTACCCACAACGGCATGTTGATCGGGGTGGGCAGTTACAACCGTTGAACGCTTGTATGACGGGCGCTCAGCGTAGCTGCGCCCCCGCCAGCTCCCCCAGCGTCATCAGCGCGTGCACGTGGCGGTCGCTGAAGGGGTAGCAGCCCGACAGGCGTAGGTGGCGGGTGTAGCGGCCCGACGGCGAGTACAGCTTGCCGGGCGTCATGCCGATGCCGCGGCGCAGGGCGAGGTCGAACAGGCGGTTGGTGTCGCAGCCCTCGGGCAGCTCCACCCACACCAGGAAGCCGCCGCTGGGCTGGGTGGCGCGCGTGCCGGCGGGAAAGGCGTCGTGGATCAGGCCGCGCAGGCGCTCGGTCTGCGCGGCATAGGTGCGGCGCAGACGGCGGATGTGCTGGGCGTAGCCGCCGCTCTCGAGGAAGCGCCCGATGGCCTCGCCCAGCAGGGCGGGCTGGGCCACCGACGAGCAGAACTTGAGCTCGGCCAGCTCGCGGCCGAAGCGTCCGCCTTCCATCCAGCCCACGCGCATGCCGGGCGCCAGCGTCTTGGTGTAGGACGCGCACACGATGATCCAGCCGTCGCGGTCGAACGCCTTCGCGGTCGGCTGCAGCGGCGTGCTGAACTGCAGCTCGGCGTAGAGCGCGTCCTCGATCACCGGCACCTTGTAGGTGCGCGCCAGGTTGGCGAGCCGGCGCTTGTTGGCCGGGCTCATGCTGGTGCCCAGCGGGTTGTGCACGGTGGGCATGGTCACCACCACCTTCAATCGTCCTTCCGAAAGCAGCAATTCCAGCGCGTCGAGCGACAGTCCGCCCTCGGGATGGGTGGGGATCTCGATCGCCTTGAGGCCCAGGCGGTCGAGCAGTGGGATCAGGTTGAAATAGGTCGGCGACTCCAGGCCCACCGTGTCGCCTGCCCGGGTGGTGGCGTGCAGCGCCAGCTGCAGGGCTTCCATGCAGCCGTTGGTGAGCAGGATGGCGTCGGGCTGCAGCTGCATGCCGAGCTCGGTGGCGTGGCGGCAGATCTCGCGCCGCAGCAACAGCGGGCCCGGTGGCAGCGAATAGTCGGTGAGCAGCTCGGGGTGGCGGCGGGTGAGGTCGGCGACGATGCGGCCCAGCTTCTCGCCGGGATAGAAGTCGCTGCCCTTGGGGCAGGCGAGCGACAGGTCGATGGTGTCGGGGCGGGTCTGTGCGGCGAGCACGCTGGCGATCCGGCTCAGCACCGTGCTTTCGGCGGCGATCGCCGAGCTCGGCTCGGCGGCGGCGGCCTGCGGGGCGGGCGGTACGGCAAGCTGCGAGCGCACGAAGTAGCCTGATTGCGGACGCGCGTCGACCAGTCCGTTGGCCTCGAGCTGGCGGTAGGCGGCCAGTACCGTGTTGATGCTGATGCCGCGGCTGTTTGCCGCCTCGCGCACCGAAGGCAGGCGGGCGCCAGCGACGAGGCGGCCGTCACGAATCGCTTCGCGCAACTCTTCGGTCAGCGTCTGATAGAGCGGGGTGGCAATGGCGGCGGGAGGGGGCACAGTAGGTTGGTCCTTTGATGGTTACAGTGCGTGCTGGCTTCGATCTGTAACCACAATAAAACTATTTCTCTGGACCTGTAACCTGAGTGCTGTCGTTCGTATAGTGATCTCCCGAAGCCTCCCGAGGAGAACGCCATGATCGACCTGCCGCTGATGACCTACGTCGCCACGATGTCCGTTACCCCGGGACCCAACAACATCATGCTCGCCGCATCGGGGGTGAATTTCGGTTTCCGCCGCACGCTGCCGCACCTGCTTGGCGTCAGCGTCGGCAACAGTGTCCAGGTGCTGATCGTCGCCAGCGGCCTGGCCTGGGTGATGGCCTGGCTCGACGCCCTGCGCCTGCCGCTGGTGGTGGTGGGCTGCACCTATCTGCTGTGGCTGGCGCTGCGCCAGGCGCGCGCGGGCCAGCCGGGGCGTGGCGGGCGTGTCGCGCCGCTCGGCTTCGTGGCCGCGGCGCTGTTCCAGTGGGTGAACCCGAAGGCGTGGATGATGGTGCTCAACATCGCCATCCTGTTCCTGCCGCGCGATGCCGACTGGAAAACGGCGGCAGGTCTGGCGCTGGTGTGCATGTCGGTGAACCTGCCCTGCATCACCGTGTGGGCGGTTGCCGGTGCGCGTCTGCGGGCCTGGCTGCAGCAGCCGGCTGCGCTGATGGTCTTCAACTACACGATGGCAGCGCTGCTCGCCGCGACCGCGCTGTGGATCGGCGCGGACGAGGCAAGGACGCTGCTCTAGGCCTAGTGCTTCTGCACGATCGCGCTGCCACCGCCGTGGCGCAGTGGTTCGCTAACTGCGGTGACCGTGCCATCGGCATTGAAGCGGATGCCGTTGGCGGCGCCGATCTGCTCGGTCTCGCGCCACTGGTGACCCATCGCCTCGAGCGCCCTGGCCTGTTCGCTGCCGGGGAACTGCAGCAGCGTCTCGACCAGGGTGGTGTCGCCATTGCGCTGGCTCATGCGCGGGGCGGCGAGCGCATCGGCCAGGCTCATGCCGAGGTCGATGTGGTTGACGATGGTCTGCAGCGCGGTGGTGATGATGGTGGAGCCGCCCGGCGAGCCGATGGTGAAGGCGGGCGCGCCGTCCTTCAATACGATGGTCGGGCTCATGCTCGAGCGCGGGCGCTTGAGGGCCTCTGGGACATTGGGGTGGGGGGCGCTGAAGTCGAAGTCGGTGAGCTCGTTGTTGAGCAGGAAGCCGCGCCCCGGCACGACGATGCCGCTGCCGCCCCAGTCCTCGATGGTGAAGGTGTAGGCGACGATGTTGCCCTCGCGGTCCGACACCGCCAGGTGCGTGGTGTGCATCGACTCCTGTGCCAGCGGCCGCGGCGTCGGGCGCAGCGGCACCGACAGGTCGTTCTGGAAGGCGTAGGGGTCGCCCTGTTCCACCTTGCCGGGCGCCGCCGTGGCGCTGATCAGACGGGCGCGCTCGCGCGCGTAGTCCTTCGACAACAAGCCTCCGAAGGGCACGTCGGTGAAGGCCTCGTCAGCCACGTAGGCATTGCGGTCGGCGAAGGCGAGTCGCGAGGCTTCCAGGTACAGGTGCTCGATCTCGGCGCGCGACTTGCCGCTGAGGTCGAAGTTTTCCATGATGTTCAGGGCCTGGGCGATGGCGATGCCGCCGCTCGAGGGCGTCGGCATGCCGAGGATCTCGTAGCCGCGGTAGCTCGAGCGGATCGGCTGGCGTAGCCGCGCCTCGTAGTCCTTGAGGTCGGCCATCGTCAGGCTGCCGGGGATGACCTCGACGCCCGGATTGGCGGGCGGGTGGTTCACCGCCGCCACCATGCTGGCGGCGATCGGCCCCTCGTAGAAGGCCTTCACGCCGCCGCGCGCGATGTCGCGGTAGGTCTGCGCCAGCTCGGGGTTGCGATGCAGGCTGCCCACCGGTAGCGCCTTGTCGTCCTGCAGGTAAAGCGCCGATGCGGTGGAGAAGCGCGCGAACTTGGCTTCGTTGGCGGTGTTGATGCGATGGAAGTTGGGCCCGACCTCGAAGCCTTCCTCGGCGACGCGGATCGCCGGCGCCAGCACCTGCTCGAAGCCCATCGTGCCATAGCGCGTCAGCGCCTCATGCCAGCCACGCACCGTTCCGGGCACGCCCACCGACAGGCCGTTGGGCACGGCGGCCTTCCAGTCCATTGCGCTGCCGTCGGCATTCAGGAACACCCCGGGGTGAAAGCTGGCGGGGGCGACCTCGCGGTGGTCGACGGCGATTACCCGGCGGTCCTTGGCCGAGTAGATGAGCATGAAGCCGCCGCCACCGATGCCGCAGCTGAAGGGGTCGGTGACGCCGAGCGTTGCCGCAGCGGCCACGGCCGCGTCGATCGCATTGCCGCCGGCGTTGAGGATCTCCATCGCCGCCAGGCTGGCGTGGTGGGAGATGGTGGCGACAGCGCCGCCGTGGCCGGTGTCGACCGGCTGCCTGGCCAGGGCACCGAAGGCGGCCATCATGACCGCGGTGGCGAGAAGGGTGCGTGCTCTCATGGTGCGCTCCGTCGTGCTGGGGTTCATGACGTTAGCACTATGTGCCCGGTTTGCCCAAGGCGGGAATACCCTGGCCGCACATCGGCCCCTGAAAGGCTCGCGACTCGCGTCCCCCCTGTAGGAGCGGCGCCAGCCGCGAGGGGTTGAAGGCGGACGAGGGTGGGTGGACGGCCGATGAAGGGCTCGCGACTAGCGTCGCTCCTACAGCCAACCCAGCGCGCGTCTCCTCCCTGTAGGAGCGGCGCCAGCCGCGAGGGTTTGAAGGCGGACGAGGGTGGATGGACGGCCGATGAAAGGCTCGCGACTTGCGTCGCTCCTACAGGTAACCCAGCGCGCGTCGCCTCCTTGTAGGAGCGGCGCCAGCCGCGAGGGGTTGAAGGCGATGAGGGGCAGGGCCTCCCCCCGAAAGGCTCGCGACTTGCGTCGCTCCTACAGGGGGGGCTGTGGGGTTACAGGCCCAGCGCCTGCGCGGTGTAGCGCGCGATCATGCGCTCTTCGTTGGTCGGCACCACGGCGACGGCGACGCGGCTGGTGGCGGTGTCGATGCGACGGGCATGGTCGGTGTTGGCGGCGGAATCGATCTCCACGCCCATCCAGGCGGCCATGGCGCACACCTTCTCGCGCACTGCGGCGGCGTGTTCGCCGATGCCGCCGGTGAACACGAGCGCATCCAGCCCGCCTGCGGCCGCAGCCAGCGAGCCGAGCTCGCGCGCGATGCGGTAGCAGAACAGATCCACCGCTTCCTGGGCCTCGGGGGCTTCGGAGGCGAGCAGGGTGCGCATGTCCTGGCTGATGCCCGATACGCCGAGCAGGCCTGATTCCTTGTAGAGCAAGCGGGTCAGCGCGCGCGCGTCCATGCCCTTTTCCTCCATGAGGTAGAGGAGCACGCCGGGGTCGATGCTGCCGCTGCGGGTGCCCATCATCAGGCCCTCGACCGCGGTGAAGCCCATCGTCGAGGCCACGCTCTTGCCGTCGCGCAGGGCGCACATCGAGGCGCCGTTACCCAGGTGGGCGATCACCACCGCGCCTTGGGCGCGCTCGCCGATCACTTCGGGCAGCTGGCGTGCCACGTAGTCATAGGACAGGCCGTGGAAGCCGTAGCGCTTGATGCCGCCCTTGGTCAGGCGGCGCGGCAAGGCGAAGGCTTGCGCGAGCGCGGGCTGGGTGCGATGGAAGGCGGTGTCGAAGCAGCCGACCTGGGGGATCGACGGCAGCAGCGCCGCGACCGCGTGAACCGCGCGCAGGTTGTGCGGCTGGTGCAGCGGAGCGAGGGGGACGAAGTCTTCCAGCTCTTCGAGCAGGCGTGCGTCGAGGACGACCGGCGCGCTGTAGCGCTCGCCGCCATGCACGATGCGATGACCGGCAGCGACGATGTCGAGCGCCGGATTGTGGCGGTTGAGCAAGCCGAAGACGTGCTCGAGCGCGTCGCGGTGCTGTTCGCCCTGGCTGCCGCCAGTGGCGACCGGTTCCTGGATGCGCTCGCCGGCGGCCGTCTTGAGCGTGACCTCGGGCGTGGCGCCGATGCCTTCGACCTGCCCCGACACCGCAGGTGCGAGTGCGACCTCGCCGTTGACCGGATAGAGCGCGAACTTGAGGCTCGACGAGCCTGCATTGAGAACGAGGACGGCTTTCATCGTGCCAGCGCCTCACGCTTCCTGTGTGCCATCAGCTGCACGACCGCGCACGACGCGGTACGCGTCTCGGCGGTGTCGGCGCGGCTGGTCAGCACGATGGGCACGCGTGCGCCGAGCACTACGCCGGCCATCAGCGCATTGGCCAGGTACTCGAGCTGCTTGGCCACCATGTTGCCGGATTCGAGGTCGGGCACCACCAGGATGTCGGCGTTGCCGGCGACGAGCGACTTGATGCCCTTGGTCTTGGCGGCGACCAGCGAAACGGCGTTGTCGAAGGCCAGCGGGCCGTCGAGCAGGCCGCCCTTGATCTGGCCGCGGTCGGCCATCTTGCACAGCGCGGCGGCCTCGATCGTGGAGCGGATCTTGGGGGTGACGGTCTCGACCGCCGACAGGATCGCCACCTTGGGTTCGGGCAGGCCGAGGATGTGTGCAAGCTCGATCGCGTTCTGGATGATGTCGACCTTATCCTCGAGCGTGGGCTCGATCATGATTGCGGCGTCGGTGATCATCAGCGGATGCGGGTAGGTCGGCACGTCGGCGAGGAAGACGTGGCTGATGCGGCGGCCGGTGCGCAGGTGCTTGATGACCTGGCTCATCATCTCGTCGGTGTGCAGCGAACCCTTCATCAGGGCTTCGGCGCCCCCGTCGCGGCACAGGGCCACGGCCGTCTCGGCGGAGGCGTGGCTGTGCGCGGTATCGACGATGCGAAGGCCCTTGAGGTCGATGCCGTGTTCTTCGGCCACGCTGCGGATGCGCGACTCGGGCCCGACCAGAATCGGGTCGACCAGGCCAGCCTGGGCTGCCTGCACCGGGCCGAGCAGGGACTCGCGGTCGCAGGGGTGGGCGACGGCGATCGGGATCGGCGCCAGCCCGGACGACACCGACAGCAGGTGGCGGTAGCGCAGCTCGCGGTCGGACACCGTGACCTCGGGCAGCACCACGCGCGGGCGGCGGATCTTCTCGGTCGGCGCCATCACCTCGGCCACGCCGTCGATCACCTTCAAGCCGTCCTGGTTCACCGCCAGGCAGTCGAAGACGATGTGGTGGTTGTGCTCGAACTTTTCCTTGCAGGTGACGCTGATCGTAAGCGTGTCGCCAATGGTGATCGGGCGCCAGAAGTTGAGCCCCTGCGACACATAGACGGTGCCCGGGCCAGGGAACTCGGTGCCGAGGATGGTGGAGATCAGCGTACTGCCCCACATGCTGTGGCCGACGACTTCGCGGAACTGGCTGGAGCGGGCGTATTCGAGGTCGACGTGGGTCGGGTTGACGTCGCCCGACATGGCCGCGAACAGATGGATGTCCTCGGGGCGGAGCGTGCGCACCAGGGTGGCGACGTCGCCGACCTGGATCTCGTCGAAGGTGCGGTTCTGGATGAACTCGGGGGCGGGAGCTTGCATGTCGGTTCTCGGTATCGTGTGCGTTACAACGCGCAATTCTAGGGGCTGTGTGCGGCGGGAATAAGACAAAAAACGATCAAATTGTGCAATGCGGCAATCAAAACGTGGTTTTGTTCCCAAAGTGGTATTTTTTGCTGATGCTCCATGCATTTGCTCACAGGTTGCGTTGCCGCGCACATGCTAAACTCCGCGCCAATTTGCCACCGTGGAATCTTCTATGGAAGTCGTCGTTCTCGCTGCCGGCCAAGGCAAGCGCATGCGCTCGGTCCTGCCCAAAGTCCTGCAACCCATTGCCGGCAAGCCGATGCTGGCGCATGTGCTCGATGCAGCACGCACACTCGATGCCCAACGCATCTGCGTGGTCTATGGGCATGGCGGAGAAGTGGTGCGCGAGCGCCTCGATGCCCCCGACCTCGCCTGGGCGCGGCAGGCCCCGCAGCTGGGCACCGGTCATGCGGTGCAGCAAGCGCTGCCGCACCTGACCGACGGCGACATGGCGCTGGTGCTGTACGGCGACGTCCCCCTCATCGGCTTACCCACGCTGCGCCGCCTGGTCGAGGCCGCAGGCGATGCCCGTCTCGCCCTGCTCACGGTCGAGATGGACGACCCCACCGGCTACGGCCGCATCCTGCGCGACACCGACGGCCGCGTCACCCGCATCGTCGAGGAGAAGGACGCCAGCGCCGAGCAGCGCCGTGTGCGCGAGGTCAATACCGGCATCCTGATCGCCCCCGTCGCCCGCCTGCGCGACTGGCTCGGCCGCATCGGCAACGACAACGCCCAGGGCGAGTACTACCTCACCGACATCATCGGCCTGGCCGTGGCCGACGGCGTGGATGTCGCCACGGTGCAGCCCGACGCCTTCGCCGAGACGCTCGGCGTCAATAACAAGGTGCAGCTCGCCGAGCTCGAGCGCATCCACCAGGGCAACATTGCCCGCCGCCTGATGGAAGAAGGCGCCACCCTGATCGACCCCGCACGCATCGACGTGCGCGGCACGCTTACGGTCGGGCGGGACGTCGAGATCGACGTCAATTGCGTCTTCGAAGGTACGGTCGAACTCGGCGACGGCGTGCGCATCGGCCCCAACTGCGTGGTGCGCAACGCCCGCATCGGCGCCGGCACCCGGCTCGAGCCCTTCAGCCACGTCGACAGCACTACCATGGGCCAGGCCTGCGTGATCGGGCCCTACGCCCGTACCCGCCCGGGCACCGTGCTCGGCAGTGACGTGCATCTGGGCAACTTCGTCGAGGTCAAGAACAGCGTCATCGCCGACCACTCCAAGGCCAACCACCTGGCGTACGTCGGTGACGCCGACGTCGGCAGCAAGGTCAACATCGGCGCCGGCACCATCACCTGCAACTACGATGGCGCCAACAAGCACCGCACCATCATCGAGGACGAGGTCTTCATCGGCTCCGACACCCAGCTCGTCGCGCCGGTACGCGTGGGTCGCGGCGCCACCCTGGGCGCCGGCACCACGCTGACCAAGGATGCACCTGCAGGGCAACTCACCGTGACCCGCGTCAAGCAGATCAGCCTGGAGTGGAAGCGCCCGGTCAAGCAACCGCGCTGAATCCGCCCCAAAAAACCAAAACGAACACCTCTTCAAGGAAGCCCTTCCATGTGTGGCATCGTCACTGCGATCGCGTCGAACAACGTCGTCCCTGTCCTGCTCGAAGGCCTGCGCAAGCTCGAATACCGCGGCTATGACTCCGCCGGCCTGGCCGTGCTCGCGGGCGAACTCACCCGCCTGCGTGCCTGCGGCCGCGTCGCCGAGCTCGCTGCGCTGGCCGATGCGCGCCAGCTCTCCGCCAACATCGGTATCGCCCACACGCGTTGGGCCACCCACGGCGTGCCCTCCGAGCGCAACGCCCACCCGCACATCTCGGGCGGCCTGGCGGTGGTGCACAACGGCATCATCGAGAACTTCGAGGCCATCAAGTCCGACCTGCAGGGCAAGGGCTACGTCTTCGAATCCGAGACCGACACCGAGGCCATCGCCCACCTCATCCACAGCAAGCTGCAGACCACGCCCGACCTCTTCGACGCCGTGCGTGCGGCCACCAACGAGCTTGTCGGCGCCTACGCCATCGGCGTGCTGGCCGAGGCCGAGACCGGGCGTGCCATCGTCGCCCGCCGCGGTTCACCGCTGCTGCTGGGCGTGGGCGAAGACGGCATGTACGCTGCCTCCGACACCGCTGCACTGCTCCAGGTCACACGCAAGGTGGTGTACCTGGAAGACGGCGATCTCGCAGAGCTGCGCCGTGACAGCTACCGCATCGTGCTCGCCGACGGCACCCCGGTCGAGCGCGCGGTGCATCTGTCGAGCTTGTCGGCCGACGCCGTCGAGCTCGGCCAGTACCGCCACTACATGCAGAAGGAAATCTTCGAGCAGCCCCAGGCCCTGGCCAACACGCTCGAGCTGATCGGCGGCGGCGCCGGCATCACGCCGCAGCACTTCGGCGCGCGTGCGGCCGAGGTCTTCGACGGCGTGCGTCGCGTGCTCATCCTGGCCTGCGGTACCAGCTACCACGCGGGTCTGGTCGCACGCTACTGGATCGAGGCCATCGCCAAGCTGCCGGTCACCGTCGAGATCGCCAGCGAATACCGCTACCGCGAATCCGTGCCCGACGCCGACACCCTGGTCGTGGTCATCTCGCAGTCGGGCGAGACTGCCGACACCCTGGCCGCGCTCAAGCACGCCAAGGCGCTCGGCATGCAGCGCACGCTGGCGATCTGCAACGTGCCCGAATCGGCCATCGTGCGCGAGACCGCGCTGCGCTTCATCACCCGCGCCGGCCCCGAGATCGGTGTTGCCTCCACCAAGGCCTTCACCACCCAGCTCGCCGCCTTTGCGCTGCTTACCCTGGCGCTGGCCAAGCTCAATGGTCGCCTCAGCGCCGAAGACGAAGAGCGCCGCCTGGCCGCCCTGCGCCACCTGCCCGTCGCCGTGCAGAAGGTGCTGGAGCTCGAGCCCGAGATCGAAAAGTGGGCCCAGCGCTTCGCCGGCAAGGAGCACGCGCTCTTCCTCGGCCGCGGCAGCCACTGGCCGATCGCCATGGAGGGTGCGCTCAAGCTCAAGGAGATCTCCTACATCCACGCCGAAGCCTACGCTGCCGGCGAACTCAAGCACGGCCCGCTCGCGCTGGTGGACAAGGACATGCCGGTGATCGCCGTATCGCCCGCGGACGAACTGCTCGAGAAGCTCAAGTCCAACCTGCAGGAAGTCCGCGCCCGCGGCGGCGAGCTCTACGTGTTTGCCGACGCCGGCAGCGAGATCCCGGAATCCGAAGGCGTGCACATCCTGCACATGCCCGAGCACTACGGCATGCTGTCGCCCGTGCTGCACGTGATCCCGCTGCAGCTGCTGTCCTACCACGCCGCATTGGTCAAGGGTACGGATGTGGACAAGCCCCGGAACCTGGCGAAGTCGGTGACGGTGGAGTAAGTCGGCGGCGGGGGCGTGTGCTTGTTCCGCGCAAATAAAGTCGAAAACGCCTGGATGATGTCCGGGCGTTTTTGCTTGCGCGGGTGACTAGCCTCCTGGTCACCGAACGGCGTGTGCCTCACCGGGCGGGGGTGTTCTCTGACCGTGGGTGACATCGGTGGCCGGCGGGTGGTCGGCCTGATCACCAACGGCAGCTACTGAGCACTCAGCCCGACCTCACACATTCGGCCATCACGAGACGTAGCGACTGGGAAATTTCCGCCAACGCGAACGACGGATAGCCGATCAGGGACTTGCCGTCTGCTTGTTATCGGCCTCGGTCAAAAACTGTGTCTGCGCCGCTGCTTGCGGACTATACGTCAATGACGTATAGTCCGCATATGAGAACAGTTGCTGAAACCGCTATCTTCCAGCGCTATGCCAGTGAAATCTGGTCGGAGGCCGAGCGCGCTGAGTTCATCAACTGGATTGCAGCCAATCCAGAAGCCGGTGACGTCATCCGGGGAAGTGGCGGCTGCCGCAAGGTCCGTTGGACATCTGCGGGACAAGGAAAACGCGGTGGCGCCAGGGTCATTTACTTCAACGCGAACACCGAAACCATTTGGCTCTTGATCGCCTACAAGAAAGCCAAGTTCGACAATCTCCCCACGTCCTTCTTGGCGGAGTTAAAGCAAGGAGTCGAAGATGCCCTCTGAAATCGAAAAGTTCCAGCAGGATTTGCTTGAGTCCGTCAAGCAAATGAGGCGTGGCGAGGCCGTACGCACCACGCGTGTCGAGTTGTCCGAAGCAGCTGAGGCTCGTGCAAAGATGGGCTTGTCTCAGCAAGCTTTTGCGGATCTGCTCGGAGTGTCAGCCAGAACGCTGCAGGAGTGGGAGCAGGGGCGTCGCTCGCCTACGGGTGCGGCCAAGACGTTGCTCCGTGTTGCCGTTTCTCACCCTGAAGTCTTGCAAGAGTTACGTATGTAAATAAATTCACATCGGGTATTTTCAAAGAGCCGCACGGACGGCAGCTTGGTGACCGGCATGTTGCCGTTTAGCTTGATAACGTCATCAGGCGGCTCAGGGTCGGTAGTTCCAGTTGGCAAGACGGAGAAGCCGCCGTTCGCCGTCGCCCGACGCTCGAAAGGCAGGTGACCAACACATTGCGGCCTGATTACGCCATCAAGCCACCGGTAGCTGAGGTCGAAGACAGGTCGTCGGTCGAAGTTGCAACTCGCGGGGGGCTTTCATGCGCCTTCCGTGCGCTCACCTTTTGTACGGCCTTGTCTTGGTAGAAGCGTCGCGCCTCGGCATCGACCGGTGCCACCCACCTGACAATCGAGTGCCCATGCCCCTGATCCAACCCTTGAGCGAGCGCCGGTGCATCAGCTGTGATCGCTGGCATGGTCGGCGGCGGCCCGGCGACGCACCGGACACGGTCGAGGTCGCCTCCCCGACGGTACGCGGCGTCTGCATCGAGGGGCCGTGGCACCGCAGCCTGCGTGGCGTGCGTTCTGCCTGTGGGCAGTGGTTGCGCTGGCGTGAACTGTCGGCGCCCGTGGAAACACCCTCATCCGATTCCTGACTGCGCCGGGCCTTGCGCTGGATGACAACGCCCTGGCCGCATTCAGCGCAAACCGCAACCGCTCCGCCAGCGCGATCTCCCCGAGCTCGGCCCGCAAGGCAAAGCTCAGCAGGCCGGTACCGCAGCCATACTCGAGGGCGCGCATCGCCGAGCTGAGCGGAACCTCGCTGCGGATGCCGTGTGCAACAGCCTCTGCCCGCGCGGCCTTCATCGGGTCGGCATCCCAGGTCGCGGCGCATTGATCGAAGTACGTGGTCGAGTTCATGGGGTATGGGGAGAAGGTATCAGTGTGAGGGGGCCATGATGGCAGACCTCGGCCTGCCCGCCAGTTCAGTCTCGATCTTGAGCCTGCTCTTGAGGCGTCACATGTCAAGCACCGAGTGTCTGCCGGGAGTAACGGCATTCGAATGTCAATTACAATCCTGGTGGTTACCCCTATAAACCCATAGTCATGGCAGACCTGCCCCGTGCCCGATGTCTGTGCCTCGACATCGAAACGACGCGCCAGGACCGCATGGTCCTTCGTGAAGTCGGGGCCTATCGACCTGATCTGGATGCGCGTATCAAGCTCAATGGCCGCGCACCAGATCTTGCGACCAGGCTCGACGCGATCACCGCAGGCGCGGCCTTCGTGCTCGGGCACAACGTCGTCGCGTTTGATCAGCCGGCCTTGGCGGCTCTGCATCCCGGGCTGGCCTTGCATCGCTTGCCCCTGATCGACACGCTCGAGCTTTCCCCCGTCGCGTTTCCGCAGAACCCTTATCACCGCTTGGTGAAGGACTACAAGCTGTGCACGACGACGCGTAACGATCCGGTACGCGATGCAGAGCTGGCCTACGCGCTATTTCTCGACCAGAGCGAGGCGCTGCGCTTGCGCGTCGCCGACCACCCTGATGAGGCCTTGTGCCTGCATTTCCTGCTCGCCACGGAGGACGGGAAAGGGGTGGCCAACCTGTTTGCCTCCCTGCGCCGCGCACTCAGGCCTTCACTAGCAGACACCCGCGCCGCTTGGGAGCGTATGACGCGTGGCAAGGTGTGTATCACCGGGCAACGGCTGGTGGTCGACCAATTCCTGATCAACCCGGATTGGCACAAGCCATTGGCGTACGTGCTGGCATGGCTGGGTGTGGCAGGTGGCAATTCGGTTTTGCCACCTTGGGTGAACCTGAGTTTTCCTCGGGTGCGCGAGGCGATCGCCATCCTGCGTGACACCCCGTGTGCTGACCCCGCGTGCTCCTGGTGTCAGGAACAGCACGATCTAGAAGCGCTCCTGTCGCGCTACTTTCCCGGAATTACCCGCTTCCGTTCCGCGCCCGCTACAGCGGACGGCCGCTCCCTGCAGCGTGCGATCGTTGAGAACGGCTTTGCCGGACGTCCCACCCTGGCCATCTTGCCGACTGGGGGCGGAAAGTCACTGTGCTTCCAGTTGCCAGCGCTTGCGCGCTACTACCGAAACGGCAGCTTGACGGTCGTGATCTCGCCCTTGCAGTCCTTGATGAAGGATCAGGTCGACAACTTGGAGGCTCGGGGGGCCACCTGCGCAGGCTATCTCAACAACATGCTCAACCCCTTGGAGCGCCGGGCGATGCTCGACAAATTGCGCCTGGGCGACCTAGGGCTGATTTTTGTCGCGCCAGAGCAGTTTCGCAGTTCGACATTTGCCAACGCACTCAAGCATCGCGAGGTGGGTGCATGGGTGTTTGACGAGGCCCACTGTCTGTCCAAGTGGGGGCACGACTTCCGTCCAGACTACCTTTACGTTTCACGCTTCATCAAGGCGCGACAGAAGGACAAGCCCTCGCCAGTATTCTGCTTCACGGCCACGGCCAAGCCGGACGTCGTGGACGATATCTGCGCACATTTCGAGAAGCGGCTCGGTTTCACACTTGATCGTCTGGAAGGCGGAGTCAGCCGAGAAAACCTGAACTATGAGGTCCGCCCCGTCCCGGTGCAGGCCAAATACGGCGAGGTGTTGCGACTATTGCAGGACGCCCTGCGCGAAGACGGTGGCGCCATCGTGTTCTGCGCGCGTCAGAAGACGGTCGAGGAACTCGCTCAATTCCTGAAAGAGGCTGGACTGGCCTGCGGCCATTTCCATGGCGGTATGCTGCCCACTGACAAGCGCACGGTACAGGAGGCGTTTCTCGCGGGTACCCTCCGCGTGATCGCTGCGACCAACGCGTTTGGCATGGGGGTGGACAAGCCGGACGTTCGCCTGGTGATCCACCTTGATACGCCAGGTTCGCTGGAGAACTATCTGCAGGAAGCGGGTCGTGCCGGACGCGACCAGGCACCGGCGCGCTGCATCCTGCTCTATGACGAAGCGGATCTGGACGTCCAGTTTCGCCTTCTGAAAAACTCCCGACTCACTCAGCATGACATCGGGGCCATCCTGAAGGCGCTGCGCACCATCCAGCGCAAAGACCGCAGCGATGGCGAGGTGGTAGTGACCAGCGGCGAGATCCTGCTTGAGATCCCTGAAGCACACCGTATCGACCCGGACGCGAGCGACGCCGACACGAAGGTGCGAATCGCCGTTGCCTGGCTCGAGGAAGCGCGGCTGCTTGAGCGTCACGAGAATCGCACCAATGTGTTCCCCGGGAGCTTGCTGGTGGCGAGCGAGGATGAGGCGCGGGCGATTCTGGAAAAGAAGCTTGGCCCCAACACCGACATCCAGCCTTATCTGCGGATCCTTGGCATTCTCATCCAGGGCGAGGATGACGAGGGGGTGTCCACCGACGAGCTGATGTTGGCAACGGGCCAGGACTCCAGAACGCTCCAGCACATGCTGCGCGAACTCGATCGTTGGAAGCTGCTGTCGAACGATACCGAGATCGGTGTGACTTTCTACCGCGATCCGGATACGGCTCAGCGGCTGGATGAACTGGCGCGACTGGAGAACGCCCTTGTCGCAAACCTGCGAGAAGCAGCGCCCGATGCTGCTGACGAGGGCTGGCAGGTTCTGAATGTACGCCACTTGTGCGACACCCTGAGACGTGACGCTCAGGTCGACTTCGACCCGGAACGGCTCACGCGTTTGTTGAAGTCCTTTGCAGAGCCGTTCGGCGAAGGGCCGGGTAACCGAGGATTTTTTGCATTACGTCCGCACACGGCGGAGACCCGCTACATCAAGCTGCTCCGCGACTGGCGAGCAATTGACACCATCCGGGAGCGCCGCATGCGGCTGGCCGGTGCACTCGTCGCCGATTTCCAGCGTCGTCGACAAGGCAACATGCTGCTCGTCACCTGTAAGCAGGGGGAGCTCGAAATCGCGCTGCAGAGCGACACTACGCTAGCTGATCTCGACGTATCGAAGTGGGACGCAGCGCTGGCTGCTGCCTTGCTGTACCTCGACGCCAACGAGGTGCTGCACCTGGCGCGCGGCAAAGCGGTGTTCCGGTCTGCGATGCGCATCGAGCTTGATGCCGAGGCACGCCGTCGCCAGTTCAAGAAGTCTGACTATGCGGAGCTCGCCTTGCACTACAAGGACAAGATTGTCCAAGTACATGTCATGGCTGAATACGCCAAGCTCGCAGCGCGCAAGATCCAAGCGGCGATGAACTTCATCGTCGATTACTTCAGCCTGGACCGCGCCGAGTTCGTGCGACGCTACTTCGCCGGGCGCAAGGACGTGCTTGAGATGGCGACGACTGAAGCTGCCCATCGTCGCATCCTCACCGAACTTGCCAATCCTGAGCAGCAGGCCATCGTCGCCGCACCACTCGAAGGCAACCACCTTGTGCTTGCCGGCCCCGGTTCGGGCAAGACGCGGGTGATCGTTCATCGCGTGGCCTGGCTACTGCGCGAAAGCATGGTGCTTCCTGCTGCGATCATGGTACTCGCCTACAACCGCTCAGCCGCGAATGAGATCCGCCGTCGCCTTTGGGCGCTCGTAGGCGCCGATGCGGCTGGCGTTACGGTACAGACTTTGCACGGTTTGGCGATGAGACTGACAGGGACAAGCTATGCCGTCGCGCTCGAACATGGCGAAGCGGTAGATTTTGGCGAGGTGATTCGCAAGGCCACGCGCTATCTAAGCGCAACCGAAAAAGGCGATGACGGCGACCTCGGCCCGTCCATCCTTCGCGACCGGGTGCTTGCTGGGCTGCGTTTCCTCCTGGTCGATGAGTACCAGGACATCAATGGCGATCACTACGATCTCATCAGCGCGGTTGCAGGGCGAAGCTTGAAGACTGAGGAAGATCGCGTTTCGCTGATGGTGGTCGGCGACGACGACCAGAACATCTATGCCTTCGATGGTGCCAGTGTGCGCTACATCCGACAGTTCGAGACCGACTACGCGGCACGTCGCTACACGCTGGTCGAGAACTACCGCTCGTCACGCCACATCATCGATTCTGCAAACCGGGTGATCGAGCGCGCACGCGATCGGATGAAGTCGGGACAGGCTATCCGTGTGAACCATGCGCGTCGCGACCATGCAGATGGCGGGGAGCTGGCCGAGCGCGATTCGCTTGCAGCCGGTCGCGTTCATGTGCTCGAAGTGCCGAATGATCCGGGCCAGGAAGCCCAAGTCGCATTGAAAGAACTTCAGCGCCTGCATGACCTGATGGCACGTGGCGAAGCCGGGCAATGGGGCCGCTTCGCAGTGATCGCTCGCCGCTGGGAGGATCTCGAGCACTTGGCCGCCCAATGTCGTATTCGCGGCGTTCCCGTTCAGATGCTGAGTGACACCGGCCAGCTCAGCCTGCACACCCTGCGAGAAGGGAATGCGCTCCTTGCGTTGCTTCGCGGGCAAGATCGCCGTGCACGGCGGCGGCGTGTGCTGGTCCGTGCGGGGGCGCTTGGGCGTTGGTTTCGCTTACGCTTCAAGATCTCGACGGACAGTCGGATTGCTCACCCACAGCGTGCTGTGCTTGCGCAGTTCATCGAGGACATCGACTCATCAGCCCCCGATGCCGAATTGGTCGCGGACGATCTCGTCGAAGCGCTCTATGATTTTGGCGCTGGCGGAAAGGCAATCGGGGGGTTTCGACCCAACGCACCAATGGTGCTCATGACCGCACACCGGGCCAAGGGCCTGGAGTTCGACCATGTCCTGATCCTCGATAGCGGCGGCTGGCTGGGTAGAGGGGACGACGAGAGACGGCTCTACTATGTCGGGATGACGCGGGCGCGCAAGTCGCTCACCTTGTGCGAGCGTCTTGGGGGGGAGCACCCCTTCGTGCACGATGCTGATGGGCTGACCTTGCGGTCACGGCCAGCCGTGATGGCATCTAAGTGCCGCATGGCCAATCGCATATGGCGCGCGGACCCCGAGAAGATCGTGCTCTCATGGCCTGGTTACTTTGCTCCTGAAGCGCCTATTCACCGGGCACTGGCGGCACTCGACATCGGCGATCCGCTCACCATGCGGCCACGCGACGAGGGAGGCTGGGAGCTTGCCAACGCGGCCGGGGTGGCAGTTGGGCGGATGTCATCCAAGTTCCAACCGCCCTCGGCCAGGATTGTCGCGGTCCGCGTGGCTGCCATACTCGTGCGCCACGCGAAAGAGGGCGCTCAGGGGCAGGCCCAGTTGAGGTCCCGAACTTGGGAGCTTGTGCTGCCGGAGATCGAGTATGCGGGGGATGAGCGATGATCGTGCTCCATGCTTGGCTGCCCGACATGCTTCTGCCGCATTGAGGCGGCCGTATTGAGGTTGCACGCGGTAGCCGCTGGCAAATGGCAGCTCAGGCCGCTGTCCTGACCCCCGGCAAACCGTGCGGGATTCGCCGGGGAAACGGCCCCGTGGGACCTGACGTTCCATGAGAACTCTTGAGCGAGTGTGCAGGTCCATCGCGCTTCCCTCTATCCTCACCGCAATCCTCTAGGCTGAACCGATGCACAACAAACGAACGCAATGGTGGTGGCTGATGGCCGCCTGGGCTGTCGCCCTGAGCGCCACACTGGGTGCGCTCTTCATTGGCGAGGTGATGGGCATGACGCCCTGCGTGCTGTGCTGGTACCAGCGCATCGCCATGTTTCCGCTTGCCGTTATCCTGGGCATGGCCGTGTTTGCCGACGACAGGCGCGGCGCGCTGTATGCGATGCCGTTCGCGATTGTCGGCCTCGCCCTGGCGGTCTATCACAGCGCCTTGGTTGCCGGTTGGGTGCCGCAGTGGTGGGTGCCCTGTGGCACCGGGCCGTCGTGCAGCCAGCAGGCCCTGGTCATTTTCGGCGACATCCAGATACCCTGGCTGTCGCTGGCGGCGTTCTTCGCCATCGCCGCCGCCCTGACGATCTATCTGAAAAGGACCCGTGCATGAAAACAAGACAACTGCTGACGCTCGCCGTGTTGCTGATTCTCGGCCTGGCGTTCTACTTTGGCATGAATGCCTACCGAGATCGCACGCAAGCCGAGCAGGATGCGCGCGTTGCCGTTGAAGGAAGCCGCCTCGTGCGGATGCATACTCCGATCATCGGACCGCAGAGCGCACCGGTGACCATTGTCGAGTTCTTCGACCCGGCCTGCGAGACGTGCCGCGCCTTCTATCCGATCGTCAAGCAGATCATGGCCCAGCATCCGGACAAGGTCCGGCTGGCGCTGCGCTACGCGCCCTTCCATCATGGCTCGGACCAGGTGGTGACGCTGATGGAAGCAGCGCGCAAGCAGGGACTCTATGTCGAGGTGCTGGAGGCCCTGCTGGCCACGCAGCCGGAATGGGCCGACCATTCCGCGCCCGACGTCGGCATCGCCTTCGAGGCGGCGGCACGCGTCGGTCTGGACATGGTGCGCGCCCGGCAGGACATGGCGTCTGCAGAGATCCGGGCCGTGCTGGCGCAGGACATCGAGGATCTGACTGCGCTACAGGTCAGCAAGACGCCTACCTTCTTCGTCAACGGACGCAGTCTGCCCAGCTTCGGTCCCGAGCAGCTTGCGCGCCTGGTGGCGGAGGAGGTGGGGAAGGTTCAGCCCTGACCCCGCGCGTCTGCACTCCGCGCCTTGTCTGTCACACCGAGATGGCCCGGCCTGCGTGCGTTTGACATGCGGCGAAGCGCGCAGCCATACTTTCGACTCCGTTGCGGCAGGGCTCCCCGCCGCCGTGATCGCCTTCCAAGGACCCCATGCTCAAGGCCTTGCTCATTGATCCGTCGCGCTTCCAGCGCTCGGTGATCGAGTCGATTTTTCGTCGCCGGGATGTCGAGGTAGACATGGCCGACGGTGCGGTTGCCGGCCTGCAGGCGCTGGCCCAAGGGGGCTACAACATCCTGTGCTTCTCGCTCGAACTGGGTGACATGCGCGGCCCCGAGTTCTACCGCGAAGTCCGCAGACGTCGGCTGGCAGAAGGGGTGCCCGCGCTGATGCTGGCGGCAACGCCGGACAAGCGGGTGTTTGACGATGCGATTGCTGCCGGGGTGACGGAGTGTTTTCCCAAGGCACGGCTCGATGAACTCGAGCAGTACATCGGGCAGTGGGAGCGCCGTTCGAACCGGCGCCTGTCCGGCCGCGTGCTGCTGGTCGAGGACAGCGACACCGCCGCCCAGTTCTGCAGCGAAGTCATGGAGAGGCTCGGGCTGGAAGTGTCGCGCTATCGCACCGCAGAGGAGGCGATTGCGACCTTGCCCCACGAGGACTACAGGATCGTTGTCACCGACTTCGTGCTTGAGGGGCTGCAGACCGGGCTCTCGGTGATCCGCGCCGTACGTGCGCTCCCGGGGCGCAAGGCCGAGTTGCCGATCCTGGCCTTGTCCGCGCTGGACAATGTCGCGCGCCGTGTGGAGATCCTGCGCGCGGGCGCCAACGATTTCGTGACCAAGCCAGTGGTGGCGGAGGAGCTGGCGGCCCGCCTGGGCAACCTGCTGATGTTGCGCATGCTGTTCGAGCAGCTGGCGGCGCAGCATGAACTGGTCAAGGAGATGGCGGTGCGCGATGCCTTGACCTCGCTGCACAACCGCCATCACCTCATGGCCGAGATGCCGCGCCTGCTGCAGGCGGCGCGCGAGAACGAGCAGCCGCTCACGCTGGTGGTCATCGATGTCGATCATTTCAAGCGCATCAATGACCACCATGGTCATACCCGCGGCGATGAGGTGCTTGTGGCCGTGGCTCGACTCCTGGCCGAGGCCGCGTCCGACGAGCAGTTGCTCGTGCGCTATGGCGGGGAAGAGTTCGTGTGTGCGCTGCTGGGCGCTACGCCCGCGCAGGTCGAAGACGATGCCGATCGCTTGCGCGAGCGCATTGCCTCTGCCTACCCGGCTGGCATCGAGGTGACGGCCAGCTTTGGCCTCGCCACGCTGCGTCCTGGCGAGACCTTCGATCAGTTGTTCTCCCGTGCCGATGAGGCGCTCTATGAGGCCAAGCGCAGCGGCCGAAACTGCGTCGTCAGCGCCGACAGCCTTTTCTGAGGCAGGTGGCGGGCGCCCTGGCTGCGTGTTTCAGTCCGTATGCCCGCCGTGGCATACGCACGCATCACCGAGTGCGGGGGCTTCCAGTTCGTGCAGGATGCCGCAGTGCGCTGCGCGGTTGGGTGTGCCGCATTGGCTGCGCAGGGTGGTGAGTTGGCGTTCGAGCGTGCGCAGGCTGTCGAGGCGGGCGCGGACACGGGCGAGTTGGGTGTCGATCAGCGTATTGACCTCGGCGCATTCCGCTGCCGGGTCATCGACGAAGCGCAGCAGGCGTGCGACGTCGGCCAGCGTGATGTCCAGCGCCCTGCAGTGGCGGATGAAGGCCAGGCGCTCGAGGTGTGTGCCCGCATACACCCGATAGCCGTTGTCGCTGCGAGCCGGTGCTGGCAACAGCCCGATGCGCTCGTAGTAGCGGACGGTCTCGACCTCGACATGGGCCGCCTTGGCCAGTTCGCCGATCTTCATCGCTTGCCTCTCCTCGTCGCGACATCGCATCCGATCGCTTGACCCTGTAGCGGCTACAGGGTGTTTGATGCGCCTATCGTATACAAACAGGAGCGCGCCGTGGCTGGTTGTTGTTCTCATTCCACCTGCGATGCGGGTGTGGCAAGCCCGCGTTTCCGCCAGGCATTGTGGATTGCGCTGGGCGTCAATGCGGCGATGTTCGTGGTCGAATTCGTCGCCGGTCTTGCTGTGGGGTCGGTTGCCCTGTGGGCCGACGCCCTCGACTTTGCCGGCGATGCAGCAAACTACGCGCTGTCGCTGATGGTGCTGTCGTGGGGGTTGCTGTGGCGGGCGCGCGCGGCCCTGCTCAAGGGGGTGGTGATGACCCTGTTCGGCGCAGCGGTCGTCGTGCGCGCCCTGTGGGCGTTCCAGCACGGCCTGGTGCCCGAGCCGCTGACCATGGGGGCTGTGGGTGTGCTCGCGTTGCTCGCGAATGCAGGTGTGGCGCTGCTGCTGTACCGCTTTCGCGGCGGCGATGCGAACATGCGCTCGGTGTGGCTGTGCAGTCGCAACGACGCGATCGGCAACCTGGCGGTCATCCTTGCCGCCGCCGGGGTGTTCGGCACCGGCAGCGGCCTTCCGGATCTGGTCGTGGCGCTGGTGATGTCCAGCCTCGCGCTGTGGTCGGGACTGGATATCATCAGGCATGCGAGGCGCGACATGGCTCATGCGCGCCAGGGGCAACCGGCGGGTTGAGGTCGAGGCGGTATCAGAGCAGCGCGTTCGCCGCCCAGCCGGCAAGGCCGCTGGCGGTCACGACCAGCCAGGGCGGCAGCTTCCAGAACAGCAGCGCCACCAGGGCCAGCAGCGCCAGCCCGAAGTCGGCCGGGCCGTGGATCGCGCTCGTCCACACCGGGTCGTAGAGCGCGGCAAGGAGCAGCCCGACCACGGCCGCGTTGATGCCCGCGAGGGCCGTCTGGGTGCGGGTGTTCCGGCGCAGGCGCTCCCAGAACGGCAGGGCGCCGACAACGAGCAGGAAGGACGGCGCGAAGATTGCGAGCAGGCAGATGAACGCCCCCAGCCAGCCGCTCGGGGCGTCGTTCATCGAGGCGCCCAGGAAGGCCGCGAAGGTGAACAAGGGGCCGGGGACGGCTTGCGCCGCGCCGTAGCCGGCCAGGAAGCTGTCGCTCGCAACCCAGCCGCTGGGCACCACCGCGCTCTGCAGCAGGGGCAGGACGACATGGCCACCACCGAACACGAGCGCGCCCGCGCGGTAGAAGGCGTCGACCATCGCCATCGTCTGCGTCGGAAACAGTGCGCTCAGCATCGGCAGGCCGATGAGCAAGGCGGCGAAGAGGCCGAGCGCAAGCACGCCCGCCCGGCGCCCCACCGTGATCGGCAAGGTGTCCTGGGGCGCAGCCTCGCGCGCCGGCAGCGCGGCCAGGCCGATGGCAGCGGCCGCAGCGATCACGCCGACCTGCACCCACGCCGAGGGCAGCAGCAGCACGCAACAAGTGGCCGCCGCCATCATGGAGACGCGCGCCGTGTCGGGGCACAGGCTGCGTGCCATGCCCCACACCGCCTGCGCCACCACCGCCACTGCGGCAATCTTGAGCCCCTGCAGTACACCAGGCGGGATGGCCTCGGCATGGGTGGCGATGCCTATTGCGAACAGTGTCAGCGCGACCGCCGACGGTAGGGTGAAGCCCGCCCAGGCTGCCAGTGCCCCGCCATAGCCTGCGCGGCTGAGACCGAGCGCGATGCCGACCTGGCTGCTGGCCGGGCCGGGCAGGAACTGGCAGAGCGCGACCAGATCCGCATAGCTGCGCTCGCTCAGCCACTGGCGCCGGGTCACGAACTCGTCGCGGAAGTAGCCGATGTGTGCCACCGGGCCACCGAACGAGGTCAGGCCCAGGCGCAGGAACACCAGGAATACCGCCCAGGGGCCGCGATCGGGCCCTGCCATCTCGCGCATCGTTACGCCTCTTGGTATATGCCGGGAACGCGCAATCATAAGCGCGATGCTGCCGCGTGAATGTGACACTCGACGTCGCCAGCCGTGCGGCGCCATCGGCGGCGCGGGCGAAAGTCCGGCTATGCTTGCCGCCTGCCGGCCGTGAGGCCGGAACGAGCAGCGGGAATCATCCATGTTCAATGATCTGAGCCAGGCAGCGTTTCGTCCGTTCTTCCTGCTGGCCGGCGTCGCCGCCGTGGCCGGTGGGTTGTCGTGGCTGGCGCCTGGCGAGGATGCCGTGTTCGTCCACGTTCACCTCCTGCTCTTCGGCATGGGCGGTGCGGCGATGGCGGGCTACCTGCTGACGGCGCTGCCGAGCTGGACCGGCCGGCACCACCTGCCGGCGGCCGTGCTGTGGGTCTTGGTGGGTCTGTGGGGGCTGGGGCGCGCCGTCGTGCCCCTGGCGGGGCATCTGCCGGTGGTGGCGCAGGTGCTGCCGGGCGCTGCGTTCCACGTCCTGCTCGCGGCCTGGCTGGTGCATGGCGTAGCCGGTGCCGGCATGTGGCGGCGTGTGCCGCTTGCGCTCGCGCCGCTTGGCCCTGGCATGGCTGAACAGTATCTGCTTGCGAGCCAGCGGGCGGGTGGCTGGGTGGGCGATGCCGGCCTGCTCGGGGTACTCGTCTTCGCCCTCCTGATGGTCGCGATCGGAGGGCGCGCGGTGCCCGCGTTCACCCAGGCAGGGCTGCGCCATCTCGGCCGTGCCGATAGCGTGCGTGCGCCGGACTGGCCGCAATGGGTATCGCTCGGCCTGCTGTCGGCGAGTCTTGCCATGGCGCTTGGCAAGGGTGCGGCTGGATGGACGGGGGCGCTGCTGCTTTGTACCGGCGTCCTGCAGTTTATGCGCTGGCTGGGCTGGCGGCCGTGGCGGCTCGGCGGCCTGCCTGCCGTGTGGATGTTGCATGGCGCCTGGGTCTGGCTGGCGCTTGGGCTGGTGCTGCAGGGGGCGGCACTGCTTGGCTGGGCTTGGCCCGGGGGCCTGGGGCCGGGTACGGCCCTGCATGCCTTGACCATGGGGGCGATGGGCGGGATGTGCCTCGGCATCATGCTGCGCACAGCAATGCTGCGCACGAGCAGCGGGCTGCAGCCGACCGGTATGCAGATGCTGGCTGCGGCCCTGGTGCTGGTCTCGCCCGTGCTGCGTCTTCAGCCCCTGTCCATGCTGGGCGATGCCTTGCGCCAGCCCGCGGTGTGCTGGTGCTTGGGCTGGGGGCTCTTCGTGCTCGCCATGTGGCCCGCCATGCGCGGCCCGGTCGTGCATCCGGTGCTGAGTGGCCTGCGCCCTCCGGCCGAGGTCGCTCCCAGCTGAGGTTTTACAGACTGCCATGAGGGACGAAATGGCAGCATGGTTGGCGTAGATCTGTCATCGGTGACGGGGTGCATGACGCCATGGAGCCCGGAGATGCACCCGCATGCGGCCAACGCCCGCCTTTATGGGGACGATGCGGCCAGGCACAGTGTTTGCTTATATAGTGATAGAGGCGGGGTCGAGTCGTGCTCACCAAAAGGATCGTTCCCCTCTGCGATCACCCCCCGTGGTGACGGCCGGCGCTGTTCTCCGGCCCCGCTTCCTTTTCAAGCGCGCAAGCCTGCGCCACTACACCGCCCCCAGGAGACGCAGACCATGTCCGATACCCTCAAGGAGCGCCGTCGACTCCTCATTGCCACCTCCAGCGCCGGTGCGGTGGCCGCAGCTGCCACCGCCGTGCCCTTCATCGCCAGCCTGACCCCATCCGAGCGCGCACGCGCGGCCGGCGCGCCCGTCGAGGCCGACGTCGGCAAGCTCGCACCCGGCGAGATGATGACCGTGGAGTGGCGCGGCAAGCCGGTGTGGATCGTGCGACGTACGCCCGAGATGGTTGCGGGCCTCGAGGCCCACGAGGACCGTCTCGCAGATCCCGCGTCAGGTGAGGCGCAGCAGCCCGACTATGCCGCCAACCGCCATCGCTCGATCAACCCGGAATACCTGGTGGTGATCGGCATCTGCACCCATCTCGGCTGCTCGCCGTCGGAAAAGTTCACGACGGGCGCGGCGAGCGGCATCGCCGCCGACTGGCCGGGGGGGTTCTTCTGCCCTTGCCACGGCTCGATCTTCGACCTCGCCGGGCGGGTCTTCCGCAGCCAGCCGGCGCCGACCAACCTCGAGATCCCGCCGCACAAATGGTTGTCGGCCAGCCTGGTGCTGATCGGCGAGGGTGACGCGACAGCCTGAGCAGTGCGACCACGCCACTCGACAGCGCCGGCAACAGCCAGGCCGCGGTGGCGTGGAAGGCCGGGCCAGCTGCGGGCTGGCACGGCCGCTTGGTACGAAAGGGCCTTTAGAAACCGATTACCTTGCGGTTCGGTTCCAGCAGGGCCGCGCCCATCTCTGCAGGCTTGGCCGCCTTGATACCGTCCTTGAGGTCTTCCGCGGTCTTGCCGCTGTTGGGCAGGTAGAGCGCGCACACCGATGCGGTGGCGCCTTTCTTGAGCGCGGCGTCGAGCAGTTGCGCCGGCGTCACGTTGTTGGGCTTCAGTGCTTCGCCGCCCGCGTCCTTGAGCGCCAGGTCGCCGGCATGGTCGCAGAGCAGCACATGGACCTGCGCACCCTGCTCCTGCATCTGGTTGGTGAGCACCATGGCCATGCCCTGGGTCATGGTGCTTTGGGCGGTGAGTACCACGGTGACCGGCTGCTTGTCGGCGAGGGCAGCACTGGAAGCAAGCGCAATGGTGAGGGCGACGAGGGTCTTCTTCATGGTGAAACTCCTTTGCTGGGTGATTAAGCGCTCATTAATATAAGCCAATACTAATCAATGGGCCAGGTTTTTGTATGACGGATGCGATGGCTCGAACGCCATGAAAGGCGCGCGCAACAGGCGCGCGGATGACATGCAGCAGCGCAGGAGAGGGGTGAGGAGAGCCGCTCCGGCGCCCCCAGGGGGGCGGCCGGTGTCACGGCTGGCAGCTGTGTCAGCGAACGAGCCGGCTCCAGGCGAGACGGCAGCCGGTGAGACAGAAACCGATGCCCAGCAGTGAGAGCACGATGATCAGTGTATCCCGGAGCAGGGGACGGGCGGCGAGGTAGGGGAAGTCAAGGCGGTGCAGGCCCTGGTACAGCCAGCGCTGGGCGAAGTCGTGGCGGTTGCTGGTGTGTGCAACGTGGCCGCTGCGTGGCGAGATGTAGAGCACCGTGGCGGCTTCGTCCCCGAGTTCGACGCGTACCACGGGGAAGGTGCGCGGGTGGTGGCGCAGGGCGTAGTAGCGGCTATCCGCCTCCGCTTGCCATGCGATGCGGGCGATGGTGATGCCCGGAATGGCTTGTAGCGCCTGGTCGATGTCGGCCAGCGTGAGGCTGTCCTGCGCGGACTGCCCGTCGATGACGATGCGCGAACCCTGCGCCTGGCGGTCGACACGCAGCGCATGGCCTCCCAGACCGCTCCATTCCAGTTCGCGGCTGTCGGGTGCCGGCTGCGGCAGTGCGCCCAGCGTGGCGATGGCCGGTAGCGTGTTGCCGACGATCCGCTGTGGGCCGGATGCCAGGCCGAACGGTGCCATCGACAGCCAGCCACTGAGCAGCCAGCCGAGCAGGATGAGCGTGCTTGCCATGCCCGCCAGGAGGTGCCAACGCTTCCAGGGATCGCGGTACGGTGTCATCCGGCCGCCGCTGTAACGGCGCTTGATGCGCAGGCGCTGCCAGCCAAGCCAGAAGCCGGTGGCCGTCAGCGCCAGGGCCAGGAAGCTCGCCCACAGCACCACGTTGCGCCACAGCGGGGTGTTCTGCCGCAAAGGCGTGACATAGATCCAGTGCGTCACGCTGCCGAGCCAGTTCCAAGCGCGTTCGGCGGTGCTGGTGTCGAGTGCGATCTCGCCCGAGCGGATGGACACATAGATGTGGCGTCCGTCGCCAAGCTCGACGCGCCAGAACGGACGCAGGGCGTCGAAGCGGCGGTAGACGGTCCACTGATCGACCTCCACCGCGGCGACGCGGGCGACTTCGTGCCCGTCCGCCAAAGCCTGCACCAGGCGGCGTGCGGCCTCGGCGTCGGGCGCCGGCAGCACCGCCCCCGTGGCAGCATCGACCGCATGCCAGTGCTGCCCGGCGAGGATGCGGTAGGCCGGGCGGCCGTCGGCTGCGTTCAGCCGGATCGCCTGTGGCTGGCCTGGCAGGCCCAGGGCCTGCCAGGCGGCGGCAGGGGTGACGCGCACGCCTGCTGGGTCGAGCACAGGCAGCGCGGCCAGGCGCTCTGTCTGGTCAAGCTGCGGCCGGGCCACGAACAGCATGACCAGGCCGGAGACGAACCAGAGCAGCGCCATCAGGCCGAGCCCGACGCCCAGCCAGCGGTGGGCCAGATGCAGCCAGCGCGCAAGTCTGCCTTGGGTCATGTCAGAACTTCAGCTCGGCGACCAGCTCGAAGCGCCGCGGTTCGCCGAGGATGAACTGGTTGTTGTAGGTGCGTGTCGCGTACACCTTGTCGGCGAGGTTGCGGCCGAGCAGGCGCAGCGTGGTGCGCGCATCCATCTGCCAGGCGATGCTCGCGTCCGCGACCGTATAGGCTCCAATTGCCAGCGAGTTGGCATTGTTAGCGTAGCTCTTGCCGACGTGGCGCAGCCCGACAGAGGTCTGTACCGCGCCGATGCGATAGTGGCCCCAAAGGTTGGCGACCAGGGTGGGTACGTTGGCGGGCACCTTGCCGGCCCGCGAGACCGCAACGCCGCCGACGCGTTCGTTGAACTCGGTGAACTCGGCCTGCAAGCGGGTGATGTTGCCCTCCAGGCGCAGGCTCTTCCACGGAGTGATCGCAGCAGCCAGCTCAACGCCTTGCGAGTACTGGCTGCCGCCCTGGATCGAAAGGGCCGAGTTGTCGGGGTCGCGGGTGATGATGTCGTCCTTGTCGATGCGGTAGAACGCGGCCGTCCACTCGCCGCGCCCGTCGGCCAGCCTTTGCTTGACGCCAACTTCGACCTGCTTGCCGCGGGTCAGCTTGAAGTCGGCGTTGGCCAGGTTGAGCGAGATCATCGATGTGACCGGGTCATGGCCGGTCGCGTAGTTCGCATACAGGCTGGTGTCGTGGCTCAGGAAGTGGGTGAGGCCGACACGCCAGGCGTTGCCCTTGAGCGTGCGGCTGAAGTCGGTGCCTGCCACCAGTTCGTCGCGGTCCACGCGGGCGCGGTCGTGGCGGAAGCCGGCGAGCACGAGCCAGCGCTCGCCGAGCTGCCAGGCGTCTTCGGCATAGAAGCCGTGCAGGGTCGATGCGGTATCGAACTTGGCCAGCGTCGGGTCGGGGCTGAGCCAGTTGCCGTGTTGCGGATCGCGGATGCTGACGTTCGACGACCCGCTGTAGGGTGAGTTGTTGATGTGGCGGAAGTCCACGCGGGCAGCCTCCCAGCCGACCACCGCGCGGTGTGCGCCGTGCTTCAGTGCTGCCTCGAGCCGGTTGCCGGTCTGTACCAGTTCGTGCTGGATATGCAGGTAGTCGCTGCGCTCCACCCGGTCGGCGGCGAGGTTGAGCCTGTAGTTCTCGATGTTCATCCAGCGCCGCTGCGACTCCAGGCGGTAGATCTCGTTGCTCAGCGCGATCCGCTCGTCGAGCTGCCAGTCGGCACGCGCGCGCAGGCGGGTGTCCTCATAGCGGATCACGGCATCTGCGGCGTTGTAGTTCTCGCGCCTGAGCTCGGGCAGGATGCGGCCGTTGTCATGCGGCGTGCCCCAGTAGCGCTCGGGGTACTGCACGCTGTGGTCTGCGGTCAGGTCGATGCGCAGGTCGCTGCGGGGCTGCAGGCGCAGGCGGTTCATGATCTTGCCGCCGTGCGAGTTGCCGAGGTCGCGGTAGCCGTCGATGTGGGTCCCGTAGGCATCGACGCGGTAGGAGGCGATTTCGCCGAGTGCGCCGGTGGCACCAAGGCCGAGCCGTTTCACGCCATCGCTGCCGGCGGCGACCATGAGCTCCTGCGCAGCAACGCGGCTGGGCTCCTTGCGTACGGCGTTGATGGTCGCCCCCACGGTGCCGCTGCCGAACACCACCGATGCCGGGCCGTGCAGCACTTCGACGCGTTCATAGCCCCAGGCGCTGCCAGGATAGTTCTGGGTGCCTGCCCCGGTCTGAATGCGTATGCCGTCTTCGGCGATGCCGACCGAGTTGGTGCCGGTGTAGCCGCGTGCCGAGAACGACAGGCCGCCGGTGCCGCCTGAGCCGATGTCCGTGATGCCGGTGGCGCGCGTGATGGCCTCGCGCACCTGGAAGTCGCCGCGCTCCTGCATCTGTGTGCTGTCCACGCTGCTTGTCGTGGCCGGCAGTTCGCGCGCGGCGACGCCCGTGCGGCTACCGGTGGTGCTCGGTTCGTCCAGGTACAGGCTGGGTGCGTCGCGGTTGGCGCTGACCTCGACCGGTGACAGTGTCACCTGCGCGAAGACCGGAGCATGAACGACAAGCGCAATGGCTGCCGTAAGACGGGTGGGGGGAAAGCGGAATCGTTTTGCCATGTTGGAGGTCCGGTGCGGGCAGGGCGGATCTCCGACGGACAGGCGTGCGGCGCCATGCGCACGGACGCGCCGTGCGCTGCACTCGAGCCGTCAGGAAAACGAGCAAGTGAAATGGTGTGAGCCATGCCTCTTGTCAGGGACACCCCGCC
>WPCK01115664.1_pt1 | contig 38393 bp, 25 predicted proteins | sample 5399851 | NCBI WGS metagenome assembly WPCK01 (sample SAMN12869471, study PRJNA574797) | sludge metagenome | isolation source: wastewater treatment of pH11 | place: China:Beijing | collected 2019-05-20
TGATCCAGGCGAATTGGCAGTTCGTGCTCCGAAACATCGAGGCATTCTTGGAGAGCCGACAGCATTTTGCGAGTTGCTTGGTGGAGCAGGTATAAATCGATGGATTCACGCGACAATTGTGCTCGCTGCAGCACTTGGTCGACCAGCGCCGGCACGGCTTTGACTGAGAACTCGATCAAACTGGGGCCGTCCATGTACAACCGGCTGTTCCAGCGTTTGCGGTGCCGGGGCTGAAGTACGTCGGCGCCGGCTCGTGCTCCACCATCGGCCACCATCAGCGTGTCAGCGCCTGAGCCGTCGGTGCCGAATTGAAAGGCAGTCAGCGACGGCGTCTCTGAACTTTCAATCAAGCTAGCGGCTGCGGCATCGCCAAAAATTGTCCTCAGGCTGCGATCGTCCTTGTCAATGTATTTTGAATAGGTCTCGGCGGTCAGCAAAAGTATTCGTTTGGCGTTGCCACTTTGAATCAAACCATCTGCCAAAGCCAATCCATAGATGAATCCCGAGCACCCTAAATTGAAATCTAAGGCTCCGCAGGTGGTTGGCAAGGACAATCGGTCCTGAATCAAACAAGCTGTCGTCGGCAGAACATAATCCGGAGTCTGTGTACAAAGCATCACGAAATCAATCGTTGATCGATCGATCGCAAAGTCCGCAATGAGTTTTTCGGAAGCCGCTACGGCAAGGTCGCCGGCGGTCTGCTGGGGTGCTGCAATGTATCGACGATCCACCCCGGTCTTTTCCTTGATCTCGGCCATCTTCCATTCGGGATGCTCTTCGAGCAGCGTTTGGCATGTTTCCAGCTTTTCGGGAAACGCGATGGAAATGGGTCCAATTTGTGAAAATGGCACTCTAAACCCTCTTGGGATTGGCGGACGAGTTGATCGGTGCAATGTTATAGCACAAGCGGCCATTTTCTGGTACGCGAGGACAGTGGCTTGCGATTGCCCCCACTAAGCAAGCTCGATGAGCTTCAAGAAAAGCGTGCTCTTGACAAGATACTGTCCGCCTTTTGGGTCCTGAATCGAATATGTCGAACCCGCTCCCACTTCATCAATCGAGTCAGATCAAGCACGAAGCGCGGAATTGACTAAGAATGAGCGAACAAAGTTCCCAGTTCGAATCTTTAAGCGGCGTGCTTCTTGGGCTTGGGTACGTTCAAATTGAAGAGGCCAAAGATTTCATCCTGACTCAGTCCGGCTGATCGCGGCGAAGTGGAGTCGGCGAATAGTTGATTGAATAGTTCGCGTTTCTGCTCAAGAATGTCGTGGATTCGCTCCTCGATCGTGCCCGTGGTCAGCATGCGAGTCACCGTAACAGCTCCGGCTGCTCCGATACGATGCGCACGATTGATCGCTTGATCTTCGACGGCTGGATTCCACCAGCGATCAAACAGAAAGACGTATTCGCAGAATTGGAGGTTCAGTCCGACGCTGCCTGCCCCATAGCTCATCAATATGGCGTGCTTTGAATCGTCGTCCCGGAACTGCTCAATCACCGCATCCCGGCGATTGGTTGGGATTCGGCCGTGGTATTGCATTGGACCGAATCGAGCTAAGGGTACGGCCAGTTTCTCCAAAGAGTCAACCCATTGGCTAAAAATGATGGCTTTCTTGCCACTGGCCGCAATTTCTTCCATGTCGGCGACCAGGCGTTCGAGCTTGGAGCTTGCGCCAGTAGCCGGGTCGAAGTTGCAGATTTGTTTCAACCGTAGAACCAGTTCGAAGACGTGTTGAATCGTCAAAAGCTCGCCCATCTCAGTGAGTTGAACCAAGCCGGAGTCCTCGGCGGTGCAATAGCTGTCGTACTGGGCCGATGTAAGCTCCAGCTCGGCATCTCGATACATCTTCGGGGGAAGGTCGGTCAGCACCTTGTCTTTGGTCCGCCGCATAATGTAGTCTCGTGTGGCCCCCGAAAGGCTTTTGATGGACATGTCGTCCCGCAGATATCCGGGCGATAAGAATTCGAAAATACTGACGAGGTCCTCGGTCGAGTTCTCGATCGGTGTGCCGGTCAGCGCCCACGACCGCGATCGCGGCAGTGAGCGAACGATCTGAGCGGTCGTGCTATTGCGGTTCTTGATCCGCTGAGCTTCATCCAGAATCACCAAATCGAAATGTGTTTTGGGATCGTCGAAGATGGCTTGATCGCGCATGAGCAATTCATAATTGGCGATACGCACGGGTGCCGCGTGTTGGTTCCATATCCATTGCCGTTTAGCGGCGTCACCTTCGATGACCAGGACGGCGATCTCGGGAGCCCAAAGTTGAAATTCTCGCACCCAGTTCGTAACCAGCGGTTTCGGACAAATCAGTAGCACATTGCGGAGCTGTCCGGCGCGCAGAAGCAATCGCACAGTGCTTATCGCCTGCATCGTTTTACCAAGCCCCATTTCATCCGCCAGAATGGCTTTTTCGCGCGGAAATAGAAATCCAATACCTTCGTATTGGTAAGCGAAAGGTTGAAAGGGGAACTCCAGTTTGCTCGAGGATAGCATCACCTCGAGGGGTGGTTGAAGCAAAAAGTACAGTCGATCCTCCAGTTTAACCACATCCTTTGGCGGTTTGATTCGCGTCTGCTTATGGCTACGGTTGATCGTCACTTCGCAGGTTGGTTGCCGGCTCGACCGCGTGTGGGGAGCGAGCGGCGAGTCTTGGACTTCGTCGAACGAAAATCCGAGCACGCGCGGAGGGCTGGATTGAAGCCGAATTGCAAGAGTTTCAATCTCCAATCCTGGTTCGTCCAAGGTGAATGGAGTTTCCGAAATCACCGGAGTTTGACGATGGAGTGCAGCTTGCCAGCCGGTTGCAACGAGCGCAACATCGCGCGGCTCAAACGTTGGGAAAGCAGCCTGGTAGGTATCGCGATTCATGTTAAGCCGCGTTGGCGTTGGTTGACGGATGGGCCTCAATCAATGCGTCAACAATCCTCTGGAACGGTTCGGAAAGTTCGAACTGTTCGCACAATTGGTCCACAACTCGCTGCGCCGTCGCTTCAAGACCTCCACGCTCGGCTGGCATCAGGAAATGATATGCGCCAACTTTGAAAGGTGCGACTTGCAGCATCGAGTGCTCTGGAAGATTCATTAAGCTTGCGTTTCGATGGGCTTCTTGGTTCGACTGAACAAGCATCGCGATGGGCGATTCGCATACGAGCGATGCGGCTAGCGCCGGCATCGAATCCGTCAAAATGAGATCGGGCTTGAGTTTGCCTTTACTGATCAGCGACTTCGCAATTTGTTCGCCGCACACGAAATCTTCAATCGTTGGGCCGTACAAAACGACCTGTGCACGGCTGGGTTGGATCGGCAACGTGCATTGAAACTCCAGAGGTCGCGCCAACTCATTGACGACCAAATAACCGCCAAAGTAGCCGTGTTCCAATTGTCGTCGAACTGTAAGAAAACCGATCTTTGCTGGCATAGGGAAATTGGCAAGTGACGTTGGATAGCTTTTCCAATGTGGCTTTTTGTACCAGAGGCTGAGCCGATTTTCACGACTTCTGATCAGTCATCATGGCTTGGTAAGGGCGCGGAAGTCGCAAAACTCAAACGGACGGCATGTCCGTCCGCATCTCTATCAGTTTTCGGATATCTCAAAACTCAAGATTCAAATTCCCGACCTCCCGCCCCTAATCCTCATTCACCTTACACCTTACCTCTCACTCCGTACTTCGTACTCCTTACCCCTTTACTCACCTGATGCTAGAATTACGCTAAATTCGTTGTAATTTCTGTGCACATTGCATTATCCGAATAATCCGAAAGGTCCAGCAGCCATGCGAATGTCATTTGGCTTGGAAGCGAGACAACTGCAAACGCAGAAGCTTGCGCCGAAGATGATCCATTCGATGGAGATTCTTCAACTCCCGGTACTTGCCCTTCAGGAACGGGTCGATCAGGAATTGAACGACAATCCGATGCTGGAAGTCTCCGATGACGAGTTCCAGGCGGAGGATGATGCGGAAGAGCCCGACAACCCAGATCGCCCCACGGAGGACGAGCGCGAGTTGGTTGTACGCGATGAACAATCCAATGCGGATGATTTCGAGCGGTTGGCGAACATGGACAACGACATGCCGCAGAATTTTGACGACTTCCGGACCAGCGCCAATCGAACGCAAGAGGCTCAAGACCGGCAGCACGACATGATGGCCAATGCCACCGAACGGCCCGAATCGCTCAACGATTACCTTATCCATCAACTAGCTGAAATGGATATCGATACAGATATTGAGCAGCTTGCGGAGCGTATCATTTCGACGCTCGACGCCCGCAGCGGAGGCTATTTCAAAACCAGCCTCCGGGACCTATTGCCGGCTGAGTACACGCAACAAGATTACGATAGAGCCGAAGAAGCCCTGGGCGTTGTGCAATCGCTCGACCCGCGCGGCATCGCAGCCCGCGACCTTCGGGAATGCCTGCTGAACCAACTTTCTCCGGACGTTCCACACTACGACGCGTTGAAAACGATTATCAGCAATCACCTCGAAGACTTGGCGGAGAATCGGTTGCCGATCATCGAGAAGAAAACCGGTTTGACCATCAACCAAATTCAGGATCTCAAAGCGGAATTGCATCATTTGAATCCGAAGCCTGGTGCTGCATTTCTTGAGACGTTCGTCCAAGTGGTTTCACCGGACGTAATTGCTGAGCTAGACGAGCATGGGGACTATGTCGTGCGGTTGGAAGACGATCGCATCCCATCGCTGAGAATCAGCAATTACTATCGAGAACGCTTGGCGGATCCCAAGGCGACAACCGACGAAAAGGAATTCATCCGCCGAAAAATTGAATCGGCCAGTTGGCTGATCGAGGCGATCGAGCAGCGTCGCAACACGGTTCGCAATGTAGCTCAAGCCATCATCGACCATCAACGAAAGTTTCTCGACCAAGGGCCTGAGCATCTCGAACCACTCAAGATGCAGCAGATTGCCGACGTCGTCGGAGTTCACGTGACCACGATCAGCCGCGCCGTAGATGACAAATGGATACAAACTCCCCGCGGCATTTTTCCGCTCAAGCGATTCTTCGTTCATGGTACGCGCAGCGACGATGGTGATGACGTCGCTTGGGAAACGGTGCGAATCAAGTTGATCGATATGATCGAGAAAGAGAACAAAGAGAATCCCTACAGCGATGACGATCTGGCAACGGAACTGTCCAAGCTCGGTTTGCCAATCGCGAGGCGCACCGTGACGAAGTATCGCAAACGGCTAGGGATCCCTAGCAGCCGCCAACGCAAGGACTGGTCAAAGGTCAAGCATTCCGAGACTTAGGCGTCAAGCTTTCGGTCGTCAAACTTTCTGTGCACGCACGCATATTTCACGTCGGTTGTGCGACAGTTGACGTGCAGCAATCCGATCGAATCCCCAACTGCCAATCCTCGCAAGGTAAGTGTCGAGTTGGTCGACGAGCTGATCGGTGGATAGTTTCAGAGTCAATAGCAACCCTTCGAAGCGGCTGGTCGGGTAAGTCACGATGTCTTCGACTGCATCCAGCGTGTAGTTTGGTGCGACGTTGGCATCGGCGACCAACCAGCGGAAGTTGCGGTAGAGTTTGCGTTTGACCGCCGACGATTTGGCTCGCCAATGAGTAAATCTCGGATGGTCGAGCAGCAACGGATCCATCTCGGCTGGGTCGATTCCCGTTACGATCAGCCCCATGTCCAAGAGTCTTTGAGCTGCACCTCCTGGTGAGCTTCCGATTTCGACGATGCGGTGGCCGCTCGCGAGAGGCAATTGGCTCCATGCAATCGCTTCAGCCATTTTGATATAAGCCCGACTAATGGCGTTTTCAGGCAGCTCATGCAAATACGTTCCACCTGGCCAACCGGTCGCGACGTTCTGAACAGTTGCTTCGTGGTACGCAATCAACCAGTGATTCGGTTCGGCAATAACGACATCCAGGATTCTGGCTCCTGCCGAAGCTTGCTGGTTGAGTGGGATTTCGCTCCCAAGTTCGGTGTGAACGATTTGACCGATTTCTTCGCCGAGCGGGGAACTGCCTGGCTCGAAACCGTCGTCGCCTGGCATGGCCGAATCCCGGGCAAATACGTGCAGAGCATCCCAGCCCCCCCCTGCCAACGACTTAACCTCGGTGGCCATTGCATTTGCCGAGGTGCCGCGAATCTGGCCAAGAACCCAACCGGTTTGACGAATCATTGGATGGCCCGGCAAGGCAACCGCCCCGTTTTCATCCGGACTAGGGCAGTCCGAAACGACTTTGAAGGTCAACAGCCCGGGACGCGAAAATGCAAGGCGAAATGGGGATGAATTGCCGATCAAGTGGCGTTTGAGCAGCGGACCGGCCGATTGTTGGCAAGCTACGAAGGCGAAATCTTTACTCAAGAATCGCGAACTGTTGGCCGTTCGATCCTGGACGAAAGGTAGGGTCATCATCTATAACTGTACGTTTTAAGGATTCTCTCTTCGACGGTCAAGCGATTGCAGTGGCAGCATTTTGGGCTCGGTGCACCCAACCCAAATTCAGATTAGTTTAACTTTCAGGAACGGTTATGGCAAAAAAAGAAGAAGCTTTTGAGGTGGAAGGCACGGTGACCCAGGCGCTGGCGAACACTCGATTCCGAGTTCAATTGGACACGGGAACAGAAGTTTTGGCTCACGTCGCAGGCAAAATGCGGAAGAACTTTATCCGAATCGTGCCTGGAGACAAGGTGCGTGTTGAGCTGTCACCCTACGATCTGACCAAAGGCCGAATTGTTTTCCGCGAGCGTTAAATCAAGTGATCGCCGCGTCCATTGGAATCCCCGCGAGTTGTGCATTAAGATTCGATCAAATCATTTTTCCCGTTCAAGCATCCCAGCCGACCCTATCTTTAAACAGGTGATCAACCCATGAGACTACTTACAAACTTTGCAGTTCGAACTGGTTTGTTGTCAGTGGTATTAACCAGTAGCACCTTGCTGCACCCCTTGGCGCTGGCTCAAGAAAAGGAAAAACCGTCCGAGGCCAAGCCGCTCGCGACCGTCTCGATCGCGCCACTTGAGCGTACAATGCAAGATTTGAATTACTTATTGAATGCTCTGAACGCGACCGAGGTCTCCGTCATGCTCGAAACGATGGCCGGCGGATTTACCAAAGGCATCGACAAGACGCGACCCATCGCAATTGCAGTGTCCCTCGGTACGGACGACCAGCCGGACGCGGCTCCAAATTTTGTGGCTTGCGTGCCGATGGCCGACCACAACGAATGGTTCAGTTCGCTGAAGGAAAATGGTATCGAACCCGAGGATCTGGGTGACGGTGTCTACGAAATCGCTGCGCCAGGCCAGTATGTCTACGGAAAGATACAGGATGGATGGTTCTACGTAGCGCAAACCGAGGACTCGCTCGAGAATCTTCCCCAAGATCCGATCAACCTCGTAGGCGATTTACCTACGCGATACACGTTCGCCGTTCGGGTCGATCTGGAACAACTGTCAGCCGAAGATCGAAAACGCATTTTCGAGCAAATGCAATCTCAAGTCGAAGGCAACTTGGCTCAGCAATTTGGCGATCAATTGCCCGAAGGGGTTGAGTTGGCTGCGGAGGCTGATGAAGAGAGCGTCGAACAAATTGACGAATGGTTGAGCCAAACTCAGCAAATCGTTATCGGACTGCTGATCGATGCCACCGAAAAGAACATCTATGCCGACATGGCGGTTCAATTTATGCCGGGCACAAAGCTGGCCACACAGATGGAGTCCCAGATAAAATTGCAATCCGACTTGACCGCAGTGCGACTGCCCGATTCAGCCGCAGATCTTCGCATGGCTTCCGTTCTAGCGACTGACGACGACAAGAAGCAAGCCCGCGAGGGAATCCATGAATGGCTTGAGAAAATTGGGGAAGGAATTGAGAACTCCGGCCTGTCTGAAGAACGAGCTGGCTTGATCAAGAAGCTCGTAGAAAGCAGCACCAAAGTTATCGATCAGACAATCGACCAAGGCGTAGTCGATATAGCGGCCAGCGTCCGTTACAACGACGATGTACTCCAAGCCTTGGCGGGGATCCGCGTGGCCGATGGCCGAGCGATCGAAACCCAAATCAAGGAATTCGTGGCTGGATTTGCAAAGGAAAGCAAGATCGAAGTCGAATCGGACTATGCGACCCACGCAGGCTGGTCCTTGCATCGCGTGCGGGCCAAACTGCCTGAGACCGAAAAGGAAGCCACTGCGCTGCTGGGATCGCAAGTCGAATTGTTTGTCGCCGGATCGGATAAACTCATTCTGGTAAGCCTCGATCCCGATGGCGATCAGACGCTCAGGGCGACGATCGACAAGATGAAAGCCGCCAAGTCAGTGGACGTGACACCTCTGGAATTAACAGTGCATGTAGGCGACTTGATACGCCTGATGCAAAAGGTGAAACCCGAAGGCAACGATGAAGTCGGGGGTAATGCTGACGAAAGCAGCCCAGAGGACGGGTTCAATGACATGCTCGAGGGAATTTTGGACGCGGTTAAGTCCGTCGGCGACAACGACCAAGTCAAAGTCACGGGCACATCCCTGCCACGGGGCTTTGTCATGCGTGTTGCCGTCCAAGAAGGCGTCTTGAAAACCTTCGGCTCCACGCTGCGATCGTTTAGCCCCGTGCCGGGGTTTTGATTAACTGTCAGAAGACTCAAAGCGCGATTGCGACCGATTTTTTTTGGCTTTGTCGCCGAGAAACACGTTGCCATTCATGGCAATGTAGACGCCTTCCGGCAGGCTTTGTACAGCACCCAGGGCACAACCGATGTTGAACTGGGCATCGGAGCCAACGAAAAGAGCCGGGCTGTGCGCACCGGTCAGTACGACCGTCTTACCCGATATGCCATGCAAACAGCGAGCCGTATCGGCCATTTGATCAGTGCCGTGTGTAATTAAAATCCTTGTAGCGCTGCAAGTCTCGACAGCTTTGCGAATCATCTCGCGATCTGAATCGTCGATATCCAAGCTGTCCTTGCGCAGAAGTGAATTGATTTGATACGGGATCGTGACTTTCGCGAGCTGCAGGATGTCCTGCACTTGCGGTTGGCCGACCTGATACTCGCTCATGGCATCGAAGTACACTTTGTCGATGGTCCCACCGCATGTGAAAATTTGAATCCAACGGTCCATATCGGTTATTCTTCCTCGTAGAGGGGGGCGTGCAGTTTTCTCAAAACATCGGCAGGGATTTTGATGACCTTTCGATCGTAGGTCATCAATCCATTGATTTCGATTTCGACATCGGTAGTTTGAGTGTAAACACCAGCCGCGATGCCTTTGCTCTTCAATTCCAACAGTCGCCGAATCGATTCTTCGTATCGCTGGAAATACTCGTCTTGGTTCTTTGGCAATTGGCCGTAACCCCAGTTTTCTCGATCTTCGTCGTACAGATGGCCTTCAACTGGCCAACCATGACCACCGAATTCACCCACGACTCTAATGTAATTCGACCAATCCTGGACATCGAACGGAAAATGCGGATGAGGATAATTGTGGTGGTCGGCGACGTCGCCGATGGGCCAGAAATTTCCACCGCTGGCGATGTTGAGCACTCGCAGCGGATCGCGCTGGAGCGCCCATTTGCCAACTTCAACCGTTTGATGTTGCCCCCAGGCTTCGTTGAAGGCGGTCCAAACGACCACACTCGGATGAAATTCGAGTTCATCAATCATTTCTTCGAATTCGGCCATGAATTGCTGGTGGTCTTCGGATTTCCAATTGGCGTCGACTGGGTTGGGACTCATTCGAATCCAAGGTGGGTTGGGGTGTCCACTAACCTGATCTTGCCAGACCATCATCCCAAGGCGATCGCAATGGTAATAATATCGGCGCGGTTCAACTTTGATGTGTTTACGAATCATGTTGAAGCCTGCATCGCGTAAAAACTCAATGTCGTAAAGCATGGCTTCGTCTGAAGGTGGCGTTAGCAAACCGTCGGGCCACCAGCCTTGGTCGAGTGGGCCAAAATGGAATAGAATTTTGCCATTCAACGTGAACCGCCACCGCCCGTCCGCATCTTTGGTTTTGCCGACGCTGCGGATACCCGCGTAGGACTCGATTTCATCAATCAATTGCGATTTGGAATCATATAGACGCACGTTTAATTCGTACAAATGCGGGTTCGCCGGGCTCCAAAGGATTGCGTCTTGAAACTTCAATCTGAGCGAAGGCTGTGAACCATCGGCGGCGAAGGTCTGATTGCCCACGCGTGTTGAAACGCTCCAGCGCGCAACTTGCGATGGATCGCCAAGAATTGTTGGCGTGACGTCAATTGTTCCGGCAATAGGGTCGGTAATGATGTCAAGCTCGGCGACGTAGGCACCCGGTACCTGTTCGAGCCAAACGGTTTGCCAAATCCCAGAAACTCGCGTATACCAAATCCCTTTTGGAGTTAGCGATTGTTTGCCGTTGAGTTGTTCCGCTTCGGTATCGTCTTCGACTCGTACGACAATCTCGTTGTCGCCGGGTCGAGCGGCTTCGGTAATATCCAAGGAGAAGTGTGAATTGCCACCGATGTGACCGCCGACGTCGCGTCCGTTGACGGCCACTTGGCAGCGATAATCAACGGCTTCAAAATTCAGTAGCATGCGATGACCAGGCTGCGGATCAAGTTGAACGGTTCGGCGATACCACAAGGCTTCGTCGGGATCTAGCAGGCGCTCGACGCCCGAAAGTTTCGATTCGATGGCGAAGGGAACCAGCACTTTGCCGGACCATGCATCGGGTGGTTGTATGACACTCTGACTTGTAATCGCATATTCCCAATACCCGTTCAGGTTGCGCCAATTGTTGCGGACCAACGAGGGACGTGGATACTGCGTCCAGGCATTGTCCGCCGTAACCGTCTCACCCCATTGAGTCATTAGCTTCGTCCCCAGCGGTTTCGTTGGACGTACGGGCGGACGTAACTTCGGAACGTGATCCGCGTCGACGACGTGGACGTCGATGTGCTGCCCGCCGCCCTTCTGCTTACAATGAATCGCCAGGACGTTCTTTCCTGGTTTAAGCACCGATGCGGCTTCGGGCGAAAGCAATTCGACACCATACTCCGTGGTGTAGCCTTCGGCCGTGAAGACTTGTTTGCCGTTGATGAATATCTCGACATCGTCGTCGTGGTGCAGCAGCAAGGCTGGTCTCGCAGGCACCGCAACCAATTCGAAGTCGCGCCGAAGCCAAATGTTGCGAGTCGACCAAATCGTACTCACGCGAGCTCCTGGTGTATCCGTCGTTCCAAACCCACCTGTCCCATTTTGCCACTTGGAATCATCAAAGCCCGGTTGATACCAGTCCGTTGACGGCTCCCGAAGTATAAAACGCCAACCAGCGTCCATCGCATCGTCCGCATTGAGGTTCGAGAGCTCGTGCAAATGCGTAAAAACGGTCAAGGCCGACAAGCAAATGCATTTCAATAAAATCTGGTTCATAGTTTCCAATTCATCTTGATCCAGTGACCCTTTTTGGCAAGCCATCACTTTGATATGCGCTAGACTCTTGAATGGTTCTCCGCTAACCATGGTACAAATTGTACTCATTCATCGGGATGGCGCGGTTAGCTGAGCGGCAGGAAGAATCACAATCGGGCAACTCGCGCCACCCTGCTAGAATTCGCGCGGCGCCGCCGATGAACGGTGGCAGAAATGGGCGAACTCTCAGATTGTCGAAATGAGCCGAATCGCAGTTAGCCCGAGGGGCAAGGCGGCAATTGGATCGGTGAATTTCCGACACTCGCGCCGATTTCGGATGTCCATATTGACTGTTGCGTCGTCGTGGACGAATCGCCGGCTGGCCGATCCTTAAGGCACGTGCGTTTGGATCTCGATATCCGAATCGGGAATTTGAATGACCGAAGGGTTAGAATCGGCCATGCGGAGAAGTTGGTCCACGCTTTCGAAGTTCGACTCAATGTCTTCAACCGCCCTAAGCGGAACACCGACTCCTAAACCCAACTCCGAGATAGTAGGCAAATTGCAGTCGACTCGCGGCGGATTCAAACTAAACACTAACAACATCAGTCGCTTGCTTCTTGTATAGTGGCAAAGTTATGAAACTCATCATGAGCCTACCTGCTGAAGGACGGTAGAGGAATGGCTCTGGGCACTACCAGTTCAGACCGTCCGCATGGTTGAGCATGAAAGCTCCGGATGCATTGTCATACGCCCAGGCCTGCCCACCATTGACTGTCAAATCGCTTCCGGTCGTCTGAACGCGGACCGCGCTACCTAACATACCGTGTTGCGAGCTTGGGAACGGACTTTGAAGGAACGGGCCTAAGTCGTTTTTGAAGTCGGCTTCCGTTCCGTCATCGCCCGGCAAACCGCCGAGCGTCGCGCGATGCAATTCAATCGCATTGCGAATAGTCGTCAGTGACTGCTGGGTCGCGCTGATTCGCGAGTCCCCTGACGAGTCATACCAGCGAGGAGCCGCGACCGCTGCCAGTATTCCGACTATCAGGACCACAACGACGATCTCGACAAGCGTGAAACCATTCCTGTACATCTGAGAGACATTGAGATTCTTCATAAATTGCCTTTTTTTGATGCGCAGAATGATTGCAATAGAATGGTTCAGAGGTTGACCCGGTTGGGATCCGGCTATGCAGCCGGACAAAGCCAGCTTTGGCCTCACTTGGCAAGCAATTTTCCAACGCGGTCGCGATTGGAGACTAGTTTCAAAAAATTACTCTACGACCAGCGAAAGTCAAATATTCTTTGGCAAACGCTGTCAAGAAAGGAGGATTTTTACAGTTCGAGCGGCGCATTCTGCCTATTGAACCACTCTTTGACGCATCCAGACCAAGAAAGATTCCACAATGATTGATGGGAGCATGCCTGTTCCATCCTCCTTCGTTGGAATCGAAACTCCCCTTTTGGATGCAGACACAAATTTTGCTCCTCGGCGAATCAAATCGTGCTCAATCTTGGCTCCATGGAAACCCTAACTCTGAGAATCAAAAATTCCTTGATCGAGGCTGGCCGGTAGGTGGATCCCGAGCCTGAGTTTATACTGATCAGCAGCTTGGACAAAAAAGCTCCTCATTGATCGTAGGGCCGACTTTTCACCGCCCTTTTTCAACGCCCGAGGAATAAACGCCGTTTGCAATTCGTAGCATAAATCAGCCTTGAGAATACGATGGAAACCAATAGCTATTTTGAAATCAATCGAGTTGGTTGGGATCGTCGCGCCGAGGCCCACGTGAAATCTGCATTTTATGATGTGCCTGGGTTTCTAGCGGGCCAGACGTCGCTCAGAGAAATTGAACTCAGCGAGCTTCGGGAGGTTTCAAGGAAACGCTTGTTGCACCTTCAATGCCATTTTGGGCTCGATACGCTTTCTTGGGCGCGGATGGGCGCAGAATGCACGGGTGTAGATATCTCACCTGTAGCGATCGAACATGCCAAAGCGCTGGCGGTGAAGGCCGGACTCGAAGCCGAGTTTGTTTGCTCGGACCTTTATGGCCTAGGACGATGTGCTTCTGGCCCATTCGACATCGTATTCACATCCTATGGTGCAGTATGCTGGTTGCCCGACCTCAATCGATGGGCTGAGATAGTATCGTCGAATTTGGCTGTCGACGGAGTCTTCTACATGGCTGAGTTTCATCCGATTTACGATTTGCTGGCGGGCTACTCTTATTTCAACACTGGTGTTCCCGCAGTGGAGGAAACCGGGACCTACACCGAGAACGGTGGCGAAACGCTGACAAAACTGGCGACTTGGGCACATCCAATATCAGACGTTGTGAATGCTTTGATCGGGCATGGGATTCAACTTGAACGCTTGAATGAATTCCCTTTTAGCCCGTACAACTGTTTTGAAGGCTTGGTGGAACGTGAGCCTGGCAGATTCTACCTGTGTCACCGCGATAACGACATTCCGCTGGTTTATAGCCTTACCGGCAGAAGAGTCGCGTAACCACCGAGCTGCGGACTTGAGTAGCCGGTACGACCGCTTCTCTCAAAGATTCTTGACCAGATCGATTCAACCCAATAAACTCGATTTTCGAATGGCAGTCGTTAGTCGCTTCCCTGACAGAATTGTGGTTCGAGAGTTCAATGACGATTTCGGTTCGCCGTCTTGGTGCTTTAGAGTATGAATTGGCATCTACCGTGACGCGAGTCATGGCAGAGATTTTTGATGAAGGAAATGGGTCTTCGTCCGACCGCTTATCTCGGTTACTTCAAGACGAGAGATTTTGGCTTTTTGGTGCCTTTGACGGCGAACGGCCAGTCGGCGGTCTGACAGCTCACGTTATCTCTTTGACGCGCGAAGAAGGGTGCGAACTCATGATTTATGATGTCGCCGTACTGCCATCGCACCAGAGGCATGGGATTGGTGCGCGATTGATGTCCACCGTGCTCGATGCGGCACGAGAACAGGGGTTATTGAACACGTTTGTTCCTGCGGACAACGAGGATCAACACGCTTTGGACTTCTATCATGCAATTGGAGGTGAACCCCAGGCCGTTACCATATTCAACTTCGATTCATAGTTTCAACACGACTCGGGCTTCAACAAAGTTAAAATTGGTACTAGTCCAATGTCATTGATCCACAGACCGTTGAACCGCTAAGTTGAGTCTGATAAGATTGAGATCGAGTTAACGAAAAAGGCAAGTTGTCGTAAACATTCAAAGGTAATTGTCGCACTATTCTGGGGAGGTCGCGTCAAATGCGATTTCGAAAAATTGGGAAAACGTTGCGATTCATGTTGGCATGGATCGCAATTGCCGTTGGGCATAGGTTCGTTGGTGCACAGGACAAGGCGGTGTGGGACCGTGCAGCGGCAGATTTGCTATTCTGCTCCACGCGCGATGGCAATTCTGAAGTCTATTTGCTTGGCGCAGGTCAGAGGGATTGGCTTAATTTGTCCAACAACAAGGCCGGAGACAACTGGCCGGTTTGGTCGCCCGATGGATCTCGGATCGCATTCCAAAGCAATCGTCAGGGAAACCTTGACGTTTGGACGATGAAGTCGGACGGCACAGATCAAGTCCAACTGACCGAGAATTCCGAGCCAGACTACATTCCGTCGTGGTCGCCCGATGGGGCAACCATTCTGTTCACCTCTTGGAGAAAAGAGCAAGGGGAAGAGACACGGGCCCCTCACGTATATGCCATGAACTCCGACGGTTCCAATGAGCGGCGGTTGGTGAAAGAATCTCTCAACACTTCGGATGGCGCGACGTGGTCTTCGGATGGCAAGCACATTGTTTACACTCGCAAGGGCGATTCTGGGGCCGATATCTACGTGGCCGACAGCGATGGGAGCAATGAAAGGCGCATCACGTTTGACCAAGACAAAAACATCTACAACGGTTCAGCCACCTTTTCGCCGGACGCCAAGTTCATCGCTTTTTACTCGGACAACGAGAAGTCAGCCGCGCTTACGGTGATCGGTAGCGACGGACAAAATCGCCGTACACTCATTGATGGAGGCTATAACTGGTATCCGCGCTGGTCGCCCGACGGTCGTTGGCTCGTTTACACGGCGATCGCCGACCTAGAAAACAAGGACAACATCGATATTTTTGCCGTGTCCGTCGTAGATCAAGCCAAACCAATTCCATTGGTGGAAGGTCCGAAACGCGAAATCGAGGCAAGCTGGCGTCCAAATGGGAATCGCTAAGTAGCGGACTGACGTTAGGGCTTTTGCCAAACCTCGCCTCCGGTCGGTCAGGAATTCCCTGTCAACGAACTAGCTCCAAATATCCGAGGTGCTGTCGCCCGTCGAAAACCGAATCTCATGGGCGCGCGAAGGTCCATTCGGTTCGTTGCCGAAGTCAACAAAGAAGTCTTCATCGAGCTGGATGCCTCCGTTTTCAGTATCTACATCAACCTTGAGCAGATACGATCCCGCATTGGCCATCTCGGGATAAAACTGGTTGTCCCACGGGCTGTAGAGCGAGTTGGTAAGATAAAGTCGCTTGCCATCGAGGCTCAGTTGGAGCATTTGCGGCCCACCGGTCAATTTCTTGCCTTTGAGTTCGCGGCCCTTGCCGATCACTCCCCCGAGCCAAATCTGGCCAGTGAGTTTCGGCTTGAATGGGTCCGAAACGTCATATTGCCGCAGATCACCGTGCAACCAGTTCGAGAAATACAAGTATCGATCATCCAACGACAACACAAGGTCGGTAATCAAACCGGGCACCGGAAACGGCCAACCATCGACGGGAACCGCGTCGACCGAGATGACTTTTTCGGCCTTCCATTGGTCGCCGGCTTTGTGCCAATGCCACATCGTGCTGCTGAGTGCAGCCCCTACGAATCCATGAGTGCTGGCTGGGCTATGGTGGAACCGAACTTCGAGCGGGATCAAGCCGTCGTTGCCCAGATCAATCGTTTGAACGATGTCACGTTTAGTCCAATCCCAGAAATGGATTTGCGTGCCGTACTTGCCTTGTGCTACATCATCGGGGTTGAAGCCTTTGGACACGGTATTGGGCGCGCCCCATTCGCTGCTGACCATCACGTTGTGACGCGGCTGATACCAGAAATCGTAATTGAACTTCATGCCGGTCGCGTCATTTTCCCAACGACCCTTAATGTTAAAGTCCTGATCGAGAACCATGAAACCTCCCGGCGCGTTGCCCGCTGCGTCACCGAGCATTGCAACCAGGATTTCGCCTGAAGCCAAACAATGAATCGTATGCGGTGCCGACAAACCCGATTTGGCTTTGACTTCTTCGGGTTCGATGACTTTGTGAAGTTTCGGTGCCTGCGGATTGAGCGTATCAACGATGTGGATTCGGCTGGATGCGATTCCAGGCAGGATGATATATCGTCGTCCGCTCGTACCTTCGTGACCGTGGCAACTACTGCACGCATTCCAACCGAAATGATGCAGCTCGTCGCCTATATTGGGCATTTCTAAGCGATGAATAATCTGACCATAGGTACTAGATGCGGGGTCCAGATCGATCGTCGCCAAATAGTCCGGCTTGTCCACGTTCGTGCCCGCGTAAATTGATGGCAAATAGGCCACGGTCTCACGCGGCGACTTGATTGCATCGGCGACCGTTGCGAAGGTCCGTTCACAACATGCGTTATCGTCCGCAGAGGTTGAGTGGCCCATCGCCATTCTCGCGACGCTCGATGCAGCCATGGCCGCCATTGCCGTCTGAGCTAGAAATTGTCGACGATCGTGGCTGTCGTTTATTTTGTTCATCGTTGCCTCATAAATTGAATGGATGACAGATTTTTCTTCCAGGCGTTGGGCGATAACCGATACAAGAACGAATGCGATCGTTTGAAATATCGCATTGCAAGGCCCTTACGCAAGCTGTTGGACCGGATTGTTGCCAATGCCCTGCCACTCCTGCGTTGCTCGCAATGCAACAACCTAGCGATGCCTGTGACTCTGGGTAGTTCAGTGAATTGCGCTGCCGGGGCGCTAATCTCAGATACAGCATGGTTGCCCAATCGGAATTAAATGTCAACATGCGTTTCAGCTTTGGTCGATAATTTGCGATGCCGCTTTTCCTAATACCGGGCTGAGGATAAGCTGAAATTGGGGCAAGAGGGAGGCTTGTTCGAGGTGCAAAAAACATTTTGCGAGCCGCAGGCTAGAGATTTGATGGAAAATCTCAAACGTCGCATGAATTCATAGACTTCATGCTCATTTTGCTAGACCGGTTTTTGGCGGAGCCTTGCCTGGGGCTGTGCCGCAGCCGGCTACTCCCTAAGAATTACAAATCAGGTAAAACTTTCCACATTGCTTTTATTGCACAACCCTTTGATTGAATTGCGAGCAAAGAATGAACCCTTTAGTCGCTGAAGACCTGATCGCACCCAACTGTGGTCTTCTAAGTCTTGACTGCGAAATCCATCGCCATTTGCATTTTACGCTTGGCCACAATGCAAAGTCATCGGAGATGCGATACATCTACCGAGCGTTGGCGATTGCCGTCCGAGACCGATTGGTGCAAAGTTGGAACGCGACCGAGCAGCGAATTGCGACGAAGGCTCCCAAGCGAGTCCACTATCTTTCGCTTGAATTTCTAGTCGGTCGTTCATTGTGCAATGCCGTCTTCAATTTAGATTTGGAAGAGACGACACGCTCCGCATTGCATGAATTCGGTACAGGCTTGGAGGAGGTTGCTGAGATCGAACGCGATGCAGGCTTGGGCAATGGCGGTTTGGGGCGATTGGCGGCATGTTTCTTGGATAGTTGCGCGAACCTTCAGTTGCCGGTTCGTGGATACGGAATCCGGTATGAGTATGGCATGTTCCAACAGCGCATAGACAACGGTCGGCAAGTCGAGGATCCCGACCGTTGGTTGCTGCATGGCAACGCGTGGGAACTGGAACGAGCCGAATCGACTCGTCAGGTGAAATTCTATGGCCGCAGCGAATTGTATTACGATGCAAACGGCGTGCATCATTGCCGATGGGTTGATACCGCCGATGTGTTGGCGGTGCCGTTTGACATGCCCATTCCAGGATTTCGCAATCGCACGATCAACACGTTGCGACTTTGGAAGGCTGCTGCAACGAACGCATTCAACCTGAATGAATTCAATTCTGGCGACTATTCCGATGCGGTCGCAGCCAAGAATATGGCCGAACAAATTTCGATGGTGCTCTATCCAAATGATGCAAGTGAAAACGGCAAAGAGTTGCGACTCAAGCAACAGTATTTTCTAGTATCTGCAAGCCTGCAAGACGTCTTGGCAGATTGGGTCGCATTGCACGGACGCGACCTTTCCAAGTTCGGGGAATCGAATAGTTTTCAGCTTAACGACACGCATCCCGCATGTGCTGTCCCGGAACTCATGCGACTGCTGATGGACGAACATGGAATGAGTTGGGACGATGCATGGCGGACCACAACGAGTTGTATGGCCTACACGAACCACACCCTTCTGCCCGAAGCTCTCGAGCGATGGAGCGTCCGCTTGTTCGGACGACTACTTCCTAGACTTGCCGAAATCATCTTTGAGATCAACCGCCGCTTTCTGATCGAAGTGGAAGCAAAGTGGCCCGGGAATACTCAGATGCGCGATGCCTTGGCAATCGTCGAAGGTGGCGACAATCCGCATTTCCGCATGGCTTATTTGGCGATCGTTGGCAGTTTCTCCGTCAACGGGGTCGCCCAGCTTCACACGGAATTGCTCAAGAGCGGCCTGTTTGAAAAGTTCCATCAGCTTTGGCCCAAGAAGTTTAACAATAAGACAAACGGTGTTACGCCACGTCGCTGGCTGGCACATTGCAATCCTGGACTTCGAGAACTCATTTCATCGACGATCGGATCGCAATGGGAAAGTGACCTGAGCCACATCGAGCAGCTCACTCGCTACGCCGATGACGCGGCGTTTCGCGCTCAGTGGCAGCAAGTCAAATCGACCAACAAGAAGCGACTGGCTCGTTATGTGGAAGAGCACACCGGCGTTGAGTTCATGGAGGACGCGCTGTTCGATGTGCAAGTCAAGCGAATCCACGAGTACAAACGCCAGCTTTTGAATACCCTGCACGTCATCCACTTGTACGATCGCATTTGCCGGGGAGATGTGGCGGGGTTCGTTCCACGCTGCGTGCTGATTGGTGGTAAGGCGGCTCCAGGTTACTACGTGGCCAAAACCATTATCAAGCTAATCAACAACGTAGCTGCCGCAATCAACTCCGATACTCGCACAAACGGCCTGCTGCGATTGGTGTTCTTTCCGAACTACCAAGTTTCAGCCATGGAGATCATCTGTCCAGGAACTGAGCTTTCCGAACAGATCTCTACCGCCGGCAAGGAAGCGTCGGGAACGGGCAACATGAAGTTCATGATGAACGGCGCACTGACCATCGGTACCCTTGATGGAGCCAACATTGAGATTCGTGAGAAGGCCGGGGCAGAGAATTTCTTCCTTTTCGGGTTGGACGCCGCCGAGGTCGCGGAGACTCGGATGTCTTACGACCCGAATCGCATCATCACCGAGGACCTGGAGATTCGCCAAGTCATGGAAATGCTCGAGGGCGGTCGATTCAACGCGCACGAACCTGGAATCTTTGATGTGCTTGTAGGTGGTCTGCGAAGCCCACAGGATCCTTGGTTAACCATCGCGGATCTTCGCAGTTACATTGATGCCCAGCGGCAGGTCGGTCAAACCTACCAAAACGCCGACCTTTGGAACCGCAAAAGCATCATCAACACCGCGTCTAGCGGGTGGTTCTCGAGCGACCGGACGATTCGGCAATACGCAGATGAGATCTGGCACATCAGCCCCATCACCAACCGAACCACTAAGTAAATTTCGAAGCCGTTATGACGCTGTTTCCACGCTCAGCCGGTATCCTGCTACATATCACCAGCCTTCCGGGCCGTTTCGGAATCGGTGATCTTGGGGAGTCGGCATATCGATTCGTAGATTTCCTTGCCGACGCCGGCATGCACGTTTGGCAAGTGCTTCCGCTCAGCCCGACCATTCAATGCAATTCGCCCTACAGTAGCTACTCGGCTTTTGCCGGCAATCCGTTGCTCATCAGTCCAACAGAACTCGTTCGCGACGGTTTCTTAAGTGCGGCAGATCTTGAAGACCTCGATTCTCAACCCAATACGAACGTAGTCAATTTTTTGGCCGCCTCCAGGCTCAAAAGAAAGGTACTTTCCAAGGCCTTCGAACGATTCCGGGTGTCCAGCGCATGTGAAGAAGTTGACGATTTTGAAGCATTTTGCACGACGGAAGGTTGGTGGCTGCGAGATTTCGCTTTGTTCGCTGCACTCATCGAACACTCCGGCAGCGACCGTTGGTGGCTTTGGGATACCGATCTGGTGCATCGAAACGCGGAAGCCATCAACCGTTGGAGACAACAACTCGACCTAACAATCCAGCGAGAACAGTTCATTCAGTATCTTTTCTTCCGACAATGGCGCAAGCTCAAAGACTACGCCAACCGCCGGAGTATTCGGCTTTTTGGCGATATGCCGATCTTCGTGTCCCATGGAAGTGCCGATGTGTGGGCAAATCAGCGGCTATTCAATTTGAAAGATAACGGACTTCCCACGGTAGTAGCCGGTGTGCCGCCTGATTACTTCAGCAAGACCGGGCAGCTTTGGGGCAATCCGCTTTACAATTGGCAAAAGCTCAAAGAAACAGGTTACCGTTGGTGGGTTCAACGCATTCGCATGGCCTTCTCGATGTTTGACTTGCTGAGGATCGATCACTTCCGAGGATTTGAATCCTATTGGGAAGTACCCGCTGGCGCATCGACGGCGATCCACGGACGTTGGGTTCCCGGTCCAGGGGCCGAATTGTTTGAGACTGTCCACCAACAAATTGGCGAGTTGGCCATCGTCGCCGAAGATTTGGGGATGATTACCGAAGAAGTTCATCAACTCCGAAACCGACTAGGCTTTCCTGGAATGCGAGTGCTGCAATTCGGATTCGACTCAGCTACGGACAATTTTCATCGCCCCGAAAGTTATCCAGCGAACAGTGTTGCCTATACGGGAACTCATGACAACGAGACCATGCTCGGGTGGTACCGAAGGCGGCAACAAGACAAGAGCCAGAACGGAAAACGCGATGTTCTCGATCGCTATTTGAGTGCTGACACCCGCGAAGAATCGGTGCATTTGCAATTGATTACGATGGTCTTCAATTCTGCAAGCTGCACCGCAATGATCCCAATGCAAGATGCGCTCGGGCTTGGCAATGAAGCCCGAATGAATCTCCCCGGCACGGCTGAGGGCAATTGGGGATGGCGGCTCTTGCCTGGGCAAATTAGCGACGCTTTAGCGGCCAAGATGCATTTGATCTGCGAGAATACAAATCGTCTGCAAGTCGCGGCAGTCGGTTGACTTCAGATACTCGCTAAACTGGAAACGGTAAAGGTTTCCCCTGAACTCCTTGCAAAATGTTGGTTGCAGCCCGTAAGGCCATCGCGTTCCGGGCTTCCAGGGTGGCACTTCCGATATGCGGCAGCAACAAACAATTCGGTAGGCTATGCAAGGCGTGCTCCGTTGGCAGCGGTTCAGGCGTGCAGACGTCCAACCCCGCCGCGAAAATGCGCTTGGCACGCAGAGCTTCAATCAACGCCAGTTGATCAACAACCTCGCCACGCGATGTATTGACCAGAACTGCATGCGGTTGCATGCACTCAAGTTGCGGCCGAGAAATCAAATGTCGCGTTTCTTCGGTGAGTGGAACATGGAGGCTGACAAAATCGCTTTCAGCCATCAGTCTGTCTAAACTCACGCGCTCGGCAACAATTCCATCAAGGCTTGCTTCCCTTGAATGGCGAGACGTATAAAGGACTCGCATTCCCCAACCGCCGTAGAGCCGTTTGGCTACCGCTAGGCCAATCCTCCCAAAACCGACAATGCCGACAGTTTTTCCTTCCAGTTCGTAGCCGAGCCATCCGAGTGGTTCCCAGGTTCGCCAACTGCCGTCCTCGGCGGCGCGCATTGCCGAACGGAATTGACGCGCCGCAGCCAGGAGTAACCCGACGGCAATATCGGCTGTCGCCCCAGTCAATACATCGGGAGTGTTTCCAACGGCAATACCGCGTCGCTTGGCTTCGGCCCTATCGATGTTGTTGGTTCCGACTGCGAAGTTGCTGATGACTCTTAACTGGTCACCGGCAGCATCCATGACCTGACAATCGATTCGGTCATCCAGCATGCTCAAGATCCCGCTGCAACCAATGACTCCATGCAGCAATTCAGCACGCGTTGGCGGTAATCCGCCATCGTGCATCCGCACCTCGGCGACACTGGCCAGCGTTTTTATTCCAATGCTCGGAATTCGCCGAGCTAAAAAAACGACTGGCCGTGTCATCGCGTGAATTTACCTGGAGTCAATTCGATCCAGGCTTTCATATTAGAGCCGACTCGAAAGTAGGTTTTCTTCCAAGGCTAACTCTTCGAAAAATCGATCGTGCTTGATGGTCCATTCGGACTGCGAATTGGAAGTACTCCAAACAAGCGGGCTAACCACTGGTTCGATGGCTCCATGACTCGTGACTATGCCTACAGTCAATCGACGCAAATCGACAGCTAGTATCACGTCCAGCGAGCTTGAATCAGAAGACTTTGTCGAATTGCCGACTGACCCGGTTGCCACCAGCGGATTTGCTGTATCGCGACCATTGTCCTGCAACGGAATGCCACCAAATCCAGAGATGGTAACGCCGTTGAGCTGTGCAGCTATGTTTGGACGCATCGCGCTAATGTCGGCAAATTCTACAGTCCCACTCTTATTGATATCCTCGATAGTGTTCGGAGTTGCCACTTGTCCGGAAGCTTCACGAATGGGTGGAATGTCCGCAAAGGATACCGAGAAGTTTCCGTCCCCATCAGCGCCAAGAGTCTCACCGAGTAGGTGACCGATATAGTAAACCTCGGGTTGCGCAAGTCCGGTATTTGCATTGGCCTGTACCGTGATTCGCAACCAACGGTTCGCGATGGAGTTGTCCGCCCATTCGATCACGACGCGCGATGGCGATCCAGGGACTACGCTAACCGAAGTTGGAGCAGCAGCAACTGCCCAATCTTGAGGCGCTTGGCTAAATAGTCCCTGTGGACTGACTTGGAATGTGAAGTCGCTCGACGAGAGCGACGCGCCGGGCAAATCGTTGATATCGAACACGATGCCATTGATGCCACGGCTGCTGTTGATCAAGTTGTTGAAGCCGAGTACGTGCGTACCACCATCCTCGTGAACTAATGTCTTGGACGTATCGAGAGCGTTTCCAACGCCGCCGGAGGCGAACGACGAACCTTTGTAGTAAATATAGGCTTGTTCAATAGTCGCCTCGTTCGTTTCAGCAGGCACGAGGTTCACAGTGCTCGTACTATAGTCAATGAGATATTGTTTGCCTTGGACGACGATACTTGCCAAGTCCGGCAAGCCTGTAAAGGTATTGGTGATGTTGGTGGCCGATACGATCGTAAACGTCTCGTTGCCAATCATTCCTGGGAAGCTACCGGCAAGCACCAAATCGACGCCTGCAAGGTTGACAGTTCCAGCGACATTTAGTTGATCATAGCCCGAATCGACGGCTGATCCGTTGATGTCAATTACCAATGCACTAGCAAAGCTAACGGTGCTGGCCGTCGCATCCGTGCCCGTTGCCGTCGGACTAACGCCGAAAGGTAACGAGCCTGGACCCAAAAGGAGCGTGCCACCCCCGGTATCAAATTCGGCGTCGAGCACGATGTCGCCACCGGAGCGAAGCTGAACATTCGTCGAAAACGATCGGGTAATCGCACTGCTGACGGTCATTGCTCCGCTCGAGGCATTTCCGATGGTCAGCGGACTGCCACTAATGCCACTCACTTCGGCGTTCGTTAGGCTAAGTTGACCAGCGGACTCGGTGCCAAGATTGATTGGGCGACCTGCCGTTAGCGTCGCAACGGAAGCTGCGCCGCTCGCGAAAAATCCTGAAGATTCATTGATCGCAACATTGTCAGCATTGACCGAAACCGTTCCGCTTCCAGTAATAATCATCGTGCTGAAAGAGGCAACGTTCACATTTTCCGCAGAGAGCGTCAAACTTTGGTTCGTCCCCAAGGTTAGGCTTCCGTTCAAGTTCACGGTGTCATTTCCGCTTCCATCCAAAACAGTCAATCCTGGAACGAGCAAACCAGCGCCAACGTCGAGCGTATCCGTGCCGCCTTCCAAATCAAAGACCACCGAACCGGTAATTTCGGAAAGTGGAACCGTCAAAGTTTTGAAGCCGTTGCTCAGAGTGCCAACAGGCGTAAACGGATCGAAGAGTTCAACCGCATCGGTGATGATGATCGTGTTGTCGACATATTGAACCGAGATCGAATTATCTGCATCGTCCGTGTCTTGGATAGTGAGCGTGCCACTCGCAAGGCTAGCCGTAAGCGTTCCAACGGTACCTGAGGGAACGATCGTTCCGGTAATCGTATAAGTACCGAGGCTTGCGTAGTCCGAGTAGCCGTAATCCGCTCCTGCCGCTGCCTTGCCGGTACCATCGATGGATAGGTAGTAAATGCCTGCCGGCAAATTCAGGCTGAACGATGCATCCAACGCGCTCGTCGGATTGCTCGTTGCTACGACCGATCCGCTGCTATTGTAAACCGTTGCCAAAACGTCAAGCGTTGCACCTCGATAAAAGGGATCGATATCTAACGTAACAGGACCACCCCCATGATTGAAGAAGAAATAATCCACGTCCGTTGTACGTTCGATGATACCGTCGCCGACAACACCCACTGAGTCAACCACGGTTAACGGTGTCGCCGCGCCGATCGACCCGCCGTGATCGTCGGTTCGATAGCTGAAGCCATTCTGCGTGGTAATAATATTGAGATCGTTTTCCGTTTCATTGGCGTTCGGATACTCGCCTTTGCTCCATTGGACCAGACTCCTGTTGTATCCGACTCCCATGATCGGCGCCCAACCCGTTGCGCCAGAACCGTGCCCTTGGTAGTACTCTTCGCTTGGGGTCGTTCGACCATCGTGGAACAAGAAGAGTGAGTGGCCCGCTTCATGCGCGGCTGCATCCGCCGTGTATTTGGCGTTGGTAGACCCGGCACCAATTTGGAACACCAAGGCCGGGGTGTCTGAACTCCAATTGAACGAGCCGATGTAAGCGATACCACCGGCCCCTGTTCCCAATGGGTCATTGCCGATCGTCAAGCGTATGCCCCATCGCGTGTCACCTCCACCGGATTTGATGAGGTCTGAAACAGGTGGCTCCAGCGTGGTTACATTAACGTTAAATGGGCGATATGCCTCTGCCACACGTTCCCAAATCCATTGGATTTGGTCCATTTCAGAATTGGAAAAGGTACTGGTCGAGCCTGAGGTATTGTAAGGTGGAATAGTTATCGTGCTCTGACCAAAGTCACTGTTCCACTGTGTCCCGGTGATAACGTGCCCAGTGAAATCGAGGTAAATCGTCTTGGTCGCACTAGGCAAGCTGCTCAGATTGAACGTTTGTTCGTATGGATAAGGTCCAAATGCAGGCCCGTTGGTTACGGCTGTCGCGTCGTCGCCATCCAATCCGTCGATCGGGCTCAAGAGCGGTTGGTCGACCGACATAATATCGCCGGCTTCATTAATCCGATAACTTTCGTTGTCTGCCAGAAGCTCTCGGAGTTGACCCATCCTCGCTTCGCTTTGTTCATCCGTCCAAACGGGATCGACCGTTGAAACCACTTGTGATTGAAGCTGGCTGTCGCCTTCAAGTGTGCTGTTGGCGATCATCGATGCTGGCACAACTGTGTCTGTGTTATCCAGGCCTTCGAAGCACGCACCGCCAACCACTGCCAACAACCGCCGCTCTTCTAAGCCCTCAACCAAAAGCCGTACCCGCCGAGATGAATTGTGCGAAGTATTTAGAGAATCGATAAGCCTGGCACGGAACATTCGCTGCCACCAAACCAAGCGAACCCGGCTCGTACGCGTTTGAATTGTTCGATCGTTGCCAAGAGAGCTACTGCTTTTGGTCATTGTTTCTTGTCCTTTTGAACCAACTGAAGAAAATGGAATAGATTGCGACGGCCATCGATCCGAAGGCGCACAAAGTCTGATGATGAAAGGTCGCTAAAAACCTTTGGTCTAAGCACCTTTTTGGAGCCCTTGCTTGTGCGGTTCGATGTCTAAGGAATAGGGCATCCGAGTGGGTGTGTAGCATTAATAATAATTATTCCGGTATTTTGGTCAAGCGAGTTGAATCGTGCCACTTGCAATTGACTTGCAGAAAGTTGAAGCGTCCAAGAAAACAAAGCAAAACCCCCACTGGTGGCCTTCGGAATGAGACTTTCGCCTAGTCTGTCCTCGATAGCGATGATCCTCGAAGTCATGGATCTTGACATATTTCGGCGAGTAATAGGCTAAGGAGAAATCTATCCCCATTTGGGGGAGACTCGCGCCAAGGTTCAGAGCCAAACATTGAGCTGAGACGATTGGTGTATCACCGGCCGGAGGGCTGAACAATCCACCGCTGCGACTTGTTTTCGGTTCGAGGCAGCGTTCCGGGCGGTACACACTGGACGAGGCAGCGTAGGCCAAGCTGCACCATCAAGAGTTTCTCTAACTTTTCCTGAGTCGCGGCCGGGGCTTCGATGGTGACTTTTAATTCATCCAGCGCCCGGTGCCTGTTGATATGCACTTGATATTCGACGATCTCTGGCAACTGTCGGACGATCGACTCAATATTGCTCGGAAACACGTTGACACCGCGAACCGTTACCATATCGTCCACCCGCCCAATCAAGCCGCCAGGCAGCCAGAGGAAATTCGTGAGATGATCCGTATCGAGGCTAGTTGTCGAGAAACTGACTACGTCGCCAGTCCGGTAGCGTATGAGCGGTGCGCCATATCGGCCTAACGACGTGAAAACAAGCTCTCCCGTATTGTCATCGGCCAGCGGAAGAACCTCGGCGATGAAGCTCGTTTCGATCACGTGCAGCCCAATTCGATCCTGCCAGCCAAAGCCCCAAGCGCCGATTTCCGTCGCGCCTGCGTGGTCGATCACCTGCGCTTCCCAAATCGATTCGATTCGATGGCGAACCGTCGACACGCTCCCCCCGGTTTCGCCAGCCACAATCAAACGAGTAACCGGCAACGCGCCCAATGGAAATCGCTCCGATTCGGCTACCTCTGCCAGGTGCAGGGCGTAAGACGGCGTGCAGCAAATTACCGTTGCTGCAGATTGCCGCATGAATTCGAGGCGAGCCAAGGTATTCAGCCCGCCAGCAGGGATAACCATGGCGCCTCGATCGATCGATGCTTGATGGGCGCTCCAAAACCCGATGAAAGGCCCGAATGAAAAAGCCAAAAAAACACGATCGCGAGCTGTGACTTCAGCCGCAGTCAACACATGTTGCCAACAATCGGACCACCATCTCCAATCCTCGAGCGTGTCAAGAATCATTAGCGGCCCACCCTTTGTCCCGCTGGTTCGATGAAAGCGGCTGTACTCTCCCGCAGCAAAAGTGTGATGGAGGCTGATTCGGTCACTGCTTTGGCTGATGCTGTCCACCAAATCTTGCTTGGTCGTCAACGGCCATTGGGTTAACTCATCCAGGCTGCGAATTCGCGCGTCGAGCGGAATGCCAGCTTCGGTCAACTTTCGCGCGTAAAATCGGTTGTGCGGCAGGATGACGTCGAGCTGCTGGTTGAATTGAGCCACCTGCCACTGGGCAATGCGGGTTCGATTCCATCGCCAGGCCTCTTTCGGCTCGGGTGAATTCCATCGAGAATTGGACATGCGGGTATAAACTCAGCAAACGGGAAAGCGCAACGACAAAAACGAAAATGCGTACAATAGTCTCACATTCGATGGCAAAGTTGTAAATCAGTCGAATCGAAAAATGAAGCCATCTGAGCTAAAGTTGCTGACCTCTGCCGGACTGCGGGCTTGCCATTGTTGCGGATTGGTCCACGATGTACCGCCGCTCGATCGATCTGAAGTCGCGCATTGCGTTCGCTGCGATTCGATCATTGATTCCGGACAGCGCAGCGGAGCAGCCAGTTCTGCCAGATGCTTTGCTGCGTCTCTGGGCGCGTTGGTTCTGTATTTTCCCGCGATCTTGTTGCCTATTCTGGATATCGAAAAATTGGGGCAACATCACACGGCCAGTTTGTTGGGTGGAACTCTAGATCTAATTGGCGATGGGCATTTGTTTGTTGGATTTATCGTGTTAGCCTTCTCGATCGTCTTGCCGCTTGTAAAATTGCTGGCGCTGTTGGAGTTAAGTTATATTGGCGTCACGCGACGTCGCCATCGCGCTTGGACCTATCGCGTGGTCGAATGGGCAGGGCGCTGGAGCATGTTGGATGTGCTGCTGATAGCATTGCTTGTATCGCTCATCAAATTAGGTGACCTGGTGTCGTTTCATTTAGGCCCGGCCGTCGTAGCCTTTGTCATGTGCGTCGTCATGAGCATGATCGCGTCGATCGCGTTCGATCCTCATGCAATCTGGGAGGAAAGCGAAGGTGTTCGGTGAGTGGCAAACCACCCGACGAATCCAATAGCACCCCCCGCGAAGGATCGGGCAATCAGAACCCACCCACGGCAATCGTCCGGTCCGCAGATTCGCTTGCGCATCGAAGATTGAAGACCCGTCTTTGGTGGCTGAGCGGATTGTGCTTGGCATTGGCACTTGGGCTTGTCGTTTCAAGTCTGGGACGACGAGGCCTGACCATTCACGTGCGGTTCAAGGACGGTTACGGCTTGAAACCTGGAGACGCGTTGCTCTACCGAGGCATCGACTGTGGGCGAGTTTCGGAGGTGAAACTCACTCAAGAAATGGATGGCGTGGACGTTGCCATCGTGATTCACCCAGGCAATGAAGAAGTCGCTGTGGAAGGCAGTCAATTCTGGATTCAGCGCGCAAGGTTGAGCCTTGGTCAGGTTTCGGGCCTGGATACCGTGCTTGGAGCCAAATACGTAGGCGTGATCCCTGGACGCGGCCAACGACGCATTCAGTCCTTTGATGGAATTGAGACTCCGCTGGCAATGACGGAAGGCCTAAGTTCTGAGATTCGAGTTCGTTTCGCCGATGGCGATGGATTGAACGTCGGCAGTCCGGTTCGTTACCGTGGTGTTCAGGTCGGCGAGGTTACCGCAGTCGATCTTGGCGACGACTTGCAATCGATCCATGCCTCAATTCGCCTGGTTGGCTCCGCTCAACAATTGGCTCGTGAGGGAACGCAATTCTGGATCGAACGGCCGCGAATTGAACTGACCGAAGTTCGCGGTTTAGACACGATTCTGGGCGGAAGCTATGTTGCCCTTCAGCCGGGCTTGCCGCAGTCGGCGATAGCATTTGAATTCATCGGCCTGACTCAACCTCCACCGCTTGCCGAACGAAGTGGTACTTTGGAGATCGAACTGGATGCCACCTCTCGGATGGGAATCGTACGCGGAGCGCCTGTAGTTTACCGTGGCCTAGAGGTTGGTAGAGTGGTCACCGTCGGGCTATCGAAGGACAGCGCGAGCGTTAAGATCACGGCCGAGATCGACGGCCAGTATGTTCAGCTCGTGCGCGAGGATTCTAAATGGTGGGCCGTCGGAGGCATCGATTTCAATGCGGGCATGTCTGGCATCGATTTGTCGGTCGAGTCGTTTTCCGCATGGTTGCGCGGCGGCATCGCCTTTGCCACTCCGCCTTCACCAGGCAAGCCAGTCGTAACCGGTCATCGGTTCATGCTGGAATCCAAGCCACTGGATGAATGGCTCGAGTGGCAGCCGCGAATCGCGTTACGCAGTTCTGTCAGATCGAGCAACGGGCTTCCGATGCCCTCCGCTGAGCGAGTCGTAGCAAGTTGGACGACCAGTATTTTGGGCCTTCAACGTCGACGCATTCAAAAGTGCTGGGGATTGGCTCTAAGTGACGGGACATTGGTGCTGCCAAACGCCTTTGTCGATGCAATAACTAGCATTGAGGATAACTTAGTTCTGGAGACCTCTGGAACCAGCTTTCCGTTCCAATCTAAATTGGTCGCTCGTCAAGGCGCAATCTCACGACATCCATTGCCCGCAGATTGGCCAGGCGAAAAATGGGCGATCGGGAACGTCAATTCGTCTCCCGGGGGCGATTCAACCTTCTTGGTGGTAAACCCTGAATTGACCGAACCCTTGGCTCTCGATCGCACACGCATCCAGGATTTAGGCGTTGACGGCTTAAGGATTGCACCTGGTATTCCCATCGCCGAGCAATTGAATGGTTCACCTGTCATCGATTCCGCTAGCGGCCAAGTCATTGGAATGTTATCGAGTACAAACAACGGCTGGGTAGTTGGTCAAATCCCTGAGGCGAGCCAAAGCCGAGTGAACAACCAACACTAGGAAGCTTCCGTCACAATCAAGTACGAACCGCTGGCAACAAATTCTTAGGAAATCATGCTCCGAATCGGAACTCGCAGCAGCAAACTCGCCCTTTGGCAGGCCCAATGGGTTGCTAGCCAATTAGTGCAGCGCGGTTTTGAAGTCGAGTTGGTCGAGATTGCCACCGTGGGGGATACGTCGATGGCCCCGCTAGGACAAATCGGAGGACAGGGGGTTTTCACAAAAGAAATCCAGCGGTCGCTTTTGGCCGGCCAAATTGATGTAGCCGTTCATTCGCTCAAGGATTTGCCGACCCTGCAAGATGAAGGTCTACTCTTGGCCGCTGTCCCAAGCCGTGAGACCACGGCGGATTGTTTGATAAGCCGCATGGGGCTTCGATTTGAGCAACTCGATGCCGGAGCCAGAATTGGGACTGGCAGCGCCCGCAGGGCTGCTCAATTGCGGGCATGGCGAAGCGATATTTCAATTGTTGACATTCGCGGCAATGTGGATTCGCGATTGCGAAAGTTGGATGAGGGCGGCTTCGATGCGATTGTCTTGGCGGCAGCCGGACTCACTCGGCTTAAGCTGCTTGGTCGAGTTACCGAGTACTTGCCACAAGATCGCGTCCTTCCTGCGGTCGGTCAAGGTGCATTGGGCTTGGAATGCCGGCGCGAGGATGTGGTGACCAAACAAGCTATTTTGAAGTTGAACGATCCGGATTCTCAGGCGGCAGTTTTGGCCGAGCGAGCGCTACTGCGCGCTCTGTCGGCAGGTTGTTTAGCTCCCGTCGCGGCTCTGGCAAATGCTCGCAACGGAGAGTTGGTCTTGCGAGGCCGAGTATTGTCCGTTAATGGAAAGAGCGTTCTGGATGCAAGTGTCGCCGGCATTTCGCAGGAGGCCGAAGCACTTGGATCACAATTGGCCGAGGATCTATTGAGGATGGGAGCGGCTGAGTTGATGGCCTAACGCATGGGGTTGCCGCATGCCTGCCGAACGCAAAGGTCAAACCAGTTCATTGTTTGTTTCGCAAAGTCGAATGGCCAGGGTCAAGGAACCATGTTGTTAGACATCCCCCAGCACAGCCCATACGATCTTCAGTTTGGTTTGTTTGGCTTTTCGGTCCGCATCACGTGGACCTTTTGGTTGGCAGCCGCTGTCCTAGGATGGAATTGGAGCCAATACATGGATCAAGTGGCTTTGATGCGAGAGATCGACACGCCAGGTGCATTCATTTTGCTCGTGATATGGATCGCATGCGTTTTTCTCTCGATCCTTGTGCATGAGATGGGACACGCGCTGGCCTGGAGGTTTTATGGCCAAAAGGCGGATATCATTCTCTACCACTTCGGCGGATTGGCTGTGAATACCTCGATGACTTCATGGGACGGAGCCCGAAGGTCAAGAATTTCTCCCGCGCAACAAGTCGTCGTGTCAGCGGCTGGTCCGGCCGCGCAGTTGGCTCTAGCGGTGATTGTTTGGATTGCAGGTCTTGCGATTGGTATGCCGATGAATGTTTCTGAGTGGCTCAACAGACTCGGTTTTGAATTGCCCACTGGAACACTCCCTGGGACTATTGCATCCTACGCGTTTTTCGATGCGATTCTTTGGACAAGCGTTACTTGGGCGATACTGAACCTTGCACCCATCTTCCCGCTCGATGGCGGGCAGATCATGTACAACTCACTGATGCTCACCAACATCGATCGACCACGCGTGACGGCCCACATGGTCTCGGCGGTTGTGGGCGGGTTGTTAGGAGTCTGGATGTTGACTTCCGGACAATCGATGGGCGGGCTAATGTTCCTGATGCTAGCCGCGTCCAATTTCCAGCAAGCCCAGTCCGGAGGCTATTAGAGATGCTGGCGCTTGGACGGCTTTCAATAGGCATCGAAAGCGATCAATGACACCAAACCAAATCACCTTTGAAAGCGAAAAAGACTTTAAGTCCACCTGCTTTCAAAGTTTTCGCTGTCAAAGAATTCTATTTGTGGAAAAAATGTCAAAAAAATGTGTAATTTTTGTTGAAAACATATTGCAATAACCGAATCGTTTTGTACAAATATACGTTTAAGGACGTGGGTTATCCTGAACTCGGCCGAGATCGCAAAAGCGGTGGCCACCGTAAGATCAAAGCTGGCAAGGATTTTCTGAGTTTCGGAGCGAGAGGCGTTATCAACATGTAGTTGCTAGCGTCAAAGGTACTCTTGCTTCAAAGTTTTCCGTTATCGGAGGAAGAAAACGTGGCTAAAAAGAAAGCAGCTCCTAAGAAAGCAGCAGCACCCAAGAAGGCAGCAAAGAAAGCTGCTCCTAAGAAGAAGGCAGCAGCTAAGAAGAAGTAGCTCGCAGCATTCTCTTCAAACCGAACACGCTTTCGTAATTGAAAGCAAGATATCGACGCACTCGACCCGAAGGTTGAGTGCGTTTTTCTTTTCACAGACGTGGCTCGAAGGCAATTCGCCGCGCATTTGGATCCAGACTTTGATCGCCGTTTCCGGCCTGGGCGACCGTCCCGGTCGCGATCTCGTGTGGCTGCCCAGAGATCGCTTTCTTGTTGAGCCAAGCTCAGGCTGATTGGGCAGTTGCAGACAATCGAAAACAAGCCAAAAAAAGAACAATTGAAATGTTCTACAATCCCCTAAGATGACTAATTCAAGCCTCTGACTGATATTTCCGTAAGGTGTTATTGGGAAATGCTTTATGAGGAATCGTGGCTGCGATCATAGCCTTTGGATGGGTGTTCAAGTCTACAAAAGCTCTCACCGTGAATGTCAAACTCGTGATACGGCAAAGTTCTAACAATATAGGTCTCAGATTAGTACGATTTACTTAAAAATTTACACCCGAAATGAGACCTCCAAATGCTCCAACTTCTACTCGAACCACCACGTTTTTCTCTTTGCTCTCACCCTTCAGAGTGACCTCAAATTCTAAGCTGCCAGACCCCCCGTAGGGGCGAGTTGCATTCACCGTGGCATCGGTCAGCTTGCCGTGCTCTTTCTCAAATAGTTCTCGCATCGATTTGAGCGATTCCATTTGAGCGTCTGGAGCGGTAGAAGAAAGTTGGAATTCTTTTACTCTTTCAAGGTCACCGAACCAGCTTGAAATAAAGCTCTTAATTCTTGACTGGATGCCCGACATGTCATCGACCAGTCGAACAAAGTCATTCATTCGCGGTTCGGAAAGTGCAAAACGTTCGAGAAAGCCTTGGTGAAACCAGACCTCGACCGGAATTGAAACGCCGTCATTGTTTGTCAGGGTCGAGTTGCATCGATAGCGTTTGCTTCCGGATTGGTATTCTGCAGTTCGTGCTATCGAGGTTGGAGCGTCGAGCTGGGAACCAATTTCTTGAAGTTGCTTAAGATAGGCTGCCAAAGTCGCTCGATCGATTCCCCGGCGATGTTTGGGTGCAATCAGGTTGGACAGCGACTCGATATCGGCATCGCGAAGAGCTTGAATTGCCGCGTCTGCGCCATCGTCGTTCGATCCAGCAACAGGAATTTTCTCAACCGGGTAATGCAGTTCAAAATCGCTTGAGAAGTCGAAAACAACGGGTTTTTCGGCGTCTTCGCCTGCCGCTTTGCCAACATCACAGGCTAGTGATAACTGCCCATCGTCTTCGAAGGTCGCTGTCAAAAATACGGTGGCCATTACTGGAACGGGACGAAATACATTGCTAGCCAAACGAACTTCATCTAAAGCAATCGACTTGAGCGGCGACTGCGAGTCCTTGGGGGACTCCAATTGTGCTTTGAGGTCTTCCAAAGTGAGTTGTTCCTTGAACTCGGAGGCCAGCAATGCGTGCGCATTCTCGGCTTCCTCCCGCAAGAGATGCGTCCAGAATCGTTGAGCGAGCTCGGCGTAGCGAGGATCGAAATCGAAGCATCCAAGCGTGGACTCAGCCACCGAAGGGCCGTAAAGTGAAAAACCGGTTAGGGATTCCTTGCCCTGAAAGTGGGCTTCTGCAAGATAGTCGATCGAACCATATTTTAAGGGCCCAGTCGCTTGAACTCGTTCCTCGTGGTTCTCCATCGCCCATAGGTCGAAATCGATTTGTGGTACTTCGTCCTTCAGCGGTAGCGCCAGCCGCTGAAGCGTTGCTTGCAGTTTGCTTTCGTTGACGATTGTCTGGAGTTCAAGGGGAAGCGCGGCGATCAAGGTCTTTGCATCCAAACCCCGGCCGATTTCAGTCAGCAATTTTTCAGTCGCTTTTGAGAATTGTGGATACGAGCTTTGAAATACTTGCTGAATATTGATCGCACCCAAATGGGCTTTCCCGACTGTATGGCGTCCGCCGGGAATATTAAAAACGGTGCGGCTAATGCACCGGGCGTCTGAATCAGTCTCGAGGAGCAGGTCGAGCGTCAAGTTTGTGCTCCTTTGCGCGAAATCGTAGGGCGAGACGTCATATCGCTTCAATTTTGCGGACTTGACCTTCTTTCCAAACCGTTCGCGTACCATTTCGCAAACTTTGGTCAGTTGATCTTTCGTAACCTGTTCTCGAAATCGGGGCGAGTAGAGTTGGTGCGCCTTATCGGCGTCGCCTTCGAACAGGCTTTGCGTGAGCTGCTTGGCTTGTTCGATGTAGAGTTCAACTTCAACTGGCTGGTGAAAATAATTGTCCGGCAAGGCAGGACAATTCGGGGTGAGGTCGACCAATTTGTTATTTTTGAGCATCAGTCGCATACCGCACGGCCCTCGCTCGCATTGTAAGACTCCAACGAGAATGCGGTTTCCCTTTTGGTCAGACCACGCGATCCAGCCATCGGTAGGATTGGCGTCCTTTGCTGGAATACCGAGGATTGCTTTCAATTCCCTCAAGAATACATCGAGTAAGGGTGAATCGATATTCGCTTCATTTGAATCTGCAACCAGCGCCTTGGAGGACTTTTGTTCGGCCATTGCAATTGCCAAAGCATTCACGAGGTCGGATTCCTTCTCGCTCAATTCAATTGCAATCGGTTTAAACGGAACGCGGCCGATCCGCCCGACAGTCAACTTGACAATTCCTGGCTCTTCCAGCTTCTCGCTGTCCAATACTTCCTCTTGGCTTCGGATAGCGGCTTCGATGGGATGGCTTGCTGATTGAATACATACTTCGATCCCTTCGTGGTCGGATTCGATCGGCTCCTCGAATCGCCCATCTGCCAGTGTTACACGGCTGGCGACGGTCTTTGCGAGTTTCCGGTCACGAAAGTAGCGGATGGTCACGACACAGTTTTGCAGTACACCACCTTCGATCACCAACAAATGGCTCGAGTTGTCCTGGGAAAACGAATTTGGAGCAATGGTCAGCACAAGGCAGGCTATCCACGTCCTCAATCGAACCGACATTCGCGCGTGTTTGAACATTAAATCATTTCCTTGTGAATCGGTGTGTGCGAAATATCATTGCGAAAAAGGCGATGAACTACAACCGCCGTTGCGATTGTGAGTCTATGGCTTGCCAAAGATGACGACCTGATTGAGGTGCAGAATGCCGTTTGTCTCCAGCCCGATTTTTACGTATTGAGCTTTGGTTTCAGGCGGCAAATCGATCGCGTAGTTCTCGGAAGGACTAGCGCTTCTCCAAACCCGTGTCCAAGTTTCGCCATCGCCAGACACCCACACGGTCAAGTCCTTAGCGCGATCGTAAAACGCCGAGTTGCGACGATTCTGAATGGCGATGTGCTCCAATTCGAAGGATTTCTTTAAGCGAATCACAATGGCCGGAGACTGGACGCCTTCATTCGGCGAGTGAAAGGCAAATTCGCGACTGTTTGGATTGACGGCGCTTAAGAGCAAACCGGCGTATTTCATCCAATGTTCTGGATAATCGGCTGGATAAGCGACCGCAGCATCGCGGGATACCTCCAAGAAATCGTCATGCTTTCGCAGTTCTCCATGCTCGGCAAGCAGCGTTTGGGTCCATCCGTCTTTGACCATTGATGCCGGTGGCTCGTCAAGCGTTGTCATGTACGTCATTAAGTCCAAGAACTCAATCGGGGCAATCGTTTTGACAAGCCCCTCCGGCATCGAGCTGGAGTTGACTGACTTTCGAAGTTCAATATTGTCCTTGTCGATTGTTTCCTCTCGCCCTTTACCATCTTGAGTGGCAACACCTAAAACCAATTCTTGATCGTTTTCTCGAATCACGAAGCCGTTCAAAATCTGTCCGTCATAGGTCAACACCTGAACGGTTTCATAGCCTTGAGCAATTTTTTCATTGGGCCAAAGAACGTTGGCGATCAATTCTTCCTTCGAATACAAAAGGCCAATCATATCTAGCTTCGGACCGAATTCCTTGCCTGAATCGCCGACTTTGTGGCAGGCTGAGCAAACGCGATCGAACACTACCTTCCCGCGGCCGGCGTCCCCTCCCTGAATATTTGACAACGTGCGAACCGCTGCGCGGCGTCGCAAATTGGACAGTTGAGGGTCTTCCGCGTCTTTCAAGGGTTTGACCGCTTCACCACCGGGACTCGAAGCGATCTTGTAGGCTTCGTAATAGGTGCGATGGGACTCTGGAGCACTGGCTAAAAAAGTTCCGGCTCTCTCGGCTGCATCGGCCGCTGGCCGTAGGGCTTGCAGCGTGTGTTCCAGAGTGTATTGCGTCCAGTAGTCGAGCGTGGAATCCGTGGCTCGAAGCGCGATCTCGGCCGCCTGAGCGGTTTGCAAAAAACTCAATCCTCGCAGGGCTTCCAGCCGAACTCGTGGATGCGAATCTTGAATGGCTTTTTCTAGTATCGGAACAATTGATGGATATCGTAGGTACTCATTGGAAACGCTGTGGACCGCCGCAGCTCGGGCGTTGAAGTCATCGGTGTCCAGGATACGGTCGACCAGCTCGGAATCAAGCTGCCGAAAACTCTCTTGCAGCCAAAGTGCTTCACACAACCGATTCGGGGACGCATCTCCAGAATCCACCCATCGCGCGACAGCCGAAAGCACGTCAGCCTTGGGGCGACTGCGGAGCTCGCGCCGCGCACGATAGCGTGTTCGCTGTTCGTACTCGTCAAGCTGCGCAAGCAACTCGGCAATCGACATGCCGTGCTGCAACACAGGAGCAAGCAAAGGCTTGTTTTTGTTGATCAACCGATAAATACGTCCGTGCTTGTGGTCGCGATTCGGGTCTCGCTGGGAATACTGCATGTGGCCGATCAAGGCATTGCACCAATCGCCGAACCAAACGGCACCGTCAGGACCAATTTGCGGGTCGATGGGTCGGAAAAAGTTGTCGGTTGAATCGAGCAGGTCATCCACGCGTTGACCAGAATAGCCTGCACCGTTTGGATCGTCCCCGATTTCAAATCGAGGCATTCCATGCATGTTGATCACGCATCCATAAATAAATTGCCCCTGCATGTCATTGGGCAAATGGCGAGACAAAAGGAACTCGCTGCCAACGGCAGGTCGCATGCCCTGGTTATCGAAGTTCGGTCTGAGCGTTCGGCGCTGTGGAACGTCAAAGCCGGATAGCGGGCTGGCCCAATGCTGCTGAGCACCCGTGCCGTCGCCTACAGTTCCCATTCCCCAACTATCAAAAACGACACACCAGCCGTTGCCATAGCCTGGGGTTTTAAAATACTGGAATCTCCATGAGAGCGGATCGAAAACGTAGCAGCCTGATGGACCTTTGTTGCGAAACGGGCCCCAAGGCGTTTCCATGGTTGTGGACATGGCGATGCCCTCGAGCATGTGAATGCG
>WPCK01054475.1_pt1 | contig 38294 bp, 34 predicted proteins | sample 5399851 | NCBI WGS metagenome assembly WPCK01 (sample SAMN12869471, study PRJNA574797) | sludge metagenome | isolation source: wastewater treatment of pH11 | place: China:Beijing | collected 2019-05-20
CGTGCCGCGGCGACACCCACGAGCGATCCGCCCGCGACCCGTGCCGGCGACCCTGGCCGGCGCGCGCGCCGAGACGCGCCGCCGAGCAGCGATCCGCCATTTCCCGCCTTGACCCTGTCGTTTGACATCCGTTTCCACAGCCGAAGCCGACAGCGGCAACGCCATCGGTTAACCGACGCTAAACAAGCATGGGTAACAAAAGGTTAAGCCCGGGCCCGAACGCGGCCTTAATCCTTTTGCTCTAGGCAGGGCGGCGAAACCGCGCGGAACGGGATGACACGACCGGCTGAGTTCATCGCCCGACATCGGGCGCAACTGACGGCCTATTTCTCGGCGATCAGCGGATCGCTCGGGCGGCTGGTGTTTTCGCTGGCCTATTTCCTGGTGCTGGCCAACACGCTGCCGCTCGCCGATTTCGGCGTGTTTGCCACGGCTTCCGCGGCCGGGGTGATGATTTCCCGGCTGCTTGCCTTCGGGTTCGTCTCGCCGCTCTACCGGGTAGCGACCGTCAAGCCGCAACTGGTCGGCACCTATACCGCCGGGTTCCTGACGCTGGCGCTCGCCTCGGTGCCGCTGATCGGCGTCGCCACGCTCGCCGCGCATGCCCTGTTCTTCGCACGCGACATGACGCTGCCGGTATTCGCGCTGGTGATCGCCGCGGAAGCCCTGCTGTGGCGGCCGGCGGAGGTGGTGGTGATCGTCAACAACGGCATGAACCGGTTCGGCCGCGGCGCGGCGCTGACGATCATGGGCACGGCGATGCGCGCGGCGGCGGCATTGCTGCTCATGCTGGTGCCGGAGCCGGGGCTGGAGAGCTGGACCTGGCTCTACCTCGGCGCCAATGCGCTGTCGCTGATTGTCGGCGTGTTCCTGTGGTACCCGCGGCAGAGGCTCAGGTTCCGCGCCGCGCTCTACCTCAACCGCTGGCGCGATTCGCTGTTCGTGGCGCTGTCGGAGATGGTGTTCTACGTCCAGATGGAACTCGACAAGCTCTTGGTGCTTTCGCTGGGCGGGGCTTCACTTGCCGGCATCTATGCCATCGTGATGCGGCTGATCGACCTGACCGCCATTCCGATCCGGACCTTCTCGATGATGCTGGTGCAGCGCATCATGCGGACGCCGGAACTGATCGCGTCGATGAGGCGCCGTGTCCAGATCGAGGCCGGAATCATGGCGGTCTCGACCGCCGGGCTGCTGGTACTCGCCGCCATCCTGTACCTGTTCCCGAACGCCCTCGGCCGCAGCGTGGCGCCGGCGGCGGGCATCGTGGGCCTTGCCCTCCTGGTGCCGGGCTTCCGCAATCTGGTCGAGTATCAGGCGGAACTGCTCTATGCGCGCGGCCAGACCGGCCTGCGCGCGCTGATCCTTGCCGGCCTGGCCGTGCTCAAGGGTGCGCTCCTGAGCCTGCTCCTTTCCCAGGCATGGCCGACGGAGACCCTGGTCGCATGGCTGAACCTGCTGTTCGCCGGGCTCTACATCGCCTCGACGCTGGGCGTGCACCCCGCCCTTCGGCGCAAGAGCCGGGCGCTCTAGAGCCCGAGCATCCTGCGCACGCCACCGATGTCGGACCGGGTGAAGGACTGCAGGCCGATGGCCACCTGACCCTCGCCAATGCCGGCAAGGAACGCGGCGAGCGCCTGACCGTCCAGGCCCGGTCCGTTCCAGTGGACGCGGCACAGTTCATGCGGATCGGCGAAGTGGCCGGCGCCGTTCAGGACCTCGTCGACATGGCGGCCATAGAGCATGCATTCGGAGAATTGCCGCGAGGCGGCGACGGCGCGCACCCAGTGCCGGCCCGACACCGCTTCGAGCCGGTCGCGCAGCGCGGCAACCGTGGGGCCATCCCAGCCAATCAGCGTGCCGATATAGTCATGGGCCGAGGATGCCGCCAGGCCGAGCGCCCGCCCGGCATGCCGCGACCAGATCCGGTGTTCGCCCTCGGGCATCGCATCCAGCGCATCGTCGCGGCGCAACAGGCGCAATCGGCCATCTTGGCGCATGTCGGAGCAATCGAAGTCGCGCAGGAAGACGACGTCGGAATCGACATAGACAAAGGTGCGCTCGGGCGCGTGCCCGGGCAAGGCAATGCGGCGCAGTTGCTGCACATGCCAGCCGCGCAGCGGCGCCACGCCCGGGCCGAGCCAGAGGCGGCGACGGAACAGGCTCGCGGGATCGGGCATCGACCGCAACCAGCCCGGCAACAGGTCCCGCTCGTCGACAATGATGCGGCGCGGCGTGGCAAGCGCGGAAAACGCCTTCACGTCATGGGCGGCGACCAGGATGTAGTGGCGCTCGAACCCCGTGACATGGCGGTCGATCGAATCGCACAGCAGACGGCAGCGCTCGAGATCGGGCGCGTAGCTGGCGGTGACGATGGCGGTCGACATCGCCGCTACCGCCGCCGGAGCGCCCATTTGCGCGCCAGGACGCGTGCCATGAACACCGGGTTGCCGATGACATAGCGCCGCCACAGGCGCGTCGGTTCGAGCGCGAGCCGGAACAGCCATTCCAGGCGATGACGGCGCATGAAGTCCGGCGCGCGCGGCACGGCCCCGGACAGGAAATCGAACAGCGCACCGACACCCACCGCGACCGAGCAGTGGGCCGACGACAGATGCCCGGCGATGAACAGCTCCTGCCGGGGAACACCCATGGCGATGAGCAGCAGATCAGGCCGGTCGGCGGCAAGGTCGGCCAGGATGGCCGGAATGTCGTCCTCGCCGAAATAGCCGTCGCGCACGATGCGCACCGTGTGGCGCGGCGCAATCGCCTGCAGCGCCGACGCGGCATGGTCGAGCCGGTCGGACCGCGCCCCGAGCAGGGCGATCCTTGCCGGCGCGGCGATCGCGGCCACGAGGTCAGGGATGAAATCGGTGCCATTGAGGTTGGCCGGGAATGGCCGGCCGTGCAGTTCGCTGGCGGCGAAATCGACGCCGACACCATCGGCCAGCACAATGAAGCGGCCGAGCGCCTCGCGGTAGGCCGGATCGACGCAGGCGGTGTTGATGCAATGGGCATTGACGAAGGCGACGCGCGTCAGACCCGGCGCGGCGAGGCGGTCGGTCAGGAGACGGATCGCCTGGTCACGATCGAGTTCGGCGACCGCGATGCCGAGAATGTCGAGGGTCGGCAAGGCGCCTTCCGGAGGAGGGACAACCAGATTCATGCCGCCGCCCTGCCCGATCGGGTCATTGCAGCAAGGCCGCGCGCCATGCATGCATCAAGTTCGGCGATCTGGCGGGCGTGAAAGTCGCGGCCATCGGCCAGCGGCAGGCGCCGGGCCGCCATCGCCGCCAGTTCGGCGGCGAATGTGGCCGGATCATCGGCGATCACGCAATTGTCGGGGCGGAACGAGATGCCGCGCAACGAACGCGACGTGGCCACGACCGGATAGCCGGCCTCGAACGCCTCGATGGTCTTGAGCTGGACGCCGGAGCCGGCAGTCGAGATCAACGGGACAATCGCGGCCTGGCGAAGGAAGACATCGGCATCGGCAACGCGGCCGACGAATTCGATCGCCGGCGTTGGCGCCACCAGATCCTTCGGCATCGCGCCGGCAACCCGAACGGTGAACCCCGCGGGAAGTCGCGGCACGACTTCACCGAGGAACCATTCCAGGCCAATGCGGTTCGGCTGCCAGGTCCAGGTCCCGATCAGTCCGGCATCCACGGCGATGGTGCGCGGGCGCGGCGCCTCGACATGGGCACGCGTGACCAGCGGCAGGGCCAGCGAGCGACTGTCGCCGGCAACGCCCAGTTCGGCGCGATCCTCGTCGGCGAGCGTGAAGACAAAGGCGGCATCGGCGCAAAGGCGCGACTCCACCCGCGCGAGCAGACGCGCCTCGCGCTGGAACAGCAGCCGTTCGACGGCACTTCTGGCTGCGGCCGCGTTCTCGCTGGCCGAGCGATGCTCGACATTGTGCGCGATGTAGATCGACGGCCGGTCGCGAAAGAGGTCGGGAAAGGCGCCGGCGAACTGCACGGAGTTCAGGATGTAGCCGTCGACCTGGCCGAGGCGGTCGATGGCGGCACGCACGTCGCGCGCCGAGACCGTGCGCATCTTGGCGGAGGCGAAGGTGAGGCCGCCGGCCAGAGCGGTCGCCAGCCATTCGCCCTTCTGCCAGCGCGATGCGGTTTCGTTGCGCACATCCTGCTCGCCAAGAACGATCGTGGTGTCGGGATGGTCGGCGACGCGCCCGGGCCAGACGAAGCCGAGAACGGTAACGCGCACGCCGAGACGGCGCAACGAATCGAGCACCGCGGCGTTGGCGATCTCGTAGCCCGTCGAGGGGCGGCCGGCCGGAACCAGCGATGTCGCAAAGACCAGGTGCATGACTTTTTCCTGCGGCACCCTAGCGGCGCGAGGTGAAATGTTGATTAGCGGCCGGCCAGCATCCGTCCGCGGCGCGGCCGACCTTCGCCTCATGCTTAACGAAGCCTTAAGCGCGGGCGGCTCTTATGGGCGCGAATCGCGGATCGACCCCTGGAATGAGCGCCGACATCACCATCGAAGTCCTGTCGCCCGGGCTCGCACGGTCCGGCTACGATGTCATCGTGACGCTGCCGACATTCCGCCGCCCGGCGCTTCTCGCCGAAACGCTGGATTCGCTGGTCGCGCAGCGCACGACCCGGCGCTTCGCGGTGATTGTCATGGACAATGACGCCGAGCGCCGCGAAGGCGCCGCCGCCGCCCGTCCCTATTTCGAGGAGGGCCGCCTGGACGGGCTCGTCATCGTCGCGCACGAGCGCGGCAATTGCTCCGCCTACAATGCCGGCTGGACCACGGCGCTCGACCGCTTCGGCGCATTCGGCCATGTCGCGGTGATCGACGACGACGAGCGCGCCGTGCCCGGCTGGCTCGAGGCGCTGACGAGCACATCCGAGACGCTCGACGCCGACATTGTCGGCGGGCCGCAGGTTCCACAATTCGCCGATCCGGCAAAGGCGGGGCTCGCCGACCATCCGGTCTTTTCCCCGCCCTATCGGCGGACCGGGCCGGTGCCGGCACTCTACTCCTCGGGCAATCTCCTGATCCGTCGCGCGGTGCTCGACACGGCGGAACGGCCGTTCCTGGACACGGCGTTCAATTTCATCGGCGGCGGCGATTCCGACTTTCTCAGCCGCAGCGCGCGACGCGGCGCGCGGCTGGCCTGGTGCGCGGATGCGGCGGTGTTGGAGATCGTGCCCGAGCGGCGCACGCAACCCGACTGGATCCGGGCGCGCGCCTTGCGCAACGGCCAGATCTCGACGCTCGTCGAGCGCAAGCGCCGAGCCGGCGAACCCCTCGGCCGCCTGCGGGTGCTGGCGCACAGCCTGGTGCTTCTGGCCGCCGCGCCGCTGCGGGCCGCCATGCGCTTCATCAAGGGCGGCTCCGTGGCAACCGCGACCTATCCCGTGCTGATCGCCGCCGGCCGCATGATGGCGGAGTTCGGACAAGTCCATGAACAGTATCGCCAGCCCGAGAAGAATTGACGCCGGGCTCCCGGCCGTCGGATCGGCGCGGGCCGTCGCGGTGGCGATTGCCGCGGTGCTGCTGACGGTGCTGCTGATCTCGTTCAAGCCCTACCAGCCCTTCGTGGCGCCCGGCGCGCAGAGCGGCGACATCGTCAACCAGGTCGGGTTCGCGTCGCTCGGCGCGATCGGCCTGCTGTCCATCCTCACCCTGGCCGACCGGCGCACGGCACTGTCGCTGATCGGTCCCGGATGGCTGGCGATGGGGGTGTTCCTGATCCTCGGCACGATGACGGCGGCCGATACCGGTTCGGCGATGCGCACCCTCATCTTCACGCTCTCGGCCATGACCGGCATGGCGGCGGTTGTCGCGCTCGGGCGCGACGGCGATGCCGTCTCGCGGGTGTTGCTGGTCGCCGGCGGCGTTGTCGTGGTGTCGAGCTATGCCGGTCTGGTCGTCTTCCCGGACCTGGCGCGCCATACCGCCGATTCGCTGGAAGCCCAGCATGCCGGCCTGTGGCGCGGCGTGTTCGTTCACAAGAACCTCACCGGGCCGGTGATGGCGGCCTTCACATTCGCCGGGATCTACCTGTTCCGGCGCGGCTGGCGCTGGCAGGGCCTGCTTCTGGGTCTTGCGGCGCTGTTCTTCATGGCCAACACCGGCTCCAAGACCACGCTCGGCCTTGTCCCGCTTGTCGGCCTTGCCGTCATCGTTCCTGGCATCGTCGGCTTGCGGCGCCTGGTGCCGGCGCTTTTCGTGCTCGGGCTTTTTGCCGGCACGACGGTGACGCTCGGCATCGTGTTCGTGCCGGCGCTGAAGGCGCTCGCCGCCGACCTCGCGCCGGGCCTGACTTATACCGGCCGGACGCAATTGTGGGCCTATGCGGGCGAAATGATCGTCCACCGGCCATGGACCGGATATGGCTACGAGAGCTTCTGGGGGACACCGCTGGTGACCGAGAGCGATCGCTACTTCGACCAGGACTGGGACATCTCCAACATCGTGCACGGGCACAATGGCTATCTCGACATTGCCGTCACGCTCGGACTTCCCGCGCTTGCCGTGGCCATCGGCTTGTTCATTCTTGGTCCGTGCCGCGATTACCTGCGCATGCCGCTGATGCGCGAAAACGTCATGCTGGCCGATTTCTACATGATGGTCGTGGCGTTTTCGGCGCTGAACGCGATGCTGGAAAGCTTCTTCTTCCGAAGGGCCGATCCCGTCTGGCTGCTGTTCTTCATGGCGGTGGTCGGCCTCAGGGTGACGGCGCGCCACATTTTGCCGGCGCGAACTCGCTGAACCCTTCCGGTCCGGCCCGGAATGGGCCAAACAGGCGCAAACGGGGATCAGCATCATGTCCATCATCCTGGTCGGCTGCGGCAACATGGGTTACGCCATGCTGAAAGGCTGGCTCGACGCCGGGAAGCTGAAGGCGGACGACGTCACCGTCTTCGAACCGAACGACGAGCCAAGGGCCAAGGCGGCGGCGCTCGGCGTCAGCATCGGCACCGATCCGGCTTCGGTGAACGAAGCGGCGATGGTGGTGCTCGCGGTCAAGCCGCAGGCCATGGCGGCGACGCTTGCCGAATGGCGGCATCTCGGCAACGGGCGCACGCTGTTCCTCACCGTGGCGGCGGGCACGCGGATCGCGCTCTACGAAACGATCTTGGGGGCATCGACGCCGATCCTGCGCTGCATGCCCAACACGCCGGCGGCCATCGGGCTTGGCATGATGGTGACGGTGGGCAACGCGCGCGTGACGGACGCGCAACGCGCGGCGGCGCACGACCTGCTTTCGGCGAGCGGCGCGGTGGCAGAAATCCCCGCCGAAGACCTGATGGACGCGGTGACCGCGGTCTCCGGGTCCGGCCCCGCCTACCTCTTCCACTTCATCGAAGCGCTGACGGCGGCGGCAAAGGCGGTGGGCCTGCCGGACGAGATCGCCGGACTCCTGGCCATGCAGACGGCCTACGGCGCGGCGACACTCGCGGCACAGAGCCCGGACAGCCCGGCCCGGCTGCGCGAGCAGGTGACCAGCCCGAACGGCACCACGGCCGCCGCGCTCAGCGTGCTGATGGGCGGCAACGCACTCGAAACGCTGATGACGAAGGCGGTCATCGCGGCGCGCGACCGGGGCGTGGAACTGGGGAAGCCTCAGGCGTAGCCGAGCATCGCGTCCTGCGCGCGGCGCAGTTCGACCAGGCGGGAACCGGCCGGCGGAGCGACATTGGCCCAGGTGAGAAGCGCGCCTTTTGCCACGGGTTTCAGCACCGTGCCGCCCTCGACCAGGCCGCAGGGCACGGCATTCGCCGCGCGCGCGTCGGGCACGGCCATGATGTAGGCGCGGTAGGTGTATTCGCCGATGGCGTCGAGCGCATCGCCGGGCTTCAGGTCCCGCTTGGCCACGGCGCAGACCTCGGCGACCGGCCGGTCGAGCGGCACCATGTCGGCCTTGCGGTGGATGACCGCGCGGGCGCAGCTCAGCGGCACCTCCAGGCTGGTCAGGTGATAGGGCCGGAAGAATGTGTAGTAGGGGCCGGGGCCGAGCTTCAGGTCGCCCATGCGCTCGCGCAGGCGCGGATGCGCCATTTCGGCCACCACGAAGACGCCGGGCGCGACCCCCTTGCCGACGGTGTAGTCGACGACCCCCTTGCGCGACAGCACGCCGCCATCCTCGACCGGGCACAGCACCGACGACAATTCCTCGCGCGAGGCGGCCGGACCATGCATGCCGGGCCGGTCAGGCACCAGTCCGGTGGCGTTGGCGATGGCGGCCATTTCCACCATGGTCTTGGAGCCGTCGACGAACTCGACGAGCATGCGCGGGTTCATGTTGCGCCGCTCCGCCTCGGCGCGCCACTGGTCGGGCGTGGCATCATGGTCGAGCGGGTTGTTCTTGCCCTTGCCGGCGGCGACGATGCGATGGCCCATGGCCGAGACGAACTCGATGAGCTCCATCGCCGAGGACGGTTCGTCGCCGGCGCCAAGCGTATAGACGACGCCGAGCTCCTCGGCGCGGCGCTTCAGCCAGGCACCGATGGTGACATCGGCCTCGACATTCATCATGACAAGGTGCTTGCCATGCTCCATGGCCATGACACCGATATCGGCGCCGACGGCAGGCTTGCCGGTGGCGTCGATCACCACGTCCACTAGGTCGGCGGCGGCAACCATGGCAGCGTCGGGAACAATGGCCGTGCGGCCGGATTCGATGGCGCGGGTGATCGCCGGCGCGGTTGATGCCTCCGTGGCGCTGTCGGCATCGCGGCCGGCGATTTCCACCGCCGCGGCCACCCTGCCGGGGCGCGAATCGGCGACCGCAGCGACGACGATCCCCTCCATCTGTGCGACCTGGGTGATGATGTCGGTGCCCATCTCGCCGCAGCCGACCAGGCCGATGCGGACCGGGCGGCCCTCGTCGGCCCGCTGCTTCAGGTCGCGGGCCAGGCCCGTGCGTGCGACATTGATCATCGCCAGTCCGCCTCCGTTTCCGTGCGGCTCTACGCGCGCGGGCGCCAGCGGTCAACAAAGCCGCCGCCGGGCGCGGCATTCGGTCCGCGCGGTGGCGCAAGGACCGATGTTGGCGTAAGACCCGTTCACCGGCCCGACGAAGCCGGCACGGAGCCGGAAAACGACCATGGATGCCGAACGCCTTCCCGCCCTGGCCGCCCTCTCGGGCGATGACGATGTGCCGATCGATGCGATTCTCGCCGCGACTGCATCCCTGCTGGCGGCGGGCGGGCATCGCGTGGCCGGCGTCGTCCAGGCGGAGACCGAGGGCGATGGCGAGTGCTGCGCGACCATGACGCTGACCTCGCTCGGCGACGGCCGGCAGACGACGATCTCACAGGCGCTCGGCCGGTCGGCGCGCGGTTGCCGCGTCGATCCGCAGGCGCTCGCGGCTGTCGCCGGGGTGCTCATCGATGACGTCAGGTCCGGCGCCGATGCCCTGATCGTCAACCGGTTCGGCAAGGAGGAAAGCGAAGGGCGCGGGTTTCGTACCGTGATCGAGGCGGCGATCGAGCGCGGCATTCCAACGGTCGTCGGCATCCGTGCCGCCCATACCGAGGCCTGGCAGGATTACAGCGGCGGCATGACGCACTGGCTTGAGCCCGACCCGGCCCGCATCGCGGACTGGATCATCGCCGCCGGGAAAATGTGAAAGCGGGCGGATGGTGCTGCGAGAGAGGATTGAACTCTCGACCTCTCCCTTACCAAGGGAGTGCTCTACCACTGAGCTACCGCAGCCCTTCAAACGCGTGGCCTTCTGCCATAAGGAGGAACGGGGCGCAAGCGCCGTCGGGGCTTGGCGAAGATGACGAAAGATCACGGGAAACCGGAGAAAAACACCGATGCGAAGGCGGCGCGCAAGGCCCGCCTTGCCGGTCAGTTGCGCGAAAACCTGAGGCGCCGGAAGCAAAGGACGGACGCTGGCACCAAAGACAGCGAACCCGGGTCCCCGCCCCCGATCGGCCGGCGCGGGGTTAATGAAACCTGAACGCTTTCATTGAATCGCCCCGATCCTTGCTATAGACGGAGCCCTTCGCCGGCGCGGCCGGCAGCTTGACGGCCGCAACCGGCCCGGGGGCCCAGATGGATCGCATACGCATACAAGGCGGGAACCCGCTCAACGGGGTCATTCCGATTTCGGGCGCGAAGAACGCGGCGCTGCCGCTGATGATCGCATCATTGATGACGGACGACACGCTGACGCTGGAGAACGTGCCGCACCTGGCCGACGTCGAGCAGTTGATCCGCATCCTCGGCAATCATGGCGTGGATTATTCGGTCACCGGGCGCCGCGCCAAGCAGGACCATGCTTACACGCGCACCATCCATTTCACCGCGCGCAACATCGTCAACACCACCGCGCCGTACGATCTCGTATCGAAGATGCGGGCGAGCTTCTGGGTGATCGGGCCGTTGCTGGCGCGCATGGGCCAGGCGCGCGTGTCGTTGCCCGGCGGTTGCGCCATCGGCACACGTCCGGTCGACCTGTTCATCGACGGGTTGCGCGCGCTCGGCGCCCGGATCGACATCGACGGCGGCTATGTCGACGCGAAGGCGCCGGAGGGTGGTCTGGTCGGCAACCGTTTCGTGTTTCCGAAGGTCTCCGTCGGCGCCACGCACGTGCTGCTGATGGCGGCAGCACTGGCCCGCGGCGAGACGGTGCTGGAGAATGCGGCCCGCGAGCCAGAGATCGTCAACCTCGCCGACTGCCTCAACGCCATGGGCGCGCGCATCAGCGGCGCAGGCACATCGACCATCCGCATCGACGGCGTTTCGCACCTGTCGGGCGCCCGCATCGCGGTCATTCCCGACCGCATCGAGACCGGAACCTATGCGATGGCGGTGGCGATGACCGGCGGCGACGTGCTGCTGGAAGGCGCGCGCGCCGATATCCTGGAAAGCGCGCTCGACACGCTGCGCCGGACCGGCGCGGAAATCACCGAAAGCAATTCCGGCATCCGGGTGAAACGCAATGGCGGCGGCATCCTGCCGGCCGACATCGTGACCGAGCCCTATCCGGGCTTCCCGACCGACCTGCAGGCGCAGTTCATGGGATTGATGACGCGTGCTTCCGGGCGCTCGCACATCACCGAGACGATTTTCGAGAACCGCTTCATGCACGTGCAGGAACTCGCCCGACTCGGCGCGCACATCACGCTGTCCGGGCAGACGGCGATCGTCGACGGCGTGGACCGGCTCAAGGGCGCGGAAGTGATGGCGACGGACCTGCGCGCCTCGGTGTCGCTGGTGATCGCCGGGCTTGCGGCGGAAGGAACGACGACCGTGCACAGGGTGTATCACCTCGACCGCGGTTTCGAACGGCTCGAGGAGAAGCTGACCCGCTGCGGCGCTGCCATAAGCCGCATTTCCGAATAGGCGCGAACCGGCGACGTTGCGCCGGCACGCCGAACGCCTTATCGAGGCATTCCGACCAGAAGCACTTGCCGGCCATGACCGATCTCAAACTCGCCGCGCTCGACGAAGATGATCTTGTCGTGCTGTCCGCGCATCTCCAGGATGCGGTGATGACGGTTGCCGATATCGATTGGCAGCCGCGCAACAAGCGCCTGCTGCTTGCCATGAATCGCTTTGCCTGGGACGCGAAGGGATCTTTCCTGGCCAAGGCGCGGGAACGGCGGCGCGCCGTGTTGCAGTTCGACCGCGTCAGCGCCATCCGCACCATCGGCATCGACCGCGGCAAACCGGGCGACGTGCTGTCGCTGCTCGCCGTGCGCCCGGGCGACCCTGCCAAGCCGGCCGGCACCATCGAGCTGGTATTTTCCGGCGGCGCAATGATGCGGCTCGACGTCGAATGCATCGAGGCGCGGCTTACCGATCTTGGCACGCGCTGGCAGGCGGCCGGCCGGCCCGTTCACGGAGTGTGATCGGCATGGTCACGCGCCTTGATGCCCGCACCGCCGACTTCGAAACCCGGTTTGCCGCCTTGCTTGGCGCGAAACGCGAGGTTTCCGCCGATGTCGACGCCGCCGTGCGCTCCATCATCGCCGCGGTGCGGGACGAGGGCGAAGCGGCGCTCCGCGCCTATTCGCTGCAATTCGACCGCATCGACCATGCCAGGGTGCCGCTCAAGGTCGGTGCCGACGAGATCGAAGCCGCCTGGGCGGCGACGCCGCCGGCCTTGCGCGAGGCGCTGCAGGTCGCCCATGACCGGATCCTGTCCCACCATCGGCGCCAGCGGCCGGTCGACGACCGCTATGTCGATCCGATCGGCGTTGAGCTCGGATCGCGCTGGACGGCCATCGAATCGGCCGGCCTCTACGTGCCCGGCGGCGCGGCCAGCTACCCGAGCTCGGTGCTGATGAATGCGATCCCGGCACTCGTCGCCGGCGTCGAGCGCATTGTCATGGCGGTGCCCGCCCCCGGCGGCGAACTCAATCCGCTGGTGCTCGCGGCGGCGCGGCTGTGCGGGGTGAGCGAGATCTACCGGATCGGCGGCGCGCAGGCGATCGCGGCGCTGGCCTATGGCGCCGGCCCGATCCGCCCGGTGGCCAAGATCGTCGGGCCGGGAAACGCCTATGTGGCGGCGGCCAAGCGGCAGGTGTTCGGGCAGGTCGGCATCGACATGATCGCCGGTCCCTCCGAAGTGCTGGTGGTCGCCGATGGCGCCAACGATCCGGACTGGATCGCCGCCGATCTCCTGGCGCAGGCCGAGCATGACGCGGCGGCGCAATCGATCCTTGTGACGGACGATGCCATGTTTGCCGACGCGGTCGCGGCCGCCGTCGAGCGCCAGCTTCCGCTGCTGCCGCGCCGCGAGACCGCGTCCGCAAGCTGGCGTGATTTCGGCGCCATCATCCTGGTTCCCGGCCTCGATGCCGCCTTGCCAATCGCCGACCGCATCGCCGCCGAGCATGTGGAACTGGCGTTCGACAATGCCGACGGCTTTGCCGGGCGGTTGCGCAACGCAGGCGCAATCTTCATCGGCCGACACACGCCCGAGGTGATCGGCGATTATGTCGGCGGTTCCAACCATGTGCTGCCGACGGCGCGTTCGGCGCGGTTTGCATCCGGCCTGTCGGTGCTCGACTTCGTCAAGCGCACGTCGGTGCTGAAGCTCGGGCCCGAGCAACTGGCCGCGCTCGGGCCGTCGGCGGTGACGCTCGCCAGGGCCGAGGGGCTCGATGCGCATGCACGCTCCGTCGCCATCCGGATGAACCGTTGAGGCGCCGATGACGGACAAGCTGCCGCCCAATGCGCGCCTGATGGATGTGGAGCTCGACGAGTCGATCGGCCGGTCGACGCCGGACGTCGAACATGAGCGCGCCGTCGCGGTGTTCGATCTCATCGAGGAGAACCGGTTCCAGCCGGTGGGCGATGGCGAGAGCGGACCCTACAGGCTGAGGCTGTCGCTGGCCGAACACCGTCTGGTGTTCGCCGTATCGCGCGAGGGCGGCGACCATGTCGTCTCGCACATCCTGTCGCTGACGCCCTTCCGCCGGATCGTGAAGGACTACTACATGATCTGCGAAAGCTACTACGAGGCGATCCGCACCTCCTCGCCCAGCCAGATCGAGGCGATCGACATGGGCCGGCGCGGGCTGCACAACGAGGGCTCGCAGACGCTGATGGATCGGCTCGACGGCAAGATCCACATGGATTTCGACACGGCGCGCCGGCTGTTCACCCTCGTGTGCGTCCTGCATTGGCGCGGGTGAGGCGGTGGCGGAGAGCGACACAACCCACGGCACGAACGGGCACGGGACGATGCCCCGGTCGGTGCTGTTCCTGTGCGGCCTCAATTGCGTGCGTTCACCGATGGCGGAGCAAATTGCCAGGCGGGCGATCGGCGATCGTGTGTTCATCGCATCGGCCGGGCTTTCGACCGGGGAGCCGGATCCGTTCGTGGAGGTCGTTCTCGACGAAATCGGCCTGAAGCCGGCAGCGCATGCGCCTCGCTCCCTCGACGAGCTCGACGATACCTATTTCGACGTGGTGATTGCACTGACGGACGAGGCGCGGGCGGCGGCGGAGGATGCGGCGCGCGGCATGGCCACGGACGTGGAATACTGGCCCGTGCCCGATCCGACCGGCACGGCGGGCAGCCGCGAGCAGGTTCTCGATGCCTATCGCGCCGTGCGCGACGACCTCGCGCGGCGCATCGGCCAGCGGTTCTCGGCCGACGCGGCATGACGGCCGGCGGACGAGTTCACAAATGGCGGACAATCATATAGGGTCCGCGCGATTTTCCGGCCGGTGACGGCCGGGCAAACCCCAGGAGACAGAATGCCGAAGGAAGAAGTCCTGGAATTTCCAGGCGTCGTGACCGAATTGTTGCCGAATGCGATGTTTCGCGTGAAGCTCGAGAACGAGCATGAAATCGTGGCCCATACCGCCGGCCGAATGCGCAAGAATCGCATCCGCGTGCTGACCGGCGACAAGGTCCTGGTCGAGATGACGCCCTATGACCTGACCAAGGGCCGCATCACCTACCGGTTCAAGTAAGGCGCGTCCGGCCCGGTGCCGGACTGGCGGGGAACACGCTCAATGAGCGCTTTGCAGAAGCTCGTGCTGGCTTCCGGCTCACCCAGACGGGTCATGCTGCTCGAACAGGCCGGCATCGAGCCTGACGATCTCATCCCGGTGGACATGGACGAGACGCCGTTGCGCAGCGAGCATCCACGCTCGCTGGCCAAGCGGCTTGCGGCGGAAAAGGCGACGCGGGCCAAGGCACGGCTGGCGGGCGACGGCGAGGCCTATCTGCTGGCCGCCGACACGGTGGTTTCCGTCGGCCGGCGCATCCTGCCCAAGGCCGAGACCATCGAGGAAGCGCAATATTGCCTGCGGCTGCTGTCGGGCCGCGCGCACCGGGTCCACACCGCCATCAGCCTGATGACGCCGGGCGGCAAGCACAGGCAGCGTCTGGTGGAGACGCGGGTGCGGTTCAAGCGGCTGTCACGCGAGGAAATCGAAAGCTACCTGGCGTCGGGCGAGTGGCGCGGCAAGGCTGGTGGCTACGCCATCCAGGGTCTCGCGGCGACCTTCGTGGTCAAGCTGGTCGGTTCCTACACGAACGTCGTGGGACTGCCGCTGCACGAGACGGTGACGCTTCTGACCGGCGAGGGTTTCCGCGTGCACTACAATTGGCTCAAGGGCAGTTCCCAGGCATGACCGGTCCGGATGCCGAAAAGGTCACGCCGCTCCGGCCGCGGGTGAAGTGCCCGGAGTGCGGAAAGCCGGCGGAACGGGCGCATTTCCCGTTCTGCTCGCCGCGCTGCAAGGCCGTCGACCTCAACCGCTGGCTTTCAGGCGCCTACGTGCTGCCGCGTCCGCTCAACGATGACGACCTGGCGCCGGAGGCTCCTGAAAACTAATGCTCCGGCACGCTGGACAGCCGTTCTCATGATGCTATAAACCGCCCGCTTCGGGTGGATGGCCAACGCCACCCGGCCGGCCCCTGAGCCGGCAAGCATGGTCTGCCCAGGTAGCTCAGTTGGTAGAGCACATGACTGAAAATCATGGTGTCGGTGGTTCGATTCCGCCCCTGGGCACCACTTCCCTTTCCGCCGCCTCGATACCGCCAGCCATGACCGGCGGACCCTCGGACGGGACGCCTCAGCGCGCGCGCCCGGGCGCTGTGCGTCGAACCAGCGGCGGGTAGCGGCCCGGTTCGGGTGTCTCGATCATCGTCGGCGTGTTCCGCGTCGACAGGCTGCGTTCCCAGTCGATCGCGGTCCTGACGATGTGATCGAGATCATCGTGGCGCGGCTCCCAGCCGAGAACCGCCCGGATGCGCGCCGGATCGGCGATCACGCGGGCCAGATCGCCAGGGCGGCGAGGAGCGCGGCGAACCTCGAAATCGCTGCCGGTGACGCGCTTCACCGCGCCAATCAGCTGGCGGACCGAAAACCCGCGCCCGTAGCCGCAATTTGCCGTCAGGCTCGGCGCGCCGCTGCGCAGATGATCAAGCGCCAGGCCATGGGCGGCGACAAGATCGGAGACGTGGATGAAGTCGCGCTCTCCGGTGCCGTCGGCAGTGGCGTAGTCATCGCCGAACACTTCCATGTGGGTGCGCTTGCCGAGTGCCGTCTCGCAGGCGACCTTCAACAGATGCGTGGCGCCGGGGGTGGACTGGCCGGTCCGGCCCTTCGGATCGGCGCCGGAGACGTTGAAATAACGCAAGGCGACATAGCTGAACGGGTGCGCGGCGGCGACATCGGCCAGCATGCGCTCGATCATCAGCTTAGAAGCCCCGTACGGCGTGACCGGCACAGCGGCATGGTCCTCGCCGACCGGTTCGTCGCCGACGGCGCCATAGACGGCGGCGGTCGAGGAAAAGATGAAATGGCCGACGCCGGCCCGGACCGTCTCTTCCAGCAGCAGGCGCGAGGCACAGGTGTTGTTGGCATAGTAGCCGAGCGGATCGGCCACCGATTCCGGCACGACCACGGACCCGGCGAAGTGAATCACCGCGTCGATGGCGTGCAGCGAAAATACCGCGCGCAACAGGTCGCGGTCGGCGATGTCACCGACATGCAGACGCGCTTCCGCCGGCACCGCCCAGGAGAACCCCGTCGACAGCCGGTCGATGACGACGACATCCTCGCCGCGATCGAGTAGCTCCCAGATCATGTGGCTGCCGATGTAGCCGGCGCCGCCGGTGACGAGTACGGCCATGTTGCATCCATGCGCAAGAATACGCCGGAGAGCCTACCATCCCGGGATTAACAAAATTGCCCGTCAATCCTCGCGGAAGGCGCGGTTGAAGGAATCGCGGATCGGCCGGGTCAGGTAGTCCAGGAAGGTGCGCTCGCCGGTCGACAGCATGGCCTCCACCGGCATGCCGGGATAGATGCGCTCGCGATCGAACGTATCGGGAAGCGCGTTGTCGATCTTCAGCCGCGCGACGTAGTAGTTTTCCTTCGTCGCCGGATCGATGAGCCGGTCGGCCGAAATGTAGGTGATGACCCCCGGCACCTCCGGTGTCGTCCGCGCATTGAGCGCGGAGAAGCGCAGGCGCGCATCCTGCCCGAGATGCACGACATCAATGTCCTGCGGGCGAAGCCGGGCCTCGATGACCAGATCGCGCGAGGTCGGCAGCAATTCGATGACCGGTTCGCCGGGACGGATGACGGCGCCCGGCGTGTTGTAGAGGGTTCGGACCACGATGCTGTCGGTCGGCGCGCGCACGACGGTGCGGTCGAGGATCGACTGCGCGGCGCGGATCTGCTCGGCGAGATCGGCGGTCTTGGTGCGCAACTCGTTGAGCTGGGCGATGGCTTCCTCGACCCGTGTCGTGCTCAGGCGCTCGATCTGCTGGCGGCTTTCCATGATCTGGCTGGCCGAAGAGGCCAGCTGCGAGGTGATGGCGCCGACCTGGCCGATCAGGTCCGCCTCCGCGCGCAAGAGATCGGTGTATTCGGAGCGATTGGTCAGGCCCTTGTCGAGAAGCGCCTTCTTGCGATCGATCTCCGCATGGACGAGTTCGAGCTGGTCGGCGCTTGCCTTTTTCTGCGCCTCGAGCCCGGCCACGGATTCCTCGAGCGCACCGACACGTTGCCGGAGAATCTCGGCTTCCGCCCGGTAGCGGGCAAGGCGTGCGTCGAACTCGCGGCGCTGGTCCTCCACGAGCGGCGCCAATTCCGCCGCCGGAAGGGCGACCGAGAAGGTCGGCTCGGGCATCCGGTCCTGTCCGTCGCGTTCGCCGACAAGGCGCGCCGACCGCGCCTCGAGGGCAATCAGCTGCTTGGCCAGGCGGTTCAGGTCAGCCTCGGGCCGTGTCCGGTCGAGGGTGATCAGGGCCTCGCCGGCAACAACCTTCTGGCCTTCCTCGACGTTCACCGTCTCGACGATGCCGCCTTCGAGGTGCTGGATGGACACGTTCTGACCGGCGGCCGCGACAATTCCCGGCGCCATGGCCGCGCCATCCAGCGGGGCCGTGGCCGCCCAGATGCCGAAGCCGCAGGCAAAGGCGGCGATGGTTGCATATCCGGCAAGGGAGATGCGGCCGACCTCGGTCGGCAATTCGGCACGCCAGTCGGCAGGCGTTGCTTGAAGCGTCATGTCTTGCGGTCTCCAGGCCCCGGCACCGGCCTCAGGACATAGGGCTGCGCCATGCGTGCGCCGGGATTTGGGGCATTTTGCGGCGCGGCCGGTGCGGCGCCCCGCGTCACGCCGGCCTCCGCCAGCGAACGGAGCACTTCGGCGGCCGGCGCGAACTTCTCGATCTGGCCCTCGCGCAGCACCATGATCCGGTCGCACTTCGACGCAATCGAGGGGCGGTGGGTGACGATGATGACGGTGGCACCGCGCGATCGCGCCGCGGCGACGGCCTTCTCCAGCGCGGCCTCGCCCTCCTGGTCGAGATGGGCGTTCGGCTCGTCGAGGATGATCAGGCGCGGATTGCGGAAGAACGCCCGCGCCAGCGCAATTCGCTGGCTCTCGCCACCGGAAAGCCGGTGTGCGCCCGGGCCGACGATCGTGTCGTAGGCTCTCGGCAGCGCCATGATGAGTTCGTGGGATTGTGCCGCCATGGCGGCCTTGACCGCATCGTCGCCGGCCGCGGGATCGGCGGCGAAACGCGCGATGTTCTCCCCGACCGTGCCGGCGAAGAGTTCGACCTCCTGCGCCATGTATCCGACATGGACGCCGAGCGCCTCGGGGTCCCAGGCCTTGATGTCCGCGCCGTCCATGCGCACCGATCCGGATTTCGGCTCGATGGCGCCGACGAGCAGGCGCGCCAGGGTCGATTTTCCGGCCCGGCTCGGCCCGACGATGGCGACGGTCTCGCCGGCCGCGATGGCGAATGTCAGGCGCTTGATCAACGGCAGGGCACCGGGGTCCGACCCCGGGGGAAAATAGACGAGATTGTCGACCGACACGGCGCCGGACGGCGCCGGCAGATCGGTCCGGCTGGCTTCGCGGGCCAGGGCCAGGCGTTGCGCCAGGCCGGAGAGACGCTTCCAGGCCTGCCCGGTGTCGGCGATCTGGCGCCAGCCGTTGATCACCTGATCGATCGGTTGAAGCGCACGTCCGGAAATGATCGAGGCAGCAAAGATCATGCCGGCCGTCATCTCCTTCGACAGGACGAGCCAGGCACCGAGGCCGAGCGTCACGATCTGGAGTCCAAGCCTGACGGTGCGGGAGATGCCGCCATACCGCGAATTGACGCGAGCCACCGCATCGCCGATGCGCGCCGACTGGGCGAAACGGCGCCCCCAGAGCTGCGTCATCGCCCCCATCATGCCGAGTGCCCGGATGGATTCGATATTGCGCGCCGCGACCTGGGCGACCGCATTGGCGGCGACGGCCGCGTCGCCGGCCTCCCTGGCGCCGGTCTGCGTGGCGGCGCGGTTGAGCCATGCAATCAGGAACAGGACCAGGATGCCGGCCAGCGTCACCAGGCTGAGAAGCGGGTGAACGAAATAGAGCACGATCAGGAACAGCGGCGCGAACGGCAGGTCGAACAGGGTGAACGCGGCGCGGTTCGACAGGAAACCCCGCACGGCGGCCAGGTCGCGCAGAGCCGGTTCCATCCCGGTTGCCGCACCCGGCGACGATACGGCGATCCGGAAAGCGGCCGCTCCGAGTTCGCGATCGATCCTGAGGGCGATCCGGCCGGCATAGCGGGCGCGAACCTCGTCGACGATGCCGAGCACCAGAAGGCCGGCCATGGCAATGATGGTCAGGAACACCAGTGTGTCGGCGCTCGAGGCAGGAAGCACCCGGTCATACACCTGGAGAAGGTAGAGCGGGATGATCAAAAGCAGCACGCTGACGACCGCGGAAAACACCGCGAGGTCAATCACCGCCCGTTTCATGAATCCGAAGGCGCCCTGCATCCCCATGCCCTTCCCTGCCCAGTGCGGCGAACCTTATCCTTGCATGGCTGACGCGGAGTTAACACCGGTCCGCATGGCAGCTTCGCCGCCGGGCGGAATTCCTGGCGCCGGGCGCATCAGGGACTCCAGCCCGACAGCCGCGCGGCGGCCATGGAGACGTCATCGGCGCGACGAAGGAAGCACATGCGGAAGCAGCCCTCCCCGCCCGGCCCGAACGCGGTTCCCGGGGCAAGGCCGATCCCGGCCTCGTCGATGATGCGCAGCACATCGCGCGCAGGGTCGCTCACGCCGCGGATCCGGAAGAACAGATAGAAGGCGCCCTGCGGAACGGCGATCTCGAACGCCGGGTTCTGCGACAGGATCTGCACGGCGCGGTCACGGTTGGCGCGCGCCTTGGCAACCTGCGCGGCGATGAACCCGTCGCCGGAATCCAGCGCCCGGACCGCAGCCTTCTGGATGAACTGCGCGACGCCGGAGGTGGAATACTGGATGAGGTTCTCGAAGACCTGCTGCAAAGACGGATGGGCCAGGATCCAGCCGACGCGCCAGCCGGTCATCGCCCAGTTCTTGGAGAAGGAATTGACGAAGACCACGCGGTCTCCGTCATCCATCACGTCGAGGAACGATGCGGCGCGACCCTCGCCATAGTGGAACAGCGCATAGATCTCGTCGGCGATGATCCACAGGCCATGGCGACGGGCGATCGCCAGCAGCGCGGCAAGTTCGTCACGCGACGCCGTCCAGCCGGTCGGATTGGACGGCGTGTTGATGAACAGCGCCCGCGTGCGCGGCGTGACAGCCGCCTCGACGCCGGACAGGTCGAGTGTCCAGCGGCCATCGACGAGGCGCAGCAGCACCGGCCGCGCCTCGATGCCGGCAATGCCGGCGGCGGCGGCGAAATTCGGCCAGGCCGGCGACAGGTAGATCACGTCGTCGCCGGCGCCGGCGATCGCCTGCAGCGCAAGCTGGATCGACTGCATGCCCGACGCGGTGACCAGGAATTCCTCCGGCCGGAAGGCCCGGCCGAAATGGCGCGCGTGATAGCGCGCCAACGCCTCCCGCAATTCCGGGATGCCGCGTTGCCAGGTGTAGAAGGTCTCTCCGGCGCGCAGCGCCTCGATGGCCGCCTCACGGATGAAATCGGGCGTGGTCTCGTCGCCCTCGCCCGCCCAGAGCGGGATGAGACCGGGCTTCAGCCGACCATAGTTCATCGCGGCGACGATGCCGCTTTCCGGGGCACTGGCGGCTTCGTGCCGCAGACTGTCAAGCAATGTCATGGCCGCCATCGGTACGTTCAGGCGGGAAAAAAGAAAAGGCCCGGCAGGTGCACCGGGCCTTCCTTTCGTGACCGACCGGGGTTCACTTGCCCTTGGAAAGCAGGTCCCGGATTTCGGTGAGAAGCTGCACGTCGGCCGGGGGCGCCGCGGGGGCTTCGGGTGCCGGCGCCGCCTTCATGCGGTTCACCGCCTTGACCATCAGGAAGATGATCCAGGCCAGGATCAGGAAATTGATGAGAACCGTCAGGAAGTTGCCGTAGGCGAAAACGGCGCCCTGTTCCTTCGCCGCCGTCAGCGTCGGCGCGTTGACCGCCGACGACAGGCCGATGAAGTAATTGGAGAAGTCCATTCCGCCGAAGATCGCGCCGACAACCGGCATGATGATGTCATCGACGAGCGAGCCAACAATCTTGCCGAAGGCGCCGCCAATAATCACGCCGACGGCGAGATCCATGACATTGCCCTTGGCAATAAAGGTCTTGAATTCCTCAAGCATATCCGGAGTCCCCGTTCATATTAGAGTTGCTTGAACTACGCGCCTGCTGGCAGACGAGTCCGATGGCAGCTTAGCACAGACACGCGCGGCGGTAAGGGGGGGCATGGCCAGCCTGGCCGCCGGGCGACGGCGAAATTGGACAAGGCCCGCCGCCTGTGTTTGTTTCGCCGCGAACGGTTCGCAACGGTCGGAGACGGGGCATGCAGGGTTGGGTCATCGTCGTCCTGGCGATCGCCTATGTGACGCTGCTGTTCGTCATCGCCAGCGCCGGCGACCGGCGCGCGGCGCGCGGCGGGCTGATTTCCGACCGACCGCTGATCTACGGGCTGTCGCTGGCGATCTACTGCACGTCGTGGACGTTCTTCGGGTCCGTCGGGGTCGCCTCGGAACGCGGCTTCGAATATGTGGCGATATATGCCGGGCCGGTGCTGGTCTTCCTCCTCGGCTTTCCGTTCCTGCGCCGGGTGGTGCGGCTGTCGAAAGCCGAACGCATCACCTCGATCGCCGACTTCCTGGCGGCGCGATACGGCAAGAGCTTCCTGGTGGCCTCGATCGCCACACTGATCGCCATCATCGGCACGGTGCCCTACATCGCGCTGCAGCTCAAATCGATCGCCGGCTCGCTGAGCCTGATGGTCGGGCACTATTCGCCCGGCACCAACCCGGAAGACTATTTCTTCGGTGACATCGCCCTGATCGTCGCGGTGCTGCTGGCCGCCTTTACCGTGCTGTTCGGGACCCGCCACACCGACGCCACGGAGCACCAGGACGGGCTGGTGCTGGCCGTCGCGGTGGAATCGATCATCAAGCTCGCGGCCTTCATCGCCGTCGGCGTCAGCGTCACCTTCGTCCTTTTCGGCGGCGCCGAGACCATCCTGTCATCGGCGGCGCGAAACGCCGACGTCGCCGCGGCATTCGGCTATCGTCCATCGCTGGCAACCTGGATCGTGCTGACGGCCATCAGCGGTTTTGCCATCCTGCTCCTGCCTCGCCAGTTCTATGTCTCGATCGTGGAGAACCGCACCGACCGGGAACTCAGGACCGCGCGCTGGCTGTTTCCGGCCTATCTGGTGGCCATCAACATCTTCGTCGTGCCGGTGGCGTTCGCCGGCCTGTCGCTGCTTGGATCCTCGGCGAGCGCCGATCTCTACGTGCTGGCCATCCCGCTGACCCGCGGCCAGGACCTGCTCGCCATCGTCGCCTTCATCGGCGGCCTGTCGGCGGCGACCGCGATGGTGATCGTCGAGTGCGTCGCGCTGGCAATCATGATCTCCAACGACCTCATCATCCCGCTGTTCATCCGCCGGCTGTTGCGCCCCGATGCCAGCGAGGCGGAGGACTGGACGCGGGTGATCCTGACGATCCGGCGCGGCGCGATCTTCTTCATCCTGTTCGCCGCCTTTCTCTATTACCGGGAGACGTCGGGAAACGAGAAGCTGGCGGCGATCGGTCTTCTGTCCTTCGCCGCGATCGCGCAATTCGCGCCACCCTTCTTCGGCGGCCTGATCTGGCGCGGCGCCAATGCCCGCGGCGCCGCGGCAGGATTGGTCGCGGGGATCGCCGTGTGGGCCTACACGCTGCTGCTGCCGACATTCCTTCCGGGCGATGCGCCGCTCATCGTCGACGGTCCGTTCGGGATCACGTCGCTGCGCCCGCAGTCGATGTTCGGCATCGACGCGCTGCCGCTCAACCACGGCGTTTTCCTGAGCCTGGCGATCAACACGCTGGTGTTCGTGTTCGCTTCGCTGACACGCTCGCAGACGGCGCTCGAGCGCAACCAGGCCGCCATTTTCGTGCCGCGCGAGGCCACGCCGTCGCTGCCGCGCCGGATGAAGACGACGGTGACGGTTGGCGAGCTGAAGGAGACGATTGCGCGCTATCTCGGCAACGAACCGGCGCAGCGGGCCTTCCATCGATTCGAGCTCACCGAGGGGCGGCGATTCCGCGACGGTGAAGCGGTCAACGACAGCATTGCCCGCTACGCCGAACACCTGCTGGCCAGCGCCATCGGATCGTCGTCGGCGCGGCTGGCGCTTTCGCTGCTGTTCCAGCGCAGCGACAAGAGCACGCGCGCGACACTCAGGCTGCTGGACGACGCTTCGGTGGCCATCCAGCAGAATCGCGGCCTGCTGCAGACCGCGCTCGACCAGATGGAGCAGGGCATCACCGTGCTTGACGCCGACATGCGGCTGACCTGCTTCAACCGGCAGTTCCGACATCTGCTCGGGCTGAACGAGGAGCTCTGCCAGGTGGGCGTGCCGCTGGAACGGGCGCTGGGATTCCTGTCGGCGCGCCACGAAATCCCGGCCGGCGACGAGGCGGTTGTGCTCAGGAAGTTGAGCGACTGGGCAAAACCGTTCGTCATCGAACTCGCCCGCAGCGGCAAGATCATCGAGGTGCGCGCCAACCCGATGCCCGAAAGCGGTTTTGTCGTTACCTACACCGACATTTCCTCGCACGTGGAGGCCGACAAGGCGCTCAAGCGCGCCAACGAAACGCTCGAGCAACGCGTCATCGACCGGACGGCGGAGCTGCTGCGGGTCAACGAGGAACTCGTCCAGGCGCAGATCCTCGCCGAGGAAGCCAATCTGGGAAAAACGAAATTCCTCGCCGCCGCCGGCCACGACATCCTGCAACCGCTCAATGCCGCCAGGCTCTATTGCTCGTCGCTCATCGCGCGCACCCGGGACGAGGCGCTGGCAGACGGGGTGCTGCGCATCGAATCGTCGCTGGATTCGGTCGAGACCATCCTGAACGAGGTGCTCGACATTTCGAGCCTGGACACCGGCGCGCTGAAACCGGCGCCCACCTGCTTCCGCCTGGACAGCCTGCTCAAGCAGGTGGCCTCCGACTTCCTGCCGCAGGCCCAGTCGAAGCGGCTGGACCTGCGCATCGTGCCGACGACGATTTCGGTCGATACCGACCGGAATCTGTTGCGGCGCCTCATCCAGAACCTGGTGTCGAACGCACTGAAATACACGCGCACTGGCCGGGTGCTTGTCGGGGCACGGCGGCGTGGCGAACTGGTCGAACTGCAGGTTCTCGACACCGGCATCGGCATGCCGGCGGACAAGCTGAGCCAGGTGTTCACCGAGTTCACGCGCCTCGACGAAGGTGCGCGCGAGGCACCGGGCCTCGGCCTCGGCCTGTCCATCGTCGATCGCATCGCGCGGGTGCTGCGGCTCGAGCTGCGGCTGTGGTCGAAGCCCGGCAAGGGCAGCGTCTTCTCGGTGATCCTGCCGGTCTCCGAGGCTGCCCCGGCTTCATCGGCGGAGGCACCGGCGATGCCGGCCACCACGACGCAGCTCGACGGGTTGCGGATCCTGTGCGTCGACAATGATCCGCGCATTCTCGACGGCATGCGGCAATTGCTCGAATCGTGGAACTGCCAGGTGGATACCATCGCCGGTTCGGCCGATCTCGCCCAGCCGAAGGCTGCCGCCATCCGCCGGCCTGATCTCCTGCTCGTGGATTATCATCTGGACGGGGAAACCGGGATCGGCGCGATCGCCGATCTTCGTCGCCGTTTCGGCGAGGAGGTTCCGGCATTCCTGGTCACCGCCGACCGTTCGACCGAACTCAAGGACGAAGCCGGCCGTCTCGACATCCCGATCGTCAACAAGCCGGTCAAGCCGGCGGTGCTTCGCGCGGCGCTGATGCGGCGGCGGCGCGAGTTCAACGACGCCGGATAGGTTTTTCAGGTCAGGAACCCGCGGCCTGCGCCGGCTCCACGCCGATCTTGGCCAGCTTGATGACGGCCTGCGTGCGGGAATCAACACCGAGCTTCTGCAGCACCGCCGAGACATGCGCCTTGATGGTCGCCTCGGAGACCGAAAGCTCATAGGCGATCTGCTTGTTGAGCAACCCCTCCGCCAGCATGGTGAGAACGCGTGTCTGCTGCGGAGTCAGCGTCTGCAGCCGGCGGATGAGGTCGCTGACCTCGGGATCGCCTTCCGCGCCGATTTCCATTCCGGCGGGGTTCCAGATCCCGCCCGCCAGAATCGCGGTGATCGCCTGGCGGATTTCGTCGATGCTGCCGGACTTCGAGATGAAGCCGGATGCGCCGAGTTCGAGCGCCCGCCTGACCGTGGCATAGTCGTCCTGGGCGGAGATGACGGCGACCGGCAATGAGGGATTGATGCCGCGCAGCGCCACCAGGCCCGACAGGCCACTGGCGCCGGGCATGCGCAGGTCAAGCAGGACGAGATCGATGTCGTCATGGGCAAGGACCGCATCCTTGACGCCGTCAAAGGACCCGGTTTCCAGGATCCGCGATTCCGGTTCGATTCCCATGAGCGCCTGCTTCAGCGCATCGCGAAACAGCGGATGGTCGTCGGCAATCACGAACCTCGAGCCAACCGCCACGCACCCCTCCCCGTGTCCCGGATTCACCACCGGGTCATCAAGGAATAAGGCCTAAAGCAGCACGAGTTCAAGCCGATCGCCGGCGAAAACCCGGATTTGGCGGTGCAATCAGGTCTTTTGCGGCGGAGTCTCGCTCTCGAACGTGCGCACGATATCCATGAAGCGACGGAAAAAGCGTTCCATGAAGCTCAAGGTCTTCTCGAACTCCTCCTCGGAGGGCAGGCCGGCCGCAGGCGGAGCGCCTTCCAGGCGTGCCACGCGCTTCTCGAGTTCCTCGATGCGGCGGGTCATGGCGTCGACATCGACTGCCGGACGATTGTCGGTTGCCAGGCGACAGACCAGTCCCGTCGTTTCCTCCCGGCACAACGACATTTCGCCAGTGGTGCGGTCGAGCCGCACATAACCGCCTTCGGTCTTTTCCATGGCGAACCGGTCGGCGTCGGCGGCAAGGGCCGGGACCGATGCGCAAAGCAGGAGTCCGGTGGAAAGGGCAATGCGGTTCATCGGCAGTCGGTTCCCGTTGTTCGGGAAATTCCTATGGCAGAAATGTGCCGGAATTCCGGCATGACGCGCGGCAGCCGGCTTTCGCGAATCCGTCTGTCTGCCTATAGGAAGGCATGGACAGCGTCATCTACAAGATCGCCCCGCGCGGCATGTTCGAGCAGGCCATGCGCGACGGCGTGTTCGCGGGTGCTCCGATCGACCTTGCCGACGGCTTCATCCATTTCTCGACCGCTGCGCAGGTGCGGGAAACCGCGCGCCGCCATTTTTCCGGACAGGCGGACCTGGTGCTTGCCGCCATCGACGCCGCCGCGCTCGGACCGGCGCTGCGCTTCGAACCATCGCGCGGCGGCGACCTGTTCCCGCATCTCTACGCGACGCTGCCGGCGGAGCGCGTGCTGTGGGTCGCCGAAATGCCGATCGGACCGGATGGCGCCCACACTTTCCCCGCGGTCATCCCGTGACCCTCCTTTTCCAGACCCTCCTGAAACCCGCGCTGTTCTGCCTCGATGCCGAACGTGCGCACGACCTGTCCATCGCGGCGCTCGAGACAGGCCTGTCGGGCCTGATGCCGGGCATCGGCGCGCCGGCGCTGCCGATCACGGTTGCCGGCATCGACTTTCCCAACCCGGTCGGCCTTGCCGCCGGCTACGACAAGAATTGCCGCGTGCCGGACGCGTTGCTCGGACTGGGGTTCGGCTTCGTTGAAGCGGGAACGGTGACGCCGAAGCCGCAACCGGGAAACCCGAAGCCACGGCTTTTCCGCCTGACCGGCGAACAGGCCATCATCAACCGGTTCGGCTTCAACAATGACGGCCATGCGGCGTTCCTGCGCCGGCTGAAGGAGCGATCCGGAAAGCCGGGCCTCATCGGTGTCAATGTCGGGGCGAACAAGGACAGCGCCGACCGCATCGCCGACTATGCGCTCGGGGTGAAGACCTTCGCGCAGCATGCTGCCTACATCACCATCAACATCTCCTCTCCCAACACGCCGGGACTGCGCGCGCTGCAATCGCGCGCGCAATTGTCGGAGCTTCTTTCGCGCGTCATCGCCGCCCGGCCGAAACGGGCAGGCCGCGTGCCGATCTTCCTCAAGATCGCGCCCGATCTTCCCGACGACGAACTGGCCGACATCGCGGCGGAAATCCTCGACAAGGGCATCGAGGGGGCGATCGTTTCCAACACGACGCTGTCGCGGCGCGGGATCGCGGCCCCTGAGGCCGGCGAGGCGGGTGGCCTCTCCGGCGCGCCGCTGTTCAGGCGCTCGACCATCATGCTGGCACGGCTGCGCAGGCTGGTCGGCCCAGACGTGGCGCTGATCGGCGTCGGCGGCATCGATTCGGCCGAGACGGCGATCGAGAAGGTTCGCGCCGGCGCCGATCTCGTGCAGGTCTATTCCGGCATGGTCTATCGCGGCCCCGGGCTTGCGGGAACCATCGTGCGCGGGCTGCGCGACCACCTGCGGCGAAACGGCTTGCCGGACCTGAGGGCGCTGCGCGACGAGGGCGTGGAGGAATGGGCGGCGCAGGATCCGGAAAGCCCCGGCCGGTGACGGGGCGAGCGAGCCGGCCTGGAGCGGGTGAAGGGAATCGAACCCTCGTCTGGAGCTTGGGAAGCTCTCGCTCTGCCATTGAGCTACACCCGCGCCGGCGCATTCTGGAATCGCGCGTGGCGCGGGCCGAGTCAAGGTGGTTTCGCCGCCGGATCGCCGGTCCGCGCGCCGTCGCGGTTGACGGCGCCTCCGTCGGGCGAGGCGTCTTCGGCGAGGCAAACACGATCGGGCCGAGGCGATGAACCCGACCGCGACCAAGACGTTCCTGTCGATCGGCGAATGCATGGTGGAGTTCTCCGGCGACGGCGCGGATGGCTGGCGCCAGGGGTTTGCCGGCGACACGCTGAACACCGCCTGGTATTTCCGCATGCAGGCCGGCGCGGACTGGGACGTGGCCTACTACACGCGCCTCGGCTCCGACGGGATCTCCGACCGGATGATCGCGTTCATGGACGCCAATGACGTATCGACGCGCCATGTCACGCGCGATCCCGACCGGACCGCCGGACTGTATGTGATCGAGACGCGCGACGGCGAACGCAGCTTCACCTACTGGCGCGAACTGTCGGCGGCGCGACGGCTGGCCGACGACCCGGCACACCTGGCCGAAGCGATCGCCGCCGCCGATGTCGTCTATCTGTCCGGCATCACGCTGGCGATCCTTGCGCCGCAGCGGCGTGCCACCCTGCTTTCAGCGGTCGCCGCGGCGCGGGCCGCCGGCAAGACCGTCGCCTTCGATCCCAACATTCGCCCCAGGCTCTGGGAAGACGGGCAGACGATGCGCGGCGCGATCATGGATGCTGCCGCGACCGCGACGATCGTGCTGCCGAGTTTCGACGATGAGGCAGCGGCGTTCGGCGATCCGTCTCCTTCAGCCAGCGCGCGGCGCTATCGCGCCGCCGGCGCGGACGAGGTCGTGGTCAAGAATGGCGGCGGGCCGATCCATTTGGCGAGCGCGTCGGGAGACATCGAGCTCCAGGGCCTGAAAAGAACCGCCCCGGTCGACACGACCGGGGCGGGGGATTCGTTCAACGGCGCCTATCTCGCGGCACGCCTGGCCGGCGAAGACCGCGAAGCGGCCGCGCAGTCGGCCCACCGGCTGGCGGCCGCGGTGGTCATGCACCGCGGCGCGCTGATGCCGATGGGTTAACCGCCCCGCCCGTCAGCCGAACATGTCGGCGACGATGCCGGCATACCAGCCGATCGACTCCTCGTAGGTCGCCTTGCGCAGCGCGGCGTCCTCGCCGGTCTTCGACACGAAGTTCTGCGTCGCGGTGATCTTGCCGTCCTGCGGCTCGTACTGCGCCCCGACCTTGACGCCGTCATCGGTCTCGATGAGGCTCCAGCAGGTGTTAGAGTAGCGGGCCGGGAACGCCTTCGATCCGGTCAGCTCGGCGCGGATCGCGTTGGACGCGACCTTGGCCTGGCTGTTGGCGGAGAAGCCCGACTTCGGCATGTCGCCGGCAACCGAGGCATCGCCGATGACGTAGATGTTGGCATCGCTCGCCGACTTCATGGACCCGGCGTCGATCGGGCAGAAGCCCTTGTCGTTGACGAGGCTTGCGGCATGCGCGATGGCGCCGGCCTTCTGCGCCGGGATGATGTTGAGCAGCGCGCCCTCGAAGTCCGACAGGTCGGTCATGACCTTGCCGGCGGCGATGTCGACGCTCTTGATGCCGCCATGGACTTCCGGCGAATGCCACTCGACCATGCCGGGATAGTGTTTTGCCCATCCTTCCTCGAACAGGCCCTGCTTGGAGAACTTGTCCTTCGGGTCGATGACGAAGATCTTCGACTTGGTGAAGCCCTTCGCCTTGAGCACATGGGCGAACATGGAAATGCGCTCGTACGGCCCGGGCGGGCAGCGGTAGGGGTTCGGCGGCGCCACCATGACGATGTTCTGGCCATCGGTCAGCGCATCGAGCCTGGCCTTGAGAAGTTCGGTCTGCGGGCCGGCCTTCCAGGCGTGGGGCGCGGTCTGGGCGGCTTCCTCGGAATAGCCGGGCACCGAGTCCCAGATGAAGTCGATGCCGGGCGAAACGACGAGGCGATCATACGGCACGCGCGCGCCGTCCTTCATGACCACTTCCTTCTTGTCGCGGTCGATGTTGTCGGCCCAGCCGGTCACCTTCTTGATGCCCAGCGTCGACTGGAGCTTGTCATAGGAGTGGGTGATGGAGGCCAGGTCGCGGTACCCGCCGATGTAGAGGTTGGAGAAGAAGCAGGTCGTGAAGCTCTCGGCGCTGTCGATGAGCGTCACATCGAGCGCGCCTTCGGAATCCTTGGCCATGTAGCGCGCCGCCGTCGCGCCGCCGGCGCCGCCGCCGATGACGACCACGCGCGGCTTGGCCTGGGCCCTGAGATAGGTGGGCATGGCGAGCGTCAGGGCTGCCGTCCCGGTGAAAAGGCCGAATTGCCGTCTGGACAGTCTGGTCATTGGGTACCTCCCGTGATTTCCGGATCACTCTATTGTGGCGTCAGCGAACTGAAATAAGCCGCCAATGCCGCAATTTCCTCGTTGCCGATGTTGGCCACGCGCAGCTTCATGACCTCGTTCGAGCGCACGTTGGTCTTGTACTCGAACAGCGAGCGGATGAAGTAATCCGCCGGCAGGCCGACGATGGAGGGAATGCCCTCGGCGTGGCCGGTCGCCTGGTGGCAGGTCACGCACTCGCCGGCGAGATATTCGCCATATTCGGGATCGCCCTTGATCTTCAGGGCGATGTCGGTGAAGGACCGCGCCTCGTCATCGCCGGCGCTCGCCTCGCGGACCGGATTTGTGGCGGCTTCGGCAGCCGAGGCAAGCTCCAGCCAGTCAAGCAGGGCCTTGCGCTCCTCCGGCTTGTCCATGCCGCGGAAGGACATGCGATTGCCGGGAATGAAATCGCGCGGCTTCTGCAGATACTCGTCGAGCGCCTCGCGGTTCCACACGAGACCCTTTTCGCCGGCTTCGCGCATGGCCTTGGAGAAGTTGAACCCTTCGGTCGCCCCGGCCGTGCGGCCGATGATGCCGTCGAGATGCGGGCCGACCTTGTGCCTGGCGCCGGCACCGATGTCATGGCAGGACTTGCAGGGCTTGAACACCTCATCCTCGGCGGCCCCGGCCTCGCGGACATTCTCCGCAAACCCGGTCCCGAGCAACACCATCAATGCGAGAGCCTTGCCTTCACGCACCAGGTTCATGGCTCACGCTCCGGACCTGGCAAGCGGGCCGCATTCGTGCAACGACACGGCGCGTCTTGCGCGCCCGGGCAATCGGCTCATTTCTCCTCCCTGTCGGCTCAAGCCGATCCGTTCTGCTCCCGCAATCCGGACGGCGCGGAATCCTCCATTCCGCTCCGGCCGGCATGCCTGGCCGCACCTTCCGGTGCGACCTCAGACGGCCGCATTTCGCGGTCGCCTTTTCCATGCACACATTCATATTCGCGACTTTTTTGGCGACGGCAAGACCTGCCCTCGACAAAAGCGACGAAAGTTCATCGAAATGCGACGCCGGCGTGAGGTCAACCCCGGTCAGAGAAGCGACGGCGCACGATCTCGGCGATGCGCCGGCAGGCATGGGTATGCCGGTTCCTGGTGTTCACGCCGAAATAGACCGGCTGCACGATCGGACCGGCGTCGGCGACGTAGTGATAGAGCCCGGTTTCCACGAAGGCGCGCGCCGATTCCTCCAGAACGAAGGCCGTGCCGCCGAGGGCGCCGAGCAGGCCGCACACGGCGACATTCTGGCCCGTGGACAGCGATGCGGCGGACAGGTCAGGGAACCGTTCGCGGTGGACGCGCTCGAAATGCGGCGAGAAGCCGGCCAGCACGTAACGCTGCGGGACGATCTCGCCGATCGCATGCGCCTCGGTCGAGACCATGCGGTAGGCGACCTCGCCGACGATCTCGAGATGCAGGTCGGGAATGGCACGCGGCGTGTAGAGCACGGCGACGTCAAGATCGCCACGCATCAGGTCGAGGCACATCTGGTTGGAATAATCGAGCTCGAAATAGAAGGAGCGGCCAGGTAGCGCATTCCGGATCTCGCCGACCCATTCGCCGATATGGGTGGCTGCGAGATCATTCTGCAGGCCGATGCGCAAGGCCCCGAGGGCCGCGCCGCGCTCGCCGACGGCACGGCGGGCATGGTGCCATTCGTGGCGCAGCGCGCGGGCATATTCGACGAAACGCTCTCCCGCCGGCGTCGGGACCGTGCCGGAGCGGCTGCGCTCGAACAGGCGTGCCTCAAGCATCTCCTCCAGCACGGCGATGCGCGAGGACACGGTGGATTGCTTCAGGCCAAGACGCTCCGCCGTCCGGTTGAACGAGCGGGTCTCCATCAGGTCCAGAAACGTCTCGACGAATTCGATCTGCATTGCCCGCTCCGTGCGCGGCCGGATAATAATCGAATTTCTCGATCAAAAAAGCGGTTCCGTGCAAATTGATGTCGCGTCGGCGGGGTCGGATAATCACAGGAATCCGAAGAAAAAGGGCCATGGAGAATGGGGCTTCCCGCACACGCGCGCGTCGTCATCATCGGCGGAGGCGCCGTCGGCGTTTCCTCGCTTTATCACCTGGCGAAAGCCGGCTGGACCGACAGCATCCTGATCGAACGAAACGAACTCACGTCGGGTTCGACCTGGCATGCCGCCGGCAACGTGCCGACATTCTCGACGTCCTGGTCGATCATGAACATGCAGCGCTATTCGGCCGAGCTTTATCGCGGGCTCGCCGACGCCGTCGACTATCCGATGAATTATCATGTGACCGGTTCGGTGCGGCTGGCGCACACGAAGGAGCGGATGCGCGAGTTCCAGCGCGCGAAAGGCATGGGCCGCTACCAGGGCATGGACATTGAGGTCATCGGCGTCGGCGAGATCGGCAAGCTCTATCCGTTCGTCGAGACGCACGATCTCGCCGGTGCGCTCTACGATCCCAATGATGGCGACATCGACCCGGCGCAACTCACCCAGGCGCTCGCCAAGGGCGCGCGCGACCTCGGCGCCAGGATCGTGCGGTTCTGCGCGGTGACCGGCGTGCGCCGCGAGGGCGGCGAGTGGGTGGTGGAGACCACGCTCGGGAACATCCGCTGCGAGAAGGTCGTCAACGCGGCCGGCTACCGGGCGCAGGAAGTCGGCCGCATGTTCGGGCGGTTCGTGCCGATGATGACGATGAGCCACCAGTATCTGCTGACCGAGCCGATCCCGGAGATCGAAGCCTGGTCGGCAGCCAGCGGCAAGAAGCTGCCGCTGCTGCGCGACGTCGATTCCTCCTATTACCTGCGGCAGGAGAAAACCGGGTTCAACCTCGGCCCCTACGAGCGCAATTGCCGCGGACACTGGATGACGCCGTTCGATCCGATGCCGGACGATTTTTCCTTCCAGCTGTTCCCGGACGATCTCGACCGGCTGGAATGGTACATCGAGGACGCGATGAAGCGGGTGCCGGTGCTCGGCACGGTCGGGGTGCAAAAGGTCATCAATGGTCCGATCCCCTACACGCCCGACGGCAATCCGCTGATCGGGCCGATGCCGGGCCTGCCGAACGCCTACGAGGCCTGCGTGTTCACCTTCGGCATCGCCCAGGCCGGCGGTGCCGGCAAGGTGCTGGCCGAATGGGTGACCGAAGGCGCCACCGAATGGGACATGTGGTCGTGCGATCCGCGCCGCTTCACCGGCTCGGAAGACCAGGCCTACTGCGACGTGAAGGGGCTGGAAGTCTACGGGCATGAATACGCGATCCACTTCCCGCGCCATGCCTGGCCGGCCGGACGCGACCGCAAGCTCTCGCCGATCCATGACATGACGAAGGCGCTGGGTGCGGTCTATGGCGCCTACAATGGCTGGGAGCGTGCGCTCTGGTATGCCCGGCCAGGCGACGACACGTCGGAAGCTTCCACGCAAACGTTCGAGCGCGAAGGCCCCTGGCACGTGCGCATCCGCGAGGAGTGCCTGGCGGTGCGCGATGCCGCCGGCATCCTCGACCTGCCGGGATTCTCGCGCTACCGCGTGCAGGGTGCCGGCGCACGGGCCTGGCTCGAGGGCCTGATCACCGGCAACGTGCCGAAACCCGGGCGCATCGGCCTGGCCTATTTCAGCGACGACAAGGGCCGGATCGTTACCGAAATGTCGGTGATGGCGATCGCGGAGGATTTCTTCTTCCTCATCACCGCGGCGGTGGCGCAACTGCACGATCTGGAATGGCTGCTGGCGCACCGGCCCGAAGGCTCCGCCATCGACATCAAGGACGTGACGGATGCGTTCTCGTGCCAGATCCTGACCGGTCCGGCCTCGCGCGCGATCCTCGCGTCAGTCTGCGATGCCGATCTCGCGCTCCCCTGGCTGACGCACCAGACGGCACAGATCACCGGACGCTATTGCCAGCTGGTGCGCGTGTCGTTTGCCGGCGAACTGGGCTGGGAAATCCACACCAAGACCGACGATACCGCAGCGATCATCGAAGCGGTCTGGAGTGCCGGCAAGGCGCACGGGCTGAAGCCGTTCGGCATGTTCGCGCTCGATTCACTCAGGATCGAGAAGGGCTACCGCGCCTGGAAGGGCGATCTTTCGACCGACTACACGCTGCTGCAGGGCGGTCTCGACCGCTTCATCAACTGGTCGAAGCCGGACTTCCCCGGCAAGGCGGCACTTCAGGCCGAGCAGCAGCGCGGCGTTTCAAAGCGCTTCGTCGCGCTGGTCGTCGAGGCGGGCGAATGCGACCCGCCCTACATGTCGACGCTGTGGCACGGCGGCAAGGTGGTGGGCGAGACCACGTCGGGCGCCTGGGGCCATCGGGTGGACCGGTGCATCGCGCTCGGAATGCTGCGGAGCGACCTTGCCGCGCCGGGAACGGAAGTCGAGGTCGAGATCTTCGGCGTGCGGCATCGCGCCATCGTCCAGGACGGCCAGGCCGTGTGGGATCCGCGCAACGAAAGGCTGCGGGCATGAGTGCGATCACGCTTCTCGACGGCGGCATGGGCCAGGAACTGGTCAAGCGGTCCGGCGACACGCCGACGCCGCTGTGGGCGACCAAGGTGATGATCGACCACCCCGGCATGGTGCAGGCGATCCACGCCGACTATTTCGCGGCGGGCGCGACCATCGCCACGACCAACACCTATGCGATCCACCACGACCGGCTGCGGAAGTTCGGCCTCGACGCCGAATTCGAGACGCTGCATCGCGCCGCGCTGCGGGAAGCCAGGGCAGCACGCGACGCGCACGGATCGGGCCGCATCGCAGGATCGATCGGACCGCTGGTCGCCTCCTATCGCCCGGACGCGCATCCGCCGCATGATGTCGCGGTGGCGCTCTACGCCGAAATTGCCCGCCTGCTGGCGCCGGAAGTCGATTTCCTGCTGTGCGAGACGGTGGCCTCCCTGGCCCATGCGCGGGCGATCCTGGAGGGCGCGCTGCAGGGCGGTGTCCCGGTCTGGCTGTCGGTGACGGTCGATGACGAGGACGGGTCGCGGCTTCGATCCGGCGAGCCGACCGCGGACCTTTGCGCGATCGCCGCCGACGGCGCATCGGCGGTGCTTGCCAACTGTTCGGCGCCCGAAGCCATGGCGGCCGCGATCGGGGCGCTCGCGCGCTGCGGCCTTCCCTATGGCGCCTACGCCAACGGGTTTACCCGCATCACCAAGGAATTCCTGAAGGACAGCCCGACCGTGGACAGCCTGAAACCGCGACGCGATCTCGGACCGGAGAACTATGCGCGGTTCGCCATGGACTGGGTGCGCTCTGGCGCCACCATCGTTGGCGGATGCTGCGAAACCGGCCCCGCCCATATTGCCGAACTCGCCCGCGCGCTGAAGGCCGCCGGCCACACGATCGTCTGAACCATGTCGTCATCGCCAATCCCCTCCTCCGCCCGCGTCGTCATCATCGGCGGCGGCGTTTCGGGCTGTTCCGTCGCCTATCATCTGGCCAAGCTCGGCTGGCGCGACGTGGTGCTGCTCGAGCGCAAGCAGCTGACCTCGGGCACAACGTGGCACGCGGCCGGCCTGATCGGGCAGTTGCGTGCCTCGCAGAACATGACCCGGCTGGCGAAATACTCCGCCGATCTTTACGTGCGGCTCGAAGCCGAGACCGGCGTGGCGACCGGCATGCGCCAGTGCGGCTCCATCACCGTGGCGCTGACAGCCGAACGCAAGGAGGAGATCTTCCGCCAGGCCTCGCTGGCACGGGCCTTCAATGTCGACGTGCGCGAGATTTCGCCGTCCGAGATCAAGGCGATGTACCCGCATCTCAATGTCGAAGACGCGGTCGCCGGCGTGCATCTGCCGCTGGACGGGCAGTGCGATCCCGCCAACATCGCCATGGCTCTGGCCAAGGGTGCCCGCCAGAACGGCGCGAAGATCCTCGAGGGCGTGGCGGTCACGTCGGTGCTGAAGCGCAATGGCCGCGTCGCCGGCGTGACCTGGAAGGCGGGCGAGGACACCGGCACGATCGACGCCGATCTCGTGGTCAATTGCGGCGGCATGTGGGGACGCGATCTCGCCGCTCAGTCGGGCGTGACGCTGCCGCTTCATGCCTGCGAGCATTTCTACATCGTCACCGAGCCGATCCCCGGGCTCGGGCGGCTGCCGGTGCTGCGCGTGCCGGACGAATGCGCCTACTACAAGGAGGATGCCGGCAAGCTGCTGCTCGGCGCCTTCGAGCCGAAGGCCAAGCCCTGGGGCATGGATGGCATCCCGGCGGACTTCTGCTTCGACCAGTTGCCGGAGGATTTCGCCCATTTCGAGCCGATCCTCGAGGCGGCGGTCAACCGCATGCCGGTTCTTGGCAGCGCCGGCATCCAGACCTTCTTCAACGGTCCGGAGAGCTTCACGCCGGATGACCGCTACTACCTCGGCGAGGCGCCGGAACTGCCGGGATACTGGATCGCCGCCGGCTACAATTCGATCGGCATCGTCTCGTCCGGGGGCGCCGGCTTCGCTCTGGCACAATGGATGAATGACGGGGAGCCGCCGTTCGACCTGTGGGAGGTGGACATCCGCCGTGCCCAGCCCTTCCAGAAGAACCGGCGCTACCTGCGCGAGCGCGTGACCGAAACGCTCGGCCTGCTCTATGCCGACCATTTCCCCTACCGGCAGATGGCCTCGGCGCGCGGCGTGCGGCGCACGCCGCTGCATGACCGGCTGGCGGCGCGCGGCGCGGTGTTCGGAGAGGTGGCCGGGTGGGAACGGGCCAACTGGTTCGCCAACCCCGGCCAGGAACCGGCCTATCGCTATTCCTGGAAGCGGCAGAACTGGTTTGACAACCAGAAGACGGAGCATCTGGCTGTGCGGTCAGGGGTCGGCCTGTTCGACATGACCTCGTTCGGCAAGATCCGTGTCGAAGGGCGCGATGCCTGCGCGTTCCTGCAGCATGTCTGCGCCAACGATGTCGATGTCGAGGCGGGCCGCATCGTCTACACGCAGATGCTGAATGCGCGCGGCGGCATCGAAAGCGACCTGACCGTGACGCGGCTGTCGGAAACCGCGTTCCTGCTCGTGGTGCCGGGCGCAACGCTGCAACGCGACCTGGCCTGGCTGCGCCGCCATGTCGGCGAGCGTTTCGCCGTCATCACCGACATGACGGCGGCGGAAGCGGTGCTGTGCGTGATGGGACCCGATTCCCGTTCGCTGCTGCAGGCCGTCAGTCCGGCCGATCTGTCCAACGACGCGCATCCGTTCGGAACGATGCGGGAGATCGAAATCGGCATGGGGCTGTGCCGGGCGCACCGCGTGACCTATGTCGGCGAACTCGGCTGGGAACTCTACGTGTCGAGCGACCAGGCAGCCCATGTCTTCGACGCCATCGCCGAGGCCGGGGAAAGCCGTGGCCTGAAATATTGCGGCATCCATACGCTCGATTCCTGCCGGATCGAGAAGGCGTTCCGGCATTTCGGGCACGACATCACCGACGAGGATCACGTGCTGGAGGCCGGACTCGGCTTCGCGGTCCGAACCGACAAGGGCAACTTCATCGGCCGCGATGCGGTGTTGCGGCGCAAGGAGGCGGGGCTCCGCCGGCGCCTCGTGCAGTTCCGCCTCGACGATCCAGAGCCATTGCTGTTCCACAATGAGGCGATCGTGCGCGACGGGCGGATCGTATCGACGATCACGTCGGGCAATTACGGCCATCATCTCGGCGCGGCCATCGGCCTTGGCTACGTGCCCTGCGAAGGTGAAGGCGCCGAGGCTGTTCTCGGATCCCGCTATGAAATCGAGATCGCCGGCGTCCGCCATGCGGCTTCGGCCTCGCTCAAGCCCATGTATGACCCAGCCGCACAAAGGGTGAAATCGTGACCGAAGACCTCGAACGATCCGGCTCGCGCCGCACCGGCGGCCGCGCCGGCCGGGTGGCCGCGCGCTCCCG
>WPCK01019670.1_pt1 | contig 38278 bp, 35 predicted proteins | sample 5399851 | NCBI WGS metagenome assembly WPCK01 (sample SAMN12869471, study PRJNA574797) | sludge metagenome | isolation source: wastewater treatment of pH11 | place: China:Beijing | collected 2019-05-20
CGCGCCACCATCGACGAGGCCGTCGGCATCAACGCGGTGGAGCGTTTCCTCGGCGACATTGCCATCGACAAGGGCTGGAGCTTCGACAAGCCGGCAAAGGAAAGCGGCAAGAGCGTGCTCGTCGTCGGGGCCGGTCCGGCCGGTCTGTCGGCGGCCTACCACCTGCGCCGCGCCGGCCACGCGGTTTCCATCCGCGAGGCCGGGCCGCTCGCCGGTGGCATGATGCGCTTCGGCATCCCGAAATACCGCCTGCCGCGCCACATCATCGACGCCGAGGTCAGGCGCATCGCCGACATGGGCGTGTCGATCTCGCTCAACGACAAGGTCGAGGATATCGAGAAGGCAATGGGCGAGGGCGGCTACGACGCTGCCTTTCTCGCCGTCGGCGCCCATATCGCCCGCCGGGCCTATATTCCCGCCGCCGGCGCCGCGCGCGTCCTCGACGCGGTGACGCTGTTGCGCTCCATGGAGGGCGAGGAGCCGCCGCTGCTCGGCCGCAAGGTCGTCATCTATGGCGGCGGCAACACCGCCATCGATGCCGCGCGCACCGCGCGCCGCCTCGGCGCCGAGGAGGCGATCATCGTCTACCGGCGAACGCGCGAGAAGATGCCGGCGCACGACTTCGAACTGGAGGAGGCGCTGCAGGAAGGCGTCTCGATGAAGTGGCTGTCGACCATCACCGCGGTCGACGGCGGCTCGATGCAGATCGAGAAGATGAAGCTCGACGACCAGGGCTTTCCGCAACCGACCGGCGAGTTCGAGACGCTGGAGGCCGATTCCCTCGTTCTCGCGCTCGGCCAGGATGTGGACCTGTCGCTGCTGGACAATGCGCCGGGAATCGTCATCGACAAGGGCGTCGTCAAGGTCGGACCCGACATGCAGACCGGCCGGCCCGGCGTCTTCGCCGGCGGTGACATGGCGCCCTCCGAACGCACCGTCACCGTCGCGGTCGGCCACGGCAAGAAGGCCGCGCGCCACATCGACGCCTGGCTCAAGGGCGAACGCTACGCGCCGGGCGAAAAGCATGGCGCCGCCAGCGCCGACCGCCTCAACACCTGGTACTACGAGGATGCACCGCCGACGGTCAGGCCGATGCTTGAGGCGGCGCGGCGCGTGCAGAGCTTCGAGGAAGTCCAGGGCGGCCTCGACGAGACCAACGCGGTCTACGAGGCACGCCGCTGCCTGTCCTGCGGCAACTGCTTCGAATGCGACAATTGCTACGGCGTCTGCCCGGACAATGCGGTCATCAAGCTCGGCGCGGGCAATCGCTTCCGCTTCGACTATGATTTCTGCAAGGGCTGCGGCCTGTGTGCGGCCGAGTGCCCGTGCGGCGCCATCGACATGGTGCCCGAAGACATCTGAGCTGCTTCAGACCCAGACCGCCGGTGTGGCCACCTCGGCGATGCCGGCGGCGCGCAATTGCGTAGCCGCGTTCTCCACGCCTTCCCGGTTCATCTTGGCCCATTGCGCCGCCTCGCCGCGCACTCCGTGCGTACGGAAGGCATTGAGGCGGACCGGAATGTCGCCGAGTTCGCGCGCAAGCGCGATCAGCCGGTCGATCTCGTCGGCGCTATCGGTCTTTCCCGGAATCATCAGGAAGCGCAACTCGGTCAGCTTGCCGCGCGCGGCGAGGTAGCGCGCCGTGGCGAGGGCGCGGTCATTGTCGCGTCCGCTGAGCGCGCGGTGCAGCGCCGGATCGAACGCCTTGATGTCGAGCAGGACGCCGTCGGTGACCGGCAGCAGCTTCTCCCAGCCGGCTTCACCCATGTGTCCGTTGGAATCGATGAGACAGGTCAGGCGTCTAAGGTCCGGGTCCGCCTTGATGGCGGCAAACAGGTCGCGGACGAATTCCGCCTGCATCGTCGCCTCGCCGCCGGACACGGTGACGCCGGTGAGGAAGGGAAGGTTCTTGCGGGCGATGTCGAGCACATCGCTGACGGTCATCTCCTGCGCCATCGGATTGGCGTGGATCGGACAGGCATCGAGGCAGGCGTCGCAATGGGTGCACAGGGCAGGCTCGAACACAACGCGGCCATCGACGATGTTCAGCGCCGCGGCCGGGCACGCCGGCACGCAAAGCCCGCAATGGTCGCACTGGCCCTTGGTGTGCGGGTTGTGGCAGGCAAGGCAGGCATAGTTGCAGCCTTGCAGGAAGACCGTCAGCCTGTTGCCGGGCCCGTCGACGACAGACCAGGCGAGGATGCGGCTAACGAGGCCCGGCGTGGAGTTCATGGGCGATCACCCGCGGCCGACGCTTCAGGATATCGGTCTTCTCGGCAGCCTCGGCGCCGAGCGCGGTGGTGTTGGTTCTCGACCCCTCGCCGGCCTTGTGGCGTTCGACGTCCGACAGGCGGATCATGTAGCCGGTAACGCGCACCAGATCGTTGCCGCAGACATTGGCGGTGAATTCGCGCAGGCCCGCCGCGAACGCGCCCTTGCATAATTGCGTCACCGCTTCCGGATTGGCCTTGACCGTCTCGTCGAGCGTCAGGATCTCGCTGACCCCGGAAGGGTAGAATTTGTGGTGCGCGGCGAGCGCCATCACGTGGCTCACCGGATCGGGCTCGCTGCCATAGGGGATGCGCACCCCGGGCGTCAGCCCCGTATCCGTCGACAGGCCGGCCTGGCCGTGCAGCATGGCGCGGCCGCGCCAGACATGCTCCATCGGCTCGTCCGCGATCAACGCGGCGAGCGTTTCGGAGGTTCGGTAGCCGATCGCATTGGCGCCGGCGTCATGGCCGTAGCGGCCGGATTTTCCCGCCTTGTCCTGCAGCACGTTGACGGCCTCGGCCATCGCGAAAACGCCGAACATGGCGGTGAAGCGGTCGCGGTCGATCCAGCCTTCCCTGACGAGGAAGCTCTCGAAGAAGCCGGACTGCTCGTAGAGGAAGGCGATGCGCGCGCGCATGAGCCGAAGCGTCAGGTCGACATAGCGTGGCAAGGCGCGTTCGAGGAAATCGTCGACCGAATCCGAGCGCAGCGCCACCTCGCGCAGATTGATGCGCGACAGTGTCGACGCTCCGCCGGCGAACGGCAGCGCATTGTAGCAACTGACGATGCCGTAGCCGCGTGCGTCGAAGGCGGCAGCGTGCAGCGGATGATTGGCGATGTGCGGCTTGGAACAGGCGACGATGTTGGCGGTCGCCGCCGAAAGCAGCGATTCCCCGCTCGTCGCCGGATCGTAGAGCAGCGTCAGGTTCGGGGCGATCTGGCCGAGTTCGGCGTCCGCGCGCAGCACGGCGCCGGCGACGCGATTGTCGGTCGGCCCGATATTGGCGTGCATGAAGGCGTCGGGCAGCGTGCGGTCGAGATAGCGCCAGAACAGCTTGATCTTGCGGTACAACGTTTCGTCGTCCACGCCTTCGGCAAACGGCGCCAGCAACGCATCGACATGGCCGAGGAACACCGGCATGCCGGTAATCGACGGCGTGTGATGATAGGCGATCTGCAGGGCGGAGATCGCCTCGTCGAGCGTCTCCGGTTTCGGCAGTTCGAGGAATTCGCTGCCCTTTGTCAGCAGTACCGAGAAGTCCGGCAATACGTAGCGCGGCCGGTAGGGCGCGTGCCCCTCATACATGTCGCAGATGACGCGCTCGTCGAGCGCTGCACATGTTTCGGCATCGAGCGGCGGGTAGGGCAGCAGGTTTTCCGCTGCGATGGCCAGCGCGTTGCGCTTCTGGGCAGGGCTCAGGGTCGGATCGGTGACGATGCGGCGAATGTCGGCAATCGCGTCGGACATGTTTCCTCCCCGCCCGTGCGAAGGGCGTTCACCAGAGGAGCAAGCTATAGGATCGCTCGAAGCGCGACAAACTGACCAATATCAAGCCGGCATCAAAACCTGGCGCCGGGAAGCAGTACCATGTCATTGCCGGCGAACAGCCCTTCGAGCACGGCTCGCTCGCGCGAGACGATGATTTCGAGGAATTCGTTCGCGTTTCCCATCGCGCGAAAGGCATCGTAGCCGCTTTCTAGGAATGCCTGCAGGTCGGAAAGCCCGACCGCCGCCGCCGGCTTGCGCATCATCTTCAGCGCTGTGCCGGCGAAGGCGCGCCTGGTCAGTTTTTCCAGCGCGTGGCCGAGATGGGCGATCAGGTCCACCTGGTGGACACGGTCGATCCGCCGCCCGACCGAACGATAGGCGGCGCCATAGGCTTTCGCGTCGATGGAGTCGATCCGCTTGCCGAGCGCGACGGCCATTGCCGCATCGAGATCTTCCGACAGGGCATCGAGTTCCATGGCGTCGGCCACCGTTTCCACGCCGCTCTCTGGCAGGAATTTAGACAGCGTCGGCACGACGCGAGCGACATCGGCATCGCGCCCCGTCGTGTCTTTCGTGCCGTAGAGTTCGTCGAGGAAGAATGCCGCGGCGGCGTGATAGCGCTTGTCGGCGAGCAGGTCGGCATGGGTCGCGGCAAGGCGCTGCGACTGCCACTCCCGTAACTGGTTTCGTTTTCGGGCGATCGACGGATCGGCCGACGCCTGCACGCGCAACCGCGCCGCCGCTGCCAACTGTTCGGTAAGCCTGTCGTGCGTACTCACTTCCTTATCCATGAAACCTGTATATCCTTCGTCGTTAGAGCATGCCGCCTAAACTGTCCGAAGGGGGAGGGGAAGGCGCCGCTTATGGCCGGTGCTTTCGGGAGGAGCGCAATGGCGCACAGTGAACAAATGGCCCCGGTGGACGCCACCTGGCTGCGGATGGATCGCCCGACGAACCTGATGGTCATCGTCGGCGTGATGAAGCTTGCCGGCCCGGTCAAGGTGAAGGCGCTCGAGAAGGCGCTGGCGACGCGGCTGCTTGCCTACCGGCGCTTCCGCCAGCGCGCCGAGACGCGGCCGGCCGGAGTCTGGTGGGTGGACGACCGCCATTTCGATGTCTCGCGCCATATTCATCACATCCGCCTGCCCGGCCACGGCGGCGACGAGGAACTGGAGCAGCTCGTCGGCGAGCTCGCCTCCACGCCGCTCGATCATTCCATTCCGCTGTGGCAGTTCCACATCGTCGAAAAATTCCAGGGTGGAGCGGCGATCATCGCCCGCATCCATCACGCCATTGCCGACGGCATCGCGCTGATCGGCGTCATGCTGTCGCTGACCGACGAGATGAACGCCTTCGGCGCCGGGCCAAAGCACAAGGCCCGCGAGGGCGACGAGGAAGACCACGACGGCGCCCTTAACCAGCTGTTCTCGCCGGTGTCGCAGGCCATCAAGTTCGGCTCGAAATTTTCCGGGACGCTGCTCCGCAATGCCGGCGACATCTCTTCCAACCCGGCCAAGGTCTTCGACCTGATCAAGACGGGATCAGGCGTGGTCGGCGAGCTCGCCTGGCTGCTCACCATGCCGAACGACAGCCAGACCTCGCTGAAGGGCAAGCCGCAGGGCAACAAGCGCGTTGCCTGGAGCGACCCGATGCCGCTCGGCGAGGTCAAGGCCATTGGCAAGGCGCTCGGCTGTTCCGTCAACGATATCCTGCTGTCCGCCGTCGCCGGCGCCATCGGCTCCTATCTTGCCGCCGAGGGTGAGGAGACGGAGGGCGTGGAGATCCGTGCCGTCGTCCCGGTCAACCTGCGCAAGGAGGAATCGGCCGTCGAACTCGGCAACTCGTTCGGCCTCGTCGCGCTGGAACTGCCGGTCGGCATCGAAAATCCGGTGGAACGGCTCTTCGAGATCCGCGCGCGCATGGATGCGCTGAAGAAGTCGGTGCAGGCGCCGGTGGTCTTCGGCCTGCTCGCCGCGCTCGGCTATGCGCCGAAGATGGCGCAGGACGTACTGTTCGATTTCCTGCTCGACCGTGCCACCGCGGTGATGACCAATGTGCCGGGTCCGCAGTTCCAGCTGTCGATTGCCGGTTCGCCGATCACGCAGATCATGTTCTGGGTGCCGCAGGCGAGCAATGTCGGCATGGGGGTCTCGATCTTGTCCTACAACGGCAAGGTCCAGTTCGGCCTGATGACCGACTCGGCGCTCACGCCCGAACCTCGCCGCATCATCGAGCGCTTCGGACCGCAGTTCGAGCAGTTGCTGTACTACACGCTGATGGAGGCCTGCGAGATTCCGCGCGAGGACGAGGCCGATGAGTCGGTGGAAGCAGAGCCGGAGCTGGCGGCGAAACCTCGCCGCCCGCGCGCCTTCGCGCGCGCAAGGGCGGCGGCCCGCGAAGCCGGCTGATCAGTCCTCCAGCTCCTCCTTGGCGCTTTCGACGTCGAGGCATTCCATCGCATCGGCGGGCTTGCTCGCCGCTGCTTCCTCGTAGAGCTTGAGCGCCTGCTTCATCTTGGAATCGCCGAACATCATCACTAGCCCGTTGGCATATTCGATGCGGGCGATGGCCGAACCCGGATTGAGCTTCAACGCGCTTTCGTAGTGCTTGACGCCCGCTTCCTTGCTGGCGCCATAGGTGAGCCCGCCGATCATGCCGCCGACCTTGTTGATGATCTCGGCGTGATAGGCGCCGAGCGCGATATGCGCATCGGCATGTTTCGGTTCCAGCGCCAGCGCCTTTTCCAGGCTCTTGTTGACCTTGCCGGCGAGGCCCTGGGTCAGCGCCTTGCCGATGGAGATGCCCTGCGAATAGCGCCCGAGCGCCTGGGCATGGAAATAATAGGCGTTCGCCATGTCGGGCGCGGCCGCCATCAGCTCCTCGGCCCGGTCGATCGTTTCCTCAAACAGCTTCAGCTGCGCCGACTCGGAAGGCTCGAGGTAGGTGGCGTAGATGTTGGTGGCCTTGTTGGCGGCGTTGTAGCCGACGAGGCCGGCCGAAAGCCCGAGTTCGACAGCCTCGGCGAAGTCGCCGCGGTGATAGGCGCGCCAGGCATCCTGCACGGTTGCAGCGATGTCTTCGGCGGAGCCGCCGGCCTTCAGTTTCGGATACGCCTTGATCAGCGCGGCGACGGCCTTGGCGTCGGGGAAGGGTTCGCAGTCCCCCTTGTGCAGGCGGTCCCAGTTCTTGGCGAGCGCCGCTCCCTTGTAGTCGTAGTCGGCGCTTGCATGCGGAAATGCCTTCCAGCGCGGCTTGGCCATCGCGAAATCCTCCCTTTCATTCCTTGTAGCGCTCGGCGAGGTGGTCGAGAAGGGCCCGCTCCCCAGCCGCAAGGTAAGGCGCGGTCAGCGCCATCACGTGATAGGCGCCGCGCGCCATCGCGCTGCCGTCCTGCGGTCCGCGCGGGTTGCGCACGTAATCGAACGAGAGCCAGTAGGTGGCGATCAGCGTCATGTCGAGCGCCAGCGCTTCGATCTCGGCCGGCGTCGCCCGCATCCGCCCGCCGGCGACGAGTCCGGTCATGATCGCCTCGGCGGTGCGCTGCTTGTGCGCCAGGATGCGCTTGAACTGGACTTCGACCGGCCGGTGGCGGGTCACGATGTCGGTGAGGTCGCGATAGATGAAGCGGTACTTCCAGATCGCCTCGAAGACGAGGTGGAGATAGAGCCAGATGTCCTCGACGTCCGACGGGCGCGACTGCGGCGCGGCGAGCGTGCCCTCGATCTCGGCGCGGAAGGCGGAAAACAGCGCCTCGACGATCTTCTCCTTGGAGCGGAAGTGATAGTAGAGATTGCCGGGGCTGATGCGCATGTCCTCGGCGATGGCCGACGTGGTCACGCGCGGCTCGCCGAACTGGTTGAACAGTTCCAGAGCCGTCGAAAGGATGCGCTCTCTCGTTCGCCTCTTCGGCTTGCGCTCCATCGCCCCGCGCCCTCCCTTCGCGCGGCGCCGCGATCAGGCCGCGGACGCCTCACGCACTTTCAACAGCGCGTCGAGCCGGTCAAGGGCGTGATCGAGATCGAGCGCCGCGCCGCGCAGGTCGCGCGGCGGTGCCGGCGGCCTGGCGCCCGACGCGATGGTGCGCCGGCGCGAATGGATGACGTCCTCGTCGAGGCGGATGCCGTGCTTTGCCAGGATCGGCGCCAGTGTGTTGTGCCGCCGCCGCAGATCCGTCAGCGTCCGCGTATAGGCGTGGTTGGCGAGGTGCTTGCGGCCGGCATAGGAAAAGACGTTGGTGAAAAACATGTCGGCGTCGCCGCGTCCCGCTTCGAACAGCACGACATCGGCGTCGGGATATTCGGTGCGATAGCGGTCCATGCCGGTCTTCATGCGCGAATGGATGATGGCACGGAAAGTCTGCGACATCACCGCCGGAAGCCCGTATTGAACGAGCGAGAAGCCGTTCGCGTATCCCTCCTCATGGGCGAGGTCGGCGTTGAACGGGACCAGCGGGTTGACGCACAGCAGCAGGTCGGCGCCTTCCTTCAGCGCAACCGAGGCATGAAGCGTCTTGACCAAGGCGCCATCGACATAATGCCGCCCTTCGATCTCGACGGGCGGGAAGAGGCCCGGCAGCGCCGCGCTGGCCTGGACGGCGCGCGAAATCGGCACGTGGTCCCAACTCGGCGACCCGAACGCCACGGCCTTGGCCGTGTCGAGGTCGGTCGCGACCACGAACAGCTTGCGCCCGAGTTCGCGGAAATCGTTGGTGCGGCCCGGAGCGCTGAGAAGCTGGGTCAGGAAGGCATTGAAGCGGACATTGTCGAAAACGCCGGTCGGCACGGCGCGCGCAAGGCGCTGAAAGGATTCGAAGAAACCGTGGCCGAACGGATCTTCGAGATAGCGGCGCGCGGCGTCCATGAACAGGCGCGGCAGCGAGGCGAAGCGGCGCGCGTATTCGGCGAAAGCCGGCCTGAGCAGCAGGTCGGGATCGAAGGCGATGTCGGCCGTCTCGCTTTCGATGAACATGGCATGCATGTCGCGCGGCGTGAAACCGTTGGCGAGACCCGCGGCGATCACGCCGCCGGAGCTGACGCCGACATAGATACCGCACTCCGAAAGCTTGATGCCCTTGAGCGCATCCTGCAGCGCCACCAGGGCGCCGATCTCGTAGATCGCACCCAGCGGACCTCCGCCGGCGAGCGCGATGCCGATCTCGTGTCGAACCTTTTGGGTCATGATACCGACCTCATCCCCTGGCCTTCAGGCGCAATCCTCCCGGCGCGCTCGCGCCGGGAGGAGAGGAGTCACGATCGGAAGGGCTATCAGCCCATCACGCGCTTCTTCACGTCCTCGACGACCTTCGCGGCCTGGTCGTTGGCGATCTTCACCGACTGGGAGACCACCTCGCCAGCCTCATCCTTCACGGCGGTGGCCGATTTGGCAACCTTCTTGGCGGAAGCCGTCACGGCCTTCGCCGTCTTGTTGGTTTCGGTCTTCACCGTTCCCGACAGCTTCTTGGTGGCGGCGGTCAGGTCGTGGACGCGGGCCGTCAACGCATCGATGTCCTTGCGGGTCGGGACGTTGAGGCTGTGCAGGGCGCGGGCGACGCGCTCTTCGAAGACGCTCTCAAGCTTGTCCCAGGTGCCGGTGGCGGCCTTGCGGGCCTCGGCCACGGTATCCTCGGCGACGCGCTTGGTGCGCTTCTGGACCGATTCGCCTTCCTTCACCAACGCTTCGAAGACCTTGCCGCCTTCTTCCTGCGCCTTGGCGAAAGCGCCGAGACCGGCGAGCCAGATCTGGTAGGCGGAATCCTTGATCGTCTGGGCAAGCTGCTTTTCATTGCCGCTGCCGGCGAGTGCTTTGAGTTTCTTTGCCATCGTCGTGCTCCTTGTTCGGGGCGGTCGACCGGTGGAACCGGTGGAGCGCCAAAATTCACGATTGCAACATACGCATTAGAACTAGAGGGTGCCGCCTAAAGAACTAGAGGATTGACTCTAGAACGGACTGCGCTGGAATAGCTGCGAATAGATCAGGATGCCGGGAGGAGGCCATGAATTATCTGGTTACGGGGGCAAGCGGCTTCATTGGCAAGCGTCTTGTCAGGACATTGCTGGCGCGGCCGGGCACGACCGTCCATGTTCTCATCCGCGATCCCTCGGAAACGAAGGTCGCGGCGCTGCGGGCCTATTGGAACGCCGATGCCACGCGCGTCGTGCCCGTCAAGGGCGATCTCACCAAGGAAAGCCTCGGCGTCTCCAAGGCCGATACCAAGAAGCTGACCGGCAAGATCGACCACGTCTTTCATCTCGCCGCCATCTATGACCTTCAGGCCGATCCCGAGGCCGAGATGATCGCCAATGTCGACGGGACCCGCAACACAGTCCACTTCGCGGTGTCGATCGGCGCGCGGCGCTTTCACCACATCTCCTCCATCGCCGCCGCCGGCATGTATGACGGCGTTTTCCGCGAGGACATGTTCGAGGAGGCCCAGCATCTTGAGCATCCCTATTATGCCTCCAAGCACAAGGCGGAGAAGCTGGTGCGCGCTGAATGCAGCATTCCCTGGCGCGTCTACCGCCCGGGCATCGTCGTCGGCGATTCACAGACCGGCGAGGCCGACAAGATCGACGGACCCTACTATTTCTTCAAGCTGATCCAGCGCCTGCGAAAGATCCTGCCGGCCTGGATGCCGGCGATCGGCGTCGAGGGCGGCCGCATCAACATCGTGCCGGTCGATTTCGTTGTCGCCGCGCTCGATCATCTCGCCCATCTCGACGGACAGGACGGCAAGTGCTTCCACCTGACCGACCCCGAACCGCGCCGCGTCGGCGATGTGCTCAACATCTTCGCCCGCGCCGCGCACGCGCCGGAGATGGCGGCGCGGATCAACGCCTCGCTGTTCTCCTTCATCCCCAAGGGGGTGGCCAACGCCTTGATGGCGCTGACCCCGGTCCGCCGCATCAAGCGCGCGGTCATGAAGGACCTCGGCCTTCCCGACGACGTCTTCCAGTTCGTCAACTACCCGACGCGCTTTGATTCCCGCGAGGCGCAGAAACTGCTCGAGCCGGCCGGAATCCGCGTCCCCCATATCGAGGACTACGCCTGGCGGCTCTGGGATTATTGGGAGCGCCATCTCGACCCGGAACTCCACATCGATCGTTCGCTGGCGGGCCGCGTTGCCGGCAAGACCGTAGTCGTCACCGGCGGCTCCGCCGGCATCGGCAAGGCGACCGCGCTGAAACTCGCCTCGGCCGGCGCGCGGACCATCATCATCGGCCGCGACGTCGAGAAATTGAACGAAGCCTGCGCCGAAGCCGAGGCGGCCGGGGCGAAGCTGATTCCGATTTCCGGCGACCTCGCCGATCCGGCCCAGTGCGACAAGCTCGTCCATACGCTGCTCGGCGAGCTTGGAGGCGTGGATATCCTCGTCAACAACGCCGGCCGCTCCATCCGTCGCGGCATCGAGAATTCCTATGAGCGCTTCCACGATTTCGAGCGCACGATGCAGATCAATTATTTCGGCGCGCTGCGCCTGACGATGGGTCTGCTGCCGGACATGTCAAAGAAGAAGCGCGGCCACGTGATCAACATCTCGTCGATCGGCGTGCTGACCAATGCGCCGCGCTTCTCCGCCTATGTCGCCTCCAAGGCCGCGCTCGACGCGTGGACGCGCTGCGCGGCATCGGAATACCTCGATCGCGGCCTGCATTTCACCACCATCAACATGCCGCTGGTGCGCACCGACATGATCGCGCCGACCAAGCTCTACCAGAACGTGCCGACGCTTTCGCCCGACGAGGCGGCCGGCCTTGTCATCGACGCGATCATCCACCGTCAGGCGCGCATCGCCACGCGGCTCGGGATTTTCGGCCAGGTGCTCCACGCCGTGGCGCCGCGTATCGCCCAGATCGTGTCGAACACCATGTACCGCATGTTCCCCGATTCCGATGCGGCCAAGGGCGCGAAGGCTGCCGCGCCGATGCTGACGGCCGATCAGATCACGGTCATGCAGATCATGAAAGGGTTGCACTTGTAGGGACTGGCCCCAGGGTCAGCCAGCCAGTTCCGCGTCGACCAGATCGACGACCGTCTCGGAGAAGGCGAAGGCGACGTGCCCCATCGCCGGCAGCACGATTTCCTTGGCGCCGGCAAGCTGGCTGGAATCCTGTGGGGCGACGACTTCGTCGCCCGTGCTCCAGATCGAGACGATCGGGATCGGCGGCAGCGGCGCGCGATTGAGCTCTTCAAGCCACGCGCTGCCGACCTGCATCTGCCGGGCATTCGCGCCGAGGCCGAGATGGGCGAGAACCGTGCCGTGGTGCGGCGCGGCAAGCGCTACGAAGCGGCCGATGCGCCGGTGGCCCTTCATGCGCATGTAGGTGCGCGTGACCAAACCGCCCATCGAGTGCGAGACGATGTCGACGCGGTCGCAGCCGGTCTCGGCGACGAGCGCCTCGATCCGGCGATCAAGCTCGGCGGCGAGATGATCGATGGACGAGAACGGCGTCTCCAGCGTGATCGTCGCCACCGCGTGACCACGCTCGCGCAGCTTGCGGCGGAACCACCACCAATAGGCGCGATTGCACATGTAGCCGTGAACAAGGAGCACCGGCCGGCGCGCCGGCGCCAGACGGCCGACGTCGTCCGACCCCATCCACCAGCGTGCGAACGGCATGATGAACGCGAACACGGCGACGAAGTAGACCCACTCGGTCACAATCCCGGCGACCGTAACCCCGCCCAGACCGGCCGGCGGGGCGCTGGCCGCGATTCGCGAGATCACGTAGCCTCCGGCGAGCAACAGCGTGACCGGTGCGAGGAACAGCAGGAAGGCCACCGGCAGCGCCGCCAGTTGAAAGTGCTCGCGCAAAGCCGGCCAACCGAACGCGATGGCGACGATTTCGACGAAGACGACGGTCCGCAGCAACAGGGCCAGCATGGTTCGCGATCCTTTCGTAAGGATCATTTGCCACGAAAGCAGTCCCCAGGCGAGTGCCGTTGCGGGAACTCACCGCAACCGTCGTTGCGCGACGCACCGCCAACGGTCGAAAATGCCTGCTTGTCGGGAAAACTGGTGCTGCGAGAGAGGATTGAACTCTCGACCTCTCCCTTACCAAGGGAGTGCTCTACCACTGAGCTACCGCAGCCCGTTTGAATGGCGGGCCTTCTGCCATAAGGAATAGGCAAGCGCAAGCGCGGCGGAACCGGCGACGGATAGACAAAATGGCGGATGAAAAGCGGACAAAGGACAAGGCCGGCAAGCCTGCTGATCCGGCGGCGGCGCGGCGCGAGCGTCTGGCGAAGGAATTGCGCGCCAACCTGCAGCGCCGCAAGGAACAGGCGCGGGCGCTTGCCGAGAAGCGGGACGAGCCGGAGGGCGACGAAACCTGAGCCGGCGCGGAAACCTCGCGCCTCGGCCTCGATCATGTCCGCGTTGAAAAGGGCGGCGCCTTGCGCTAGACGGGGCCGTCGGGCCGGCTGCGCAGTCGCGAAGCGGGCCTTTTGTCTTTGGAGCTTGCATGGACCGTATCCGGATTGTCGGCGGCAACGTGTTGAATGGCGTCATTCCCATTTCGGGCGCCAAGAACGCGGCGCTTCCGCTCATGATCGCGTCGCTGATGACCGACGACACGTTGACGCTGGAGAACGTGCCGCATCTGGCCGACGTCGAGCAGCTGATCCGCATTCTCGGCAACCACGGCGTCGATTATTCCGTCAATGGCCGGCGCGAACGCCAGGGCCAGGGCTATTCGCGCACCATCCATTTCACCGCCCGCAACATCGTCACCACCACCGCGCCCTACGAGCTCGTCTCGCGCATGCGCGCCAGTTTCTGGGTGATCGGGCCGCTCTTGGCGCGCATGGGCGTTGCCCGCGTATCGCTGCCGGGCGGCTGCGCCATCGGCACCAGGCCCGTCGACCTGTTCATCGACGGGCTGCGGGCGCTGGGTGCCGAGATCAACATCGACAGCGGCTATGTCGATGCCAAGGTGCCGAAGGGCGGCCTCGTCGGCAACCGCTTCGTCTTCCCCAAGGTCTCGGTCGGCGCCACCCACGTCCTGATGATGGCGGCCGCGCTCGCGCGCGGCGAAACCGTCCTGGAAAACGCCGCCCGCGAACCGGAAGTGGTCAACCTCGCGGAGTGCCTGAACGCAATGGGCGCCCGCATTTCCGGTGCCGGCAGCGAGACCATCCGTATCGACGGCGTCGATCATTTGTCTGGCGCCCGGGTCGCCGTCATTCCCGATCGCATCGAGACGGGCACCTACGCGATGGCCGTGGCCATGACCGGCGGCGACGTGCTGCTGGAAGGGGCACGCGCCGATCTGCTGGAAACGGCCCTCGACACCATTCGCGCAACGGGCGCGGAAATTACCGCCGTCAATTCCGGCATTCGCGTCCATCGCAACGGGTCTGGCATCGCGCCCGTTGATATCACGACGGAACCCTTTCCCGGCTTCCCGACTGACCTTCAGGCGCAGTTCATGGGCCTGATGACAAGGGCGAAGGGCCGTTCGCATATCACCGAGACCATCTTCGAGAACCGGTTCATGCATGTTCAGGAACTGGCGCGTCTCGGCGCGAAAATCTCGCTCTCCGGACAAACGGCGATTGTCGACGGTGTCGAAAACCTTCGTGGCGCCCCGGTGATGGCGACCGATTTGCGCGCCTCGGTGTCGCTGGTGATCGCCGGCCTGGCGGCCGAAGGCGAGACGATGGTCCATCGCGTCTATCATCTCGACCGCGGCTTCGAGCGGCTGGAGGAAAAGCTGTCGAATTGCGGCGCGAGCGTCGAACGCATATCCGAATAAGGACGGTTCGGAGGAATGTCGCGGTTGCGCGCCTTCTTTTCCCGACCTAACTAGGGCGCGGACCTGGCATTCAGGCCCTTTGAGCGGCAAACCGACGGACCGGCGTCATGACCGATCTCAGACTGGCGGCATTCGATGAGGAAGACCTGGACGTCCTGTCCGCCCAGGTCCAGGATGCCGTGCTCAAAGTGTCCGGCATCGACTGGCGTCCGCGCGAGAAACGCCTGATTCTGGCGATGAACCGCTTTGCCTGGGATGTGCGCGGGACCTTTACCCGCCGCAATGACGAGCGCCGCAGCGCCGTCCTGCAGTTCGATCGCGTCCGCGCCGTCCGTTCCGCCGGCATCCGCCGCGACCGCGCCGAGGACGTGCTGGAGCTTCTGGCCCTTCGTTTCCTGCCTTCCGACACCCCGTCGGGAACGATCGAGCTGGATTTCGCCGGCAACGCGACCATGCGGCTCGATGTGGAATGCATCGAGGCGCGCCTGACCGACCTCGGCGCCCGTTGGCAAGCCTCCTCCCGCCCCCTTCACAAGGTCTGAATCATGGTTTTGCGGCTGGATCGGGCTGAGGCGGATTTCGAGGCGCGGTTTGCCGCGTTCCTCGCCACCAAGCGCGAGGTTTCCGCCGATGTCGACGCGTCCGTACGCGAGATCGTCACCGACGTTCGCCGGCGCGGCGACGCAGCTTTGGCCGATTATTCGCGGCGTTTCGATCGCCTCGATTTCGCCGCCACGCCGCTCAGGGTCTCGGCGGAGGAAATCCGAACGGCGACCGACGCGGCCGATCCCGAAATCATTGCCGCGCTGAAACTGGCATATCAGCGCATTCTCTCCCACCATGCCCGCCAGAAGCCTGCCGAAGACAGATATATTGACGCGATCGGCGTCGAGCTCGGGTCGCGCTGGACAGCCGTGGAAGCCGTCGGACTCTATGTTCCGGGTGGCACGGCGTCCTATCCGAGCTCGGTCCTGATGAACGCGGTGCCGGCATTGGTTGCCGGCGTCGAGCGCATCGTGATGGCGGTTCCGGCGCCTGACGGAAAACTCAATCCGCTCGTCCTCGTGGCCGCCGGAATTTGTGGCATATCAGAGATATACCGAATGGGCGGTGCCCAGGCGATCGCGGCCTTGGCCTATGGCACGCAAACGATTGCGCCGGTGGCGAAGATCGTCGGTCCGGGCAATGCCTGGGTCGCCGCCGCCAAACGCCAGGTCTTCGGGCAGGTCGGCATCGACATGATCGCCGGTCCGTCCGAGGTGCTCATCGTCGCCGACGCCGACAACGACCCCGAATGGATCGCGGCCGATCTGCTCGCCCAGGCCGAGCATGACGAGGCGGCGCAATCGATCCTCATCAGCGACGACGAAGCGTTCGGCGAAAAGGTCATTGCCGCGGTGGACCGGCAGTTGAGCGTCCTGCCGCGTGCGGCGACCGCGTCTGCGAGCTGGCGCGACTATGGCGCCTTCATCCGCGTGCCCGACCTCGACGCGGCGCTGCCCCTCGTCGACCGGATCGCCGCCGAGCATCTCGAACTCGCCTTCGACGGTGCCGATGCCTTTGCCGCGCGCGTGCGCAACGCCGGCGCGATCTTCATCGGCCGCCACACGCCGGAGGTCATCGGCGATTATGTCGGCGGTTCCAATCATGTGCTGCCGACGGCGCGTTCGGCCCGCTTCTCGTCCGGCCTGTCGGTCCTCGATTTCGTCAAGCGCACCTCGATCCTGAAGCTCGGGCCCGACCAGTTGGCCGCGCTGGCGCCGGCTGCCGTTGCGCTGGCGCGCGCCGAGGGCCTCGAAGCCCATGCGCGCTCCGTCGCCATCCGGACCAACAGGTAGGGGCGGGGCGATGAGCGGCCAGTTTCCGCCCGATGCCCGTCTCGTCGACGTCGAGCTCGACGATTCCATCGGCCGTTCGACGCCCGACGTCGAGCACGAGCGCGCCGTCGCCATCTTCGACCTCATCGAGGAAAACCGGTTTCGTCCGGTCGGCGACGAACAGGGCGGGCCCTACCGTCTGCGCCTGTCGTTGATGGATTCGCGCCTGGTCTTCGCCATCGCCCGCGACGGCGGCGAGGCCGTCATCACGCATATCCTCTCGCTGACGCCGTTCCGCCGGATCGTGAAGGACTATTTCATGATCTGCGAGAGCTACTACGAAGCGATCCGCTGCTCCTCGCCCAGCCAGATCGAGGCCATCGACATGGGCCGGCGCGGCTTGCACAACGAGGGTTCGCAGACGCTGATGGACCGGCTGTCGGGAAAGATCGACATGGACCTCGATACGGCGCGCCGGCTCTTCACCCTGGTCTGCGTCCTGCATTGGCGCGGTTGACTCGGTGGCAGACGAGCCCGAACCCCCAACGGTAACGGGTTCCGGCTCCCCGGACGCCGGCGAGGGGATTCCTTCCTCCATCCTGTTTCTGTGCCGCATGAACGCGATCCGCTCGCCGATGGCCGAGGCGCTGGCGCGCTCGATGCTGCCGCCGACGGTCTTCGTCTCGTCCGCCGGCGTCAGGCCGGGCGAGGCCGATCCGTTTGTCGGCGCCCTTCTAGCAGGCGAGGGCCTTGGACAATACCTGCATCCCCCGAGGGGGCTGGACGACCTTGACGATTCCTATTTCGACCTCATCGTGACGCTCGCGCCCGAGGCCCATCACCGCGCCCTCGACATGACGCGCGCCCATGCCACGGCGGTCGAATACTGGCCCACGCCCGATCCGAGCACGGCGACGGGAACCCGCGAACAGATCCTCTCCGCCTACAGGGATGTCCTGGCGCATCTGCGGGCCCGCATCGCGGCCCGCTTCCCCTCAGCGGGCCGAAAATAGGGCCGGCGATGCGTGTTCACAAAGTCGCGCTTATCCCCTATAGGTGCGACGCCGAAAGGGCCGGCCTAGCCGCCGGCAAACCGAACAGGGGCACGAATGCCGAAAGAAGAAGTCCTGGAATTTCCAGGCGTGGTCACCGAGCTGCTTCCGAACGCCATGTTTCGCGTCAAGCTCGAGAATGAACACGAGATCATCGCCCACACCGCCGGCCGCATGCGCAAGAACCGTATCCGCGTCCTCACCGGCGACAAGGTCCTCGTCGAGATGACGCCCTACGATCTCACCAAGGGCCGCATCACTTACCGCTTCAAGTGATCGCGCGCCGTCCGCGGCCGCTACGCCAACGGGAAGCCAGGTCATGAGCGTGTTGCAGAAGCTGGTTCTGGCCTCCGGCTCCCCGCGCCGCGTCGCGCTGCTGCAGCAGGCCGGTATCGAACCGGACCGCCTGATGCCCGTCGGCCTCGACGAAACCCCGCTGAAGGCGGAGCACCCGCGCTCGCTGGCCAAGCGTCTGGCCGCCGGAAAAGCGAAGGGCGCCCATGACCTGCTGGCCGGCGAGAAGTCGCCCCAGGACGCCTATATCCTCGGCGCCGATACGGTCGTCGCCGTCGGTCGGCGAATCCTGCCGAAGGCCGAAACGCTCGACGAGGCGCAGCAATGCCTGCGCCTGCTGTCGGGGCGCAGCCATCGCGTCTACACCGCCGTGTCGCTTGTCACCCCGTCGGGCAAGCACCGCCAGCGCCTTGTCGAAACGCGCGTGCGCTTCAAGCGCCTGTCGCGCGAGGAGATGGAAGCCTATCTCGCCTCCGGCGAGTGGCGCGACAAGGCCGGCGGCTACGCCATCCAGGGCCTCGCCGGTGCCTTTGTCGTCAAGCTGGTCGGTTCCTATTCGGCGGTCGTCGGCCTGCCCGTCTACGAGACCGTCGCCCTGCTGACCGGGGAGGGCTATCGCGTCCACCTCTCCTGGCTGCAGGGTGCGGCGGCGATCTGATCGCCATGCCGTCCGACAACAAGGTGACGCCGCTGCGTCCGCGCACGAAATGTCCCGAATGCGGCAAGCCGTCGGCGAACGCGTCATTTCCGTTCTGTTCCGAACGCTGCCGTGCCCTCGACCTCAATCGCTGGCTCTCCGGCGCCTATGTCCTGCCGCGCCCGATCGAGCCGGACGACGAACCGCAGGAATGATCGCTCCGGGGCACGAAAAAGCCCGCGCCCCGGTGCTGGACAGGCGGGAATTTGATGTTATAAACCGCGCGCTTCCGGCGGTCAGCCAACACCGCCATCGCGTTTTCGGACGTGAAAAAGCCCGGTCGCCCAGGTAGCTCAGTTGGTAGAGCAGCGGATTGAAAATCCGCGTGTCGGTGGTTCGATTCCGCCCCTGGGCACCATTTGTTTTGTTAAGCCATTGTAATTATTGATATTTTCATAACGCGTTGATTTTTGCCTACCGTCCAGCCCACCCTTTTCCACGCGATTCAATGTCCCGTGGTGGTCCGCTGTGAGCAACTGGCGGCATGGTAAAATGCATGGATGACCAATCCAAACGATCCGGGACAGGTGCCATTCCGGCGGCCGGTTCCCCTTTTCGAGCAATCTTTCGTGCGGCATTTTGATGAGCAAGCCACCGATCGGATTTCCCAAACCGAGGCGCCGGAAGCCGAACAAGCCGACGCCAAAGACCAGCACGCAGACGTAAACGGCCACGTGCAGCTCGATGCAGCTGCAGACGGCGGCGCGCAGCAGGACGATGCAGCGGCGAGCAGCGACCCCTATGACCTCTATCCCCTGTCGGTCGACGAGATCAGGTCGAGGCTGTTTGCCTTGGGGATTTCGAAGTCGAAGGATTCGATCCAGCGCTATTGCCGCGAAGGAACGCTGGACTGCATCAAGCTCGGCATGCTGCGGCGCTACTACGCGACCGAGGTCTCGGTCGAGGCGCTGATCGAAACCCTGAGCAACGATGCGGCTGCATCCGACAGCACGCAGCTGCATGAAGGTGCAGACAGCCTCATGCAGTTGGATACACCGCTGCTCGCACCTGTATCGTCCGTTCCTGTGGCCAAGAACAATGACCTGCATGAAGCGGCACCGAGCCGCATGCAGGCGGATGCAGGTGCAAGCGGCGGCATGCAGCCGGACGCAGTTGCACACACAGGCGCTAAGTCCGACGCCGCTGCTCGGAGCGAAGAAGATGGGGAAGCGTTCCGCCGCGAATCCATCAGCGCTGCAACCGACCCCGGCATGGTCGATTTCCTGAAGGAGCAGCTGAAGGTCAAGGACGAGCAGATCAGGGTGAAGGACCAGCAGATCGCCGCCATGCTCGAACGCGACCGTGAGACCAACATCCTGATCCGCGGCGAGCGGACGATTTCGGAACTGGCGACGAAGCACCAGCTTCACCCGAACCAGATCACGCGGTGGAAGCGGCAGGCCATCGAGAATCTGGCCAAGGCTTTCGACGACAGAGCTTCTGATACGCAGGTCGGCCGGGAAGCCGAGGTCACGAAGCTGCACGCCAAGATCGGCCAGCTCGTCGTCGAGCGCGATTTTTTGGCCAAAGCCTTCGATCGCTGAGCCTGGATCGGAGGAGAATGATGATCAATCCCGATCACGAACGGCTCTCGATCCGCCGCCAGTGCGAGCTGGTCTCGATCTCGCGGGCATCGTTCTATCGACAGCCTGCCGGGGAGACGCACGAGAACCTCGAACTGATGCGCGTCATCGACGAGGCCTTCATCGAAACACCCTGGTATGGCTCGCGCCAGATGGCGCGGCATCTGCGCCGCCAGGGCTGGTGCGTCGGCCGCAAGCGGGTTCGGCGGCCGATGCGCAAGATCGGTCTGTCACCGATCTACCAGGCTCCGAAGACCAGTGAGCCGCATCCGCAGCACCGCATCTACCCCTACCTGCTGCGGCATCTGGCGATCGATCGGCCGGATCAGGTGTGGTGTGCCGATGTGACCTATATCCCGATGCGGCGCGGCTTCCTCTACCTCGTCGCCATCATGGACTGGTTCAGCCGCAAGGTGCTGGCCTGGCGGCTGTCCAACACGATGGATGCCGACTTCTGTGTCGCTGCTCTGGAAGGAGCAATCGCCCGGCACGGCAGGCCCGACATCTTCAACACGGATCAGGGGTCGCAGTTCACGAGCTTCGCCTTCACGACCATGCTGAAGGACGCCGGCATCCGTATCTCCATGGACGGGCGAGGCCGCTGGATGGACAACGTCTTCATCGAGCGGCTGTGGCGCAGTCTCAAATACGAGTGCGTCTTCCTCAGCGCCTTCGAGACCGGAAGCGAAGCCCGCAGCGGCATCGGGTCCTGGATCGACTACTACAACCGGCGCCGTCCGCACTCGACCTTCGCCGGCAGGACACCCGACGAGGTCTATGTTACGGAGAAAATGACGGAGCAATTGGCGGCGTAGAAACCAACCCGATCCACCTTAGCCAGGCCGCCAAACTGTCTCGCAAGGCGGGACCACCTCACCCAATGGTGGCGCCATTGCACTCGGCCACCCGCTCGGCATGAGCGGCGCACGCATTGCCGGCACGGCCGCGCTGGAATTGCAGTTCACCGGAACGCGACTGGCTTTGGCCACCATGTGCATCGGAGTTGGACAGGGTATTGCGATCGCTATGGAGCGTGTCTAGGCGGCGGATTGGCCATGGCGCGGCCAAAGCCTGTGGCCGTCGTCAGAGACGGCAAGTTCGTTCCATCTCCGCGCCGCAGGTTACCCCCGGTCCTGAACCGCAGCCTGCTGCGCATGACAACAGGTTTGTACGCCAGGACCATCACTTGGCACCAATGATCGCAAACGGCCTCGTCGAACCCGCAGATACGGGCATGTCAGGCGACGAAAAGTGCTGCCATCCATCATTTTCCCCTTGCAAGATTCCCGCTCTTCTGGATAATCGGAGCTAATGTTATAATATTATGCACTTACATCCATCGAAAGCGACGACTTCCCGGTTCGGGACGCGCAACGACAAATGCCAAGGGAGGATCAAACGATGAAAGCTACCGTGCATGCGAGCGATGTGGATCTCTTCGCGGATCAAACTCTCCTCAACCCCTACCCCGTCTATGCCCAGCTGCGCGAAACGGCGCCGGTGGTCTGGATGGAGAAGAACGGGATCTTTGTGATTACGCGCTACGCCGAGGTGCGCGAGGCGCTGAACAACGCCGAGGTCTTTTCCTCGACCAAGGTGGCGTTCAACGACATGATGAACGATGCGCTCAAGGGCACCAGCCTCGCCACCGACCCGCCGGAGCACCGCCAGCTACGCAAGACGCTTCTCGCGCCGCTGACCCCGCGCGCGCTGAAATCGATCGAGGACGGGGTGGTGGCCAAGGCCGAGGCGATGATCGACGCGCTGGTCGCAAAGGGCTCGTTCGACGCGATCGACGATGTCGCGCGGGCCTTCCCGAAGGCGGTTGTCATCGACATGCTCGGCGTGCAGGGCGCGGCGCGCGACAACATCCTGCGCTGGGGCGATGCTGCCTTCAACGTGCTCGGCCCGATGAACGCCCGCACGCAGCAGAACTTCCCCATCGCCGGCGAGCTCTTCCATTTCTGCGCGACGGTGAAGGCCGAGGATCTCACCGAGGGCAGCCTCGGGCGGGGCATCTTCGAGGCCGCCGAGCGTGGCGAAATCGCGCCGGAAAGCTGCGGTCCGATCATCCATCAGTATATCGCCGCTGGTCTCGAATCGACCATCGCCTCGATCGGCAACTGCCTGTCGCACCTGGCCGCGAACCCGGATCAATACGCGCTGGTCGCCGCCGACCCGTCGCTGGTGCGCGCCGCCTTCAACGAGTCGCTGCGCTACGAGGCGCCGCTGGGCATGATCGGGCGTGTGGTCAAGGACGAGGTCACCTTCGCCGGCACGACGATCCCGGCGGGCACGCAGGTGGGGCTCATGTTGGGTGCGGCAAACCGCGACCCGCGTCAATTCGAGAACCCCGATCAGTACCTCGTCAAACGCAACCCGACGGACCACTTGACCTTCGGCAACGGCGTCCACACCTGCGCCGGCCAGAACCTCGCCCGGATCGAGGCGGACGCGATTCTCAACGCCTTCGCCTCGCGGATCAAGAGCTTCAGGACCGGCCCTGCGGAACGGCAGCTGGCCAATATGACCCGCAGCCTGAACTCGTTACCGGTGGTTTCGTTGGAGGCAGCATGACCGGCGGAAAAACGACGCTTTGCGTGGATTTCGATCGCTGCGAAGGACACGGGCAATGTGCCTTCGTAGCTCCCAAGCTCTTGCATCTCGATGACGACGGGACTTTGGTGATTGATCAATCCGATGTCTCGGAACACATCGAGATCGCGGAAAAGGCGGTTGGTGCCTGCCCTACAAGCGCGCTACGGCTCGAACAGATAGCTTAGGCGGACAAATCAATGTCGCGGTAAAAAAGCCGCGACATTGTTGTTCTGGCTCAGTTGTCCAAATGGTCCCTCGCGGCTGAACTTGAGCTGCTTCTCGTCAGCAGACCGAAAGACGAATAAACTAAACCTGATCGCCTGCGGTCAAATGCTGTGTCGGAATATTCCAGCTTGAGTCGTTTGATGTCCCGCGTTGATCCTTCGTTTCCTGTCGGACAGGCCGAACACCCCGGCTACTGAAGGCCATTTTGGGCGTTACATTTGCTCGTGCGGCCGAAGAGCTCTCTGTCAAGGCACTGAAATTCCGAGGAAAAGTTACATGAGACTCATCTCCGTGACGATCCTGACCGGTTTTCTGGGCTCCGGCAAAACGACGCTCCTCAAACGCGTGCTTGATGAAACGCATGGTCAGAAGATCGCCGTCATTGAAAACGAGTTCGGTGAGGAAAGTATAGATAGCGATATATTGCTATCCGGCAACGAAGAACAAATCATTCAGATGAACAACGGTTGCATCTGCTGCACGATTCGCGAAGATCTGCGCAGTACGCTGACGATGCTGGCTATCAAAAAGCACGAAGGCCAGCTCGACTTCGAGCGTGTCATCATTGAAACAACCGGGCTCGCTGACCCCGGCCCCGTCGCGCAGACCTTCTTCATCGATGAGGACGTGGTTGAAAATTACCATCTGGATTCCATCATCACCTTGGTGGACGCCAAACATGCGACCTCGCAACTCGACGACCGGCACGAAGCGCGCCGGCAAGTCGGCTTTGCCGACCGGATATTCCTGAGCAAAACGGACCTTGTTGATGCTGGAACTCTGAGGCCCCTGATACATCGTCTCAAGCATATGAATCCGCGTGCACCCATAGAACCGGCACATTTCGGAGAGGTGCCGATCGCCAATGTGTTGAACCTGGGCGGATTCAATCTCAACGCCACTCTCGATATCGACCCGGATTTCCTGGAAATTGCCGATAATGCACACGCCCGATGTGACCACGACCATGGTCTTTGCGTCCATGAACCGGACGCGCACTCCCCTTCAGACGATGACATTGACCGTCCTTCGCACAAGCATGATCACGCCCATCACCATCACCATAACGACGATGTGAAAAGCTTCGTCTACCGCGCTGACCGACCATTCGACCCGGCTCGCCTCGAAAACTTCCTTGGCGCGGTCGTGCAAGTGCATGGACCGAAAATGTTGCGCTACAAAGGTGTGCTGGACATGCTTGGGACCGACCGAAAGGTCATTTTCCAAGGGGTGCATCAAGTTATGGGAAGCGATCTCGGGCCGGCATGGAAACCTGACGAGCGGCGTCAAAGCAAAATGGTTTTCATTGGCATTGACCTGCCGCGCGACATTCTGGAAGAAGGATTGAAGCAGGCGCTGGCCTGAAGGGCTCCTCGTGCGAGAGGAGATGTTTGCCGATCGGAACTGGATACCGACTACGATGCGTTCCCTGGATCGAAATTCCACTGTTCCCCTGTACAGCCAGATCAAGGAAATTTTGATCGGGGAGCTGCAGGATTCTGAAAGCGCGGCCGAACTGGTGCTCACCGAGGTCAACCTGATCAAGCGTTTCAGTGTCAGCCGCGCGCCCATTCGTCAGGCCCTGAAGGAACTGTCCGACGAAGGGTACGTGGTGCGGCACAGGGCCAAGGGAACTTTTCCTGTCAAGGGAATGAAAGTGAGCCTGCCGCCGACCTTGGAACTTGGGGGCATCAACCGATACCTGACCGAACAGGGCCTAAAACCAACGTCTCGCGTCGTGGACGTTGCCAGGGTCGAGGCGCCTGAGGAAGTCGCCGAAGCGCTGGGTCTTCTGGCGTGTGCCGAGCTACTTCGTCTCCAACGGATCATCTTCGTCAAGGGCTCGCCGCTGGTATGGGCGACAACCTATCTGGCCACGCCTCCGGATTTTCGTCCAAGCGTTGAAGAACTCGAACTTGCCGGAACTGTATTCCCACTGATCGACCGGGAACTTGGGCTGACCTTCACGCGGGGGGAGCAGAGCATCTGGGCATCGGGCGCGAGCCCGGAAGAGGCTGAAGCTCTCGAAGTGGAACCGGGCGCCCCAGTGCTTGTGGCGGTGACGACCATGATCACCAGTGGCGGGAGACCGGCCGGTTGGCGGCGCACCGTGCATCGCGCGGAAGATTTTAAATACGTATTCGGCCTTGGCCGTTGACATCGATTCTTTTTGGCCCTTAATTGTCATAACATTAGTACATTAAGCCGACACAAGGCGAGGCGAATGAGGGGAGGGGGGAGCTTGATGTACCTTGCGGTATCGTTGGCTTGGGAAATGCGCGGCTCTTCAACGGCGGTAGGAGTCGAACATGTGCGTTAGACACAGCAGGGGTCAGCCCGAGCCGTTGCCACCCTTTACCTCGCTCTTCCTGAATCAACCGGCTCCCAGAGACGTCAGCGTTCCCTCGGTCAACACAGTGCTCGGGCCGGTCGATGCCAATCAGTTGGGCGTCGCCCTGGTCAGTGAATCGCTGCTCTATGTTTTGCCAGGGGCGCAATACGCCCATGATATCCAGATCGATCGCGCCGAGATCTTCGATGTGTTGTACGCCAAGCTCAACGCTTTCAAAGCGGCGGGCGGCGGCGCGATCGTTGATGCGACCGGCATGTTCGAGGGACGCGACCTGCGTCTCTACGAAGCGCTTTCGCGTGCCACCGGCGTGCACATCATCGCCACCACGGGGCAGGGGCCGGAAGCCATGCTCGGCGGCTATTTCCTGACGCCGCAGACCAACCCGCCGACGCCCTGGCCGGCCTCGAAATTCGCCGAGATGTTCGGGCAGGAGATGAACGAGGGCATGGTCGTGCCGCGGCTTGAGCGCCGCGCGCTAGCCGGCATGGTCTGTACGGCGGTGACCCGGGACGGCATGACCCCTACCGACGGCAGCCTGGTGCGGGGCGCGGCCCGCGCGGGCGCCACCTACGGCGTGCCGGTGATGATCCGGGCCGGGGCCGATGCGCTGGCCGAAATGCAACTCGCACTCGATGAATCGCTTGCGCCCGGGCGCCTCATAATGGGCGGCATGGACCGCCGCGACGCAGTGGAGAAGGGCTGGCCCATGACGGTGGCCGAGGCCGGTGCACGTGTCGGGATCGACCATGTCGGCTCGACCGATGCCGACCATCTCGACGATGCCGCGCGCGTGGCTTTGGTCAAGGAGTTGATCATGGCAGGGTTTGCCGACCGTATTCTGCTTTCGGCAGGTGCGACCGGTATGGCTTTCGGTGTGCCGGGCAATGATCTGCCGTTCAGCAATCTGCTGACGGACTTCGTACCGATGCTCTTTGAAGCTGGTGTCACGCGGGAACAAATCGACCAGATCCTCATCGCCAACACGGCGCAACTGCTCAGTGTCAGCGGGGGGAAATGAAATGACGCGCGTCAACACGGTGCTCGGCACCATTTCCGCCTGGGAGCTCGGTTTTGTCGCGTTCCACGAACACATCGGCTACGGCATGCCCGGATCCGAGCTCGACAGCCGCTGGTGGAAGACACCGGAAGAGCGTTATCAGGAAACCGTGCCGAAGCTGCGCACCTTTCACGAGGACGCAAAGCCCTGGGGCGCGGCGACTTTTGTGGACGCGACCGGAATCTGCAACGGGCGTGACATCGACTATTACAAGTCGCTGTCGGACAAGACCGGGGTGCACATCGTCGCCTCCACGGGCTTCGTCGGCGGTGACACGGCTCTGCCGTTCTTCGAGCGCGCGAGCGTGGAGTATCTCACGGACCAGTTCGTCCACGAGATCATGACTGGTATTGGCGCTTCCGGCGCAAAAGCCGGAATCATCAAGGTGGGCGTGAGCCGGGGCTTCAAGATGAAGGCGCTCGACCTGCGCATCTACCGCGCCGCCGCCCGCGCTTCGAAGATCACCGGCGCGCCGATCTTCACTCACCTCGCGGTCGATTCCGCGCCGGCGCTGGCCATCTTCGAAGAGGAGGGGCTGCCTTGCCATCGGGTGTTGTTCGGGCATGCCGACGACGGGGTGAGCCAGGGCAAGGTGGACGAGAAGGCCATTCTCGCCGCGGGAGGGCGGATCGGCTTCGACACCTTCGGCTACGACCTCGAACTGCCCGACCCGCCGTTTTGGGGCCGCAAACGCCGGGAGCGCCTCGAGCACTTCCTGCGGTTCCTGAACGAGGGGCTGGTGAAGCAGGTCCTCGCTTCGGCCGACGCGAACTGTTCGCCGCTTGGTTGGCCGGGCGTGAAGGGGCACACGGTCAATTACCTTTTCGAAACCCTCCTACCCGACCTGCGGGCCGAAGGCATCGAGGAAGAGATGATCGATCAGATCTTCGTCCAGAACACCGCTGAATTCCTGACATTGCAGCCGATCCCGGATTGCTGACGAAACCGCATATGGAAGAGGGGAGACCCATGACACCTGAAGCTTTGAAGAACCTGAACGTCGCTGTGATCGGGGCGGGTTACGCGGGAGCGACTGCCGCCCACGCGTTGCATTGCCTGGGTGCAAAGGTGACCGTCTATGAGCAGGCGAAAGAGGTGAAGGAGGTGGGCGCCGGGATCGGCCTCAGGCCCTCGACCATGGACCAGTTCCGCCAGCTTGGCATTTTCGACGCCATCGCCGCCGTGACCTCGCCAAGCGACTACTTCGAAATCCTGACCGCCCAGGGCCACCGCATCGCCATGGAGGAGTGGCCCGAGAAGGACGCTTTCAACGCAACAACCCATTTCGTCCACCGGGGCGATTTCATCGAGGCGTTGCTGGGTGTTCTACCCAAGGGCATGGTCAAGCTCGACCACAAGCTCGTGAAAATCACCGACAACGGCGCGACGGCCACCGCCGAGTTCGCTAACGGCGCGAAGGTCGAGGCCGACCTGTTCGTCGGCGCCGACGGCATCCGCTCGCAGGTGCGCAACCATATGTTCAGCGACAAGCCGCCGGTCTTTGCCGGCGAGCACGCCTATCGGGTTGTCATTCCCATGGCCGATACCTACGGGCTGGTGGATGACGGCAACCTTCGCATGTACATGGGCCACGGCACCAAGGTCTACGTCCTGCCGCTCTTGCACCGCAAGGAAGTGTCCTATGACGTGACCTGCCTCGCCGCCGATCCGGCACCTGCGCCGGTGCTGAGCCGCGAGACGCTCTTGAGCGTCGTCGCGGGCTTTGACGAGCGGCTGGTGAAGATCACCGAGGGGCTCGACATGGACAAGGTGATCCTGCGCGCGGTCTACGATATCGATCCGGTTGAAACCTGGGTGACAAAGTCGGTGGCGCTGATCGGCGACGCGGCCCATGCCATGTGCCACCACCAGGGGCAGGGGGCGAACTCCGCCGTACTCGACGCCGGCGCGCTGGCCGATCACCTCAAGGCCGCCGGTTCGGTGGCCGAGGCGCTGGCCGCCTACCAAGCCGACCGCAAGCCTGTCACCGACGAATTGCAGCGCATTTCGCGCCAAGGCTGGAGCGAAGAAGAGATCAAGTCGGTCTTCCCCAATCAGCATCCGGGCGAAATCGCTGCGCGGACCTGACATGGCGCTGCATCCCACGATCGCCGCGTTTGTCGCGGGCCTTCCCCCGCCGCCGCCGGGTCCCCTCAACCCGGTGGCAATGCGGGCGAGCGACGAAAGCCACGTTCGGCCGACGAGCGAGCGCCTGCCGGTACACGCGGTACGCGATAGCGCCGTTCCCGGCCCGGCGGGCGACGTGCCCATACGCGTCTACATTCCTGGCGCGGCACCCAGCCATCCAGTGCTGGTCTACTTCCACGGCGGCGCGTTCTTTCTCGGCAGCCTCAATACGCATGACCATATCGCGCGGGAGCTGGCCAATGCCTGCGGATGCGTCGTCGTTTCGGTCGGTTATCGCCTCGCCCCTGAAAACTCCTTTCCGGCCGGGCTGGACGATTGCATCGCCGTGGTCCGATGGATTGCGGAAAACGGTACGGAGCAGGTCGGTTGGAACGGGAAGACACTCGCGGTCGCGGGCGACAGCTCGGGCGCCAATTTTGTGGCGGCGGTCACGGCCATGACGCGAGACGCGGGGTTGACCGCAATCACCCACCAGGTGCTCTACTACCCCTCGGTCGACCTCGACTTCGATATAGAGCGCTATGCGTCCTTGAAGGAGAACGCGGTCGGCTACGGGCTGGAAACGGCAGGGCTGAAGCCGTTCAACGCCTTCTACATCAATAGCGGCGCCGACCCGGCCGATCCGCGTGTCTCGCCGATCAAGCGAGCGGATTTCGTCGGGTTGCCGCCCGCGCTCGTCATTACCGCCGAATTCGATCCGCTGCGTGACGAGGGTGAGACCTACGCACGCAGGCTAGAGGCGGCGGGCGTGCCGGTCACCCTGCACCGCTACGAGGGGGCTGGGCACGGATTTGTGCAGCACTTCTCGTGGCTTCCCGAATTCCACGGTGTTTTTACCGAGACCGCCGATTTCCTGCGAGGCCGGGCATGAGCAAGGTCGACGTTCACGCGCTCTATTCACAATGGGGCCGGTTCAACCTCTACAGCTTCTTCATCGATGGCAGCGAACCAGCCATCGTCGACACCGGCATCGCGAGTTCGCCGGCGGGGGGAATCGCGGAGGGTTTGAGAAAGCTCGGTCGCCGTGTCGAGGATGTGCGGTGGATCCTGCTAACCCACGGCCATATCGATCATATGGGAGGTGCCTACGCACTCTGGGAACTGACCGGGCGCAAGGCCAAGGTGGTAATCCATGAGGCGGATGTTCCGTTCCTCAAGTCGCGTCGCGCCCATGTGGAAGAATACCTCGAGGCGCGGGGGCGCTACATCGGCGACAAGGACGGAGAAGCCAAGCTTACGGCGGCCTGCCTCGCCGCGATCTCGGGCGAGATGGAGCCACACGTCGTGGTGCGTGATGGTGACGAGCTGTCCTTAGGCCCGGACGTCACGGTCAAGGTCCATTCCGTGCCCGGTCACACGGCGGGGTCGGTGGCCTACGAGGTCATGGGACAGGGCGATGTGCTTGCGGGCGACGCAGTGCAGATTCACGGCGCCGCCAATGGCTTTCCCAGCTACGTCGATCCCGAAGGCTACCGCGCGAGCCTCTTGCGCTTGCGCGATCACGTAAAGCCCAACCGACTGTTCCTCGGCCACCCCTACCGCAGCCAGGGGGCGGAGCCACTTGGGGTGATCCTCGACCGGGCGCAGGCCGCAGAAAAAATCCAGGAAAGCCTCGACATCGAGGCTCGGGTTCGAAACGCCACCTACGAGGTGGGCCGTGACGGGCCGGACATCGCCGAAGCGCTTTGTTCGCCGTTCTGCTGCATCGCCGATGCGCTGCGGTACTCGGGCGATCCGACGCTGGAACCATCACCTTTTTTCACCACGATGCACGGCTATTTCAACAAAGGATATCGCGCATGATCGTTTTGAAAGACCTGCGAGTCCCGATGCGCGACGGCGTCCACCTGGCGGCCGACGCCTATCATGCCCAGGGCAGCGAACCGCGTCCGGCGCTGGTGGCTCTCAGCCCCTATGGCAAGGAATTGCAGGCGCTGGCCCTGACCATGCCGCCGCAGCGGCGCCCTTCGCCGCTTTGGGATGGCTGCATCGAGGCCGGCGATATCGCCCGCGTGGTGAAGGAAGGCTATGTGCATGTTATCGGTGATGTGCGCGGATCCGGTGCCTCCGAGGGCGAGCACATCGGCAACTACAACGCCGGCGGTGTGCCGCTAGGACAGGACGCTTACGACTTCATTGAATGGGTCGCGGCACAGCCTTGGTGCAACGGCGTCGTCGGCATGATCGGAATTTCCTATTTCGGCTCGATGCAGGTCTATGCCGCCTCCGAGCGCCCGCCGAGCCTCAAGGCGATCTTCATCAGCGGCGGCCACTTCGACTTCTACGAGACAACCTATCATGGCGGGATCATGTGGCTCATGCCGCGCGCGGCGCGAGAGGGCCGGGGCGGAGATTCCGGCTGGGCTTTCACCCACCGCCACAAGTCGCGCATGCTGGCCAATGTTCCCGAAGAGGAGGTAAAGGTTCGCGTCGCTGCGCGCCTCGCCGACCCGGATGTGGCGGCCTGGCCCAACCTCGTCCATGTTCTGAACTACCCGATCCACCACGAGAGCTGGTTCGACATCATCACCAACGAGGTCGATGGCCCGTGGTACGAGGAACAGAACCCCATCAACCTCGCCCGCAACATCGAAATACCGGTTTACCTGCAAATCAACCAGGGTCGCGGCTGGACGATCGACGGCACGATCGAACTCTTCGATGTCTTGAAGGGGCCAAAGAAACTCGAGATCGGGCCGTATCCCCCGATGCAAACGCGTCCTTGGGTCGATGAACATGACACCATGTTCCGCTGGTACGACTACTGGCTGAAGGGGATCGACAACGGCATCATGGAAGAGCCGGCGGTTAAGGTCCATGTCGAGGGATCCAAGACCTGGGTCACCGGTGCGCATTGGCCGGTGAAGGATCCGGAGTATCGCCCGCTCTACCTTCGCTCGCGCGGCAAGCTCTCCTTCGAGCCCGAGCCCTATGGCGCAAACGTGGCGCCCCCGGATGGTTTCTACCAGGCGCCCCTCACAATCACTGACAAGGTCGAGAAACTCACCTGGTCGACGGATCCCTTTTCCAAGGTGACCTCCATCCACGGTGTCGGCGCGGCTCATCTCTTTGTGGCGATCGATCAACCAGACACCAACTTCATCCTGCGGTTCTGGGATGAGGCGCCCTCGGGCAAACGCCAGCTTGCCACCACCGGCTTCCTCAAAGCTTCGCACAACGAATTGGACGAGCGGACCACCGAGGGCAATCCCTACCACCCGCACACCCGCGCGGTGCCGGTCGAGCCGGGCACGGTCAATGAATACGTGATCCGGGTCTATCCCTTCGCCAACGACTTTAGGGTCGGCCACAAGTTGGTCGTGGAGCTCATGTGCGACGAGCCGCTGGTGGACGAGCACAATGCACTCCTGCCGCCCGACGCCTTCCACCTGCCTGTCGGCCGGGCCGTGACCCATACGGTGTACCGGGATGCCGAGCACAAGTCGCGCCTCGTACTTCCGTTCGTATCGGCTGGCGACTAACAGAATCTGCCATCATTCAACAACGCAATATAAAATCGGGAGAAGTGAAATGCTCAGAAGGAAATTCCTGGCCTACACTGCGGCTTTTATTGCGTCGGTTGCCGCAATCCATTACCCCGGCGAGGTTGCTCATGCCGAGACCCAGATCACGATGAATGTCTGGTTTCCACGAGTTACTGCCTTCTACAACGAATACATGATGGGTTGGGCGAAGGCTGTTGAAGAAAAATCCGGCGGCAACATCAAGGTCAACGTTCCGGCGCAGTCCATGGCACCGCCCCCGGGACAGTTGCAGTTGTTGCTGGATGGCGGCGCTGATGTCGTCATGATCATCAATGCGTTTCACGGCGACAAATTCATGCTGCCGATGATTGGTGCGCTGCCCTTCACCGCGGAGTCTGAAGAGGGCGCGCAAGTGGCCCTATGGCGAACCTACAAGCAGTACTTTGAAGTTGCGGACGAATACAAGGGCATCAAGGTTCTTGGCCTGACCATGCCGGCGTCCAATACGATTCAGAGCATGGGCGACCCCATCCGTTCCATAGCTGATCTGCAGGGTAAGAAGGTACGTACCGATCCTGGTCCGATGGGCGCATTTTTCGAAAAGGCGGGGGCGACCATTGTCGTCCGCCCTGCCAACGAGAGTTTCGAGATGATGTCCGGCGGGGTCATTGACGTCAACTTGATGACCAGTGAAGGCGCCGTAACCCTTGGTTACTCGAAATTCCTCAAGAACGTTACCGAATTCCCGGGCGGCCTTGGCCGTTTCGTTTTCACCTTCGCGATGAGCAAGGAAAAGTGGGATTCGTTGACCGCGGAAGAACAGAAAATCGTTGAAGACGCTGCCGGTGAGGCGCTGTCGCGTTCCTACGGCAAGCTGCTCGACCAGATGCAAAAAGATGCGCTGAAAACCTTCGAGGAACAGGGCGTCAAACGGGAAGTAGCTTCGCCTGAAGCGACCACGGAATTCAAGCAGGCACTGGAATTTATCTCCCAGAATTGGCTTGAAGGTGCAAACTCCAAAGGCGTCGACGGCAAGGCCGCACTCGACTTCTACATGAAAACGGCCGCCAATCCAAATTAAGCAGTAAAAAATGGAAATCCTACGCTTTCAGAATTTTATTCCTGGAAGCGTAGGATTTAACTGCTTAAAGCCACGCGATGGTCGCTATGAAAAATATATCTAAGATACTCGCATTCATGTCATCGATCTTATTAATGGCGATGGCGAGCTTAACTTTTGTGGATGTTATTGGGAGATATTTTTTCAACAGGCCGGTAAATGGTGCGCAAGAAATCATAGAGATATTGCTCGGCATGACAATTTTCACTGCGCTACCGGTCGTTACGATGAGGGAAGGCCATATTACGGTGGATTTCATACAAAATGTCTTTGTCGGAATGGCAGAAAGTATTCGCAGAGCCGTTGTCCACATTTCTACAGCCTTTGCATTCGGGACAATTTCTTATGTCCTCTACAAGCAGGCCGGCAAGTTGGCTTTCATGGAGATGCGGACGCCGCATCTTCACCTGCCAGAGCATCTGATTGTGTATTTCTTATTCGCCATGTCAGTCGTCGCCGCGCTTTTGGTGTGGGCGCCTCTTCGAACCCTTTTCCGTAAAACGGCTCAGTAAAGGACGCGAAGAATGACGGTATTAGATCAGCCTGCATCTGCCGAGGGGGGACTGCCGTGCTGACGGCGGCCGTCGGAATCGGTGTGCTCATGGTTTTGCTGGCGATCGGCATTCCGCTGGGCCTGGCGATGTTCATCGTTGGATTTTTCGGTTTCGCAGCCGTCCATTCCAATGGCTTCCGGGCCGCCTTTTCGGTGGCGGGACAGCAAGTTCTTGATCTCGCGCTGAACTACAACTTTTCGGTCTTGCCGCTTTTCGTGCTGATGGGCGTATTCGTCGCCCGGGCCGCATTGTCGGAAGACCTGTTCGATGCCGCGCAGAAGTGGTTCGGTCATTTTCGCGGAGGACTTGCAGTCGCCGCCATTGCCGCGTGTGGCGGATTTGCGGCTGTGTCGGGCTCGTCCGCGGCGACAGCCGCGACGATGGCCAAGGTCGCCATTCCGTCAATGCGCAAATACGGCTACGCCGACTGGTTCAGCACGGGTACCATCGCGGCAGGCGGCACAATTGGCATTCTCGTTCCACCTTCGGCGGCGTTGATCATCTATGGGTTGCTGGCGGAACAGGATATTGCCAAGCTGTTCATGGCCGGCATTGTGCCGGGCATTCTGACAGTCCTCGTTTATATTGGGGTTGTCAAAACCGTGACCGCCCTTTGGCCGTCGGTCGGCCCTCAAGGGGAGCGGGCTTCATGGCGGGCCAGATGGATCGCGCTTGGAAAAACCTGGGGCGTCGTCGTTCTTTTTACCTTGATCCTGGGCGGACTGTTCTTCGGGATTTTCACGTCTACCGAAGCCGGTGGGATTGGAGCGGTCGGCGCCCTGTTTTTCGCGGCAATCCGGCGGAAAATGTCGTTCCGGATATTCATGGATTCACTCGCGGAAGCCGTTGAAACCACGGCCATGATTTTTGCGGTAGCGTTCGGCGCCCTGGTGCTGAACCAGTTCATCAATATTTCCGGCATGCCGGAGGCAATCCTCAACTTCCTCGGGTCTTTCCATGCTTCTCCGATGGTAATCGTGATGCTCATTATCGCGATTTATGTGGTTTTGGGCATGTTCCTGGAAGGCATGTCGATGATCTTCCTCACGGTGCCGATCTTTTTGCCGGTCATCGCACATCTGGATTTCGGGTTTCAGGATCCTTTGATTTGGTGGGGCATTGTGGTCGTCGTCGTCGTGGAGGTCAGCATGATCACACCTCCCGTCGGAATGAACGTCTTCATCATGAAGGCGATGCTGCCCGAGGTTCCGCTGACCATGATCTTTCGCGGGATCATTCCGTTCTTCCTGGCCGACATAATCCGATTGGCAATCATTCTGTTCATTCCCCAAGTGGTTCTGTGGTTACCGAGAGTGATGGGCTAGCAACGGATTGCCAGGTCATGTCGGCTGTTTCTGCTCGGTAGCGGACAAGTGGATAAGGAAATGTCCCGACCTAGTTTCATTCTGTTTATCACTGACCAGCACAGGGCGGATTTCCTCGGTTGCTACGGGCATCCCTCGGTAAAAACGCCGAACATAGACGCCTTGGCATCCGCGGGGGTTTGCCATGACCGGTTCTATGTAGCGAGCCCGGTGTGCATGCCCAACCGCGCCTCGCTAATGACTTGCCGAATGCCTTCCAGCCACGGGGTCTGGACGAACGGCACGCCGTTGTCGAAAAGGAACGTAACGTTCGTAGAGCTGCTGCGCGATGCCGGCTATGACACGGCGTTGATTGGCAAAAGCCATCTGGAAACATTCGCCCCCGTAGACGCCTATTTCAGAAAACCTGCGCCGCGCGAAGGCTATCATTCTGCCTCGGGTGACCTGGTCCAGGCGGAGCGTACCGATGTATCCGTCGAAAACTACAAGGATGAGCAACCCAGCACATGGGCCCAACCTGACGCGCGAGTAGAGACCCCATTCTATGGTTTCGATCACGTGGAACTGGTCACGGGCCACGGTGACCTATTGGGCGGGGACTATGCGCGTTGGCTCAGAGAAAAGGTAGGGAATCCTGCCAACCTGATCGGTGCGGACAACCAGTTGGACCACGACTATTCGTGTCCGCAAGCGGTTCGTACCAGGGTACCGGAAGACGCCTATTCCACCACCTATATTGCCGAAAGGGCCGAGGTTTGGCTGAAGGCCCGCGAAGGGCGCGATCGTCCGTTTTTCCTGATGGTCAGTTGGCCCGATCCGCATCACCCTTTCAATCCGCCGGGGAAATACTGGGGGATGTACTCCCCTGAGGACATGGACATTCCAGAGGCTTTCAGGCGCAATGATTGGACGCCACCGCCATTTGTTGCCGATGCCATTCGCACCCGCGAAGTCGGAAGCGCGATGGTCGGAGGCTTCCTGACGATCGCAGTTACGGCCCGTGAGGCGCAGGAGGCGCGGGCCCTGACCTGCGGAATGATCACGATGATCGACGACGCGGTGGGCCACATCCGTCGCGCGCTGGAGGCGACGGGCCGGGGCGGAGAAACCGTACAGATTTTCACCTCAGACCACGGTGACCATCTGGGGGACCACAAATTGCTCTTCAAGGGGATCGAACAATACGAACAGTTAACAAGGGTGCCCATGATTTGGGCAGACCCGGAAGGCGCTTCTGGCCGTCGTTCAGGCGCTATTGGTCAGACCCTCGACATCGGTGCAACGGTTTTGGAGCGTGCGCGAATCGAGCCGGCTTGGGGAATGCAAGGACATCCGTTGCCGTTCGCGGGCGGCAAGGCCCGGAGCGCGGCCTATATCGAATACGACCAGCAGACCGGCGTGCCCGGTGTGGGACAGCATCCGCGCGTGCATAGCGTGCGTACGAATCGTTGGCGCATGTCGCTATACGAAGGCGTCGAGACCGGCGAGTTGTACGATCTCGAAAAAGATCCGGGGGAGTTCATCAACCTCTGGAACGACCCGGCCTCTGCTGATGTCAAAACAGCGATGCTCGAGACCCTGGCGCGACTTCAGATGGAGAATGCAGACAGGTTGCCGCTTCCAACCGGGATGGCGTGACCACTGCAAGGCGGGCGCTCGGTGCGTCGCGCCGAAGTTTTCAGATTGCGATCAGCGTTAGCCGTTGACAGCCAAATCCATCGTGAATTATATTATTATAACATTAGGACAAAATAGAACGCGGTATTGGCATGAGATACCGATATTGGCGACCGCACAGAATTATCAGGCTCGAGAGGTCGATGATCGAGCCGAGTGCGGCCGCGGTAGTTTCTGAAGTCATGCCGTAGTCCGTCAGATGAACCTCGCGAGCCAGTTGGAAAATATCTCCAGGAGAATTTTGCTCCGCAGCCGAGCCATGCCAACAAATTCAACATTATAGCAACAAAGGAGTTGCGGTTTGTCTCACGTCGTCGTTATCGGTGCCGGGCAGGCCGGATCATCCTTGGTCGTGAAACTGCGCGCTCTCGGTTTTATGGGCGAAATAACTCTGATTGGTTCGGAGCCAGTGCCTCCGTACCAGCGACCGCCCCTTTCGAAGAAATATCTGCTTGGAGAGATGTCGTTAGACCGTCTCTATCTCAAACCCGCCGCGTTTTATGGCGAGAAAAACATTGACCTCCGCCTCGGGGTTTTCGTTGAGCAGGTCGATATCGAGAAGAAAAGGGTCACCATCGGCAGTGAGTTTTTGAAATATGACCAATTGGTATTCACGACCGGAGCAAAGCCACGACAGCTCCCCGCGTCCATTGGGGGCCAATTGGACGGCGTCTACGTTGCCCGCATGCATAGCGATGTCGATCGTATCGCGAAAGAATTCACCCCCGGGCGCCGGGTGCTGATTGTCGGAGGCGGATATATCGGGCTGGAAGCGGCGGCAGTTGCCGTGTCTTACGGGTTGGATGTGACCTTGGTCGAGATGTCCGAGCGAATCCTGCAACGGGTCGCATCTCCCGAAACCGCCGACTATTTCCGCGATCTGCACCGAAGCCACGGGGTCAAGATCATCGAAGGTACCGGCATGAAGAGGCTCTTGGGCACCCAAAGAGTTACAGGGGCGGAGCTGACTGACGGACGTGTTATCGACGTCGATTTCGCCATCGTCGGTGTTGGGGTCTCGCCTTGTACCGAACTCGCGGAGGCCGCGGGAATAGAAGTCGAAAACGGCATTAAGGTGGATGCCCATGGCCGCACCTCCGCTCCTGGCGTATGGGCCGCGGGCGATTGCACGTCGTTCCCCTACAAGGGTGAGCGGATCAGGCTGGAGTCAGTCCCCAATGCGATTAACCAGGCCGAAGTGATTGCAGAAAACATGCTGGGTGCCGAAAAACCTTATGAGGCGGAGCCTTGGTTCTGGTCGGACCAATACGACGTCAAGCTTCAAATCGCGGGACTGAATTCCGGTTATGACAGCATCGTGACGCGAGATCGCGGGGCGTCGAAGAGCTTCTGGTATTATCGTGGCGATACGCTGCTCGCGGTTGACGCCGTGAAAGATCCACGATCGTACATGATTGGCAAACGATTGATAAGCGCCGGTATATCTCCAGATCGCAATTCGGTAGAGGACTTGGATGTAGATTTGAATGAACTGTTGAAGTTGCATACTGAATAATTGGTGGGCAGACACGCATGAGTTTTGTTGATATGCGGCCTCGAAAACGAACCCGTCTAACAATTTATTGCGATCCGAATGGTCAAACGAAACCGGCAGGAAAAAGCAACCCAGAAGATCAACACCGTCTGTCCTGAGACGGTAATTGCCTGACAGCCGGCCCGCCCGGAGGGGTGTGGCCATGCCGCGTTGGAGCGGGTTTGATGGTGTCGCTGAACATCTCAAATCCGGGGACCAACCAACATGACCACGAAGGACAAGAT
>WPCK01223390.1_pt1 | contig 37896 bp, 31 predicted proteins | sample 5399851 | NCBI WGS metagenome assembly WPCK01 (sample SAMN12869471, study PRJNA574797) | sludge metagenome | isolation source: wastewater treatment of pH11 | place: China:Beijing | collected 2019-05-20
GCTTCCAAACATACCTCTTATTAACGATGATGCCATTGATCATTTGCTTCCATGGAGTGACCATGCAAAAAACACATGCAAAGCCTAATTAGTTTAACAGATAGTTTTATATTTTCTATGTGTGGGCTATTTGACGCTTACCCTTGATCGAAACGATCCTGCGGAAGGTCTGCAAACTGAAGTCAGGGTTGAAGCAGAGGAACAAGCACAAGAAATAATCGCACCAACGCCTTCGACACGTGGCAGAAGACGTAATGCCAGAGAACAAAATGAGGAAACTGTGGACTCAAATCAATTGGTTGAATCCGAAAGTGCAGATGAAAATCAGGAGCAAGGTGAAGAGCAATCACAAGGGATGAGCATGTCTATGTAGTCTTTTACTCATCTTAAAATAATGTATTTAAGCAAAGAAAATTCTAATTTGGAGGACACCAATATGAAAAAAGAAACCATTGCAATCAGCCTTGAGGCTGAAAAACTGAGAGCGATTAAGAAGTATATGGAGAAAAAAGAGGCCGATTTGCAGGCAGAGATGGCAGATCAGCTACAAAAGCTATACGAGAAATACGTGCCGGCCAATGTCAGAGAGTACATTGATGAGCGAGAAGAGGACGAAATCGCGCCAGAAAAGACAAAAAAAGTGATTAAAACGACTACTCAGCCGAGAACCATTCCAACATCTCATGAAGGGCAGTAGTTAATCGGGTTTTTGAGCCGTCATTTGCCCCTGTGTGCGATTATTTAGCATGGAGTGGAGTAACACTACCCCCTGCTAACATTTGAGCGAAATTTGAGCCTAGTTTGGCAGAAATAGAGTCTGGCATGTGATCGGAAATCAAAGTCGAAATTAGGGGTTAATCGTGCCTGATTCTAATTATTATTCTGGTGCGGGATAAAGAGAGGTGGTCGGCAAGCGACCCCTCTCGCCCACATCGCCCGGCAGTGCCGAGCGTTCAAGGATTTACGACAGGTGGTCAGAAAACCAAAAATGAGACAAATAGGTGGTCAAGTAATCGTGAAATGCCCAAATTTCAAGCTTTATTAGGTGGTCAGGAAGGTGGACAGGAGCAAAAAAGGCGAATTGGAGGTGATATATTTGAGCCAATTACAGAATACAGCCAAAAACAGAACCGCTGTATGGCTTTATCCTGAGACGATGGATCGCATGGATACCATGATAGAAAAGGGTAATGCAAAAAACCGAAGTGAGTTTATTGAAAAAGCTTTGCAGTTTTACATGGGATATCTTATTGGAGAAGACTCAACGGAATTTTTATCAAAGGTCATAGTATCAGCAATTCAGGGACTGCTCCGGGAAACCGAAAGTAGGCACTCTAGTAATCTGTTTCGTTTGTCAGTTGAGATGTCCATGATGATGAATATCCTTGCAGCTGGACTTGAAATCAGTGATGAAGATCTGAGAAAACTCCGTGGCCGATGTGTCAATGAAGTAAAAAGGACGAGGGGCAAAATCAGTATGGAAGAAGCGGTTAAGTTTCAGCAAGGCGTTGAAGAATAATGGTTGAAGGGAAGGTGAGCTATGCCAAGAATCATATTAAAATGTCCATATCTAAAAGGCGGCGGTCAAAAGACATCTGCTCATCTTTCAAATCTTGTGACTTACATGGCAACCAGAAATGGCGTTGAGAAATTATCAAAGACAAAGGCTAATCTTCCAAGCTCTTTGAAACAAGAAGATTTGATTCAGCAGATTATAAAAGAATTCCCTGAAGCCAAGAATTTATTCGAGTATGAAGATTACAATGAAAACAAAACGGTTGACAATGCATCAGAATTTATTTCAATCGCATTAGAACAGAATCTCGATAAGATAGGACAGCGAAAAAATTACGTTGACTATATTGCTAACAGACCAAGGGTACAGAGGATGGGCACTCATGGTTTATTTACTGGGGGAGATGATAAAATTGTGCTGAGTAGGACAGCAGAAGAGGTTGCAAATCATACGGGTAATGTGTGGATCCCAATAATCTCATTACGAAGAACGGATGCCATACGCACAGGTTTTGATAATGCTGAGTCATGGCATAATATGCTTTCTTATTTTGCTCCAGAGATTGCTGAGTCGATGAAAATTCAGATTCAGAATTTCAGATGGTATGCAGCTTTTCATAACGAGAGCCATCATCCTCATGTTCACATGGTATGTTACTCGATAAATCCTGCAGAAGGCTATCTAACAAAAAAAGGAATCGAGAAGATGAAGTCTGGGCTTGTGAAATACATCTTTAAAAATGAGATGAAAGAAATCTATGAGCAACAGACACAAAGAAGAGATCAACTTAAAAATGAGAGTCGAGATGTGTTGCTAAAGCTCATTCAAGAGATGAAATCAGGTACAGTGGAGAATTCAAAGATTGAAGAACTCTTTTTGCATTTATCAGAAAGACTTAAATCTACGACAGGTAAAAAAGTCTATGGTTATCTTGTGCCTAATTTAAAAGCAATTGTTGACGAACTTGTAAATGAACTTTCGAAGGAACCTATTGTGGCGAAGGCTTATGAATTATGGTATGCGATGCGAGAAGAAGTGCTCCATAGTTATATGGATGAACTTCCAGAGCAGCTTCCACTTTCACAGCAAAAGGAATTCAAGTCGATCAAGAATATGATCATTGCAGAGGCTGAACAATTTTCGATTGATTTAGTTGATTACAATGATCTTACAGATGTGGATACAGGTATGTTTCTTGATGATACTTCAGAAAACACGGATTCTATTTCTACTGAAGGAACAAATGAATTTGATTTTGAACAAGTCGACAGTGATGCCATCGATGGTTGGAATGGTGATGCTGAAAATGTTTATGTGAAATGGACTGAAGAATATAAGATAGCTCGTGAGTTTCTGTTTGGAACAGATGAAGTGCAACAAGATTTTAGCGAGGCATTAATCAGGCTCATAGCAGAAGCACAAAAGGGAAATATCCTTGCAGTGTATGACTTAGGTCGAATTTACTCGAGTGGTCTTGGTGTTGATAAAAAGCTAGAGGTTGCTCATGAATACTATGTAAAAGCCCTTGCCGGTTTTAATGATGTGGAATCTCAAAATCCATGGAAATACACTGAATACCGCATAGGTAAAATGTTTGCGTCGGGGCTTGGAACCGAACAAGATTATCAAAAGGCAGCAGAATGGTTTGAACTTTCAGCAGAGAAGAAATATAAATATGCTCAGTATTCCATTGGTGCATTATATCATCGTGGTCAGGGAGTAGAACAAGACTTGGGTAAAGCCTTTGAACTATATCTAAAATCGGCTAAACAAGGATTTCCTTATGCAGATTTTGAAGTGGCAAAGATGTTTAGGGATGGCATTGGCACGAATAAAGATGAATCAAAATCGGAACAACATTTCAAAAAAGCATTTCTAGGGTTTGAACTATTAGAGAAATCGAGCCATGATGATAAAATCCAATATCGCTTAGGCTGGATGCTTCAAAACGGAATTGGTACAGATCAGGATTTACCAAGAGCCAAAGTGTTTTATGCAAAATCAGAAAAGCTTGGTAACATTTTTTCAGGCTTTGCTTTGTCAAAATTAATTTTGAAGGAAGAGAATCTGAAACCAGAAGAACTCCAGAAGGCCATCGAGTTTCTTAGGTCGGTGGCGGATAGTGATGATGCTAGTGAGTTCAAGAGTATAAAATCCTCAGCGACATATTTACTAGGGAAACTTTTTCTTGATGGGAAAGTAGTGTTAAAAGATATAAGCCAGGCTATTCGATATTTGACGATGTCAGCTGAAGAAAATAACGAGTGGGCAAATTATCAGCTTGGAAAGCTTTTCTTGCTGGGGAATGAGATTACGAAAGACACAGATCAAGGCGTTCAATATCTAACCGCTTCTAGTGAGCAAGGCAATCAGTTTGCACAGTATCTTTTGGGTAAGACATATCTGCTTGGTAAAGATGTATCGAGAGATAGAGAGCTTGCAGAGAAATGGCTTACTCAATCTGCTGAGCAAGGAAATGAGTATGCGAAATTCTTTCTTGATAATATTGATAAGTTTAGAGATCCTTCGGTGGCGTTTTGTATTTCAAGTATGATGCGTCATATGAGCCGAATTTTTGAAGAGAACATAACGCCATACAAGAATTCAGGGGGAATTAAGGTTGATAGTAAGTTGTTGAGAAAGCTGAAGGAGAAGAAGGTGGCTCAAGGGCATAAGACTAAGACTGAAAATTTTGAAATAATGAGGTGAGTAATTTTCGAATGTGATAAAATATGGAAGAAACAAGTTTGTTGTTATCGTTTATAATAGGGGGGGATTTGGATGCATGAAATAAATTTAATGAATTGCAATAACATTGTACAAGGTGTGGTAAAAGTACATCGAAATAAACTGAATATTAAATATGGAATTAATGGTACGGGGAAAACTACTTTGTCAAAAGCGATATCGTCTATTGAAGATACAGCATTTTTACAGACACTAAAAACATATTATTCTGAAGATCCGGCAGTAGTCACTATAACGCCTGAGATATCTAAAGTTCTAGTTTTTGATGAGAATTTTGTCAATCAAGTAGTTTTTAAAGAGGACAAGGTAATTGAGAATTCATTTGAAATATTTCTAAAAACCCCAAATTATGACGTTAAAAAACAGCTTCTTGATAGTCGGTTAGTAGCTTTAAAAAAAATTATGGCGGAGAATCTAGAAATAATTGAGTTACGCAATAGTTTGAATAAGACAAATGAGAAATTTAAACGAACTGCGTCTGGGTCTATAAGTAAAACAGGGACATTTAAGAGTTTATTGTCAAAGCAAAATATTTATAATGTGCCTACAGAATTAGAATCGTATAAACCTTTTTTTGAAAATAAGGATATCAATATTCCGTGGATTGATTGGAAAAACAAAGGTGAAACATACGATATAGCAAACCATTGTCCTTATTGTTCAGAGCAACTTGATATACCAAAACATAATACCAAAAAAGAGATTTTTAAGAATGCATATAATAAAGCAGATGCACAAAATTTAAAGGATGCACTTGAGTTACTTGAAAGCCTTAAATCCTATCTTAAACAAGATAAGTATGAAGAATTGATTAGTTTTGTGAAAAACGACACTCCCGAAGACGTTTTAAGCGCTATCGTAAAAAAGTTGTTGGCTGAACTTGACCTTATATTATCGAGATTTAACACCATCACAGAATTTGGTTATAGAAATATTGTAATAGCTGATATTTCTAACTTAGAGGAACATATTAAAAAAATGGACTTTCCAATTCCGATTTTTGAATTGTTTGGCGGAGAAAAAACAGATAGTGTCTTTACTATTATCAATAATAATGTTGCTAATCTTAAAGCAGAAATCTCTGTTTTGAAAAAAGAGTTAGGAGAATTAAAAGGAATTCTTCAAGCTACGATTCGTGCTTCACAAAATGATCTAAATGGCTTTTTGAGAACAGCAGGAATTAATTATGAACTGGAGATACAAGCAGAAGATGAAATGAATAGCAAAACTATTTTAAGACAATGTTTTGGGGGCGAAAAAACAAGTGTAAATAATATACGACAACATCTAAGTTGGGGTGAAAAAAATGCATTTGCCTTGATTTTATTCATGTATTACGCACAATCGCAAAATCCAGATTTAGTAATTTTGGACGACCCAATTTCATCATTTGATAGTAATAAGAAATTTGCGATAATGCACCGTATGTTTAAAAATTTTGGTAATAAAGACGTTTCATTTGTAGGGAGAACAGTGCTCATGCTGACTCATGATTTTGAACCTATTACAGATTTTTTGCTTGTGGGTAAATTAGGATCAGATAATGCAGTAGCAACGTTTGTATGGAATGAAAATGGACTGCTTCAAGAGAAAGAAATTGACGCAACAATAGACGTAAAATTGATAACGGCTGAGTGCGGAGAGATAGCATTGAATGAAGAAATAAATATTGTAAGCAGGATTGCATTCCTAAGAAAACTTTGTGAGTTAAATGGCTGTCAAAGTTCATGGGGGAATGCTTATGAGATACTATCATGCTTAATACACGGCAAAGCTATTCAAAGAAAAGTAGCAAATGAAGTTTTTGAAGATATGGATGAAGAGGCTATAAATAGCGGAATTACAAAGATTAACGAATACATCTGTGATTTTGACTATGAATATCTTAAGACTAACTCATACACAGTTGCTGGGATTAAGAGCCTTTATTCAAATGAGAGCAATGCATATTTCAAATTGCAACTTTTTAGATCTCTCTGTGAAATTCTAGAAGATAATCTATTGAAATTTTCACCGTTTGACGATGCATGGTATAAATACATTGATGAAACGTACCACATTGAAAATGACTATTTACATTATCTTGATAAAACGAAGTTCAATATTGTGCCAAGTTATATAACAAAAAAAGTTAATGAAGTGATAGAAAAGATTAGTTAACACATTAAGTGATTTAGTCTAAGCAGTCTCAAATACGGGGCTGCTATTTTTTTATTTCAAAACAAGTATTGACTATAAGGAGACTAACGATGAAGAAAAACCGAACCATTAAAACAAACCCAATCTTTAGAAATCCAGAAAAGCAGAATTTCAAACCCTATCTGAAACGCCGTCCAGTAAAAAGGACGGCGTTTCATCGTATAGGAAGTAGAAAACAGTAGGGGGTGCAACATGGGAAAATACATTTATTTTACTGAGGATCAAAAGCAAAGAGCCAATAGCGTAGATCTTGTTGAGTTTCTAAAAATGCAGGGTGAAACACTTATTGCCTCTGGAAGAGAAAAGCGCCTTCAAAGTAATCACAGCATAACAGTCAGAGGAAATGAATGGTTTGATCACGCCACGAAAGAAGGTGGCCTTGCTATTGATTTCGTACAGAACTTCTATGGACAAACATTCCCAGATGCCGTCACAATGCTACTTAACGGTGAGCAAGGTGTTCCATATTCCAAAGCAAAAAAACGAGAGGAATCAAGAAAACCATTTGAACTTCCACCCAGAAATAATGATATGCGAAGGTTATTCGCCTATTTGATCAAGCATCGACTGATTGATCGTGATGTAGTAAGTTTCTTTGCCAAAGAAAAGCTCATTTATGAAAGCAAAGAACCATCAGCAGACAAAGCAAAGGAGTATCATAACGCCATATTTGTTGGATATGATGAAAAGGGAATACCACGACACGCTCATAAAAGAGGTCTCTACACCGAAGGGAAAGGTTATAAGGGAAACATTGATAGCAGTAACCCGTGTTATAGTTTTCACTACATTGGGAACAGCGACCGAATCTATGTCTTTGAAGCCCCTATTGATTTGTTGTCATTTATTACGATTCACAAAAACTCAGATTGGAAAAAGCATAGCTACATTGCACTTTGCGGATTATCAGAACAATCACTTTTAAAAACACTCGAATCAATTCCTGAGTTATTGCATGTAATACTGTGCTTAGATCATGATTCGGCAGGGATTGAAGCGAGTGAGAAGATAATTGACCTGCTATCAGAAAAAGACATTAGCTATAGACAACTGCAATCAGTCTATAAGGACTGGAATGAAGACTTGAAAGCAGCTAAGAACATGACAGCGATTCCTGCGGAGGAACATCCGCAACACCTATTGAAAAGTGAACTATGCAAAGAAATATTTTTGCTCATCAATGTAATAGAATCAATGAATCTGCAGCACAATGACGGTGACAAAGCACTCCTAAAAGCGCAGATAAAAAACGAGTATCAGGCTGAAGCTATGAAAATGGCATCAGCCGTTTTTTTATGTCTGGCACTGCAAGAGTTTAAGCAATTAGATAAGAAATTGACTGCAGATGAAATTGTCCTGGATTTGAGTGATCAGTTCAGAGCTTACCAAAATCGTGGAAGATGGGATCCTTCGCTTTCCGATGTAAAAAGAGTTTTTTCAAGCATCGATAGAACAGGTGAAATCATAACTGAAACTGAAAAAGTGAACATAGCCAAAGGTTATCAGGACGTGGCATTAGAACTTTTAAAATCATCGATAAAGTTGGATGTTGCTGAACAAAAACAGATGCAGGTTTCAGCACTAAAAATGGCATAACAATAGAGGCATGGGTAAATATCCACGCCTCAACTCAAAGAAAGGATGTGAAAAATGAATTCACAAGTTTATATGTTAATTGCTGCTACAGCAATTATGTTTTCGGTTATTGGGGGCTTATCCTTATTGGCACATTATTATACCTTGAATGGAATCAAGTCCAAAACAGTAGGGGACGGGCAACATGGAGTTGCTAGGTTTGCTACGAAAAAAGAAATTGAAAGAACCTATCATCACATTCCGTTCAATGTACAAGAGTGGAGGAAAGGCATCAACCTTCCAATCGATGAAAAGGGAAATGCAATACAGGGTCTGGTAGTGGGGTGTAAAGGTTCCAATGGCTCAGTGACTGGTATTGTCGATATAGGAGATGTACATTGTCTGATGATTGGTGCTGCCGGGGTTGGGAAAACAGCATTCTTTTTATATCCTAATCTTGAATATGCCTGCGCCAGTGGGATGTCATTCATCACAACCGATACAAAGGGGGATCTTGCTAGGAATTATGGAACGATTGCAAAAGAAAATTATGGATACCGTGTTGCGGTCATAGATTTAAGAAATCCCACGAGGAGTGATGGAAACAATCTCCTCCATCTGGTCAATAAGTATATGGATTTGTACAGAAAAGATAACAACAATTTCTCTGCTAAAGCGAAAGCTGAAAAATATGCGAAGATCATATCTAAAACAATTATCGCTACAGATGGTAATAATGCAGCCATGGGACAAAATGCATTTTTCTATGATGCTGCAGAAGGGCTTCTCACTTCAGTGATTCTGTTAATTGCAGAATTTCTTCCACCGACAATGGAGGATTATCAAATGGTGGATAAAAGGCATATTATTTCAGTTTTTAAAATGGTACAAGACCTAATGGCACCTAGCAAAATTAAAGGGAAAAGTCAATTTCAGCTTCTGATGGATAAACTACCACCGACCCATAAAGCAAAGTGGTTTGCTGGTGCAGCACTCAATTCAGCTGAGCAAGCTATGGCTTCGGTACTATCAACTGTACTATCGAGGCTTAATGCATTTCTGGATTCTGAGATGGAACAGATACTCTGCTTTGACACGGCAATTGATGCTGAAACTTTCTGCAATGAAAAGTCAGCAATCTTTCTCATTCTCCCAGAGGAAGATAACACAAAGTATTTTATGGTATCTCTATTCTTGCAACAGTTCTATCGTGAGATGTTGACCGTTGCGGATGAGAATGGTGGAAAGCTCCCCAACCGTGTAATGATCTATGCAGACGAAATAGGGACCATACCTAAAATTGAATCTTTTGAAATGATGCTTTCTGCAGGAAGGTCTAGAAGAATATCTGTGATCCCAATCATTCAGTCCTTTGCTCAGCTTGATAAGAACTATGGTAAAGAAGGCAGTGAAATTATAACCGATAACTGTCAGCTGACAATCTTCGGAGGCTTTGCACCTAATTCTGAGACTGCTCAGGTCCTCTCAAAAGCACTTGGAACCAGAACTGTGATGAGTGGAAGTATTAGCAGAGGGAAAAATGATCCATCTCAAAGTCTACAGATGATAGAAAGACCGTTATTGACAGCAGATGAGTTAAAATCACTTCCTAAAGGTAATTTTGTTGTGATGAAAACAGGTGTACATCCTATGAAGACAACCTTGAAATTGTTCTTGGACTGGGGAATAACTTTTGATAAGACATATGAAACTGAAGAAAAGTCCCATCGCAAGGTCTATTATGCTGACAAGGAAGAACTCGAAGAAAATATTATAAGGCATACGATGGCCGTGGATATGGATGAAGAAGACATTGAAGATGATAATGCAGGGGATCGTAAGCGCGGCGGTACTCTTCATTCACCAGCAATGGAACAAGCTGAAGAAACGTCTTCAAAACGAAAATCAATTATTAGAACGTAGGGGGTGTGGGAGTGAGTTTCTTTGGAAATATTTATAGAGAAGAGGTCTCTTCACGGGCAAAAACCGTATATATGTATTTGAAAGACAGAAGCAATGCAGAAGGTGAATGTTGGCCAGCCATAAAAACCATTGCCAGAGACACCTCGATGTCAGTTAGTACTGTAAAACGAGCACTTGATGATCTTATACGCTGTGGCTTGCTATATAAGGAATATCGCTATAGACAGAATGGAAGTAAAAGTTCGAATAGATACTTTTTAAAATATAAATAGTTGAGACGGTGTGTGGAAAAGACATAATCGACCGCCAAGGGGAAACTATGTCTTTTTCGTGGACTGAGCCTGGGTTCATGATGGACTAACCAGAAGGAACCACTTTAAGAGTTTATATAACATCAGAGAAAAAAATATAATCATATCAAAGTCAGTGTTTATTTTTAGAAGTTGCCCATAGTTCGTTAATAGACGATGTTTTTTTTGAGAAGTTGAACGATTATATTGTAGTCCTGAATATGAACTGTTATAATATTTATGATTGGAATATTTGTATGCATAATTGTATTATAGCGTCTAAAGTTAGGGCTTAAAACGAAATCAACTAGCTATGAGAGGTGTTATTATGGGCGTAAGCTATAAAAAACTATGGAAATTAATAATCGACAAAGACATGACGAATGTTGAAGTGAGAAAAGCAGCAAAGATCAGCCCAGCTACATTCACAAAGCTTAAGAAAAATGAAGTTGTATCTCTAGATGTATTACTTAAAATCTGCAAAATACTTGACTGTAATATTGGAGATATTGTAGAGGCTGTGAAGGAAACAGTTTAAGTTTAAAAGAAACAGATTAGTGTCCGTTTTTCGGGACAGGTATTCTGTTATATTTATTATGGGAGCATTTGTGGAGGATGATCTATGGAGAAGTACAGTTCAGGCCTTGTATCGGAATCCTTTTGGTTTATCGAAGTCAAGAAAATAATTAAGCTCAGACATGACGGTAAAACTTGGGATGATATAAAGGTATTATGTTTAGAAGATAACATGCTTGGGATTTCAAAAGAATACAGAGCAAAAAGAATTTTTGGATACTTAAAAAATAGACTTGAGGTGCTTGAAGACGGTTTGGTTGAAGTCTTTATACACAGTGATTTAAACACTCAGAAAATTATTAATATCATTGCAATGGCAAAGAGGAACAGATTATTCTTTGAGTTTTTATACGAGGTGTACCGTGAAAAAGTACAGCTCGGAGCCATTGAACTTAAGGACAGTGATATCAACATCTTTTTTAAAAACAAGCAAGATCAAGATGAAGACGTGAGTAAGTGGACAGATGTCACTTTGAGAAGGTTGAGAAGCTCATACATGAACTTCCTAACTGATGCAGGACTTCTCACGATCAGTGGCAAGCAGAAAAAAATAACACCTCCGATCTTGGATGTCACGCTCGAAAACTATCTGAAAGATAATAGTGACAGTCAAATGATAAAAGCTATTACGGGGGTGAACTAAATGCATGATTTGGAAAGTAGATTAAATAAACTTGAAGAAAAAATAAAGCAGCCTAACTTCAGGAAAAACAAAGGCTTAGGCAATGAAGTGGGCTATTATGTGTTTGACTACCATGCTGAACAAGAGTTGATGGTAAGAGAGCGAATTGATTATTTAGTATCAAAATATGAAAATGGTAGCCAAGATTTTCAGTTAGTTGTTTTTGATTTATACGACATTATCATTGACAGTTTGATTCGAGAAGGTTTTTTAGAGTTGTGCATGGAATTTGAAAAATCTAAGGGATTTGCTGAAATCACAAAAGCAGTCAATGAGATGCTTCGTATGGAAGAGGACAATCTGAACAATGAAGTTTTAGCACATATTAGAAACAACACACCGAGCAATGCCATAGTATTTCTAAAGGGTGTAGGCAAATGTTTCCCAATACTTCGCTCTCACAAGATTTTAAACAATTTGCACCAGTGCGTTGACGACGTGCCAGTAGTTATGTTTTTCCCTGGGAAGTATGATGGGCAATCCTTAATGCTTTTCGCAGAAATCAAAGATGATAATTACTACAGAGCATTCAAGCTTGTAGATTAAGGGGTAGAAGACTATGTATGTAAAAAATATGTTCGCAAAAGCAATCGATAGAGACATTAAAGGCGTTATCAAAGTTGGACAGGGCGATGATGAAAATGTCAGACAAGAACTTGAGGAATACGTTGTAACGAGAGAATTGCAAAAGCATTTTGCAGACTTTTTTTCGAGTTACAAAAAAGGTATTTCAGGCAATACCGATAAAATGGGGGTCTGGATTTCAGGTTTCTTTGGAAGCGGTAAATCACACTTTCTAAAAATCTTATCTTACCTTTTAGAGAATCGAGTTGTAGATGGAAAAACAGCCCTCGAGTATTTTATTGAAGATCGAAAAATAAAGGATGAAATGGTTCTAGCAGACATGAGATTGGCTGCAAATGTATCAAGCGATATCATCCTGTTTAATATTGATTCAAAAAGTGGCATGGCAGATACGCAAAACAATAAAGAAGCCATTCTTTCCGTATTCTTAAAAGTGTTCAATCAGCATTTAGGGTTCTACGGAGCCAATCCATTTTTAGCAGACTTAGAAAGACATCTTTCTGATGAAGGTAAGTATGAAGATTTCAAAAAAGCGTTTGCTGAGATTAGAGGAAAAGAATGGGGAGCATCTAGACATCAATTTAGATTCATACAAGACCACGTTTGCAAAGCATTAGTTCAAATAGGCTATATGAGCATGGACGCTGCTAAAAACTGGTGCGAGAGTTCTACAGGTGCCTACAATATTGATGTAACTTCATTTGCCAAAATGGTGAAGCAATACATCGATAAAAAAGGGAATAATCATCATGTTGTCTTTCTTGTTGATGAAATAGGTCAATACATAGGCGAAGATTCTAAGCTGATGTTAAACCTGCAGACAGTAACTGAAGATTTAGGCTCAGCTTGCGCTGGTAAGGCATGGGTAGTGGTTACAAGCCAACAAGATATTGATAGTGTAACAAAAACAAAGGGCAATGACTTTTCTAAGATTCAAGGCCGCTTTGATACCAGACTATCTCTTTCTTCAGCTAACGTAGACGAAGTTATTCGTAAGAGGATACTTGAGAAAACAGAAAGTGGCAGACAGACACTTGGTCTTCTGTATGATGAAAAAGACACCATCATAAAAAATTTGATTATTTTTAATGATGGCATAGAAAAGAAACTCTACACGGAAAGAGATAATTTTTCTGCTGTATATCCATTTGTCCCTTATCAGTTCAATCTACTTGCTAGCGTGCTCACTTCTATCAGAACACATGGTGCTAGCGGTAAGCACTTAGCTGAAGGCGAACGTTCTATGCTGGCGCTCTTTAAAGAGTCGGCAGTAAAGATAATGGACAAGTCTGAAGGGACGATTGTTCCCTTTAATATGTTTTATGACGCCCTCGAGCAATTTTTAGATCACAGCCACAAGGGTGTGATTATCCGTGCCTATGACAATGAATACTTAAACCCTGAGAAAGCAGAGGACTGTTTTGATGTCAATGTGTTAAAAACCCTATTCATGATCAAATATGTCAAAGAAGTGGTTGCTAACATTGATAACATAACGAGTCTTATGGTTTCAAACATAGACGATGACAGAATTGCGCTTAAAAGCAAAGTGGAGGAAGCGTTAAAGCGACTTGTTCGTCAAACACTGATTCAGAAAAACGGAGATATTTTTGTATTCCTAACTGATGAAGAGCAAGAAATCAACAGAGAGATTGAAAGCCAAAACGTTGAGATTTCTGAGGTTATCGGAAAAGTATCGGAGATGATTTTTGATGGTCTTTATGATGAAAAGAAATATAGATACCCTGCATTCAATGGTCGTTATACCTTTGGGTTTAATCAGTATGTAGACGACAGACCTTATAAAGCAAATCAGAACTATGATATTTCGCTTAAAATACTAACACCAAATTACGAGATGGGAACCGATGAAACTATCCTGCGTCTGACAAGCGGTCAAAGTAAAAGCGTATTGATTGCTCTTCCAGACGACAAAGCCTTTATTGATGAAATCAGAAGTGCCTTGAAAATTGAAAAGTACCTGAGACTTAATACATCCAACACGGTTACAAAATTCGAGCAAATCAAAGAGGCAAAGCGTGTCGAAATGCGTGAAAGAAACGGAAATGCACGGATTTTCCTTGAGCAGTCTTTAAGAAATGCTGATATTTATACCAATGGAGATAAACTTCAAATTGGAGCGAAAGACATTTCAGCTCGAATCAATGATGCCATGGGCAAACTCGTGAATACAACCTTCCATAAGCTGTCTTACATTGACACCGCTATGGGTGAAGCAAATGTCAGATCCGTCTTGAAAGGTACCAACAACAGCCAAATTTCGCTTGATGGTGCTACTCAAATACCGAATAAATTGGCTCTAAACGATGTTCTAGATTTTATCAGTATGAACTCTCAGAGACATGCTAAAACATCTATGAAATCCATTGTGGAACGTTTTACAAAACCACCTTATGGATTTATTGAGGATGATGTGCAGTGGTTAATTGCAAAGTTGTTTAAAGACGGGGATGTTGCATTCTTTGTGAATAACGATGTGGTAACACTGCTGACAAAATCTGAGGATGAAGTTTACCGTTATCTTAGTCGTAAGGAATATCTTGAAAAACTCCTAACAGAGAAGAGAGAGAAAGCCAACGACAAACAGAAAAAAGCAGTCAGAGAAGTAATGAAAGAACTCTTTAATGTCACCCCATCAAGCGATGAAGATGACAGCATTTTAAAGAGCTTTCAGCAGTATGCTGCTCATCTTAAAAACGACTTAGAAAAGCTAGAGATTCATTATAAAAACGAACCAAGTTATCCTGGTAAAAATGTGGTGAAGGATGGCAAGGCGTTACTTTTGAATTTGTTGGCGATTCAATATTCTTCGGAATTCTTTAAAACAGCAGATGAGAAGCATGATGAGCTTTTAAACTTTGCAGAGGACTATGAACCTGTGAAGTCATTCTTTAAAGGTGATCAGATTGATATTTGGAACCGTAGCCTAAAACTCATTAAGATTTATGATGACAGTAAGACTTTTATAGTCAATAGCGAGATTGAAATGGTTGTTGTTGAAATCAAGGCCATTATGAAAAAGCCTGTACCATACAGTGAAATCAGAAAAATTCCTGATTTTCTGGATCGCTATACTGAGCTATACGGTAGCTTGCTTACAGAAATGGAAAAGCCAATCTTTGCATCCATTAAGGAAGCACGCAAACGTGTTATTGAAGAGTTAGAAAATAAAGAATGTAAAGAATCGCTTTCAACGAAAATCACTGAGCGCTTTGATGAGCTTCATAAAAAAGCTGAGTCTTGTAACAACGTGGCAACTCTGCAAAACATCAAAGTAGAAGCGGATGCATTAAAAGTACGTTTGCTCAATGAAATCAGCGAAGCAGAAGCAAAAATTATTGCTGCAAGAAAGCCAATAGCCCCAGTAAATCCTCCTGCAGGTGGTGTAATAGATCCTCCAGGAAAATATGTTGTTCCTAAAGCGAAAGTACAAAAAACAGTCAGCATTAAATCCATCAATTCTGAGGCAACGTGGAGAATTGAAACTGAAGCTGATGTAGAGAGATATGTAGAGGTTTTGAAAACGAAATTGAAGCAAAGTATTCAAAATGATATTATTCTAAATATCGAATTTTAATAGGGGGTCAACATGAACAAAACAGCTATAAAAAACTTTGCTACGTGGGCAAGAAGAAAGCTCATTAGTGAAATCACATATAAAGCAGGACTAATTGGCATTAGTGAAAAGGGGATTTCTCAGCCCCTTTCTATCTCAACAGATAACATAAATTTTTTTGATATTGGAACTGGTAAACCTACGGAAATATCTGACCACGAGATCAAGCAGCGTGATGCACTGGTAAGTAAGATCAGAGAAAAAGAAAGTACATCTGATTATAAGACGGCTTTCCAATTTGTGATCGAGGAAGTTGCTTATACATGGTTTAACCGATTGATAGCAATTCGGTTTATGGAAGTTAACGATTACTTGCCGTCTCGTATCAGGGTGATTTCAAGTACAACACAGGGAAAAACTGAACCTGATATGGTAACGACACCATTTGACACAGATATGGTGTATTCAGCATATGAAAAAGACAGGATTATTCAACTTAAACATGAGAATGAGTTAGATGAGTTGTTTCGTATGCTCTTTATTAAGCAATGTAATAAGCTGAATGAGGTGCTTCCAGAACTATTTGAGAGGACAGAAGATTACACAGAAATGCTACTTACCCTTTCGTTCACAGATAGTGATGGTATAGTCTACCACTTGGTAAATGATATCGATGCAGATGACTTTATTGAAGCAGTAGAGATTATTGGTTGGATGTATCAATACTATAACAATGAGCCAAAAGATGATGTGTTCGCTCTCTTAAAAAAGAATGTAAAAATTAATAAAGATCGTATTCCAGCTGCCACACAGTTATTTACTCCTGACTGGATTGTGAGATATATGGTGGAAAACTCACTAGGTAGACTTTGGGTTGAAGGACATCCTAACGATTCTTTGAAATCAGAGTGGAAGTATTACCTTGAAGAAGCGGTTCAAGAAGAAAGTGTTGAAAGCGAACTAGAAAAAATAAGGTTAGAATATAGAAATGTAGATCTAGAGAATATTAAGGTTCTTGATCCTTGTATGGGCAGTGGTCATATCCTTGTCTACGCATTTGATGTGCTAATGCAGATTTATGAGAGTCAAGGCTATACACAAAGAGATGCAGCTGTAGCGATTATCAAAAACAATCTGTACGGGTTAGATATTGACGACCGTGCATATCAACTCGCATATTTTTCAGTAATGATGAAAGCAAGAAAATATGATCGAAGATTTTTAAACAGAGAGATTTCACCAAAGGTGTATTCAATTAAGGAAAGTAATGCAATTAATAAAGCTCATTTGCATTATTTTGGGAGTTCGCTAAGTGAGTTAGAAAGAAATATTGCTAATCAACAGATGGAATATCTGTTGGATAGCATGAAGGATGCAAAAGAATTCGGATCATTAATAAATGTTAATAGTTGTGATTGGGAACTTCTTTATAAATTTGCAGATGATTTTAAACTTGAAGGACAAATGACTTTTGATAGTATTGCTTCGGTAAATTCTCAAGTGAGTTTGAGAAGAATTATTTCTGTATGTGAAATATTAGCTAATAAATATGATGTTGTATCTACTAATCCACCATATATTGGCCGTAGGAATATGAATGATAGATTGAAAGAATACTTAGATTTGAATTACCAACGTTCGAAGAATGACTTATTTGGAGCTGTAATAGATAGATGTTTAGGATTTACTCTAGAAAATAGATTTACAAGTTTGATTACAATGCATTCATGGATGTTTTTATTATATTTTGAAAAAATAAGAAAGCATATAGTCGATAATTTTCGGATTACAAATATGATTCACCTTGGAGCAAGAGCATTTGAGGAAATATCTGGTGAGGTAGTCCAAACTAGTGCCTTTGTAATCACAAAGCATCAAAGTGAGTTGTACAAAGGCGTGTATAGCGACTTAAGAATATACGATAATCCAGAACTTAAAAAAAAGAATATAACAAATAAATCAAACATATATTTAAGCTCAAATAAAAGACTAAAAAGACTACCATCGTATCCGATTTCTTATTGGATGAGTGATCGCATGGTTAATTTGTTTGGAGAAGAACTAGTAGAAAAATATATTCAAACTGTAGGGCAGAATTTAACAGGAAACAATGAAAAATATCTGAGATTTGTATGGGAAGTGCCGTTGAATGAAATTGGTATAAATAGAAAATGGTTATTCTATGCAAAGGGCGGTGGTTTCAGAAGATGGTATGGTAATAATGAATATGTTGTAAACTGGTTACCAGAAACAATTTCACATTATAAAAAAGACAAAATTTGCAGATTAATTCCAGAAGAGTTCTGGTATAAAAAGGGAATAAGTATGAATCTTATGGCAACAAATGAACCTTGTTTTCGTTTGCTAAGAGAAGATACTACCCATGATATTGCGGCGTCTTCCTTTTATGTTGATGAAGAATATTATTATGTATTATTAGGACTACTAAATTCAGTTATATCCAAAGCATTTATGAATATCTTTAATCCAACAATGTCATACCAACTCGGAGATGTTTCAAAGATACCTTTTGTTGATTTTAAAACAGCTTATTCAAATATTACCTTATTAGTACAAGAAAATATAAGTATTTCTAAAACTGACTGGGACTCATTTGAGACGTCATTGGAGTTTATTAGACACCCATTAATAAAAGACATGGACACTATTTCAGACTCATTTTACCAATGGGATAATTTTGTTAAATCTCAATTTGATAGATTGAGATCTAATGAAGAAAATTTAAATCAATTATTCATCGACATTTATGAATTGCATAATGAGTTGGAATCTTCAGTTGAAGAAAAAAGTGTTACTATTCGTAAAGCAAATCTTGAACGTGATATTCGTAGCTTTATCTCATACGCAGTTGGTTGTATGTTAGGCAGATACTCACTTGATGTTGATGGTCTTGTTTATGCGGGTGGTGAGTTTGATGTTAAGAAATACAAAACATTCATCCCAGATAAAGATAACTGTATCCCAATAACAGATGAAGAATATTTTGAAGATGATATTGTAGGTCGTTTTGTAGAATTTGTTAAGTCAGTTTATGGTGCTGAAAATCTTGAAGAAAACCTAGATTTTATAGCAAAAGTGATTGATAACAAAGGTGATACTTCAAGAGCAATTATCCGAAATTATTTTGTCAAGGACTTCTACAAAGACCATGTGAAAACTTATCAGAAACGCCCAATTTATTGGCTCTTTGATAGTGGTAAACAGGATGGATTCAAAGCGCTTGTTTACATGCACCGCTATACTGCAGATACAACTGGTATAGTCCGGGTAGATTATCTTCATAAAATGCAGAAAATATATATGAGTGAAATTGACCGTATGAAAGATATGGCTGAGAATAGTAATAATGCTCGTGAGGTTGCTCAGGCTGAAAAACGTAAGGAGAAGTTAATCAAACAGTTGAAAGAGACTAAAGATTATGATGAGAAGATAGCGCACCTTGCCCTTAGTCGAATAATGATTGATCTGGATGACGGCGTAAAAGTGAATTATGAAAAAGTTCAAACTGGTCAGGATGGTAAAAAACTAGATATCCTTGGAAAGATATAAAGAGGTGCTTGATGAATGATTGGCAAATGGTGTTCATAACATCTGGGATTTCTGCGTTAGTAGCTATGCTTACTGGTTGGATTTCCAGTAAGCTCGCTTACAATAGCGAAGTGAAGAAGTATCTATATTCAAAACGAGAATTGCTTTATCACGAGCTATACGAACATTTAGATAAATTTTTAATGGATTTGTCGTTGGTATATGACAAAGATTATCAAGATAACTTGTATACATTTAAGCCGAAAGTAAAGTTAGTTGGTTCAAGAGATGTCATTAATGGCTTTAAGGGAATCTTGACGCTAATTAATCAATATTCTTTGGAACTTGAAAAGTTTCGTATGGAAAATGATCCTCAGTGCTGTGAAAAATTGTGCGAAACAAGAGTGGATGAGAATAGTGAAGAGCACGAGATTTTCCATGGAAGCATGTCAGATATAAATAGATATGAGAGACTTGAAAAGGATTTTAGTAACAATAATTTTCCAGAAAGCAAACAGGTTTCAGAGCTAATCAACGAAATTGTAAATGCAATGAGACGTGATCTTGGAAATAGAAATATGAGGTGGTGAAAAAGTGGCAGAGCTTAACCTAAAACAAATTACAGACAAACTTAATACTGAGTTCACTGGAGATGTACGAAAACTGGTATTTTGGTACGATGCAGGTGCTGAGTTTGTTTCTGATATAGATACAATAGAGCTTGAAAACGCAAAGGTTTTGAAACTAGAACCGGAAAATCAGTTTTATATCAAGTACTTCTTGGAACGTGAAGATACCAAGACCAATTATTTGGTTTATGCGCCATTTTCTAAACCGGCACTTAGAGACAACCATCTTACAGATACGATTCGTTATTCGAAAGAGTTCTTTGCGGATCGTGCATCTTTGCTTGCTGTGGATTTAGGGATCGATGAGAAATACAAATCAGATTTGCAGCACTATATCAAGTTTTTCGGTTCAAAGGAAAGAACTCAGAAATTCTATGAACTTGAGATCGAAAACTTTAACAAGAGTGTAATTGAAACAGCTCTGATGAGTGTCATATGTAAGACCAAAATTGTGTCTTTTGAGGAAATTGTTCGAACTGTGATTACAGAAGGTGATTTAGAAGAAAATAGATATCTGGTAGAGTTTGAAAAGTACGACTTGATTAAACCATTTTGGAAAATGTGTGAAGAGACTTTTGGATATACAGATGTTTCTCCGTCTTTGTCAAAATTCATTTACACCCTCTTTGTCACCTATACATCAAAGAATATCCATTCTGAGCTACCGCAGGCTTGGAAAAACTACTGTTCATATAAATCAGGCAATATTATTGCCTTTCTCGACAGCTTAATGAACAGTTTGATTTTTAAAGATAGTTTTGATGGTTTGTCCGATTTAGTGCATGCTACGTTAAATGGTGATGCTGTTTTCGAGAAGCTAAATGTCAGTGACTTAGCGGAGCTTGAGATTTTCAGAAAAGTAGATATATTTTTGCTCAAGTGGCTGATTGAGAGACTCGAAAATGAAGATACAGATGCAAAATTAAATGGGCATACAATACCAGAGCTATGCAAAATGAGAAGGAAAATGCACTTTGGTCCGCTTTATTATTCTCACTATTACATTTTAGAAAATGCTTATTATCTGATTATGGCAGCTCGTTTTGAACCGCAGAAATCGGTTGCGGATATTTGGAAAAGTTATATTGCCAGAGATCATATGGTTGACCAAAAGTATCGTTATTTTTATTATCATTTCGACCAAGTAACCAATAACGCTCCATATGAGAACCTCCGGGATTTGGTAGAAAACATATATACCAACCGGTACCTTGATCCGCTATCTGTAGCTTGGAACCGTGCTTTTACAGAATGCAAGGGTAACACAGGGCTTATCAAACAACAAGAGTTTTATAATAAGTTCGTGAAACATGCCAAAGAGCGTGTAGTGGTGATTATATCAGATGCCCTCAGATTTGAAGTTGGACAGACGCTCCTCAAAAGACTAATGTCTGACGAAAAGTGTACGGCAACTATGAATGCCATGCAGAGCGTGCTCCCATCCTATACACGGTTCGGGATGTCTGCATTATTACCTCATAAAGCACTTTCAATGAGTGAAGACTATAGGGTACTTGTGGATGGCAAAGTTTGTGATGATTTAAAGTCAAGAGAACAGGTATTGCAGAGCTTTGTTCCTAATAGCCGAACAGTACAGTTTGATGACATCAAGACTATGAAGATCGCAGATTTGAAGGAAATTTTCACAGGTCAAGAAGTTGTCTATGTGTACCACAACCAAGTGGATGCCAGAGGAGATAAACTGAACACCGAAAATGAAGTGTTCACAGCCTGTGAAGAAGCAGTGGAAGAAATTCATACGATGATTAAGAGGCTAACCAGTGCCAACAATACAAGGTTTATCATTACCGCAGATCATGGCTTTATTTATAAGCGAGATAAACTGGCTGAAAGTGATAAAATCGGTGGATTTGATAAAACGAATGCTTTTGTAGGCAGACGGTATGTGATCGCAGGTGAGGGTGTCAGTGCAGAAGGTATTGGAATGGTTGATTTAGGGGATATACTGGGCAATGACGATGAGCGAATCATCTCTGTACCGATTGGCAGTGATGTCTTTAAAGTTTCTGGTGGTGGTCAAAACTTCGTTCATGGTGGATCTACCCTTCAAGAGATTTTGATCCCTGTTATTGAAGTCAAAACAAATAAGTACTATACAGAAACAAAGGCTGTAAGTATTGCCCTTGTAAGCTTGGTACATAAGATTACTAATCTTACAACCAACTTGGACTTCATTCAAACAGATGCTGTTACTGATGTGAACAAAGAGACGACATATAAAGTGTACTTTATTACTGATGATAAAGAAAAAATCTCTAATGACAACATTTATGTAGCAGATAAAAAAGATGAAGATGCAAGCAAACGTGTTTTCAGATTAAAGTTCACATTCAAAAATAAGAAGTATGACAAGAATAGAAAATACTATTTGGTTGCATATGACGAAAAAAATGCACTCGAGGTCATCCGTCATGAAGTACAAATGGATTTAGCATTTGCAGATGATTTTGGGTTCAATCTTTAAGGCAGGAGGACTACGAAAAAGTGGAAGATAACAGATTAGTAGAAGCGGACAATCCAAATGCCTTGGTCAATAAAAAACTAAGACAGTTTTTTGATGGCAAGATTGTTCGAAAAGACTTAACCAAATCCATTAAAGAAGGTGCCAATGTACCCGTTTATGTTCTGGAATTTTTATTGGGGCAGTATTGTAGCTCAGATGATCCTGAGATCATAGAAGAAGGGGTAAAAACAGTTAAGCGAATTCTCGCAGAAAATTTTGTTCGCCCAGATGAAGCTCAAAAGGTTTTATCTATTTTAAGAGAGAGAGGCAGTTACACGGTAATTGACCGTATCACTGCAAAGCTTAACATTAAAGAAGATCGATACGAAGCAGAATTTTCAAATCTTGGAGTGAGGGAAATACTTCTGGCGCCAAGCTATGTTTCAGAATACGACCGACTTTTATGTGGTGGTATATGGTGTATTGTTCAGCTTGAATATGAGTATTTGGAAGAAGACAGAAGAGCAAATCCTATTCGGGTTAGAAAGCTCACACCGATTCAAATGCCACACATCGAACTGGACGAAATCAAGGAAGCGAGAAAGGAATTCACTAAAGAAGAATGGCTTAATGTTCTCGTTCGTTCGACTGGTATGGAATCAGATAAATTCACAGATCGTGAAAAATGGTTGCTACTTGCTCGTATGATTCCACTCGTTGAGAACAACTTCAATCTCTGTGAGCTTGGTCCTCGTAGTACAGGTAAGTCTCATATTTACAAAGAAATTTCCCCAAACAGTATCCTCGTTTCTGGTGGTCAGACTACAGTTGCAAACTTATTCTACAACATGTCGAACAAAACAGTTGGACTTGTTGGCATGTGGGACTGTGTTGCCTTTGATGAAGTGGCTGGAATCACTTTCAAAGATAAAGACGGCGTTCAGATTATGAAAGATTACATGGCATCTGGATCATTTGCCCGTGGAAAAGAAGAAAAGGCAGCTAGTGCTTCAATGGTATTTGTGGGCAATATCAATCAAAGTGTTGATGTACTCATAAAAACATCGCATTTATTTGATCCGTTTCCAGAAGTTATGGCTTATGATACGGCTTTTCTTGACCGTATGCATTGCTATGTACCGGGTTGGGAAATTCCAAAGTATAGACCAGACTTCTTTACAAATGAATATGCTTTCATAACAGACTATTTGTCGGAGTTCATGAGAGAAATGCGTAAAGAACAATTTGGTGATGCTTGTGATAAATTCTTTAAATTTGGATCGAATTTGAATCAGCGTGATGTCATTGGCGTTAGAAAAATGATTTCAGGTTTTACAAAGCTTCTTTACCCAAATGGTGAATACACCAAGGAAGATATGGCTGAAATTATAACTATATCATTAGAGATGAGACGTCGAGTTAAAGAGCAGCTTAAGAAAATTGGTGGTATGGAGTTTTATGACGTGAATTTTTCTTATATAGACAATGAAACATTTGAGGAACATTATGTGCCAGTACCTGAACAAGGTGGTGGCAAGCTTATACCGGAGGGAATGACCAACCCAGGACATGTTTATACCGTATCAAGAGGCAAATCAGGCATGGTAGGTGTTTATCGATTAGAGACTCAGGTATTGCCGGGTAATGGGAAGTTTGAGCGCACAGGACTTGGATCGGATCGAGACGCTAAAGAAGCTACAAATACGGCGCTTAATTATCTAAAAGCGAATGGAAGAAATATAAGTAATTCTATCAGTACAGCGACAAAGGATTATATCATTAATTATCAAGACCTAAATGGTATTGGCATAACGAAGACACTGACGTTACCAACGATTATTGCAATATGTTCAGCAGCTCTTCAAAAGCCAACTCTTTCAAGTCTTGCAGTACTTGGAGAAATAAGCATCAGCGGTACCATTCAAAAGGTCGAAGAACTTGCGAACACACTGCAGGTCTGCCTTGATAGTGGGGCTAAAAAAGTATTGATTCCAATCACTTCAGCAGTGGATATGGCAACGGTTCCGCCTGAGTTAATGGGGGCATTTAGCATTATATTCTATAACACGCCGCAGGAAGCTGTTTTTAAGGCGCTAGGAGTGGAGTAAAGATTAAGGAGGTTTACGAATGGGAAATAAAGTAGAGCTTACTGACGATGAAATAGTGTTATTTAAGAAGCTTGAAGAGTTGGTAAATGAGGCAAGAGAATCAATTAGAAATCATGAAATTTTTGGAGACAAGCAAACTAGCCGTTATAAACAAATGGCAGAGTCTGCACACGAACTCCATATTTTACTAAGGAATAGAGATATTGAACCTAAGCATCATAAATATATGTTGGAAAACAGAGAAGTTCCTGTTGATGACATTGAATTTTATAATCATATTCATCCTGTTGAAGATTTGTTAGCCTTTGTGAGAGATACGGATGCAAATAATGATCCTGAAGACAGCACAATAGGAAAGAAATTTAAGTTCAAAATCTATACACGTAGATGGGGCCATTACGATACGTACAACATTGTACGTACTGCATTGGGGTGGAAATTCGAAGGAACAATGAAATCTAATTCCGGTGAGTGTGATAAATCCTGTGATCCATATCTCTACAGTACTTTAGATCATGATTCAGTTTCATATCCTAGAAATATTGGAGAATTATTCGAATGGCTGTGGGAAAAGGCTGCAGATGGATTGTGTGAAGACGAAGTGCAAAAATCAATTGAAGATATTGCTGAATGGATTAGTATTTGCGAAAGAAATGTACCAAGAGGTGTATTTGAGGACTTACTATGATAAAAAATTCAGATGAAAAATCAAAGTATGAAGTGAAAACGGAATTTGGCGCTGTTACTTTTCTAGATGTACTTGGGTGGAAAGGTATTTGGCAAGAAAATAAAATGGCTATTGATTCACTTCATTCTTTAATTCTAAAAACAAGAGAAAAAGCTGAATTAATTACAAGGGAGTATTCAGACAAGAAGGAATTAAGAGGTAAGGAAAATATAACATCAGTATTAAGTATTTCAGATACTATTGCTATCTTTACTTCAGCATCAGCAGAGATTGCAATTGAAATTCATGCAAGAATTTGTTCGTGGTTGCTTGAATATGCAATGAGCCAAAGTATTCCATTGAGAGGTGCAATTAGCTTTGGAGACTATTCAATAAAAGATAATATTATGTTGGGATTTGCGGTAGATGAGGCGGCGAGTTGGCATGAAACAACAGATTGGATTGGGGTTGTAATAACACCATCTGCAAAGTTTCATATTGATGCATTAAAATTAACGGATGTGGTTAAATACAAATATATTCCATTTAAAAGAGCAGTTAAGAATCTTGAACTATGCGTTGATTGGAAATTTGAGGATAAAGTTGAGCTGTTAAAAATAATTCAAAAGAAGGGTCCTCATATTCCTGAAATAGCGCCCAAATATTTGAACACACTTGCATTCTTAGACAGAGAAAGAACTGAAAAGCAACAAAACTCATAATAATTATTAGAAACCAAAGTGTATATCTTGATGACTGCAGTATCCTGAAAACAAGTTGTTGGCTTTCATTGTCAACTAGCTACAAATTGAAGCCAGTTGACAATGAAAGCTGAAGACGGGAAAATAAAAAATTTAAATAAGATGAGCGAATTGAGGTGAATACATGGCTAAAAGCTCTAATCAGAAATTAAAACTTCTCTATCTATTGAAAATGCTAGAAGAAAAAACTGATGAAGAAAATACAATGACAATTAATGATATGATTACAGAGCTTGATCGCTATGGCATTACTGCGGAACGCAAATCGATTTATGATGATCTTGAAGCCTTAAGACATTATGGTCTTGATATAGCAATTCGAAAATCTAAAACGACCGATTATTTTGTTGCCAGCAGATTATTTGAATTGCCTGAGTTGAAGCTTCTAGTGGATGCAGTACAGTGTTCTAAGTTTGTCACTCATAAAAAGAGCAATGAGCTGATTAAGAAAATAGAAAGCTTAGCAAGCAACAAGCAAGCTCAGTCGTTACATCGTCAAGTTTATGTATCTAACCGGGTCAAGACGATAAATGAGAGCATTTACTATAATGTGGACAGGATTCATGTTGCAATAGCAGAGAATAGACAGGTATCCTTCAAGTATTTTGACTATGACGTTAAAAAGGAAAAGGTCTATAGAAAAAATGGCGATAAATATACGGTGAGTCCTTATGGTTTATCATGGGATGATGAGAATTATTATCTGGTCACATTCTCAACCAAATACAAGGGCTTCACCCACTATCGCGTGGATAGGATGACAGAAATCGATTTGAAAGATGATGCCAGAGATCCTCTTCTGGATCGAGCGCAATTTGATATAGCAGAATATTCAAAGAAAGTATTCAATATGTTCGGGGGAGAAGAAGTAACTGTAAAAATTCAGTTTGATAATTCTCTTGTAAATGCTGTAGTTGACCGATTTGGAAAAGACATTATGATTGGCAAATTGGATGAGAATAGTTTTTATATATGGATAAAAGTAGTTGTGAGTTCAACATTCTTCGCTTGGATCTCTCAATTCGGAAGCAAGGTAAAAGTGTTATCTCCCGAAACGGTGGTTGAGCAGTACAAGGCAAATTTGAAAGAAATATTGGAACATTACGTATAAAATGAATCTAGCTGCCCGTTTTGACAAATGTAGATCATGAGTATATTGGGTTTGTAATATCTGGAGGGATAGCAATGTCTGTAGTTGATTTTAAGGCAGTTCAAAAATGGAATAAGATTCCGAAGAATGTTCAAGAGATGCTTATTAACAATGTATTTTGTATTTCCTGTAAAGTGACAACCATTGTTGATTATACAATTAATGATGATAAATATGGCGTTCTACTAAAGGGGAAATGCAAAAAAATGTGGCAAGGATGTTGCCAGGCTGATTGAGGGCGAATAAAATTAGATGTTTAATTATGACTGAAAGGGTGAGTTTTATGCCAAGTACTGACTGGTCGAAGCTAAATCATTTGCAATTGGGAAGATACGCAGAATACTATGCAAAGATGGAATTCGCATCTTATGGATTTGAAATTTATACATCCGAGGTTGATGATCACGGCATAGATTTTATTGCAAAATATAAAGATGGTCAATTCTTTGAATTACAGGTAAAAGCGGTTCGCCAAACAAATTATATCTTTATGAAAAAAGATAAATGGGATATCTGTGATCTGAACACGTATCTGATCCTGATGATATTTTCAGATGGGAAGCTCCCAAATGTATACCTAATTCCAGCTACCGCATGGAAAACACCGAATTCATTATTATGTGATAACAACTATGATGGGTTAAAAAGCGTACCGGAATATGGTGTGAACTTATCAAAGAAAAATATGCCACTATTGGATGCATATAAGATTGAAACGGCTATAGAATCAATAAAAAAAGAGCTTCCAGTTTAGAAAGCTCCTATTTCCTCAAAAAATCAGATTTAGCATCAATCACATTATTGAATTGATACCCTCGAGTATTCATTGAAGATATCTTAATGGCCACCAGATTTATATCGGTCGATAAAGATTTAGCTATTTGCTCAATGTCATACCCATCATGAGCCAATGTCAGTATTTTATCGTCAGGCAACAAAATTTCTGAAGCGAATAAATTGGCTTCATACTCCGGCCGACTTTTCATATCATAGAGCATGAATTCCTGTAAACAGACTCTTTTGGCTAAATCTTGATGCAATATATCATGCCCAAGCTCGTGAGCACATACAAGCGTTTTGGAGTAAGAGTCAAGTTTCTCATTTATGACAGCAAAACGGTTTTTCTTAAGATATTTATACATTCCTTTCAAACTTCCGAGGTCTGCATAAAAGACCTCAACTCCAATGGATTTGCACAATTCAAACGGATCCCGTGTATCATATTTTTTAATAAGCTCATTAGCGACAGTCTGAATATAATCTCTATTTGGCATGATAAATTCACCTCCCCCAGTATAACAAGTATAACAAATGAACTATCCCAAAAAACGGACAGTGACTATTCATTAGACTCGCTGTTTTTTTTGTATTTTTTGGGGGTGTATTTTTTGTTATTATCCTTAGCTTTCCAATACATCTCTGTAATGGCTCTAAATACTTTGTCCTTATCTTCTTCGCCCAGTTCCCCACCAGCAAATAGTCCACCAAGTTCTTCAACAAGCAGTTTAGCATCTTTTTTCCCACGTGCGCCATACTTAGATGCTGCTTCTACAATAAAATTGTCTTCTTCTTTCATGAGTTCTTCGATTGTGGTGCTTAAAGCAACGCATAGCTTGTTTAGAATAGCCACATCTTTTGGATAACGTTGATTGCTCTCATAGTTCTGAATAGAACGCAATGAAAGTCCGGTTTGATTAGCTAACTCCTGCTGACTCATTTCTGCCAAATTCCTGAGTTCCTTAATTTTATCACCAAACAACATGACTATGACTCCTTCCAGTTATTTTGCATTTAGCATGCAGTAATGTTCTTAATATTCTGATTGACACAGAACATACGTTCGAGTATAATTTGATTATTGAATATGCAACTTCGTTCGTAATAAATATACCACTACTTGTTGCCCATAGTCAACATGAAATATAAGGAAGGATTGATGCCATGAGAAAGGAAAGCAGAGTAATGAAGCAATGTGGGTTAATGTTTAAGGGCTTGAACATTGATCGTAATTCTGTTCTGCATAAAACAAAATTGCTACTCAAGATATATAGACCCGTTGTTTGGTCAACATCAAATCGTGTTTTTGAAGTTTGTGAGAGTGCAGAAATGTATTGTAGTCGAACAATGGAGGAAGCACTTGAGTATCTGGCGAACTACGCGCCAGATAACGAACAGGAAAGATTTTCAGAGAGGGTGAAATCGCTCTTTGAAACACAATGGCTGATTTTGTTAATTGACAACACGATGAATAAAATTTATGAATATCCTGATAATGGTCAACTGTATCATGAAATACTTAGTAAGCAATATTTGACCGTTTATAAATACACAGAGTTTGAAATGTTGGAGTTATTGGGGCTTGAGCGCAGTACATATTACGACAAAAAGAAAGAGGCTCTCGATTTATTTGCAATTTGCCTATGGGGATATACGATCCCATCAATGCGAGGTCTGCTTGGCTTTGGTGAGGGATTACTCGAAGTACCAGATTTCTTTCAAGTCATAAGTGACCCGACTAATTCCCGACTATAACCCGATAAAGTTCCGACTAAGTCCCTACTGTATTCCGACAATGGACATGTTACACTGACTATGCTGGTGAATTATGGCATAAAATAATTGAATATTGATTTTAGAACACCTCGAAGCCAATTTGGTTTTGGGGTTTTTTAATGCCAAGTTTTCGTAGCAATGAGATAAGCCCTGCTGGAGTTAATTCTAACTTCTTATTGTGCTTGTTTACTAAACAAAGGCTAGAAGAGCCGGGTCTAACAGAAATGTTATTCCCGGCTTTTTCTATGCTCATTTTTAGGAGGTCACATGAAAAAGTCAGTGGAAGGTTTGCAGATAAGATGCCGAGCTCCTCCATTTTCTGATGTTGATGCAGCCAATCAGAAATCAGAAAAGGAGGGAATATAAATGGCAACAATGAAAAGAATTCCAAATTATAGAAAGATGTATCCAACGGCAAGTGAAGAGGTGATTGAAGTGTTAAGGCAAGGTGAGAGAAGACTCAGGTATTTAGAATATGACATTAAAGTTGAGCGATTTGTTTTGGATGAAACCAAGCAAGTCGCTTTTTTTATTCCAAGCAGGGAGGATTCACTAGAACGATTGATTGAGGCAGAAGCTCAGTTTGTAGACGAAGAAACCAATGTAGAAGATGAGGCAATAAATAAGGTCATGGTCCAAAAGTTAAAAGCGTCATTAGGTCTTTTAACAACTGATGAATATGACTTAATTCTGGCTCTGTTTTTTGAAAACAAATCAGTTCGAGAATACGCCCAAAGCAAAGGCGTTTATCACAATGCCATCCAAAAAAAGAAACTACGCATACTACAGAAATTAAAAATATTTTTAGAAAAATAAAATATCAGGGTGTACAACCCCCTTTCTCATCGTGGAAGTAAGTGAGGGGGTCTTTTTATTCTCTCAAATGCACCTTGAAAATTTCATATTCGATTTCATAAATACGTTAGCTGATGAGCCTGAAAAGGGAAAGCGACACGGTTAGATGCGCGAAGACCACCGGTAAGGTCAGAACAGATCCATGCAAATGGACTTTTTCTCTTGGGAGAATTTTTCTCTGAACTTATAAATGCGGCCAACAAAAAGGTGCGAGCGGGTCCGTCTGATCCAGAAACAGAGAAGTGGAGCAAATGCTCCAGACAGTTCGACTGTTTCGCCATAACCTCATCAGCCTATAATGATACTTCTGCCCAGCCACAGACATCGCAATGGGGGCAGCCTGCGGAGATCCCGGAGGAGGTGAGAATCCTATGATGAGATAAGCTGGTCTCAGTTTATGAAAACGCCCTTATGTCGTAAAAGACAGTAGCACTGGGGAATTTGTGTAAAATACAGTGCGGATGAATCAAAGAAAACTGACTTAATGTCAGAACCCATGGGGATTAAAGGAGTTATTGACTCACTTTTCTTCTGGCGTTTGTTTTACTAATGCCAGGAGAAAAGTAATCCCTATTATTGTGATATTAAGAAAAATTGAAGAGTGAAAGGAGCAGAAAAATGGAAAGTGAAATGAAGAAAATAGCCACCGATTCAGCAAAACTACATGGCATGACAAAAGAACAATCCAAGTGTGAAGTTCAATATAAGATGGCGCAAAAGATGCTAGACATCCTGCTCCGAAGAGGTATTGTAACCGAGGAAGAACGTAAAAAAATAGATGAATTGAACCGCCAATCCTTCTCACCACAGCTTGCCAAAGTATATGTGTAAAAACACTTGCTTTGTACAGTGTGTTGGAGTAATGTGTGTTGCTAACAGGGGATGAAAATCCCAGAAAGGAGGAAAACGCATATGACAAAAAAGGTCACTAAGATTGAACCAGTAAGGCAAAAGGTGATGCACGAATTAAGACCTAAAAAGCGTGTTTGTGCATACTGCAGAGTCAGTACGGATTCCACTAAGCAACACACTTCCTATGTAGCCCAAGTAGAATATTATAAGAGCTACATTGGCAAACGTGAAGAGTGGGAATTTGCCGGTATCTTTGCTGATGAAGCCAAAAGCGGTACACAGGTCAAAAGCCGTGATGAATTCATCCGAATGATGAAGGAATGTGAAAATGGGAACATCGAGATCATCGTCACCAAATCAGTAACCAGATTCGCAAGAAATACGATAGACAGCATTGAAGCCATAAGAAAGCTGAAAGCACTTGGCGTCACCATATATTTTGAAAAAGAGAACATTAACACCATGTCTGAGCAGAGTGAACAGATGCTGACAATTTTAAGCTCGATTGCTCAAGGTGAATCAGAAAGTATCTCCACAAACAATCGCTGGGGCATACAAAAAAGATTCAGAGATGGTAGCTATAATCTTGGCTGTGTGGCATATGGCTATAAAAAGAATGAAGAGAATGAACTGATCGTCAATGAAGATGAAGCACCAATTGTGCATCGGATTTTTAATGAATATTTAAGTGGAAAAGGATCCTACGTGATTGCAAGAGATTTGACCAACGATAACATCCCACCCGTTAGAACAGCTGAAAAGTGGACTGACAATGTGGTAAAAGGAATTTTACAAAATCCAATATACGAAGGTGATCTGATTTTACAGAAAACCTACACCACTGAGGTACTCCCTTACACGAAGAAAATCAATCGTGGAGAGATGCCTCAGTTTTTTATTAAAGACAACCATGAACCGATTATCACCAGAGAACAAGGCATAATGGTTCGTGAAATTTATGAATACCGCAGAAAGCAGATGGGCATCGATGACAGCGGAAAATATCAGAATCGATATGAACTAAGCAGTAAGATCGTCTGTGAAGAATGTGGTGGAACTTTCAGAAGACAAAAGATTTACATCGGGAAACCCTATGAAAAAATACAGTGGAGCTGTAAAAATCATCTAAACAGCAAGGACAATTGCAAGATGAAAGCCATTAGAGAAGATATCATCAAAAGTGCCTATCTTACCATGTGGAATAAGCTGGTCAGCAATTATACCTATATCCTAATACCACTGCTAGACTCCCTAAAAAATCTGAGAACCTGTAAATCACAAGAAGACGATATCGAAAACTTAAATCATAAAATTATGGAACTGACTGAGCAGAGCCATATCCTGAGCCGAGTTGTACAAAAGGGATATATGGACTCTGCTCTTTTTATACAAAAGCAAAATGCACTGAATATCGAGATTGAAGAAACAAAGAAAAAGAGGAATGGTCTGTTGGATTCAAACGGATTTGAAAAAGAGATTGAAGGAACCATAAGGCTCCTTGAAATTATCAAATACAACCCAGAAATTATGGATACTTATGACGAGAACCTGCTTGACCATACGGTGGATCAGGTGCTTATAGGACAAAGCGGAGCAATTACATTTAAACTGATCAATGGGCTCAAATTAACAGAACGCATGAGTAAAGGTAGTGAGGATAAATGATGCAACGACATATGCCCATGGGCTACAAAATGGTAAATGGACAAATTGAAATAAATGAAGAGCAAGCACAAATAGTTAAATCGATTTTCATAAACTATATCAAAGGGAAATCATTAAAAGCCATTGCAAAAGAACTGACAGAGCGAGGTATCCTCAATGCCAATAAGAAACCCAATTGGAATCATGGTTCAGTAGGCAAGATACTACAGAATGTTAAATACCAAGGGGATGAGTTTTACCCACGGCTTATAGATGAGGTGACCTTTAAAAAAGCCCGGAACCTAAGAACCGCTACTGAAGTAAAGCTTGGAAGATCACAGCAATTTAATGCGATGAAAAATCAAAGCATTTTTAGCGGAAAAATCAAATGCGGTGAATGCGGAGAAAACTATAAAAAGTATGTCGAACACGCAGGCAAGTCTTCAGAGAAAATCAAATGGAAATGTAGAAACTATATTTTTCAAAACCGAGTTTTATGCCGGAACAGTTTTTTCACAGAAGATGAACTGAAGAACATATTTACTGAAGCTACGAACCAACTGATCAGGCAAAAAATGAGACTTGATAAGATACAACCAAATGAACCGCCGAAAATGAACCTCGAACTCAGACAGACTGATAATAGAATTAAAGAACTCGAGCAAGATGGTGAATTTTCAAGTCCTGAACTTGCAGAGCTTATTTTTAAAAGAGCAGTGCTTTATTACGAATGCTCAAAGGTTGCCGATCAAAAGCGGAATGCTGAGAAAATAAAATCGGCTCTCACAGATATAAATACCCTAACAGGATTTAATGAGGAACTGTTCGAAACCATTATTAAACGGATGACGGTTTATAAAGAGACATCTGTGAAAGTGGAGTTTATAAATGGAATCATTATCAACATAAGCATAGAGTACAAACGAAAGGATGGTAAATATGGCAGTAGCGAAAAAGACGGTAGCGATTATACCGCCTCAAGTTAAATATGATAAACATCAGAGAATAGAACAGAAGACACTCCGTGTAGCAGCTTACTGTAGAGTTAGCACCTTGCTGGAGCAACAGGAAGGAAGCTATGAAGCGCAGGTAGATTATTATACTGAGAAAATCAACAGCAATCCCAACTGGAAGTGTGCAGGCATATTTGCTGACGATGGAAAGAGTGCCACACAGACGAAAAAACGAGACGATTTTAATGTCATGATCGAAGCGTGCATGGCAGGAAAAGTCGACTTGATCCTGACAAAATCGGTAAGCAGGTTCGCTAGAAATACAGTAGATGCTCTGCAATACATCCGAAAGCTGAAGGAAAAGAACATCCCGGTCATTTTTGAAAAAGAAGGGGTCAACACCATGGAAAGTGGTGGTGAACTCCTAATCACGATCCTGAGCAGCCAAGCACAAGAAGAAAGCCGAAACATCAGCGAAAACACAAGATGGGGCTTAACAAGGCGGTTTGAAAACGGTATTATATCAGTCAATCATAAGAAGTTTTTAGGCTACACAAAAGATGACGATGGAAACCTAGTGATTGTGCCAAATGAAGCCATTATTGTAAAGCGGATATACCGAGAATATCTAGAAGGTAAAAGCATCATTCAGATAGCCAAGGGACTAGAAGAAGATGATATTAGAACGGTAACAGGACTTGATCACTGGCATCCCGGGACAATCGACAAAATGCTCTCAAACGAGAAATTCTGTGGAGATGCCTGTATGCAAAAGACCTACACCATCGATTTTCTCACAAAGAAAAAAGTGAAGAATGAGGGATATGCCCCACAGTACTACATCGAAGATAACCATGAAGCAATTATCCCCAAAGAGTTATATCATCAGGTGCAGGTGGAAAAGGCCAGAAGAGCAAGTCTAAATAAATCTGCGGTTACAAGGAAATCAAATAAGTCAAAAAAAGAAAAGAGCAAATACAGCTCGAAGTACGTACTAACAGAACTGCTTGAGTGTGGAGAATGTGGCCATGCTTATAGAAGACAGACTTGGTCCAAATATGGACAAAAATCAGCTGTATGGCGATGTGAGGACAGGCTAAAAAATGGAACAAGCTCGAGATGTCAAAACTCACCCACACTAAAAGAAGAGCAACTCCATGATGCCATTATGAAAGCCATCAACAAAGTAGTCGAAAACAGTGGCGATTTTATAGAGACCTTCAGAGAGAATGTCATACGGGTCATAGGCAATTATAGTACTCAAGGGGTTACAACAGAATATGATGATCAGATTGATGAACTGCAAAAACAGATGCTGAAACTCATCGAAGATAACGCAAGACAAGGCGCTGTGAGTGATGAATTTGATGATGCTTACAAACACTTATCCGAGCGAATCAATGAGCTTAAACAGGCAAAATTGAAGCTTGTAAGGGCACAGAAAGAGGCTGAGAACTATGCGGAGAGAGTTGATGCACTGGACAAGGCTGTAGGCACTGTAAACCCACAAGTGAGGGAATTTGACCAAGAGTTAGTGAAGCGGCTGATATACGGCATAAAGGTGCATAAGGGGCTGAAGGTAACGATCCAATTTCACTCAGGGATCGTGATGACTGAGGAAGTGGATTGTTACGAGGATTAAAGATAAGCAATAGAATAATAGACATCATACCGACCGTAGCTGTTAATGCAGTTGCGGTTTTTGTTTGATGAGAAATGAGCAGCTAATTGGTTGGAAACTGAGAAACTATAATAGATTGGAGAAGATAAAATGACTACAGAAGAATTATATGATTTGATGGAAGACGGCAACCTTGGATATGCATGTGTTTATAAACAAGGGGACCAAGGGATGCATACTGATTACATGTTTAAAATGACAGCTGAGAACATTGCTAATTTTATTGGCAAGAATGCTTATTCAGCTGACAGGATTATTATGACGGATATTTGTGATAGCTTAATTTGCGAATCTATTTATGGCGGATTTGTTATGAATTGCCCAGATCAGAATCTCTGTCGAGATATCATCCTTCATTTGGCACCAATACAAATGGGAGAAGTGGAGCCAAAAGCTTTCCCAGTGGCATCCAGAGAAGAGATGCAAGCACTTTGGGATGCTGAAGAGGTAGCTGTCATGCAGGCTGAGTTTAGAATGCTATAGGACTAAATAATTCCTAATATTTGGTCATTTCTTCTTGTGGAAATCTTCTCACAGGGGTACAATTAACATAACAATGTTGTTTATATTGCTATTGCTGTGGGAGGTAAGAAAATGCCAACTGTGAATGAATTATTGGAGATAGCAAGTGATGAGCTATCAAATCTATTGCATGGAGAAGTGTTTCTTTTACGAGATTTGTTTAAGGGATATGAGTGGAATCGGATTTCTCGCAGTGATCGATTGCTCCTTGGCACATTATTTCTCAATTATATTAAAAACAATAATATAAGTGTTGTTCCGATTGAAAAGACATCATCTGGACAGCAGAGATATAGATGTATGGGGGGGATTTAGATGGCTAGAAACGTCACTCAATACGATTTGTTGATTTCTTGTCCAGGAGATGTGCAAAAGGAAATTTCAATAATTAAAGAAGTGGTTGAAGAGTTTAATAGGAATTTTGGCGAGTTCAATTTGGTCAATGTTGCATGTAAACATTGGGCGACAAATAGCTATCCACAGTTAGGAGAAAAACCTCAAAAGATATTAAATGAACAATTTATCAAGGAATGTGACATTGCCATTGCTGTTTTTTGGACAAGATTTGGTACTCCAACTGATGAATATGGATCTGGAAGTGAAGAAGAAATTGAAGAAATGATCAAAGCTGGCAAACAAGTCTTTCTATATTTTTTAACTAAGCCGCCAGAACTTGATAAAATAGATATAGGGCAACTTGCAAAGGTTAGAGCTTTTCAAGAAACTTGTACTTCAAAGGGGTTATATGCTAAGGCTGTGAGTGAAGAAAGTTTCAAGGAACAGATTAGAAACCACTTAACACTGTATTTTTTAAAAAAATGTGAAGATGGTATTGAACAAAGTATAGTTATTAGTAAATCAGTTTTAAAGTTGAGAGATGCTGCATTAATAAATGAAAGTTATTGCCTTAATCAATTTAATCTGACCAACAGTAGGTTCGTATTAGATAAAAGGGAAAAAATAACAGAGAAAATTCATGCAATAAAAATGATAGAAATTCCTTTCCTAGCTGAGAGTGTTGTTGATTTGAAAGAAGATGTAACAGGTTCAATTCCGCTCAATTCCAATTTAAAGAAACTTTCAGAAACAATATCAAAGACTAATTTTAGTGAATTATTATCAATTGCTAATGCCGAACTTGGTGAAGAACAAAGATCTACAATCCAATTATTTATGGATAATAATGATATCTCGTTCGACGACTCGTTTTGGAATGTTGGAAATTTAAAGAAGAGCATTTCAAAGATTCAAATCCCGTTTGGCGGAGGGGCACCCTCGTATAACGGTACTAACGAAGAAAAGCTAAAATATGAGTTGTTAATTGAATTGTATTGGAATATTAGAGAATATAATGATTACATTGAGTATTTTGGAAAATTGGATGCTTTGAAAAGTGTATCACTCATACTATGCAATGAAGGTACTTCATTTGATGAAGATATTGATGTGAAATTATTTATTGAGAAAGGCAAACTTCTGAATAAGGAAAAGATATTCATTCCTAGCATAAATATCATCGAAGAAGTAAATGAAATTAACTTAGCAGAAATATTATTCACGATAACAGCAAATGAAAGAATTGAAGCCTATGCTAGACAACCAGTTTTTTCTGTACCCGAAGTTAAGTTACCCCTCAATCCTTTGTTCGGAAAAAGTTTGGAGGAAGAGTATGAGGATAATGTGGATAACTACTCATCTAAGATTGAAGAGATATTCAATTATAAAGTCTATTCAAATGAGGAAGACGTTATATGCTTGCATTTTGATTATATTAAGCACCATACTAACTTAGCATTTCCTTCACTTATTTTGTTTGAAACTCCTCCTAATGTAATCA
>WPCK01382234.1_pt1 | contig 37854 bp, 29 predicted proteins | sample 5399851 | NCBI WGS metagenome assembly WPCK01 (sample SAMN12869471, study PRJNA574797) | sludge metagenome | isolation source: wastewater treatment of pH11 | place: China:Beijing | collected 2019-05-20
CGATGAGGAACAGCCCCCGCACCGCGCGGTTCGATATCGCCTCGATTACAACCCCGCCGTGCCGAACAGTCCAATGAAAGTCAAGATGCAATGGCATTACGACCTGAAACGTGTCGCTGATGAAGCGGTCCAGGAATCGGGCCAAACCTGGGAAGAACTTTTACGTGGATCTGACAGTAGCGGCGTCTCTCCGAGACGCCTTCCGGGTCTCGATAATCCGCAAGCGTCCAATGATTCGATACCTCGGCAAACGGATCCCGGAAACTCCGACATGGAAGATGCATCTTCCACTGAAGCGCCGGAAACGTCATGGGGATCAATTGCCGAAGTCTCCGGATTGCAGTCGCGATTGACCCTGCAAACGGCACAGCCATTGGTCGGCCAACCTCTTCTCTTCCGCCTCGAACTGCGCAATGCCGGCGACAAGCCGACAGAATACGATCCGCAGGACTATGCCCCTTTCAGAGTTTTGCGAGCGGAGGGAGTCGACGGAGCGACGGCCCATTTTATCGGCATGACACCTCAAACTTTTTCTCAACCTGTTACGCTGAACCCTGGCGAGGCAAATGTTCTATGGGAAAACGTCGACGCGTCTGAACTGTTTTTGCTGGCGGAAGGGAAGTACGAGTTCTTCGCAGAAGGTGGCGAGTGGGCAACCCAGACGCTGTGGCGCGATTCCAACCGCGTCCAGATTGAACTTCAAGACGGCCAATTGCCGCCGATACAGGCGTTTTTGAAATCGTTGATGACTTTCGAGGGACGGCCAGAGGGCTGGAAAGTCTCAGCAGGCCACGGCGCGCTTTACCTCTCCCATTCGCCAACCAATCTCAAACGCGATGTGACAACAATCCAGCTTTGGTTTACGGATCAGCCGCTGCCCGCTGATTTCCGGCTTGGCGAAGGTCCCGAACGACAGGAAGTCTCCACGATTGCACCGTGCGAACTCGGCTATTTGCACGTGGCTGGATCACCCAAAGCGAAAGAACTTTGGCCGGAGTACCTTCGCGACATCCGGATCACAGCGGCGCGAGCCTTGAATTTCAATGCCAGCCCTGACACTCCTGCCAACGAAGCGAAGCCCGAAGGCGAGAAGGACGGCGAGCACGACAAACCCTGGACGGCGATCGGTCGCGTGACCGACGCCGATGGCAAGCCGCTCCCCGGCGTCACGGTGCGGGCCCATACAGGAATCGGATCCTTGAAAAACTCCGGGACGGCGGTGACGGACGCCGACGGCAAGTACGAATTGAAATTCGGGCCGGGCATCTGGAGCGAAGACAGGAAAATGGTGCAAGCCGCGACGATTTCTGTTTCCCTTGCCGGCCACACCGAAAAGAATCTGCACCGGCAAGGCGATTGCGTTGCGGCATTTGAAATGCCCGACGGCGAAATTGGCTGGGGGGGCAAGACCGCCGATGACCTGTTCTTGCCCGGCAAACCCAAAGAGATCCATTTCGTGATGGTCCCGGCATCTCGCCTCAAGGGCATCGTTATTGGTGATAACGGCGACAAACTTGACGGCGTTCGTGTCTCGTTGTGCGGCCCGGACATGCCCCCGTCATCGAGTGTCGTCGTGAACACGACGACCGACAAGGGCGGTCGATTTGAACTCGCCAATATTCCCACGGGCTTCAAGTGGCAACTGCTGATCGAACCGGCGAAGGCCGAACCTCCATGGCTTGCCTGGGCCAGCCCTCCCATGACATTCCGCCCTTCCGATGACGGCAAGACTCATCTCGATTACTCCGTCGACGGCAAGGCAGTGGATTTCTCGGCCCAGGATTTCCTCGCAGTGCTGCATGGAAAGGGCATCAACTGGAAATCTGCACTCGCCAACTCGGCAGAAAAGCCCCTGGAACTGAAATGGGACGGGCTTTCCACTGACGACCAGGTCAGTGCCGGAGTTGCCACGCTCGAGTTGGGAAAACAGGAGTAGCCACGTTCGCGCGGATTGTAGCTGCGATCGCCAGATCGTGGCTGCGCAAGTGAATAACCGAAAGGAAAACAGAAATGGTGAGCTTCATTTCGCCTGCGGCGTTTACATTCGGAGCGCTGGCACTTTCATCGCTTGCCGTTGCTCAGGACGCCGATCGGGACGGAGACGGCATCACTGACTTTCATGAGACGCATAAATACCTGACGGATCCGGACAAAGCCGATTCGGACGGCGATGGGATAGACGACGGCGAAGGCAACGAACGACGGGAATTCCAGTACGTGGTCCGAACCCGGGTGCTGGTCATGAAGCCGGTAACAATCGAATACCTGAACGATGACTACCAGGATGCCCGCCTGCTCCGCGACTATGGTGACCACGTCGAACTGGAGGTCTTTCACTATCCCTTTAACACTGTCTCGTCAGCGATTGGTGAAACAGCAGATTGGCAGGAACGGGCACAATCCGACTCAACGCTGCAACGCTGGCTGGCGCCGGGACCATCGTCGGACTGGACGCCGGAACTGGCCGAAGCACTGCGCGAGGAACTGCTTGGCCGCGGCGTCGATCTCGACAAGGTCAGCGACCGGGAGGCCGTGGAGCAGGTGGCCGCCTGCCTTTTCGACCGTGCGGAATTTCACGACGGGTTCTCCACTTTTGCAACCGCTTTCGATGACTCGGGAAAACCGTATATCCCGGCTCCTTTGGCAGAAAAGGCCGGAGACGGCAGCCAACTTGAACCTCAAGAACAATTCGAACGGGAGATCTCGGCGGCGGGGATGTTTCGCAACAAGGTTCATGGCTCCTGCACGTCGGCGGCAATCTACGTTTCCGGCTGCATGCGGGCTGCAGGAATTCCGACGCGTACCGTGTTGTGCATTCCGCTGATCGATGCCAACGACGACGAGGAGCGGAACATGCTCAAACAGCTTTCAGTTCCCTGGTTCCGCGAGTCTGTTGAAGGCCCGATCCAGCGGCTCGATGGAAGCTGGGCGTCGCACACTTTCAACGAAGTTTATGTCGGTGGGCGCTGGCATCGGCTGAATTATCGACGGCTCGGGCAGAACGTCTTTGATCCAGGGCTTTTCGGCCTGATGACTCACGTGGCAACGTTTCATGACTGGGCGGATGCCCAAATGCCCGAAACCGTCGGCAAACGCCAGGTCCTCAAGGCTTATGATGATGTTTTTGGCGGTCCGAATCCCTACTCCACGCTTGAATTATCGGATCAGATTGGCCCGCACTGCAGACTGTCGTTTCCCGAGCCGGGCGGGCAGGCCGCAATCATCAATTCACTTTCCTGGACGGATGATACCGGCTTGCCGGCCTACATACGGGAGAACTGCGTCCGAACCGGGCGATTCGGGCTGATTGCCGAGATTGGCGGGCTTTCATCGGCTGAAAATTTCGCCAGCTTTCTCAATTCATGTGATTTGGCAGTGACACTTGAATCACCGGGCCAACCGGTGGTGAAGTCCGCCTTCGATAAAGGATGTTATTGGATCACCAACGACACCGCGATGATCTATATTCCGGTTGGAAAGGCCGATCGCGGGAAACTGGCCATCGACGTTCCTTATCGCTTGATTCCGGTGAACGGAAAAAGCGATTTTCGCTGGACCGATTTGTTTGGAAAGCCGGTCATTCGCGGCACTCGCTGAAAGAACACTGGCCAAGGCTGGAGCGGGCCCGATGGTCACGCTATGCTGGATCCCGAAAGGCGACCAGCATGACATTATTTGACGGCGATCCCGGAAAGAGGCTGTTCTTGCTCGATGGCATGGCGCTGATCTACCGCGCCCATTATGCCCTGATACGCAGTCCGCGTTTTACGTCGGGGGGCGTGTGCACTTCCGCCGTGTTCGGGATGGCGAATACCGTTCTCGACCTGCTCAAGAACTGGTCGCCGTCGCACATGGCGATCGCTTTTGATACAGCCGAGCCAACGCATCGACATCACGAGTTCCCCGAATACAAGGCGCAGCGCGACGCACTTCCCGAAGACATCGATCAACAGATCCCCCTGGTTGCCAGGCTGATGGAGGCGATGCGAATTCCGGTTCTGGAATATCCCGGCTACGAAGCGGACGACATCATCGGAACGCTGGCCCGCCAGGCCGATGCCGATGGGTTCCATGTCTGGATGGTGACGCCGGACAAGGACTATGATCAGCTGGTCAGCGATCACGTCTCGGTTCTGCGCCCCGGTCGCCAGGGATCTGCCTTTGAGGTCTTCGATGTGGGCAAGGTCCTCGAGAAATGGCAAATCGAGAGAATCGATCAGGTCATCGAAATTCTCGGCCTGATGGGCGATTCCAGCGACAACATTCCGGGCGTTCCCGGAATCGGTGAAAAAACCGCCCAGAAGCTCATAGCCAGATTTGGTTCCATCGAGAACCTTCTCGCGTCAACGGATCAGCTTGCCGGCAAACAGAAACAGCAAATCGAGGAAAACCGGGAACAGGCGCTGTTGTCGCGGCGACTTGCCACCATCATGCTCGACGTGCCGATTGCGTCTGACTGGGAGCAGTTCAAGTGCCAGCCCTACGACGAGGAAAAATTGCAAAAACTGTTCGTCGAACTGGAATTCGAGTCGTTGGGGCAGAGGCTTTTTGGAAAGTCCTTTACGTCAGCGGCCGCCCGAACCGAAGTCATTCGCGAGCGGCGGGAAAAACAGATTCAATCCAGCCTGTTCGACGAGCCGGTGAAAGAGAAGAAAATCGATGACCAGGCTCATCAATACAAGATCGCGGCAACGGCGGGGGAACGGGCAGAGCTGATACGCGAATTGCAAGCCTGCCCTTCGTTTGCCTGGGACACGGAGACGACCGGCCTCGATCCGCGAACAGCCAGTCTCGTGGGAATGTCGTTCAGCCATCAGGCTGGCAAGGCCTGGTATGTTCCCGTCCCGCAGGATGAGGCCGCGGTCGCGTCGATCGTTGAGGAATTCCGGCCGCTTTTGACCAATCCGAAGATCGAAAAGGTCGGCCACAATCTCAAATACGATCTTTCATTGCTCAAATGGCGTGGCCTCGAAGTCGCCGGACCGTTTTTTGACACCATGCTGGCCCACGCAATGAAAGAGCCAGAGTTGTCGCACGGACTGGACGACCTCGCGAAACTCTATCTGGGTTATCAAAAAATCCCGATAACGGATCTTATCGGCGCGGACGGTCCCGATCAGTTGAACATGCGCGATGTTCCGGTCGAAAAGGTCGCTTGCTACGCCTGCGAGGATGCCGACATCACCTGGCAACTCGGCCAGCGGCTCCGCCCCGAACTTGAACAACACGGCGCGGGGCGAGTCTGTTTCGAGATCGAATGCCCGCTTGTTCCCGTGTTGATCGACATGGAATACGAGGGAATCCGCCTGGATGTCGAGGCGATTCACGCCTGTTCCGAGACCCTCGCGGGGGAAATTGAGCACTTGAAGTCGGCGATCTTCGCTGCTGCCGGGCACGAATTCAACATCGACTCCCCGCGGCAACTGGGTACGGTTCTTTTTGAGGAACTGAAGTTGATCGAGAACCCGAAGAAGACCTCCACCGGCCAGTTCACCACCCGCGAAGCCGAGCTGCTCCGGCTTGCCGGCAAACACCCGATCATCCGCGACGTGCTGGAATACCGGAACGCAGTAAAACTCAAATCGGTCTATGTCGACCAATTGCCCGGGTACGTCAATCCGAAGACGGGTCGGCTGCATACCCATTACAGCCAGATCTGGACTTCAACCGGGCGCATGCAGTCGAATGACCCGAATCTTCAGACCATCCCGATTCGAAAGGAACGCGGACGGGAAATCCGCGCCGCCTTTGTCCCCCGCGATGAAAACTATCTTATCCTGAGCGCTGACTATTCGCAGATTGAGTTGCGAATCATGGCCGAGCTGAGCGGCGACGAAGGATTGATGGAAGCCTTTTCGCAGGGCGCTGATATCCACAGGGCCACGGCGGCGAAGATTTTTCACGTCGCGCCCGATGCCGTGACGCCGGCCATGCGCGACAAGGCGAAAATGGTCAACTTCGGAATCCCGTATGGCATCTCGGCGTTCGGGCTGCAACAACGAATCGATATTTCACGCGGCGAGGCAAGCGAACTGATCAACAACTATTTTGAAAAATACCCCGGCGTTCGCACTTACATCAACCGGACCATCGAAGCCTGCCGGGAGAAGGGCTTTGTCGAGACCCTGATGGGGCGCCGACGCTACATACGGGACATCAACTCGCGCAATCAGGGCCTGCGCAGCGCTGCCGAGCGACTGGCCATGAACAGCCCGCTGCAGGGGACCGCCGCGGACTTGCTCAAGCTGGCGATGATCAAGGTCCACAGGGGACTTCGCGAGAGGGGGTTCAGGACGAAGATGCTGCTGACCGTGCACGACGAGATCGTTTTTGATCTTCACAAGTCGGAGCAGGACTCGGCGGTGCCACTGATTGTGGATTGCATGACCCGTGCGCTTCCGCTCAAGGTCCCGCTGCGTGTCGATACGGGGGTTGGACGGAACTGGTTTGAGGCCAAATAGACGGATTGGCCTGCCGGATTTGGAACCGTCGGCGGCGCCAGATCTCAGATCTCAAATTTCAAATTTCAGATTTCAAATTTCAGATCTCAAATCTCGGATCGCAGATCCCAAATTTCGGATCTCAAATTTCGAATCTCAAATCTCGGATTGCAGATCCCAAATTTCGAATCTGAAATCCGCAATCTGCAATCTGCAATCTGCAATCTGCAATCTGCAATCTGCAATCTGAAATCTGAGATCTGAAATCTGAAATCTGAGATCTGAGATCAAAAACCTCAAATCTGAAATACCAAATACGAAATCCCAAATCTGAAATCAGAAATCTGCCTCGAATTGATCGGCGATCTCAAGCCGCAACACACTTCCCAGGCACTTGCTGCTTCCCGACCCGGCGGCGAACCACCAGTGTCGAAATCGCGACGACCATCAGGACCCCGATTCCCGGCTCCGGTACAGCCGCAAAGCCGACCATCAACCAATAGGCGTCCCCCGGACTTGTCGGAAAACTTGGCATCGGCGATCCCGCGACCGAGAGGAAGTACATGCCGGGAGCCACAATAGGAATGTTCAGCATGTACGGATCGTTCCCGTGGAAAACTCCTGATGCGAACATGTCGCCGTCATAGAACAAATCGTCGACCATCATCATCGGGGTGCCACTCGAATCCAGCAGCGTCAACGTGGTATCGACGGTGAATGGAGCCCCAAAACGGTTCTCGGAAAAAATCTCAGCAATCAGCCTCCCGGGTGACCCCAGGGAGATCTTGAACAAATCCACATCGCCTGGCGACCCGTCGATATCGGCTGCAACCAAAGCCAGATCAAAGCCCGAGGTTTCACCGGGGGACAGGCTGACTGCCATCGCCGAGAGCAACGTCGAACCGGCATCGAATGCGCCCACTTCCGTAAGGTCGATCGGCACCGGGCTCGTCACTACGGACTGGTTGTCGAAAGTCGGGTAGGCGGCTGCCGCGCCACCTGTCACGTCGAGCATCGCCCGTTCCCACGGGCTCAGGGTTCTCAAGGTCTCCCTTCCCGTTTCGGTCAGGCCGGTGGGACCGGTCGCCATGATATGCAGGTTTTGCAATCCTCCTGTTGCGCCGTAGGTCGCCGGATGGATCCCGGGATTGCTATAGGAATGGTGGTGCATTCCTCCCAATGTATGGAGCAACTCGTGGGCACCCGTTCCGGCAAGCGCCGTGCTGATCTGGGCCAACTGGGTCGATCTCAAACTCGAACCGGTGAACTCGTCGAGGATGAAATCAAAATTTCCCGGTGCGACACTGGCGACTTGTCCCGAGGCGACGTTTGCTACATCCAGTGGTGCTACGCCAAGCGATCCAAAACCGAATGAACTTGCACCAAACGCAATGGCGTCGAACGGAGAACTTCCCGGCACGCTCGTTGTGAAAGAAATCGAATATCCGGAATAGATCGTCGCCAGGTCCGACATGATCGATGACTCGATCATCGATCGCTCGGCAGGAGTAAAAGTCGTCACACCGGCGGAGGCTGTGGCTTTGTCAAGTTCGTCGATCCAGTCGGGGATTCCATTGGGGCCGCCACCCGTTCCGTTGTGCGTGTCGGATGTGAAATCGACCCAGACAGTCACCTGGGCCGATGCGTTGTTGGCAGCCAGAACTACGAGAAGGGCAATCGAGGCGGCAAGAAGTCGTTTCATGGCGGGAGGCTTCAGGTGGGAGGACCGGTCGGGGAATTGACGCAGTTCCTTACATCGTAATTGGCCGCCTGCGCAGGATGCAAGTTTCGCGTGACGGCGCCGGCCGCTGCCCCGGCGCATCAAGGCCTCCATGGGCAGATTCCCATCCATCAGGACTGAGGATTTCCCGAACTTTGGCGGCCGGGTATTCCAGACATTGGCCGTTACTTTTTTTCAGCCCCTTTTTCCTTTTCTCGTTATCGCCATCGATTGAGCGGGATTGATTCCCCGCACCGAAACCGGTCGCCAGTGCGATCCGGCTGATAAAACGGCTCCGATAAAGCGAATTATTCAACACAACCTGGCGCTGAACGTGCCACATCTTGTGAATGGCGATGGTAAAATCCCTCCCTCCTTTCGGTAACATGTCACCGATTGTCGATCCATAGTTGGAATTGCAGTATTCCATAGAAGTTCAGGTCTCATGAGAAGATCGTTATCCTCAATTTCGGCTGTCCTTGCCCAGTTGATCGCCTTCGCACTGGCGAGTCCCGATCTCCTTGCCATGCAAATGCCGCGCGAAGACGTCGTCGATGCCGAGGCGATCGGCAGCGGCCTGTGTGTGAGCAACCTTTTTCAGTCCAACATGGTCCTGCAACGCGACGAGCCAATCCGTATCTGGGGCTGGGCGGATCCGCAGGAGGAAATCACAGTATCGTTTGCCGGCCATCAAGTGACTGGCCGGGCCGATGACAGTCGCGTTTGGACAGTTGCCCTGCCACCCGTTGCGGCGAACAGCCAACCGCAGGCGTTGTCGATAAAAGGGACCAGGTCAAACCTGGTATTGGAAAACATTCTGGTTGGCGATGTCTGGGTCCTCGGCGGGCAAAGCAACATGGAGTTTGAGATTTCAAAGGTCGAGAACGGAGAACTTGAAGTCATCTCGGCCAACTATCCGGAGATCCGGATACTGACCGTTCCCTACGGGCAGGGGCCGGAGAAAGTACGAGGATTTGCCCGCCTCCACGAATGGAGCGACTGGTTTGGACAGCATTTCCGGAAAGGGGATTGGGATATCTGCACTCCGGAAACCGTCCGCGACCTGTCGGCGATTGGTTATGTGTTTGCCCGCCGGGTGCACATGGCGGGCAAAGTCCCCGTCGGAGTGATCGACGCATCGCGGGGAGGGACGACCGTGGAAAGCTGGACGCCGTTGTCCGTTTTGCAAAAGATGGACAGCCCGACGACACGGGCCAAACTGGCAAAATTTGAAGAAGCGGCGCGGCAATGGAACGCCGCGGACGATCTTCAGGGCCGTATAGCGCAGCACGAGCAGTGGCTGGACCGCCAGATGAAGGAAGGCAAACCGGTGCCGGAAGATCGCAAGAAGCCACCTGCCGATCTTCGCCCCGGGCCGATCGGCGATCACAACTACCCGGGCCACTGTTACGCAGGCATGATCGCACCGCTGGAGGGACTGGCGGTCAGGGGAGTGATTTTTCACCAGGGATATAACAATGCCTTTGAAGGCTCGGTTGGTGCGGAAATGTACGGCGATATTTTTCCTCAAATGATTCAGTCATGGAGAGCGGCCTTCAACGACCCTGCCCTCCCCTTCGGAATCCTCTCGCTGTGCACCGAGGGATATCCGCAAACCCGGGAGGACTATTGTGAAAAAATGTTTAACGCGGGAATCGACATACGGGCTGCGCATTACAGGACATTCCTCGACTCGTACATTGCCGGCGACACGAACATCGGTTTCGCCAGCACGTATGACTTGAGGCGGCGCTGGTACCACCCGCAACTGAAGATTCCGGCAGGCGAGCGCATCGCGCGATGGGCTCTCGCGACCCAGTACGGATTTGCACGCGAGATCGACTGGAAGCCACCCATGCTGGCGGGGATGGAGCCAATGGGCGGGGCATTATTGCTCAAGATGGATACTGAAGTCGGCGACCCCGAGGAGGGAAGGATTGAGGGTTTTGCCATCGCCGGGGAAGATCGTCGCTTCCATCCTGCTGACGTTCGCTATCGGGAAACAGGTGTGGATGCCGAAGGTCGTCCGCAAATCGACCGGAAACAACTGCTGCTAAGCAGCCCGATGGTGGCGAACCCGATTCATTTTCGCTACGGATGGGGTCGCAATCCGCTGGCCAACTTGCAGGCCATTGGCAACAAGGACCTGCCATTCGCTACCCAGAAAAGCGACAATTGGCGGATGGAGGAAGTTCCTTTGGGAGTTCTGGAAGGCAGTCCGGACCTGCCTCTCTCGCGGGAAAACGGCGACCGCATCATCCGGGCACTAAGGGAACAGGACAAGGCGCGTCGCATCAAGGAAGCGCAGATGCTCCTCGAGAGCGCCGGCGAATCACGTTGAACCATCGAATCCGCTTCCAGAAACCAGGGAACAACCGGTGAATCCTTTTGTCGCTTTACTTAGGATCTTCCTGGTCTGCCAGGCCATCGCTTCGATTGCAGCCTGTCGGACGCTGCACGCCCAGATGCTGCACGCCGAGCTTCAGCAAATGACTGTTCAGGAACTCGTTCGAGGGGCTCGTGAATCGGGCGACGCTGCGCGGGGTGCGGTGATCTTCTTCCAGCCACACATGGCCTGCTCGAAGTGTCACGTCGCCGGCAACAATCCTGATACGATGCTCGGGCCGGATTTGACCAGGCCGGGAAAGGACGCCAGCGACGAAGCGCTCATCGAGTCGGTCCTGTACCCTTCAAAAATCATCCGTGAAGATTACGAACCCTGGACGGTCTTGACCGCCGATGGCAAGCAGCTTTCCGGCTTGCTCGTCGAACGAACATCGGAAAAAGTGGTCTTGCGCGACGCCGCCCGTGACGGCGAGATGATTGCCATCGACACTGAAGAGATCGAGGACATCAAGCGAAACGAGCTGTCGATCATGCCCGCTGGGCAGATGAACCAGCTCAACAGCCGGCAACAGTTTTTCGACCTGATTCGCTACCTGATGGAAATCCGCGATGGAGGCCCGGGCAAGGCAGCTCTACTTCAACCCTCGCCGGCTTTGCTGACGTTTACGATCCCCGCCTACGAAAGCAATCTGGATCATGCGGGCCTGATTGCAACGTGGAATGATGAATCTTTCCGGCGCGGCGAAGCCATTTACAAGCGGGTGTGTGCGAACTGCCACGGGACACATGATCAGCCGGGTTCGCTGCCGACCTCGCTCCGATTCGCACACGACAAGTTCAAGAATGGCAGCGATCCCTTGTCGATGTATCGCACTTTGACTCATGGCTTTGGCCAGATGGCAGCACAGTCGTGGATGGTGCCATCGCAGAAGTACGACGTGATCCATTACGTTCGCGAGGCGTACCTTCAGCCGTACAACCCGACGCAAATGACTCCGCTCGATGCCAATTATCTGGCGGGGCTTCCTAAAGGGGATACCCTGGGCCCGGAACCATCGACCATCGAGGCCTGGTCGGCCATGAACTATGGCCCAAGCCTTGTCCACACGTACGAGATTCCCGGTGCGCGACACAATTTTGCCTACAAGGGAATCGCGGTCAGGCTGGACCCGGGTTCGGGCGGCATCGCGCGCGGAAAGCACTGGATGGTGTTCGATACGGATACGTTGCGCGTCGCCGCCGGATGGAGCGCGGCGGAATCCACGGGAACCGGGAGTCACGAAAGCTTTATCAACTGGCGAGCCATCCAGTTCAATGGCGAGCACGGCGTGCATCCCGAAATTGTCGGCAAGGTTGCATTTGCCAACTCCACGGGTCCCGGATGGGCCGATCCGGCGAGCGGGGAATTCCTCGATGACCAGAGAGTTCCCGGTCGCGATGGAAAGCAATATGGCCCCCTTCCCCGAAAGTGGGGTCGGTTCAAGGGCATCTATCATCACGACCAGCGAGTTATCCTTTCCTATTCCGTGGGCAACACGGACATTCTGGAGTCGCCGGGCCTGTACGTGCGGGAGGGTTTGTCGCCCCTTTTGCTCAGGACTTTCAACATCGGCCCGCGCGATCGGGATCTCTTGCTGCAAGTTGGCGAACATCCTTCGGGCGAAGCGTTATTGACCTCATTCAATGGATCCGATCAGTCCACTGTTCGCCTTGCCGATCCCAAAGAGCAAACTGCCGTCGCAGGAAGCGAGGCGATGCTGTTTGACGGGGAAACTTGCCTGGAAGTCGCCGACGCCAGATCGCTGGAAATGACGACGAAGGATTTTACGATCGTCGCGCGAATCAGGACGGATTCCGATGGAACCATTTTCTCGATCGCCGATGGTGGAGAGTCATGGGTGCCGAATGGGCAGACCTTTTTTGTGCGCGGCGGGCGTCTCGGATTCGACATCGGCTGGGTGGGGGCGGTCACCGGCAAATCCCGAGTTGACGACAACCAGTGGCACGTCGTGGCTGTCGCGCGGGAACATGCAACCAGCCGGGTTCGCCTGTACGTGGACGGTCGCCTGGATGGTGAAGGGATTCTGGCCGCGAAATCCGGGTTGCCCCGGAAAGTTGCCCGGATTGGATTCACCTCACCGAATTTTCCCCAGCCAGCCAGCTTTTTCAATGGCGAGATTTCCGAGGTGCGTTTTTATCAGGAATGCTTCCCCGAGGGTCTTAAAGACTTCCCGACATCGATCGCCGATGCGTCTCGATTGATGGCCCATTGGCCAATCGCAAGTTCGCCAGGTGAAAGTGAAATAGTCGAAGACGTCTCTTCTCATGGCTTGCATGGCCAAATACGGCGCGGCATCGCCTCCCTTCTGACCGGTTCGGGACCGATCGTCGCGGGATTTGTTCCCCGAACCCTTGACGTGCAATGGATGAACGAAAAAGGAAATCTCAGGTTGCGAATCCCTGCCGGAGACGATTCACTCAGGTTCAGCATCTGGATTCCGTGCACTGCAGATAACCATGGCAAATCGGCCGTAAATGAGAAGATTGCGGACGGGGCTCCGGTGACCCACATTCCCGATGCCGACATGGACCTTTCGGCGTTCACGAAAGGGGGCCCTCCGCGCTGGCCGCAAGTTGCCGTTACCAAATCCGTTCCAGGTCCTGACAATGGCCCGTTTGCCGTCGATGTTCTGACACCGCCGGAGACGAATCCATGGTTGGCCCTGACCCGTTTCACCGGCCTGGATTTCCTTGCGGACGGGCGGATGGCGGTTTGTACATGGGACGGCGACGTGTGGAAGTTGTCACCGGCCGAGGCAAGCGGCAACAACGAGATTCAATGGCAGCGAATTGCAACCGGCCTTTTTCAACCGCTTGGGTTGAAGGTTGTCGACGGCAAAATCCACGTGATCTGCCGCGACCAGCTGGTGGTGCTTCATGACCTGAACGCGGACGGGGAAACCGACTTTTATGAATGCCTGAATAATGATCATCAGGTGACCGAGCATTTCCACGAATTCGCGATGGGTCTGCAAACGGACGCGGAGGGAAATTTCTATTACGCCAAGTCTGGCTGTCATGGCAAGGCGGCGATTGTCCCGCATCATGGAACCCTGTTGCGTGTTTCCCGCGACGGTTCGCGAACCGACATTCTGGCCAATGGATTTCGCGCGGCTAACGGCGTCTGCCTGAATCCGGACGGCACATTTTTCGTCACCGACCAGGAAGGATACTGGAACCCGAAGAACCGCATCAATTGGGTAAAGGTCTCTGACGACAAAAGTCCCGAATTCCACGGCAACATGCTGGGTTACCACGACGTCACCGACACGTCCGATTCGGCCATGGTGCCGCCATTATGCTGGATCACGAACGAATTTGATCGCTCGCCTGCGGAACTCCTGTGGGTGGACAGCAAGAATTGGGGAGCGCTGGATGGATCACTGCTCAACCTGTCGTATGGCTATGGCAAGGTGTTTCTTGTGCTCCATGAAAAGGTCAATGACATGATGCAGGGTGGCATGATCGAGTTGCCAATGCCGGTATTCCCGACCGGCGTCATGCGCGGTCGATTCCATCCGGATGATGGTCATCTTTATTTGTGCGGAATGTTTGCATGGGCGGGAAACGCGACGCATCCCGGCGGACTGTTCCGCATCCGCTGCACCGGGCAGCCAACGGGAATGCCACTCAGCCTGCAGGCTCATCAGTGGGGGGTCGAGCTGACCTTTGCGGAAGCCATTGATCCCGCATCCGTGGCCGATGTGGGCAGCTATTCCGTCCAGGCCTGGGACCTGAAACGGACTGCAAAATATGGCTCGGACCATTTCAATCAGCGATCATGGCCCGTTCGGTCAGCCCAACTGTCGCCGGACGGAAAAACGCTTCGGCTGGATATTCCGGACATTGCGCCGACGTGGGGGATGGAGATCATCTATAACCTGAAAGCAGCCGATGGCAGGCCGTTGCATGGCAAAATCCACAACACGATTCATCAATTAGGTGGCGATTCTCAATGAACGAGGAGGCTGGTGCAGGGAGGAAATTGTTGGACAACTGACGTGCGATCCGCCACAGCCTGAAGTAGCGAAAGTTATCCTGCTCTCAACCAACCATGATGCCCTCCATCCCATCGGGAACCAGCCGCCTGGAAATTCCTTCGTTGCCTCTGTTGCCTCCTGTTCAATTTCCCTTCAATGATTTCTGCCCCGCCCGGTCGTCTGATCGTGGCAACATCGGTAAACTTTAAACAACTGACATGGGGCGCAGCCAGCCAAACGTTTTCGCTCCTGTCATGACGTTGGTTTCTCTTGACGGAGGTTATCATGCACCGGCTTTTCAATCGTGCCTCGGAGTTGACTCATGATGTGATCGGCTCGGCAATTGAAGTCCATAAGGAAAAGGGACCTGGGCTACTGGAGTCGATTTATGAATGGTGCCTTACAATGGAACTTCAACTGCGGCAGCACACGGTAACGAGTCAGAAAAACGTTGAGGTTCGCTGGAAACAGTTTCGAAAAGAGTACCCGCTGAAGTGCGATCTGCTGGTTGACGATTGCCTGATCGTTGAGGTAAAAGCGGTCGAGACAGTTCATCCGATTTACAAGGCGCAACTGCTGAGCTACATGAAGCTGCTTGATATTCCAGTCGGCCTGATCATCAATTTCAACGTCCAGCGGCTCGCAGATGGGGTTTCCAGACTGATCTTGCCGGGCGCTAATCTGGAATTAACCGGAAGTTCGGCATCGGAAAGTTCATCAGACGCAAATTAATGGCGGAAATGACGACAAGCAGGGAGGAGTTCGATGAGTGAAAGGCACCATCCTGCATCTGACGCTGATTTTGATGGCGGAGATAAGGGCTGCGGCGAACTGTTGCTCGATTTGTTGCTTTTTTTCAGGCAACAGCCTCCCGGAAGCGTCGTGAATGTTCGCGCGCTGGATCGGGGCGCTCCGCACGAAATGCCCGCATGGTGCCGACTGACGGGACACAAGTTGCTTTCCGCCGAACACCCTGATTATCTGATCCGCGTTTCCGAAGAAAGGAAAACCATTCAATGAGCAACAAATTCTGCGTGACAATCAATTCCTGCCGGGAGAACGGCGATCGGGCCACCGTCGGCTTCGTCGTGGCTACGGCAGCGCTCGGTTCGGGCAAGGAGACGATGGTCTTCCTCAGCACCGACGGGGTGTGGGCAGCCCTGAAATCCGAAGCCGCAAAGGTTGTCGAAGGTGGCCCGTTCAAGCCGCTCGCTGAATTGATGACGAATTTTATCAATGCCGGAGGCAAGGTCGTGGCCTGTGCCCCTTGTTGCAAAAAGCGGGATATCGATCAGGCCGGCATGTTTGAAGGGATCGAGATCGCCGGTGGCGCCGTGCTGGTGGAATGGCTGGGCAGCGGCTCACCCTGTGTCAGTTACTGATTTTGTGGAGTCCATGTGACGACAGATTCGCTTCCCGAAGCAGACGGCGTATTTGACGGTGGCCCGATGGACTGCGGGTCCGGGCTGATTCTGCTTATACGTCAACACATGTTGCAGGTTCCGGAAGGGGGCGTGCTTGAAATTCGCAGCAGCGAGCCCACGGTGGCCGGCGAGCTTCCCCCGTGGTGCCGAATGGCCGGGCATGAGTTTCTTCGGACAACCGAGGTCGCGCCGGGGCGTTGGCGGCACTTCGTACGTCGCGGGCCGGGACAGGAGCCAGAAAAATCGTCCCTCGATCGCGACAGGAATCAGGCAAGGGAATTCCAGTGGCGCGCCCGTGCCAGAATCAGCGCAGTGGGAGAAACGACGGTCTATGCGCGAAACTTCTCCTGGAAACTCGGTCAGGTATTGAGCTTTGAGGAAAAAGGCTCGCTGCCAACTTCCCTGGAAGCCTTTCTTGGAGCCGTTCTCGCCGATGTCGTCACCGGTTTTGCGGCGCGCTGCGAACGCGAGGCCATAGTCGTCGACGAACTGGAAGCCAACATCCAGGCATCGCTGAACGATGTTCTCGCGCACCTGGCAATGGACGACGGCGATCCGTCCCTGAAATCCATTTCGGTGACTGCTTTTGTCTCGTCACCGGCTCCGGCGGGCGAACTGGAAACAGCGTGGAACGAAACACTTCGCCGCTCTCCGCTCTGGCAAACACTGCGCCGGTCGTGCGTGGCGGAATCCAGACTTGTCACCTTGTGAAACGAGACCGCGAGCAACAGCCGATGAACTTTCAGGTAACCCAGGTGGGTTCGTGGCCCCGATCGCCACAGATTCTGGCTGCACTTCGCGACCGGCGGGGCGGGCGCATGACGGAGAGGGAATTCAACGACATTGCCGACGATGAAATTCGTCGTTGCGTCAGCTTGCAGGAGGAGGCCGGCGTCGACATTATCGTCGACGGGGAGTTGCGGCGGGACAATTTCTATTCGTTCGTCGCGGAGAAAGTTGACGGAACGCGATTGATGTCACTGGCGGAAATGCTGGACACGGTCGAAGACAAGGCCGCTTTCGAAGAAATGCTGCAGACGCTCGATGCCCCGGCTTTTTCGATTCGAAATCCGACTTGTGTCGGAAAGCTCTCCCGTCGCGAGCCGTTGGCGCTCAATGACCTGCTGTTCTTGCGCACCTTGACGGACAAGCCCGTGAAGGTCACCCTGCCCGGCCCGTATCTGCTCACGCGGGCGATGTGGGTGACGTCGCTCACCGGCGATGCCTACGGTGACAAGCCGGTCATGGCGGAGGACATCGTCGGAATCCTTCGCGAGGAACTGCAGGATCTCGCCGACGCACGCGCGGATTTTGTGCAGTTCGATGAGCCGGTATTGACGGAAGTCGTCCACAGCGATCGCGACAAGCGTCGCACCTTCATGTGAGCGACACTTGCTACCCGCCGTGATGCGGGTGCCGAACTCGATTACGCTGCCGAATTATTCAATCGGGTTGTCGACGGATTTGAGGACCGTCTGCGAATCGGGTTGCATGTCTGCCGGGGCAACTGGTCCCGCCGCGAGGACGTGCTGATCACCGGAGATTATCAGCCGCTAATCAGCTGTTTTCGCGCGATGCATGTCCGGCAACTTGTGCTTGAATACGCCACGCCGAGGGCAGGCGAGCTGGAAGTCGTCGGCCGTTCACTCGCCGACCGCGAAATCGGACTGGGATGCGTCAACCCGCGGACCGGCACAGCGGAAAGCCCGGAATCGATCGTCGCCCGGGTCCGGGAAGCGCTTGTCTGGTGGAAACCCTCGCAGATCTTTCTCAACCCGGACTGCGGGTTCGGCTGCTTTGCCAATCGCTGTGTCAACGAGGAACAGGTGGCCGTGGCAAAACTCCGGGCAATGGCAACGGCTGCAAACTTCCTCAGGCGGGAAACTGCTTGACACCAGTTGTCGCCGGACAACTGATTGCGATTGGCGTCGCCGGGCACTACGATGCGCTTTGCGTCGGGAACCGGAATCCGGTCTCTCCGCATGGCGGTTGAATGCCGTCAGATCCACTGTCCAACGCAAAACAAAGGTGTCACATGACTGGTCGTCGCATTTTGGGCGCGCTCGCCCTGGTTACCTGTTTTGGTGGTTCGGCTGCCGTTGCCCAGGACTGGACTCAGTGGCGCGGCACGCATCGCGATGCGGTGGCGACCGGCTTCGATGTTCCGGAATCGTGGCCGGACGAACTGGTCAAGAAGTGGTCTGTGGAAGTTGGCGATGGCGTTTCGTCGCCGTCTCTCTGTGACAACCGCATTTACATCATGGCATTGCAAGGTTCGGAAGAAGTCATGCGCTGCCTGGATGCCGAAAGCGGCGACGAGATCTGGTCAGACCGTTATCCGGCGCGCGGGGCCACTGGTCCGGCTTCCGGTTTTGCCGGGACCCGCAGTGCGCCGGCCATTGCCGAAGGCCATGTCGTCGCAATGGGTGTGGACGGAACGATTTCTTGCTGGAATGCAGAAAATGGCGACCTGAAATGGCGCAATGAGGAATACCGGGGCAAGGTTCCCCGTTTCTCGACGTCCAGTTCCCCGCTCATCCATGATTCGGTGGCCTTCATCCAGTTCGGTAGCGATCAACAGGGCGGAATTGCCGCTTATGATCTGGCAACCGGCAATGTCAAATGGCAATGGACGGAGGACGGGACGGCGTATGCCTCGCCAGTGTTGATCAAAGTCGGCGATGAGAACTTCTTGCTCGCCCCGACGGCGCACAAGCTTGTCGCAGTTTCCGTGCAGGACGGTAAGGGTGTCTGGTCAATGGACTATACGCAGGGCCGATACAACGCCGCGACGCCTGTTGTGGACGGCTCAAAAGCCTATTTTGCCGGCCCGAATCGCGGCATCACGGCACTTGAATTCAGCAAATCCGGCGACGGGATCGAAAGCCGGGAGCTTTGGCGAAACGAAGATGAACAAACGACGGCGCTCTACAACTCCGCCGTCATCGCCGAGGGAAACCTCTACGGGCTCTCGACCGGCAACCAGCTTTTCTGCGTGAGCACCGACAGCGGGACGATGGCGTGGAATCACGCGCTTCCACAAGCGCCCGGCGGTGGAGGAAACGCGCAGCGTCCTCCGCGCGGCGATCAGGATAAACCTTCCGGTGAGCCGGGAGCCGGTGGTGATCAACAGCGTCCCGAAGGCGCTCGTGGGGGCCAGGGGGGTCAAGGTGGCCGTGGCGGACGTGGTGGTCGAGGGGGTGGCGGAAGGGGTGGCTATGGATCAATCGTCTCTGCGGGCGATGTCCTGCTGGGTCTCACGCCCGCCTCGGAACTGTTTGTCTACCGGCGAGGCGATAGTGGTTACGAAGAGCTTGCCCGTTACAAGGTTGCGGAAACTCCGACTTATGCCTACCCGGTTCTCGCAGGCAAACGGATCTACATCAAGGACAAGAGCCACCTGACGTTGTGGACCGTGGATTGATTTCCCTTATTCCGGCTTGATCGCTTCGGCAATCGTCTGAAAAAACCTGCTCCACCAGACATTGTCGCTGTCGGCGAACTGCCGGCGGACCTGGGCGATGACCAGGTTCTGGTCGGGGTCAACGTTGAGGATACAACCGGAAAAAGATCCGTGGCCGACGGTCCGCGGACCAAACAGCCAGTCTTCAGGTTTTTTTGAACCGGTCGGCGCACCTGGTTTCAGGTGGCGGATCCAGTGGATGCCCATTCCGTAATCTTCAAAGGCCCCCGGGACTCCGAGCGGCCTGGGCATGAGTTCTTCAAATGTGTCCGGGGAAATGAATTGCCGGTCACCGTAGCAGCCGCGATTCACCATCCACTGGCCGAAGATTCCCAATTCCCGCGCAGTAAATTCCCCGGCGGAACTTGCGTTGCCAAGGACGACGTCGCCGAATCCAAGCGGTTCAAACAGGTGATCGTGAAAAACCCGCGCGGCCGATTTACCGGTGACGATCTCCATCGCCTTGGCAACCAGTTCGAATCCCGTTCCCGTGTATTGATGGACTTTACCCGGTTCGACGACATCGATTCCATTCAGGATGATGTTTTCCAGTTGCGGATTGGCCATCCCGCCAAATTCTCCCGTGACCGCGAGCCCGGCAGTGTGATTGAGGCATTGCCGAAACGTCGGCACGTGCGGGCTGCCCGCGGGATAATCGGGAAAGACACTCGATAGCGGCGCGTCGGGATCGATCAGCCCCTGGTCGATGAATTGCAGGAACATCAGCGAGGTCACGGTCTTCGTCAACGAAGCAATCCAGCAGCGATATTCCCTGTCGATTGGCCGGCCATCCGCGCCGTTTCCAAATGCTTCATGCGTGATAATCACGCCATCTTTCGCGACAAGAATGACGAACGGTTCGCCAGTGGCCGCATTCCACTCCCGGCAAAAGGCATCGATCCTGGCCTTGGCCCCTTCGGGAACGCCGGCTTCCGCCGCCGTACCTTGTCTCAATACCGGTGCCGGCTGTTCCATCAATCGCGGGGGTTGCAATGGACGTACCTTGTCCTGCAGCCCGAGCATCTTGAGCTTGAGCGCGAGGTGGAAGTCACAGTTGACAACCCCGGTGGTTTCGACAAATTGCCGGGGCCTTCCCAGAGGCCTTGATTCGGTCAGACCGGCCACAAGGATGGCACCTTTCTCCGAGTCTCTCAAACCGGTGGTCAGAAATTCTCTCGCAGCGGCATCGAATTCCCGCTGGTGTTCGACGATCGCCTGGGGGGCATTTTTGCCAGGAAAATTGGGCAACTGGACCGTCAGGTCGGGAATGAACCCCAGGTCCGGCTTTTGCGGTATCGCGTAAAAAGTGAACGAGCGCCGAAGAGGCGTGCCGTTGGGAGCAACGCCTTCAATCCATGCCATCCAGCGACCGGCATGATCCGGCTTGTCGGCTTCCTTCAATTCAGCATCGAACCATCGGGTGCGAAACGGCGCGTCCAGGCCGGCTTCGCGCACGGCGTCCACATCTCTCCAGATCATTCGCGGCGGAGGCCCGCCCGTTTGCATGAACCAGCCTCCGGAGTGGGCAGGCATCAGTTCCTGACTCTGGAATTGCAGCCTCTTTTGCCGGAGCGATTCGTCAACCTGCATGCGGGGGCCGCTGGCCGCTTGCAGACTCTGCTCCGGAACATGCTGAATGGAATCTTGCCTTGTACCGCAAGGCGGGGGCATGATTGGCATCACTGAAGCAACCAGCGACACGACCATCAAGCCAAATAAAGGAGGGACCAACGGCATGGGTTTTCCTGTCTGCGAACGCGCCTGGCAAAATGTTAACTGGGGGTCTGGGAGAGAAGGAATTGCGATCTCCTATTCTACTTGCGTGCGTCGCTTAACGGTTTCGCATGGCGGAGAAGCTGGCCGGTGTGGCAAAAAGCAGAAAAATCCCCTGGACAAGCCAGAGGTATTTGCAGGTTGGTTGCTGCTGTTTTGCCGTTTCGCGAACAAATGCAAGGCAACAAATCCCGCAGGCTTGTCCTGCGGATATTTTCGGCTTCAAGCTAAACCCGACTCGCATCACAAAAACCACCTTCCCCAATCCCGCAGGCTTGCCCTGCGGTTCGTTCGGCTTCAAGCTAATCAGGGCGCCGCAGCTTCGGCGGCCTTGTAGCGAAAAACAGAAAAATCCCCTGGACGAGCCAGGGGTATTTGCAGGTTGGTGCGATCGCCGATTGCCGTGTAGCGAGAAACAGAACTATCCCCTGGACAAGCCAGGGGTATTTGCTGGTTGGCTGCTGCTATTTTGCCGTTTCGCGGACAAATGCAAGGGAACAAATCCCGCAGGCTTGCCCTGCGGTTCGTTCGGCTTCAAGCTAAACCCGACACGCACCACAAAACCCCTTCCCCAATCCCGCAGGCTTGGCGTGCGGGCAGGATCTCAGACATTGCAGCACCAGCGGTCGATCAGGCTTTTGAATGCCTCGGCGCCGAGGACAAGTTGTTCAAGAGCGATCCATTCGTCCCGCGTATGGGCCTGGGCGATATTCCCCGGCCCGAAAACAATCACATCTTCCAGCTCGGTAAGCATTCCGCCATCGGTGCCATAGGAAACCGTTCGCGGATGCTGGCGGCGAACTGTTTTCAACGATTCCTGTACGAACAGACTTTGCGGGTTCGTATTCAGGATGCTCGACGGGTTGAACATTTCCAGTTCGAGGCCATTTACTTTGGCCGCTTCCCCGACGCGGGCCACCAGCGGACGGCTGTCGACGCCTGGCATGGGCCGGGTGTAAATGCGACAAACGGCTTTTGGAGACGTCACGTTCACGGCCTTGTTGGAGTCGTCGATGACGATATTCCAGGATAATGTCGGCGGCTCGAACGAATTGTTTCTCCATGCCGGGTCACTTTCGACTTCATCGTGGATCCGTTTCATCTCGGCGAGGAACGGGATCATCGCCAGATTCGCGTTGCGACCAAGCCCGGTGCTGGAGTGGGCGGCCAGGCCTTTGGACGTGACTGTGAAGATGCACATTCCCTTGTGGGCATGAACGACCTCCAGCTCAGTCGGTTCCCCGATGATTGCCCGGGTCTTGTACTTCACCATTTCGCGATACGTCGTGCTTTGCGACACGACCCAGGAAGCTCCCTGAAAACCCGTCTCCTCGTCCGCAGTGAACACCAGGTACAGGGGCTGTTTCAGGTCGTTCCATCCAAAACACTGGGCCGCCGTCAACATGCAGGCAATGGAGCCTTTCATGTCGCAGCTTCCCCGGCCGTACAGTCGCTCCCGGGCAACGACTGGTTCCCATGGACCGTATCTGCGACTGAACCACTCATCGGCGGGAACGGTATCGGTATGTCCGAACAGCGCCAATCCGCCATAGCCGTTTCCCTTTTTGGCAACCAGATTGATCTTGCGAACCCGGTTGGCGTCGCGATACTCGACCTTTTCGACAATAAACCCGTGCTTGATCAGTTTAAGTTCCAGGTATTTGCTGATCATCCGGTTGCTCAAATGGCTGGACGAATCGAAGCCGATCAGCCGTTTGGCGTAGCGAAGGGTTTTTTTCATCTCGGGGAATTCCACAAACGGACGAAAGCACGTTGCCGAAAAAGGTTACCCGGTCTTTAATAGGGAACTTACATCTTCAGGATACGCAGCAGCCGGATGGGCAACAACTGCCGACTTGCCGGCAAGACGGTCGCAGGCACAACGATTGAGCGATAATTCCCGATACCGCGGCCAGCATCTGTTGCTGGTAACCGGACGCCTCGCCGAACCGGCCTTGCGGCGTGCCGTCGCCGATCTTCAGGAACGATTTGAAGTTCGTATTTCGATCCAGGTTCTGCCGATCACCGTGGCCGCGCTCATGACAACGGGCTGGATCGCGCGGCATGTCGAAGTACCTGACGATGCCGACAGGGTTATTCTGCCGGGTTATTGTCAGGGGGACCTGGACACTCTCGCCAAAAAAACCGGATTGCCCGTGGAACTCGGACCGCACGACTTGCGGGAACTGCCGAGGTGGTTCGGTGAGAGCGGCAACATGCGGCCACCGGAAAAGTACACCATCGAAATTATTGCCGAAATCAATCACGCTCCGCGCATGACCATCGATTCGCTGATTGGCAATGCCGAAACATTGACTGCCGATGGCGCCGATGTCATCGATCTCGGTTGTATTCCGGGAAGAGTCTGGCACGAAGCGGGCACGGCAGTGTCCGAGCTTGTCTCGCGGGGAATGCGGGTATCCATTGACAGCATCGATCCCCGGGAAATCGCCCTTGCCGTTCGCGGCGGCGCCGAACTGGTCCTCAGTGTCAATTCATCGAACCGCGATGCAGCGGCCGACTGGGGCTGTGAAGTCGTTGCCATCCCCGACGATCCGGCTGACTGGGCATCGCTGGAATCGACTGTTGATTTCCTCGCCTCCCGGGCCATCCCGTTTCGCACGGATCCGATCCTCGAGCCCATCGGATTCGGTTTCGCGGCCAGCCTTGAGCGATACATGCGTGCGCGAAAACAATGGCCGGACTTCCCGATGATGATGGGTATTGGCAACTTGACCGAACTGACCGATGTCGATTCAGCCGGGGTCAACGTCCTGCTGCTGGCCCTGTGCGAGGAACTGGGTATCAGGAGCGTGCTTACAACCCAGGTCATCAACTGGGCGCGAAGCAGTGTGCGCGAGTGCGATATCGCCAGACGCCTGGTCCATGCTGCCGTCGATGGCATCGCGCCACCGAAACATCTGGATGATCGGCTGGTGTGCCTTCGCGATCCCCGACTCAATGAAGCCGGCGCCGCGGAAGTCGCGGAGCTGGCCGCGGCGATTCGGGATCTCAACTACCGGATTGTCGTTTCGGCCGGCAAGATCCATGTACTCGGCGGAGGCAGGCAATGGAGCGATACCGACCCGTTTGCCCTGTTCGAACAGCTGTTCGATCAAACGGCCAGGAAGCCGGATCCGTCACATGCCTTCTATCTGGGCTACGAATTGTGCAAGGCTGCCCTGGCCCTTCAGCTCGGCAAGCAGTACGAGCAGGATACAGCACTTCGCTGGGGGCATCTGACCCGGGAGGAAACAACCCATGTCCGGCTGAAGCGCCGGCGGCAACACGAGGACACCGGGCTTGAAAGCTGAACCTTCACGGAAACCTGCCGGGCAGCCAGCTCTCTTGCCGGCCGCGCCGGTCGTTATCGAGCTGCAGGATGTCCCGTCGCCGGCGGAAGCGGCGAGGCGTTTGCTGGATTTGCCGGGACTGCTTCTGCTTGAAAGCGCCCTTCATCATCAAAGGCTGGGTCGATATTCCTTTCTCATGGCCGATCCCGTCGACTGGTGCCAGTCCGACATGCCGGGCGCTCTTGAGTGGATGAGCTCCATCCTGTCGGCGAGCGGGTCGGATTCGCATCCTGCCTTGCCTCCGTTTCAGGGGGGTGTTGCGGGACTGTTCAGCTACGAATCCGGGTTGCAGTTTGAAGGGATCACTCCTGCCGCCCATCGGGATTTCGCTGTCCCCGATGTCACACTTGGCCTCTACGATGTCGTGCTCGCATGGGACCATGGCGTCGACCGCTGCTGGCTCGTCTCCCAGGGGATTGAAGGGACCAGCTCGAAGAACCGCGAGTTCAGGGCGCAACAGCGCGCTGACCAGTTCCTCGAATGGCTCGACCGCCAGCCTGCAGACCTTGCATGGGGCGGCGCCGAGCGCCGAATTCTGGATGAGCGGGTCTTCCGAAAAGGAGTTTATTCAACGGTTGAAGGCGAATTGGCAAGCAATTTTTCGCAAGAGTCGTGGAAGCGGATGATTGAACAGGCACTGGAGTACATTCGGGCGGGAGACATTTTTCAGGTCAATCTTGCGCAGCGACTATTGTCCCCGCAATCCGGTCATCCCTTCGCGCTCTACGAACGACTGCGACAGCGCAACGCCGCCACCTTTGCCGGCTACTTCAACCCGGGAGGGCAACAGATCATCAGCGCGTCGCCGGAACGGCTGGTTTCCGTTCGCGAGCGGATCGTGGAAACCCGGCCAATCAAGGGGACGAGGCAGCGAACGCGCCGCCCGGAAGTCGATCTCGATGTCGGCCTCCAATTGCAATCCAGCGAAAAAGACCGCGCGGAGAATGTGATGATTGTCGACCTGATGCGAAATGACCTTTCGCGGATTTGCGAAGATCATTCCGTGACCGTCACGCAACTGCTCGGCCTCGAATCGTATGCCTCGGTATTGCATCTGGTTTCCGCTGTGGAGGGCCACTTGCGCCACGGAATAACGGCCGCTGACGTGATTCAGGCGGTTTTTCCTGGCGGTTCGGTGACCGGCGCGCCGAAAATCCGGGCGATGCAAATTATCCCCGAGCTGGAACTGGTTCCCCGGGGAGCCTATTGCGGATCGCTTGGCTATTTCGGCTTCGATGGCGCCGTGGACATGAATATTCTGATACGAACGGTGACGGCGAGTGAGGGCTGGTGGCAGTTCCCCGTCGGAGGAGGGATTGTCAGCGACAGCGATCCCGACGCCGAATACGCCGAGACCTGGACCAAAGCCGCAGCCATAATCAACTCGCTTCGTTGAATCAGCGAATCCGCCTGAATCCGGTTTGCGTTTTTCCCGCGGCTGATTGGAGAGACGCCGTGCGTCTAATCCTTTTCGATCAGCGCCATGAAGAACGCCTCGTGTGCTCCCTCGGGCAGAATCCTCATTGCCAACCGGAGTGATTCGCCGAAAACCTTTCCGCCAAATTCTATGAGTCCTGGCTGCACATTTGCGCCAGAGTAGCCAATGGGAAGGAGCGACGCGGTGTCAGGAAATTTCTCGATCAGCGAATGGATAATGGCCTCGTTTTCCTCCGGGGCAAAACTGCATGTGCAATACAGCAACCGGCCCCCCGGGCGCAGGGACTCAAATGCGGACTGGATCAGGCCAATTTGCTTCCGCGACTGTTCGGCGATCTTGCGAAGGCTCCAGAATTCCCAACTGGACGGATCACCGGCGTCAAAGCGGGCTTCGCCGCTGCAGGGCGCGTCCAGCAGCACACGATCAAAACGGCCCGGAGTCTTGCCACCTACCTTGCGCCCGTCCATCAAATAGGTTTTTGCATTTGTCACGCCCGATTTTCTCAGGTTTTCCGCAAGCAGGAACATCCTTTTACGAACCGGCTCGACCACCGACAATCGCCCCTGGTTGTTCATAAGCGCCGCAATATGCGCTGCCTTGCCCCCTGGTGCCGCTGCAAGGTCGAGGACGGTTTCACCTGGCCGGGGATCGAGAACGATCGTGGCAAGGATACTTGAAAGATTCTGCACATAGATCGCACCATCGATCGCCGGCCGGGAATGGGTCAACCGGCTGCGGGATTCCTCGTCCACGCAAAAGGCGTGATCGCACCACGCCACGGACTTCGGGTCAATACCTTCATCGCGGAGGGCATTGACCACCGGCTCCACGGCCGACACAAGAGTGTTGACGCGAAAAGAAGTTTGTCGGCGGGCAGCGAGATTTGCCAGCACATGATCGAACATCGTCGCCGGCACGATTTGTCGCAACCGCCGCGTGAATTCGTCAGGCCACGGCAGTCTGGCTTCCGGATTCGTGTCCATGAATCAATGGCAGCCTGCTTCAGACCGCACAGTTGGCCAATTCCCGGAAATCCGGCTCGTTGCGGATCGACCTGAAATCGGATTCATCGGCGGCGAGCTGCCGAAACCGGTTGTCCAGTTCGATCGCGCGGGCCAGATGCAACAAGGACGGGGACGACTGGCCGGACAAGGCAAGGTAACAAGCGAGATTGTAATGCAGGATCCCCACCGAATTGTCGATTGCAACAGCTGTCTGCAGGGCGTCGACGGCCAGGCTGAGCTGGCCAATCCGCTTGAAGCACCATCCCAGAGCCAGGCTGGTATGAATGTTCCCCGGCACCATGCGCCAAGCCACCTGAAATTCGGAAATCGCCTGTTGAAATCGCTCGGCAAGCCGATGTGCCTGACCGCGCATGTAGATGACCTGAGCCAGATGGTTTCCCGGTTTCTCGATTCGCTCGAGAGCCCTGATACAAAGATCGGCCAATTCCCTTTTCCGATTCTGGTCAAGTCCGCCACCGTCATCCAGAAGCGTGGCCAGTTCGAGAAACCCTTCGGCTTCGCGAATGGATCGCCGGACGCGTTGTCTTTCAAGTGATTCCCGTAACATGTTTCATTCCTTCAGCTCGCCTCCCTGCTGTTTCCACCACAAGGCGACCATCCGTGTTATCGACCGCTATTGAATTGTTTCCTGTTTACAGCAATCTGGACGACCGATTGTCCCGTTTTTTCAACACGATTTTCGCGTGAATCCAATCGTACTACCGCAAAACCCGCACAACGATCACAGGCGGGGTTCGATTCTCTCCACTTTAATTGGCGGCACAATGTTTGCTGCCGGAGAACTGGACACTTTTACAAAGTCTCATTTTTCGCGCGCCGTGCCCAGATTCCTTCAACATTCCCGTCGCTGGAAATCGCCTGTTTCCGGTTTGGCCATCCTGGCCGGACTATCATTGGCCGTCTCCCTGGTGGGGGCCTCCGGGTGGATTGTCTTGTCTTCCGGGGGCGGCGAAAACGGTCTTTCCCAGCAGGAAAATCGCGACGACCCTTCGAGAAACCTCTATTGGCGGCTGACAAAAAACGGCTGGCAATACGTCTATATTGAGCCCCCGGAACTGGTCCCTGCCGTAATTCAGCCGGCATTTCCGCCGGCAGTGCATCCCGCGGTCGTCACGATGTTGATTGCTCTCGCCGCGTTGGCTGCCGTGGCCTGGGCAAGCGACGAATGGGACTGGCAACGGATGGTCGGCGAGTAGGGAGGGGCTTCAATCTCTGGTCAGCGGACCCCGCCTCCGACAGGGATCCTTGTGATATCGGGCGGTTTCGGGAGCGATTCCAGAAATTCTCGCAAAAGCGGATCGCAGGCCGTGATTCCGTTTTCCCACATTGCCAGATTCCGTTCGGCCGTTCGATGCAAACACTCATCGAGGGGCTGGCCCGCAAGATATCGGTAGTACTTTTCATTGGTTGAAGTCAGACATTTTCCGACATTGATCACCTGATCTCCCGGCGCGAGCTCCGTCCATGCGTGGTGGGGAAGGCCCTGTGCCGTGTGAACAATATTGAGAATCCGCTGTGGCGTAAGACTGGTCAGAGAGTCGAACTCCTTCATGACAAAATAGGTTTTCTGGTACTCGCTGATCAGATAGTCCGTGGTTGCCAGGCGGAGCAAATCCCGGTCGCTGGCGGGGTCGATCAGCACGCGGTTGGAGACCGGCGACTCGATGCTGTAGCGGGTTTCACCCGGCGACGACAGGATTCCGGCGCCAAAGCACTTGAGTTTCCCCTGCTGCATGACCAGCCCGAACTCAACCGTGAACCAATACAGCCTGCCGGCGTACAGGAGCAGTTCCCGGGCGTCGTCATGGATTCTCTGCACATCTTCCTCCGTCCTCGCCGACTTCAGGCGGAGTTCCTTTTCGTGATGGATTAGATCGTTGGCCAGCCCGTGGTTATTCATGACCTGGGCAACCTGGGGAATGGTAAACGTGGCCACGTGCCCGGCGATATCGTGACCGATATCCGGCTCGGGCAGGTAATCCGTCCCCAGCGGACGCATGAAGGTCGTTACCGGAAAGAACTTTCGGCTGTGGCAATGGAAGAAGACTTCCGCCGGAATAATCATGTTGACTGTGGCCAATTGCCAACCGGTCTGCTGGAAGATGCGCGCATTGAGCAGGTAGTAGTCGGGAATCGTGGTTCCGCCAATCTCAAACATTTCTTCCCCGAGCAGGTATTCGCGACAAGCAAACTCGTGCTTGGTCGCTCTCTGGTCGGCGATGAGACAGGCCCAGCTGAGGTGGTCCTCGGGCGTCAGCGACTCATACTTCTGCACGTTTCTGTACTCGCCGAGTTCAACCGTTTGTCCACTCAGCGATCCGATTCCGAAAGGGACCCCGGCCTCGGCCAACTCGTAGCAGATCCGCCCCGTTTCCCTGCCTATCGGATGGGGGACATCCCGACGATCGAGAATCCCCCTCAGTTGTCGAAGGCGTTCGTCCTTGGAAACGGGCTGGACGTTTGCCAGATCGATGCCGCGTTCACGCGCCATGCACTTGATTTCACCGGTTATATGATTGTCTGCTCTCATGATTTCGACTCCGAATACAGGCATGCGAACGGGCCCTACAAGCGCGCTCGTCCCGCACACCCGATTGCCAGACTCCTTCCCGATCTTCCTGGATCAGCCAGTCCGATCGGGCTCAACTGATTTCCTGCAACCCTGCAAAACCCCGGGAATTTCCGGAAAAACCTGGAGGGGGCGATTGGCCGGTTTACGGGTCCCCACCCAGAGTCGCCTCGCGAGGTCGAACGGCCGGCCCGGGCGGAACAAGACTTGCAGTAACAGTGCAAACGGCATTCCCGAACTGGAGAAACTTGCTATTCGAAATGCCAGGCAATTTTGCGCGGAGACGATCCGGGAGCCGTTCCATGAACCTTGGACAATTCTTTCGACGACTGGATGAACTGGGGGACCACATTCCGCTCCCTACCCTGAAAGTCCTGCTGAAGGACCTCGACATTTCGCCAACGGAAATCGAAGACTTCATCTCGTTCAGCCCGGAGCGGTATCAGCGAAACCGGATCCGGCTTTGCGACAATTACGAAGCCCTTTTTCTGTGTTTTGAAGCCGGCCAGCGGACCCCGATTCACGATCATGCCGGATCTGCCTGCGGGGTCAAGGTTATCGAGGGGAAAGGGCTTGAGACGATTTTTCTTCGCACTGTGGAGGGCTGGATTTACGCCACCGGCTCCCGCGAGCTCCCCTCCAGCGGTGTTGTGGGTTCAAACGATATGGACACCCATCAGCTTTCCAATCTGCAGCCGGGAGGCAAGCGACTGGTGACGCTCCATATTTACTCCCCCCCTTTGCAGGAAGTCGGCAATTACGCGCTGGAATCCAATTGCGTCACCCATGTCCATCCCTGCGCCAACGATCGTTTGATGACTTTTGTACCCACCTGAAATGGCTGACGATCCTCGACGACAAAGCCGGATCTGCCGAAATCAACCCACCGGAGTAACTGAAATGAAAATACGCCAGATTCACCATGTCGCCTATCGCTGCAAGGACGCGAAAGAAACCGTCGAGTTCTACACCAGATACCTCAATATGCCGTTCATGCTGGCCATTTCCGAAGATCGCGTGCCGTCGACCCGCGAGCCGGACCCCTACATGCACGTCTTTCTCGACGCCGGCAACGGCAATATTCTCGCTTTTTTTGAATTGCCCAATTCGCCGCCGATGGGTCGCGATTCCAATACGCCGGAGTGGGTCCAACACATTGCCTTTCAACTCGACAGTGTCGAAGAACTGCTTCAGGCGAAGACCGATCTGGAGGCCGCCGGAATCTCAGTTGTCGGACCGACCGACCATGAAATCATCCAGTCGATTTATTTCTTTGATCCCAATGGCCACCGCATCGAACTGACGACCGTTACCGCAACCGAGGGACAACTTCAACGACTGGATCGAGTCAAATGGTCGATGCTCAACGACTGGACAGAGTCGAAAAAAACAGTCCGGCACGCCGACTGGCTGCACAAGAAGGAGTTTTCGCATCCGGATTCAAATGAGATCTCGCGGCAATTACAATAGTTCGCATGAATTCGCCTTCCGCCACGGAACATGTACCTGCGAACCGTCGAAACCTTGTCCTGTTTGCAGGGCTGATGTTGTATTTTGTCGCTGCCCAGGGAATCTGGTGCGCTTTTCAGATTTCCGATCTCAATGAAGTCCCTGGCGCAACTCGTGATGATGTCTTTTACGACAACATCGCCTGGCATGTTTCGCGGGGGGAGGGATTCAAGCTCGACTTTCAGGATCCGGATTGGCAACAGGTCTATGAAAAAGACAATTTTGATGGCCGCCACGACTGGTTCATGGGACTTCAGGCAAATGGCCTGACGACGACGCGGCCTCCCTTGCCGATTCTTGTCGCCGCAGGCATCTACAAGTATTTCGGCTGGCGATGGGACATTTGGCGAGTCCTGTTCATCCTGCTGAATGCGGCTGTGTTCTCATCCATAGGCTGTTGGCTTGCCCGCCGCTATTCGATTCTGGCAGCGCTTTTTTTCGCCGGGACGATTTCCCTCGATTTTTCCGTCATGACCACGCCCGCCCATGTCATGACGGAGGCTTTGACCGTCGCGCTGGTGGCCATGCTATTTGCCGTTTCAACCGCTTCGTTTCGACAATCGGGATTCCGTTTGATTGCCGGTGCGTTGATTTCAGGTGTTGTCTACGGAGCAGTCGTTCTCTCGCGACCAAACTACATCGTCTGGCTGCCGGTATTTCTGGTTGCGATGGCCGGAATGCTGATTGGGTCGCGGGCCGGCAAAACAAACGGCGCGATCGCCTTGTGGACTGCAGGAGTACTCGCCGGGATGACGGCGATTGCCCTGCCGTGGTGGATGCGGAATTCGGAGGTATCGGCCCATTTCAATCCGCTTGGTTCCGGCGGCACGATTGGACTGGTGGGAGCCAATTCCGACGAGTCGCTGGCCGATTTCGGCCGATGGCAGGCCGAAGTGGTCGTCGCCATGCAGACCCAGTCGATTCAGGACCGCAATCTTTCCGGACTTCCCCTGGCGGTACAGGAATACTGGATGGGAATCGACAGCCGGAATCAGGCCCTCGAGTGGATCGGCAACAACCTGTCATCGTTGCCCCGGCTTGCGTTTTACCGCATTGCCGGATTTTGGGGATTGCTCGACACCTACAATCCTTTGCTGTACATCGGCAATATTGCTCTTCTGCTGCTGGCCCTTTTCGGCAGGACCAGGCTCGACAGCCCGTGGCGTTTCACTATCGGATTGGCGGTGGTGGCAACGGTACTGGGAGTGCTCGTAACCTGGGACGATCACGGCCGGTATTGCATTCCTCTCAGGCCCTGGATTCATGCCGCCGCGGCGGTGGGAGCGATTTCAATGGCCGGCGTCGTTCTGCGCAACGGCAAAAAGTAGCCATTCTGGTTCAGCCTTAATGCTCTTCCCCCTTGTGCTGGCCATTGTCGTCATAGCGCATTGTCGCGTAGTAGACATACGCAACGGCGAGCACAGGCAATGTCACGAAAAAGATCGGACTCACTGCGACGATGAAGGTAATTCCTATGGCGAGAAAAAGGAGCCAAAGCCACCACGTATCCCGAAAAAGTCCTTTGAGCCGATTGCCCACTGCAAAATCCTCTTGATCGAATTTGAAATGCGCCGTTAGTGTTGATGCGTGCGAATCATCGGCGACCTGGTATCTGCGGGATCGCACCGGCGACTGGCGCCAGGGATCGAGAACCGTGGGCTTGGCGCCCATCGGCTGATTCAATCAATACAGCCAGGCGCCCAACGGCTGGCTGATATTCCTGTTAATGAACGGCCATCGCCGACGACGGCAGTGGAAACTGACTGCACATTTCCTCGACCATCCCGCGAATGGCTTTCAAGCCGGAAACGTCGGCGGGACCTTTCAGTGCCTGAACGATCCACTTGCCAATGTCCCGCATCTGGGCAGTTCCCATCCCGCGCGTGGTCAGGGCCGGAGTGCCGATGCGAATCCCGCTCGGATCGAGCGGCTTGCGCTGATCGTAGGGAATCATGTTCATGTTAACCGTAATGCCGCAGGCCTCCAGCGCCTTTTCGGCGATCTTGCCCGTGGAACCGACTGCCGTGGCATCGACCAGCATCAGATGATTATCGGTGCCTCCGGAAATCAGTCGCAGCCCGCCGGACATCAGGACTTCTGCCAGCGCCCGCGCATTGTCCACAACCGCCTGGGCGTACCGGCGGAATTCCGGTTGCAGCGCTTCCTGGAAACAGACCGCCTTGCCCGCTATCACATGAACCAGCGGACCACCCTGCATTCCTGGAAAAACGCTCCGGTTCAGATCGGTGAGGTATTCCTTGCGGCAAAGGATCAACCCGCCGCGCGGTCCGCGAAGGGTCTTGTGCGTGGTGGTCGTCACAAAATCGGAAACCGGAACCGGGTTGTCGTGAATCCCTCCGGCGACCAGTCCGGCGTAGTGTGCCATGTCGACAAACAGTTTCGCGTTGACGTCGTCGGCAATCTCGCGAAACCGGCCATGCGGAATTTCCCGCGGGTAGGCACTCGCGCCGGCGACGATCAATTTCGGCTTGAATTCGCGGGCGAGCCGGGCGACCTGGTCGAAGTCGATTCTGTGCGTATCCTTGGTAACGCCGTAATGTTTGAAGTTGTAAAGCTTGCCGGAAATGTTCAGGTGCATTCCGTGCGTCAGATGGCCGCCGTGGGCCAGATCGAGTCCAAGCACGGTATCGCCGGGCTGCAACAAGGTCATATAAACCGCCTGATTCGCCTGCGACCCGGAATGCGGTTGCACGTTGGCACAGTCCGCACCGAACAGTTGCGTTGCCCGGTCGCGGGCCAGATCCTCGATCTTGTCGACGTGCTCGCAGCCCCCATAGTAGCGACGGCCAGGGTAACCCTCGGCATATTTGTTCGTCAGGATGCTCCCCACCGCCTCCATCACGGCCGGGCTCGTGTAGTTTTCGCTGGCGATCATCTCCAGGCCGTGCTGCTGGCGCCCTGATTCGGCGAGGATGTGGGACTGAAGTTCAGGATCAACGTCTTTCAGGTGACTCATCAGGTTTTCCGTTTCTTCTGTTTCCCGGTATCGTGGCCCAGAGCTGAAAAGAGAATGATTGTTTCGCGGGGAAGAAGGGCCGTCAATCTGACTCCGGCCGAATTGTGACGATCAGTTCACCTTGATTGTCAAAAAGTCCCCGAGGCGCTTCGTTGATCCTCAGGCAAAGTTCGCCGGGCTTTTCAAAACGGATGACTCCTCCATCGCCGACCGGGACCGGCTCAAGGCGCGACAGGGGCTCGCCCTCGCCGGTCCGATGAACCCTGATCGCGGCGACGACTTCACCCAGCGGCCGCCCCCGGTAGTACTCGATGGTGACTCCGGCAGGCCCTGAAATCCAGTTTGAGTCGGCGGACCTGACGGTGAACCTTCCCTGGCAATCCAGCTTCACCGACTGACCTGCCTTCAACTCGACTCCCGTCAATTGCCAGCTGCGGTCGGTGGCCAGTGTCATCGTCGCGGAATCTCCCTGGCGATCGACCTTTCCCGAAACAGGGATTCCCCGTTGCACATCATGGCCGTAGTCAAACTCGTCAATCATCGCTTGCCACTGGAATTCCAAGTCATCGGAATCGAGTCCGGCCCTGGCCATTTCCTGAACAACGATCCGGTTGAGTTCTTCGGGCCGCAAGGGCAATTTCGCGGGGAGCGAACGAAAAATCGCTGTGGTATCAGGATGGCCGTCGAGGAACATGCATGCCGCCCAGGCCCAGCCATAGGAGTTGACATTTCGGAAAGCCTCGGTGGGGAGTTGCATGACTTCATTCATTGAAAGGCCGCGACCTCCATCGCGATCCTCGCGTATCAACCGGACTCTCCCCCACCAGGGAACCTCATCGGTTGTCGTCGGCAAGTGCCCTATCGTCAATTGATTATTTTCCCAACGGTGCAAGGCCAGCAATTCAGCCATTCCCTCTGCGTACCAGGGCGCACCCAGGCCTCCGAGAAATTTTTGCATGAAAGCATGAGTCCCCTCGTGCAGCAGAAGGTGGCGCGTGTAGTAATCACCTTCCGGCTGTACATACAACCAGAGCCAGTCGCCGGACTGGAAACCGGCCGGGAACGGGGGCAACTCCTCCGGAAATAGCCCCGCGCGACGAAATCGTTCCTTGTCCACCATCACGCAGGCAAAGACCTTCCAGTTGGCGGCAAGCCGGGGATCCTTGTTGAAGTACTTGCACCACTGGTCGACGGCAAGTTCAAAGACTTTTGGAAATTCGTCGATATCCGCGCGGTCGCGGGAGTCGGTGATCAGCGTAATGTGCTTTCCGGAGAGTACACGCAACCCGGCCCCCTCCAGCACTTCGGCGTCGGGCATGGTCACCTGACCCGAAAGTTCGCGGCCGCAGAAAACGGCCAGAACAGTGAGCAGGATTACCGCCATTTCCATTCGCGAAAACATATCGTTTGAAGAATCCATTTGCCGGGTGGAGTGTTTGCCAACGGACTGAATCCCGCATTGGGAGAACGCCGGCCTTTCCGGTATTTTCCGGACAACCGTGTCAGTTCGCAACGCAGAATGACGTTTCTCCATGCTACGATATACGAGTTTTCTGGAAAACACGTTTCCCGAAACCGGTCTTCTTTTTCCCGGATAAATTCATGCTTCGCCCGACGTCTGCTGTCCCACCCCGAACAAGTCTTGTCGCGACCGTCTTTTGCCTTGCCGCTGTTCTCGCACCGCCGGTCGCTGTCGCCGTGCAGGACGCTCCACTACCCCCGCTGCGGTATAGCGTCGATTTTTCCGATACGGTCAACCATTACATTACGGTGCGCATGACGTCGCTGCCGACAGGGTCTGTCACCACGCTGATGATGCCGGTCTGGACGCCGGGATCGTATCTCGTTCGCGAATACGCCAAACATGTCGACCGCATCGTTGCAAGCAGTGCGTCCGGGGAGAATCTCGCGGTCACCAAGATCAGCAAGAATCGATGGGAAGTCGCCACGCCCTCACAGGGCGAGGAATTCACCGTCGAGTATCGCGTGTACTGCAACGAAATGAGTGTGCGCACCAACATGGTGGACCGCGGCATGGCGGTACTGAACGGTGCGGCGACTTTTATCACTTTTCCGGAAAGGCTCGCAGCGGAACATCGCGTAACGCTCGCGTTGCCCAAACGGTGGTCCCGCTCGGCTTCCAGCATGAAAACTGCTGATGGCGAGCCGGAGACCTACATCGCATCGTCGTTCGATGAACTTGTCGACAGCCCCATTGTGGCCGGAAACGTCGAGCTGTTTCCATTTGAAGTCGGCGGTGTCCCCCATTTTCTGGTCAATGTGAACGACCGGGGCAATTGGGACGGCGATCGCGCTGCCGGGGACCTGGCCAGACTGGTTCTGGCCCACCAACAGCTCTGGGGCTGCGTTCCCTATGACCGGTATTACTTTATCAACGTGATCGGCGATGGCGGCGGTGGCGGCCTCGAACACGACAATTCTACACTGATGCTTGCAAGCAGCTTCACCATGCGGGACGAGCGGAGCTACACGGGATGGCTCAGCCTGGCAAGTCACGAGTTTTTTCATGTCTGGAATATTCGCCGCCTGCGGCCGAAGGAACTGGTCCGTTACGACTACGAATCCGAGGTGTACACGCCCAACCTGTGGATCGCCGAGGGTCTTACGACGTATTACGAGGATTTGCTGCTATCTCGCGCCGACCTGATCCAGGGCCCGACGCTTGTTGGCGGCCTCGGGGGGCAAATCCGGTCGTTGCAAACCAGCCCCGGCCGGCTCGTTCAGTCATTGCGCGATTCGTCGCACGATGCGTGGATCAAGTTTTACCGGCCAGCGGACAATTCAGACGCCACGGAAGTCAGTTATTACAACAAGGGGGCGGTCGTCGGCTTGTTGCTCGACACCCGTATCCGGGCAGCCACATCCGGCGCTTCTTCGCTGGATGAGGTTCTGCGGCGGCTCTATCAACGCCACTCCGGATCCGTTGGGTACACCTACGAAGACTTTGTGGCCATCTGCAACGAAGTCGCCGGAACCGACCTCACCGAATGGCTCGACCGGGCAGTGAATTCCACCGAGGAACTCGATTACCAGGAACTCGCCGACTGGTTCGGTTTGCAAGTAGGCGATCTATTGCCCGCCGGTGCGAGTCCACCCGCATCGACAAGTGGAAAGGAGGAGCGGCAGGCTCGCTGGATCGGTATTGGCGAATCAGGTTCCCCGGCGTCCAAAGCAGGCCTTTCGCCAGACGACGAATTGATTGCCATCAACGACAAGCGAATCGAAGGCAACTTCAACTCGCTCCTCCAGGAATTTGAAGTTGGCGATCCGATCAAGATGCTGATTTCCCGAGATGGCAAGATCCAGGAAGCCCTGCTGACCGTCGCCGCCCGCCCCAAGCCGCCAAACTGGAATCTGCGGATCTATCGTCGCAGTTCCGCCGACCAAATGAAAAACCTGGAGAACTGGCTGACCGGGTCCAATAGTGACTCGAATGAAGCAGAGGGCGAGGAGTCTGCCGACACGCCGCCGGAAACAACAGTTCCACCGGAATCGGAAAATGCGGCGCCTCCCGATCCCGCTCCAGCGACGGATGAGTCTGATTCCGATGGCCAGGCTCCTGCTGAAGATGGAGACGGCGGCCAGGTGTAGCGAAAAGCCCAACAATCCGCAGGGCAAGGAGATCGTCCGGCTTTTAAGTACTTATTTGGGCGGGGGTTACGGCAAAAAAAATGACCTTCGTGCGGGTTTGAGTTTTGCGCACAATGTGCGCTGCTTTTAAATCTGTCCCACACGGAGGTCGCGATGATTGTAGCA
>WPCK01137354.1_pt1 | contig 37727 bp, 61 predicted proteins | sample 5399851 | NCBI WGS metagenome assembly WPCK01 (sample SAMN12869471, study PRJNA574797) | sludge metagenome | isolation source: wastewater treatment of pH11 | place: China:Beijing | collected 2019-05-20
GGCCCGGCTGGACCCGTCTGCCCGGTTGGCCCTTGCGGCCCCTGCGCCCCGGCGGGTCCGGGGTCGCCAGGGTCGCCCTTCGGGCCTGCGGGTCCGCGCAGCGTCTCGGCGTTCTCGACGACGTACGTGTCGACGATCTGCACAACCGCCTGCTCGTCGACACCGCCACCACCGGACCCGTCCACGACGTTGCCGTCTGCGTCGGTGACCTTCCCGTCCGCGTTCAGCGGTGCGACACCACCGGGTACGCCGCGGAGGTTCATGGGGGCGAGTGCGGGCAGGGTCGACGCGATGTCCACCGTGCGGAGGTTGACCTCACCGCCGACGGGGGTGTCGATGACGTACCGCTCACCGGTCGCCCCGACAAACGAGATCTCGATAACGACCTTCCACACGCCGCCGGCGGGGGAGTTGTCGGGGTCGTCGTTCGCGGGCACGAAGATGTCCAGCGACGGCACACCCTCGGTGGTGTTGAGGTCGCCCTGCGCGAACACGCCCGCGGGGATGATGACGTCATCGGTGGCGTTGGTGACACGGGCTGGCAGGGTCACCTTGTACTTGCCCGGGAGCATGACGCGCCCCGGGACTGACTGGTGCCATGTGCCGAACACCCGGCAGGTGTCCCATGAGGCGGCAGGAGTGGGCATGGCGGTGCTCCTATCGGGCGGACCGGTGTGTGACGCGACGGTTGATGTAGTTGGTGCGAATCCGGGCGCCGCACTTCTGGCACCGGTACATGGCGTAAGCGGTGAGCGCGGTGAGGGCTTCACCGTCACGCTTGAGGCGCTTCCCACCACAGGTGGGGCAACACTTGTCGTCACCGAGGATCAGCTGAAGGTTGGGGTGGTTCGGAATCCACTCGAGCCACCGGTGGTACAACTTCTCCGTCACGCGGATGTCCTGCACGTTGTACCTGCGCATCCGCTCCCACGAACGCTCATCACCCTGCATGCACTTCACCCACAGGCCCATGCCCTCGTGTGCGACCTTCTTGCCGATCCCGAGGGCCTGGACGAGGTAGTCGAGTTTGCGGGATGCAGGGCCGTGGCCGAACTGTGACCGGGCGACCTTGAGGAGGTCCACGGTCTTGTACGGGCGGGGCTTGCCCAGACCGGCCAACTCGAACTCCCAGTTGAGTTTCTTGAGGTCGAACGAGTCGGAGTTGAACCCGACGACGATGTCGGCTTCAGATAGGAGGTCGTGTGCGGCTTTGACCATGGCCGCGTGCCCGTCGTGGTGGTCGGAGTAGAAGATCGGGTTGGGGTCGCCTACCCACTTGGCGGCGAAGCAGAACACGGCACCCGGGTTCTTGATCTGGTTGAGGCCGAAGCTCTGGTTGAACAGGCCCCACCCGTACAGCTCGTGGGGGGTGTTCTCGATGTCGATGACGAGGATGCGGGCCTGTCGTGTGGGTGGGCCGCTCGCCGCCGCGTCAGCAAGGCTCACAGGAGCACGCCCCCCGCCTGTGCCGGGCGACGGTCTGCCCCATGATGCGGGTCTTGACCTCGGTGCGGATCAGCTCGGCGATCTGCTCGGCGGTCCAGCGGTGGCGGGCATCGAGGGCATCCTGTAGTGCCTGGCTGTCCTGGTCGGGGAGTGAGTCGAGGATGACGCCTACGGAGCACCGTGGCCCCTTGCGGGTGGGTGGCGGTCCTGACTGCAACGCTGCCGCGAGGCTCATGGCCTGGTGTCTCCGATCAATGTGCGTGATCATCGGGGTACGACGTGGACACTTCCCTTGCGGGGGCGTTAGGGATGTGTGGATGGTTTACCGGGGTTTAGTCAGATCAACTAAAGCCCGCACGACTCAGTCGTCGTTAAGGCAGCAGTAGGCCGCGGCCGTGTGCGTGTCGTACTCGGTGCCGCAGTATTCGCAGGTGCGTTCCGCGACGGTGGCTTGGCGTGCCATCAGCCCAGGTCGGTCGGCACGGTGTACTCGTTGGCGAGGGACGGCCCGTGACCGGTGGCGGCACCGGACCCGACCGACGTCAGGATCGACACGAGCGCGGCGAGCCCAGCCACGGACAGGGAGTGCGCCCAGTCGACGCCGATGAGGCCGGAGTAGTCGGCCACGAGTAGGGCGGCGAGTGTCTGTGCGAACGTCTTGACGGCCCGCTCGGTGGCGGCCTTGGCGAACGCGGCGGAGAAGATGCTCACGGTTCCTCGATCCATGTGGTTTCTGTGGTGGGCGGGTTGTAGTGCAGGCCGGCGAGCCCGGCGAGGGCGACCAGGGCGGCCACGAGCACGGCCGGGGGGCCGACCCACCCGTGCAGGTCGGCCAGCGGGTGGCGCATCGGTTCAGTCGAGGGCGCGGCCGAACGCTCGCTCGTCCTCGACCGTGTCCTGCCAGTACCGGACCTTGTATCCGGCGGTGCGGAGGACGTTCGTGCGGCGAGTGGCGAGGGCGCTGGTTCCGACATGCCGGTGGCCGTCCTCAGCAGGGGAGAACAGGCGCCACTCACCGGACGGTCGCTGGAAGAACACGTAGTCGTCGGGGCGTGCGTCGCGCAGCGCCTTGGTCATCTCGGCGGGCGTCATGTCCAGCTCCTCGGGTGCGATCGGGAAGGCGGGGATGGCAGGCGGTGCGGGGATCGTGATGACGTTGCTGACGGCGTCGACGTCGAGGGTGGGCACGTACTCCCAGTGCCACGGCTCGGGGAAGGACCCGCCCTGCCGGTAGATGGCGGGCTGCCACCACCCGAACCGGCCAGCGTTGCCCTGCATCCACGCGTAGCCGCGGCCGGCGAACCCGCCGAGGCCCTGGAAGTCGAGGGCCACCCCGATGCCGTGGTTCGACGTGCCGGGCGTGGCAGCCGGTCCAGCGCCGGGGCGACGCCACCAGGTGCGGCCCTGCCAGGTGCGCGCGTCATGCTTCGCGGACGCCGCGTAGTTCGTCGTGTACCGGGCCTCGAACACGACCACCTGACGCGCCAGAGACCGGTAGGCGTGGTCGGTGTGGGTCGTGCCCATGTTGAACCCGTCGGCACGTGCGGCGACCCTCAGCCGCTCGAACCCGTCGGCCGCGTCCGTGCGCAGCACACCCGGGGTGGAGATGCCCGTCAGCGCGGACGAGGGGAGTGCACCATTGCTCACGTCGTCACCCCGCCAGCTTCATCGCGGTCGTCACCGCAAGAGACACGATCGTCGCCAGAAGCCCGGCGCCAGCGATGGCAGTCGTGACCGCCCACCGGTTCCCCGCGACACGCTCCTGGCGGACCTTCTCCATGTCCTCGCGGTGCTCCTTGCGGGCACGAGCCTGATCGGCCTCAAGGTCCGTGATCCGCACACCCACCTCGGTGCGCCAGTCCCGCAGCCCACCCCAGGCGGTGTCCCACGTCTCCCGCGGGACGTACCGTTCGTCTAGCCGCTCCTCCATCTTTCCCATGCGGGTGTCCAGGGAGCGGAGTAGGCGCACGATTTCAGCCTGGCTGTAGGTGTCTGGGGACATGTCGGGTTCCACCGCTCTATCCGTTCGGCTCAATCACGGTTGCCCCCTGTTCGGCGTAGATCACTGTCGTCAGTACCCGGTGACGGTGACCAGGAATCCCGCGTCGATTGGATTCCCCGAGGCGTCGAACACGCGAGCCGTGAATGACTGCCCATCAATGGCGTTGACCGAGAAGGTGCGGGCGATGTTGCCCTTCGCGGTGAGGTGTGCCGTGTAGGTGTTCCCTGCGGTGAACGGCTCATCCATGACGACCGTGACGGCACCCACCCCGGTCCGGGTCACGGAGGCGATGCCCTTCCACGCGGAGAGCGTCGCGGCCGTGTCGTTGAGGTTCACGTTCGCCCAACCGCGCGGCGACATCGTCTGCGTGCCCCCGTGCTCATTCCCAGGCGACAGAATCGGCGTCACGGCACCGGAGTAGGTCTGGTCGCGGCCGACGCGCACCCCGAACCCGGTCGTCCGCAACGCGAGGGACACCGCACGCAACGTCGACTCGGTCCGGTTGACGAACGTGTTGCCACCGATCGTCCCGCGCACAGCACCCGTGGTCGAGAGAACCCCGAAAGGCTGCGTGAGGGTCGCCGTGGCCGCAGCACCGGACCCGCCACCACCCGTGATCGTCACCGACGGCGCGGACGAGTACCCGAACCCCGGGTGCAGGATGCGAACCTCCGTCACCACACCCCCAGCGACCCGGGCAACCGCAACAGCACCCGACCCCCCGCCCCCAGACAGGGTCACGGTCGGAGGGGACGTGTAACCGGAACCACCGCTGGTCACGGCGGTCGTCACGTAGGCGCGCGGGTTGTCGATCACGTTGCCCGTGACCGCCAGCTCCGTCACCGTTCCCACAACCCCGACGGCCGCCCGCGGGCAGTCGCGGAACACGTTGCCCGTCACCGTCACGTCACGGGCGTTCGACAGCGACAGGGCCGCGTCCGTGTCCCCGCCACCCACACGGTCGAACGTGTTCCCGGAGATGACAGCCCCGTTGAGAATCTGGTCCGCGCCGTCATGCCCGTACACCGCCACACCGGCACGCATGTACGGTGTCGCACCGGTCGAGCGGATCGTATTGCCGATCACCGCAACGTCCCGCACCGGGGCAACACCAGCCGCCGCGGTGAACCCGCCCTTGTCGATGCCGATGCCGATGTGGCAGTCCTCGACGATGTTCCCCTCGAAACGGATACGAACACCACCGTGGGTGTCCAGGCCCTTCCACGTCGGGCAACGGCGCACCACGTTCCCGCGGATCAGCACATCCGCGGACGGCCGCCCAATGGTCAGGTTCGGGTCCTCATGACCCGCCTTGCCGTACAGGCGGGTCGCGGTGACGCCGTACATGTTGAAGTTCGGTGCGAGACCGTCCGAGTACGCGGGGAACAGGTCCTCGACGTGGTTGTCGACCACATGCCCGCCGACGACCCCGTACATGCGGATGCCGTCGCGCCCACACTTGCGCACCACGTTCCCCGTCGCCGCGAACCGCGTCACCTGATCCGCAACGATGCCCGACTGCCCGAAACCCTCAACCCGGCAACCGCGGACAGTCACGTCGGTGTGCTCGTCCACCAGGGCGCCCATCTGAGCACCCGACAGGCCCAGCACCTCACGCTGATACCAGCGCCCGCGAATGTCGACGCCGATGTTCTCCGCAAAGTCCGCGTACCACGCGGCCAGGTTCCCCCCACCGGCGAACGTGGACACGTCCAGCCCATACCACGGGCCACGCAAGTCCAGGCCATCAATCGACACACGAGAAACACCCGGCTCGAGCGCCACAGCAGCCACAGGACCAGTCGCCGGCTGCGTCAGCACCGCACCATTACCAACCACCCGAACCCCGGACGGCACCATGAGCGTCGCCGACAGGGTCAGGGTGAACCCGGGCGGGAACACCACAACACCACCACCGGCACCACCAGCCGCGTCAAGAACCGCCTGCACCTCGGCCGTGGTCGCACCCTCCGGCACGCTGTACGCCCGCGCGAACCGCTTACGCAGCTCACCACCGGTCGCGGTCGCCCCATCCGCAACCCACGACGCCGTCGCAGTGTCCGTAGCGTCCAGGTCCGAACCGAACGCCAGGCCGTTCGCGTGAGCAATCGCATCCGCCCGGGCAGCGTCCGCCTTCGCGGTGACCTCAGCCTTCGTGTCAAACGCACCATTGGCGTAGTTGATTGCCTGGTCCCGGGCAGAGTTCGCCTTCGTGGTCGCGCCCGTGCGAGTCTCATACGCGCTCGCAGCGTTCGCCTGCGTCAGATACGTGCCAGCCGCAGCCCCCGGCGTCAAGAAAGTAGCGGCAGCGTCCTCGACAGACTGAACCTCACGCCACGGCGACCACGTCCCCGCACCCGCGTCGGTCGCCTCCCGCCACCACATGCGCGTACCCGCCGTGACCCGCTGCACAACAGAAAGGTTCGTCCCCGACGACCGCGCCACCTCAAGGACCGCAGCAGACGTGAACGGCGGCGCGTTCGTGTACGAAGCAGTCGTCGACAACCCGTAGGCGCCAACGTTCGCATTGAACCGCAAATCGTTGAAGTTGGTCCCCGAAGAGAGCATCCCCCGCGTCACCGGAACATAGCCCGCCGCCGCGTCCACCTTCGACAAGTACGTCGCCGCCGCGTCAGACACTTCCAGCTTCGCGTCGTTGAGCGCGTTCCACGCGTTCCGAGACGGCTGCCCCCAAACCGAGGTCCCGTCGGCGGGCAGGTTCAGCTCGACCATGTGCCGCACTCCCTATGTAGATGTCAAGACCGCCAAGGCGGGTATCAGTCGGCCGCGCTCTCCAACGCCTCAATGCGGGCCAGCAACGACGTAATCAGGTCCGGCTCAGGGTCCGGGACCCACCCCTCAGCCGCCGGCGCCAACTCCGCACCGCACGGCCCACACACCACCGGCGGCCCGTCAGGCACATCCACCGGCTCACCCTCGTTCTCACACCCCTCGGTGGCACAAGTGACAGTCACCGGATCACCCCGTCGTCGACACGTTGGACATCTGCCGGGCCTCCCACAGGAACGGCAACGACCCCGTCACGGAAGCCCCGTCGATGCGCCGGAAATGCAACGTTGCCGAGGAGGCCGTGCGGTCCGAAGAGCCCGTGAACGCGTGCTGTGTCGTCCCCGCGTCCAAGCTCGCAGTCACGTACGGGGGCCGGGAGAACCTGCCTGCCGGGAACGTCACCGTCACCGAAGCTGAAGCCGACCCGGAGAACGTCACCGACGCTGACCCGATCGCATCCGCCGCGGCCGTCCGCTTCACCGACGTGAGCCCACCCGAACCGCCCAGGGTCGCCCCCGACGTGATGCCCCGGTCCCGGCGTTCCCGCTTCACCACAGCCTCGATGTGCCGCGAGTTCAACACCACATTCCCCGTGACCAGACCGTCCTTGTCCCGCGAGACGGTGATCTGGCGGACACGCACCGGCCCAACTTCGCCGGCCGGGTTCGACCCCTGCGGGTACCGGGCCAGGATGAAGTCACCCGGGCGGAAGTCACGGAACGGCAAGAACCGTGCACCCTCGAACGTCAACCCCCGGGTCATCTCAACCTCAGACCGGCGACGCTTCTCCAACTCCGCATCCGCCAACCGCTGAGCCATACCCACCGTTGACGCACCCGACGCCTGCATGAACCCCTCAAGGTGACCCCACGGGCGAGGAGTCGCACCCCGCACCCGCGTCGTCGTCACACCATCATCCCCACGCACATGAATGCGCGTCAGGACGTTCTCGTACGTCTGCCGGTTCGGGGACTCCACCACCTCAAGACGCTCACGCAGCCCCACACCATCAACCGTGTGACGGTCCCGCGCGAACGTCGTATCCGGGTTGAACAACCGCAGCTCACGACCCTGCATCGCCCAATCAACCAGGCCGTGATCCGCCAGGTTGTCAAGGATCTGCAACAGGGACGTGCCCCGCTCCCACGACGCCGTCACCCGCGTCCCCGAACCCCACAGGGCGTTCGACGAATCCCGCTCCGCCGTGAAGTTCACCGACAGGCCAGGCAGCGCGTCACGCGCCTTCGCCTCATTAATCAACACCGTGAGGATGTCACCAGGGGAACAGTCGTTGAACTGCACCCGCCCCATGTCGTCCGTCGAGGACGCCATGCCCGCGATGTTGTTCCCCGACCACGTCGTCGTCCGCTCAAACGACGACAACACGATCGCCCTACCCAGCAGCCACGAATACGCCGGGCACGTCAACGACACCGACCCAGCCGGGTCTGCCCTGTCCTGCTGCCGGCCCAACGCGATAAACCGCGAGTTGTGCGGCTCAATCCACTCAGACTGCAACCCCGACGACAGCCGGTACTTCACCTCCACCGCAAGCTCAATCCCGAACTCATCGAACCCACGCCGGTAAACGTTCCCCTGGATCAGCCGGTGCGAACCCTCAATCGTCAACGCACCACGGTCCATCAGAGGCATCGACGCCGTCACACTCAACGCATCCGGCAGCACCCCCAACGGGGCACCATTCGGCACATACGCCCGCACCTGCAACGCGAACTGCGGCGGCGCCTTCGGCAGGCCCGGGAAATCCCCACCAAACAAGCCCGACCCGAAAGTCCCCTCACCAAACCTAGGCATCAGGAACCCCCATCACAGGAACGCCGGCGCGGCACGGATCGTCCACGACGGCGTCCCCACAACCTCAAGCGACGTCGTCCGAACCAACGGGTTCGACTGCGCCCGCGCCTCAATCTGCAACATCCCCGCAAGGCGAGGCTCAACCCAACCTGTCAACGGCAACACGCCAGGCGCCGACCGCGACCACGCATCCCCGTTATTCGCAGCCCACGCCTCATACGTCCCCGCATCCACATACACAAAATCACCAGGCGACGTCGACCCCGCCAACCCCGTCACAGAAAACCCAGTCTCATTCCGGGTCTCCCGAACCCTGATCCCCAACGTCCCCGTCTGCGAACCCACCGCAAACCGCATCACCGCATCCGACACCGGCGCCGTCGACACGTTCAAAAAGTTCACACCCGTGAACCCCTGCGACGACGGAAACTCCACCGTCGCCTCATTCACCGCGCCACGGAAAAACACGCCAGGGATGCCCAGCAGAACCGTCAACTCGAGGGCGTTCGACGCCCCGTAGTACACCGGCTCACTGATCGAGATGAGCCGCGCCGACGCCACACCCTGCCGGGCACCCGCCGTCCGGTTCACAATCAAGTCACCCTGACGGGTCAGGAGACCCACCAAAGCCTCAGTCCGCTGCTCCAACTGCGCCTCCGTGGAACCCTCCACGAAGAACACCAGCGCCAACGTCGGCTCGCTGAACACCACCGGACCGACCGACACCGCCCCATGACGGTGCGGCGCCTCGATCAGCGTGCGCCGGACCTCCACACCCGGCCGGTACAACGACCCCCGCAGCAGCCGCCAGTTCGGGCCATTCGTGTCGATGCCCTCAATGACATACGTCGCCACGTCAGCCCCCCATCATCGCGCCGGCGAGCTGCAAGTTCCGGTTAGTGGTGATCGGCTGAGGCTCCGCCTGCGGGTAGTTCTGCGTGATGTACTGCACCACCCGCGCCCCGGCCACCTCGTCACTCGTGAACGACGCAGCAGACGACGGCACCGGAACCCGCACCCGACCCGGCGAGAACGACGCCGCACGCATCAACCGATCCGAGGCGTTCGTCAGCTTGTCCTCGTTCAGCAACATGCCCCGGGCGAAGTCCTCCGCCAACGCCTGCCCCGAATACAGCGAGTACCCGCGACCCGAGAACGGCCCAGTCTTGGCAGGGGAGAACGGCAGGAAGTCGCGGACCTTCTTCACAACCCCACCTATAGCGTCCGTCGCCAGCTTCACCGCCGACGTGATGCCCTCAGCCAAGCCCCGGATGATCGCCCGCCCCGAGTCGTACAGCAGCCGACCCAGGTTCCCCAGTCCCCGGATGATCCGCGCCGGGAAGTCCTTCACGAAGTCGAGCAGCGAGTTGAACCGGTCCTGCGCCGCGTCCTTGATCCGCGTCACCGAATCGCGCACCGCCGACACAACCGTCGTGCCGATCGCCGCCAGCCCGGACACGAACCGCCCAGGGATGCCCTTCACGAAGTCGACAATCGCGTTCCACACGTTCGTCGCCGTGGACTTGATCGAATCCCAATGCTTGACCAGCAGGCCCGGGAGCGTCCAGTTCAGGAAGAAGTCAAGGATGCGACCAGGAATCTGCTTGAAGAAGTCCACCACCGCGTTCCACGCGGTCTCCACGGCCGACTTGATCGACGACCACAGGCCCGTGAAGAAGTCAGCTATCCCATTCCAGGCCGTCTCGACCGCGCCCTTGATCGACGCCCACAGCCCGGAGAAGAAGTCCGCAACAGCAGTCCACGCCGCCTCAACACCCGCGCTGATCGAGTCCCACACGCCCGCGAGCCAGTCAACAATCCCCGACCACACGTCCTTGAGGAAGGCGACAACACTGTCCCAGTTCATAATCAGCAGGACCAGGGCAGCGATCAGCGCAACAATCGCCAGGATGATCCACGTAACCGGGTTCGCCAGCAGCGCGAACGTCGAGGCCCAGATAGAGGCCGTCCACGCCACGAACGCCGCCACCAGCGTCACACCGATCACGCCAGCGATGGCGCCAATGACCCAGATGTTGTCACCCAGCCACGCGCCGAAACCCTCAAGGTGAGGCATCACGGCGTCGAGCGCGTTGCCGAGAGCGTCAAAAACCGCCGTGCCCAGCGGCTCCAACGCAAGCTGCGCGTTGTTCTTGACGACCTGCCACTTCTCGGCGAACGTCTGAGTCTCCTCGGCAACCCCGAGGATCGTGTCACTCGTTGCGCCTGTCGCACCTACCAGGTCATCGAGCGCCAGGGTGCCGCCTTCGACGGCCTCGACGAACTGGACCGCGCCACGAGTGCCGAAGATGCCCGCTGCGAGGTCGATCGCGGCGGCCTTGTCGCCGGACTCGATCAGGTCGCCTATCTCACCCGTGACCCGCTGGAACGCCTCGGCCGGCTCCTCGCCGTCCCGCGCCAAGGTCACAAGCCCCTTGGACATCGCCCCCAGAGTCTGAGTGCTGTTCAGGCCGGCCTTGTCGAGCGAGCCAACAAGGCTGATCGTCTCGTCAAACGAGAACCCGAGCCCCTGCATCGCCGCGCCGTTGGTCTGTGCGGCAGCCGCAAGCTCGTTGATGCCTACGCCGGTCGCCTGGGACACCTGGAACAGGGAGTCCATGGCGCCGACGACGCCCTCGCCCTCGATCTTGAAAGCGGAGAACGCCGCGGAGGTCGACGCAATGTCAATCTCCGTGCCGAGCATCCGCCCGGCCTCGAGGTACTGCGAGGCGACCGTTTCCAGGGTCTCCCCGGACAGCCCAAGCCTGGTGTTGAGGTCGGCGATAACGGGGGCGATCTGCTCGAACTCGGCAGGGACGTTCCGCCCGACGTTCTTCGCGGAGTCCACCAGCCCGTCAAGGGCCTCACCCGTGGCTCCCGTACCGATACGGATGGTCCGCTCGACGTCGTTAAACGTCTCGCCGATGCCATACAGTGCCTTGCCGGCCATGCCAACACCGACGGCGAGCCCGCCGGCCAGGGCGACACCCCCGAGCTTCCCGATGCCACCGAGACGCCCGAGGATGCCGCCCTCGGCCTGCCCAAGGCCCTGGTCGATGGACGACTGGTCGAATTCAACCTTGACCCGCGCCTTGCCGATTTCAGTCGCCACGAGCCACCCCTGTCCCTGTGTTCAGTTGAGGTACTGGCGCAGCCCCCGGAAGGACGTGACCACGACTTCATCCGGCTCATCCGGGGCGATCCAGTCCGGGCGCTTGACCCGGAATGGCTTCTCGCCCTTGCGTTGCTTCTTGACTTGCACCATCGGCACGCCGCGAGCGAGTTCGATGTGGATGGCGTGCAGGAGGGTGATCTGCTCTGCTAGCAGCTCATGCAGGCCGTTCCAAGCCTCTTGCTTGCGGCGGTCGCTGACGGCCTGGGAGTAGGCCCAGAGTTCGTCCTCGTCGAGGTTGGTGACTTCACTGAGGGGCACGCCGCCAAATGCGGCGAGTTCCGCCAGTTGGGTCAGGAGTTCTCTTTTCCCGCCTCGACCTCAACCAGGTCAATTTCCTCGACCGAGTCGATGAAGCCCTCGAGGTCGCCAGGGCGCCCCAGCTTGTGCCAGGCGAGCCAGCACACCTCCTGGATGCCCTTCGGGTTCGTGTGGCCGTGCTCAGCCTCGAACGCCATGAGCAGGCGAGGGTTGTTCGGCGGGAACTGCTCGACCCGTCCGTCCGTGAACTCGACGATCACCCGGCGCTTCTTCCGGGGCTCGACAGTGGGCTGCGGGACCTTCTTCTGTGTTGCCATGTGCGGTTCTCTCCTCTTTCCGCGTGCGGTTCAGATGTCAGGGCTGGGCGGGCAGAACCGCACAGAACGACCCGCCCAGCCCCGCTTGTCAGGCGACGTCGAAAGCCGGGTCGTTGGTGTCGATGAACCAGGACTTGACGTTCCCGCCGGCCGCGAGTGCCGACCACTCGTTGGGCAGGTCAATCGCCGCGTTGTTGACCAGGTTCATCTCGACCTCGGCGACGTTCTGCGCACGCCGGAACCCGAACCGGTAGGAGTAGTCCCCGTCGTGGAAGTCGATCAGGAGAACCTTGGTCGGGATGTGCCCCTCGTCCGGCTCCCACCGGTAATTGCCGGGGCTGGTCTCCGTGACGGTGCCACCGAGGGAGTTGACGAGGGTGCTCGCCTCGAGCTGGCGGAGCGTAAACGCCGCCGTCTTCGGCTCAGAGGTCACCAGGCGTCGCAGGGGCTCCCGGGACTGCCAACCCATGATGTCCTCGGTCTCACGACCGATGGTGAACGTCACCCCGTCCTCAGACGTGAAGCCCAGGTTGACGAACCCTGAGCCGGGTGCGGTCTCGACGTCAGTGGGAATCTCCGCGCCCTCGTTGCCGACCCAGATGTCACCCGTGAGGGCGACGCGGACCTTCGCTGCGTCTCGTGCCATGTTCTGCTCCTCTGTGGGTGCATCGGTGAGACCCGCGCGGCGGTCGCCGGCGGGTTGGTTTCGGGGGTCGGTCAGGCGGGGCGGTAGACCACGGACACGTCAGCGATGACGCGAGGCCACACGGGGTCCCGCTCCGTGTCGGGGGAGGTAGAGAACGGGCCGAACGTCACGGCGGTCACCACGCCCGGCGCGGGGCCATCGTGGCGACCAGGCATCTGGGCGAGGGCTGACCGAACCACGGCCGCCAGAGATGCCGTGGCCTGGTTCGTGGCGCCCCACACGTCCACCTGAAGGTCGGCGCGGTCCAGCTCGAGCGCGGGGGACTGGATCACCGGGGACCCGCCGTACCGGGTCACGCGCACGCACGGGCGGGTGACGTTCCCCGGCAGGGCAACCGCGTACACCCGCGACCCGACGGCCGCGGACACGTCCGGGTGCTGCGTGAGGTAGTGGACGACCAGCGCCTCGACCATCGGGAGAGTTCTCATCGGCCCGTCGCCTCGTAGTCCAGGCCCACAGACTGCATCCCGCGGGCGAACGGGCGGGCCGGCGTGTTGTTCCGCGACCCGTACTCGTGAAAGTGCCAGATGGGGGAGTTCGTGCCGACCGACCCGACGGCCCGCCCGTTCTCAACCCCGGCACCAGTCACCACATGGCGCGCCGTGCGACCCGTGCGCTGCGGTGTAGCACGCTCCACAGCCTGACCGGCGAGGGCGGCAATCTCACCCAGGGCGCCGACCGCCTCCGGGGACGACAGCAGCGCGTCGATGCCATCCGGGTTCGGAATCCACTCAGCACCCACAGCGCACCCCCTCAGCTCACGACGCGGGCACGGGCCTCGATGTGTGAACCCTCACCGGACAGCGGGTCACGCACCGCCCACGGCAGCCCCTCGATGGCGAACGTGTGCCCGTCCACGTCGACCTCGTCCTCCGCGGCCAGGGGCACCCCGGGAGGCAGGTACAGGTTCCACTCGGACACCACGACCAGCGCCCCGTCACGGTTCTCCGTCGACCGGGACTGCTGCAACTCACACACCGTCTCAACGGTCTCGACGGTGCGCTGCCGGTCCCCGAACGCATCCGGCTCATCCCAGGTGACGTGACGCACCGTGCACGGGCGAGTCATCATCGCCGTAGCCGGATTCATCGGCGCACCTTGTACCGGGCCACCGTCTGCGACCACGCCTCGGTCACGCCACCCTTGTCGAACCCGACAGACGTCGCCCCGAGCTGCATGTTGGTCACACCCACGCTGCGGGTCATCGCCACGGCCGCGTGCTCCGCGACCGCCTGCGCTACATCCTCAGGCACCTCGTTGAAGCCGTGGTCGTAGACGACCGTCACCGACCGGTATCGGGCCGGCCAACGCCCCGCACGGCGCAGCATCCCCGACTCGGACCACTCGTAGTCGTCCGCGCCGAGGGCGTCCCCGTCGACGGTGACGCTGTGCACCGCGACGACCGGGACCTGCGGGAGCAGCAGCACCCGCGACCCGTTGCCGTCCAGTCGCACCTCGTCCTCGACGCGGCGGGAGATGTGCTGCCCGGTCGCGCCACGGAATGCGGCCGACGCACGGACCAGCAGCCCGTCGACCGTCTCCGGGTCCAGCCCGGAGCGCTTGAGGATCGCCTCAACACGCTCCGGGCTGGACAGCAGGTCAGGAGTCGCCACCCTCGTCGTCCTTCACGGTCTCGACGGGGTCCGGGGCGTCCACCTTCTTAGTGCGGCGAGGCTTACGGGCCTTCGTCTGCACCTCAGGGGCGGTGCGCTCCGGGGCGTCCTCGGGGCGGTAACGCACCCCGTTCACGGTCACCATGCGCATGGCTACTCCCTTCCTACGGTTGGACTAGATCAGTCCGCGGTCGGAGCCGACAGGTCGGTGACGACCAGCTTGGCCGGCTCGAAGATCGCCTGCGCCGCACGAAGCTCGGCACGGACGTAGGTGAGGTTGCGCTGCGCGTAGTCCTTGTGCTGGTTGAACGCCACCACGGACACGCCCTCACGGTCGAGCAGGGCGACGGTGCGGAAGTCACCGACGATGGCCTGACCCGGGGTGAGGCGACGCACCTTGACGATCGGGACACCCCAGATCGTGTTCGGGCCAACGCCCCACGGGCCGTTCCCGTAGAACCGGCCCTGCTGGTCACGCAGCCGCTGAAGCGCCCAGGCGTCACGCACCGAGACGGCAACGGCGGTCGCCGTACCGTCCGCGTCCTCAACCTTCTCGATTGCCGCAGCGATCGTGTCGAGGACGTCGTCACCCTCAGGGTCCTGCTCCTGCACGCCGGTGGTGTTCAGGATGCCCGCGGGCTCCCCGTTGGTGCCGGTGCCGGCGAGGAGGACCCGCTGCACCTCGTTGCGGAGGTGCCGGGGGAGTCGAGCCTGGATGTACGAGGCCAGGAAGCCCTCGTCCGCGAGCGACTGGTTCGTGACGTCGAAGCCGTCCGCGTAGGTGTACGCCTTCGCGTCGGCCAGGGCCGTCTCGAAGTCGGACGTCAGCTTCAGCTCGCCGGGCGCGACGATCGCAGCACCCTCGGACACCGACACGATCTGCACGTACTCGATCGAGTTGCCCGACATCCGGCCACGCAACACGAGGTCCAGCAGGCTGGTGTCCTCCGGGCCGGTGTAGTCGATCGTCGGGAACCGCTGCGCCTGCGTGAAGCCCTCAGCGTCCGAGGTCGGCAGGCCGATGGTGGCCTTGAAAAGGCCGGACATCCCGCCGACCTTCGCCTCCATGTGGATCGGCGTGCCCTTGCCCGGGGTGACGCCGGACCGGAACGACTTGTACGCCTCGGACTTGACGAACGCCTCACCGAACGTGCGCGGCTTGTCCTCCGTCTTGGCGTCCGCAGCGGGCTCGCCGTTGCCCTCAGGGGCCTTGGCGAGGTCCGCGACCAGCGCGGCAGCCTTCGCGGCCTTCTCGCTGCGCTCCTTGAGCGCGGCGTACTTCGAGGCCAAGTCCTCGATGTCGGTCGACTCCTCGACCGTGAGGTCGCGCGACTCGGCCTTGGCCTTGTCGACGACCTCCTGCATGGCGGCCTTGAGCGCCGCCATCTGCTCCTTGAGACCCATGGTGGTCTCCTCTCAGAGGTTGTGGATGATGGCGACCGCGAGGGCACGCCGGTGAGCCGACCTGGCGTCCACATCCGACTTGGCCCCTGTGGGCTCGTCGTCGGCGGGCAGCGTGAGGGCGTCATCCGACTTCTCGTCGGTCTTCTTCTCCGAGCCGACCGGCTCGGAAGTCTTCTCGGGCTCAGCGGCCTCGATGACGGCGTTCAGCGCGTCACGGGCAGTCACGAGCGTGTCGTAGTTCTTCTGGGACAGAACCCGGCCGGCCTTTACGCCGTCGGCAAGGCTCGCAGCCTTGGCTGCGAGGAGTTCGGTGGCCTGGTTCGCGCCTAGCAGGCACGGGCCAACCTCGTGCACCTTCAGCTGACGCAGCTCGAACACCTCGCGACCATCCTTGGTGCCCCAACCGCCATCCTCGACGTCATAGGCGAACGAGAACTGTCGGACATTGCGGTGCTTGAGCAGACTGTGGACCTGCTTCGCGGTTGCGTTGCCCTCAATATTCAGTTCCCCGAGAACCTCCAGGCCGCGGTCCGTCTCCTTGGCCTCCAGCACCTTCCCGATATGGGCGAAGGGGTCATCCCACCTATGAGCCCAAATCACGGGGATGGCATCCCCGGACTCGGCCCACTCGGCAAGGCTCTTGGTGAACGCGCCTGGCATGACCACGTCACCGACGCTGTCTTCGTTGCCGAAAACGCTGACGAGGGCGCGGAACTGGCCCTCCTTCAGGCCGTCGCCCTCGGTCTTGATCTGTGCGCGGAAGTCCTTGGTCTTCATGGCGCACCTCCTGTCCCGGGTGTATGCTCTCTGTATGACGACCACTCCGCGGACCGTCCGCTTCTCTGATGCCGACTGGCTGGCAATTGAGCGCAAGGCTGCCGTCGAGGAGGCGACGCCCTCTGAGCTCATCCGGCGCGTTGTGCGTGATTACGTGCGCCCTCGCACTCTCGTGGAAGGGTTCGATATGAGTTGGCAGGGGCCACCGCCTGCAGAGGCCGGCCCGTGCCGCGGGTGCGGCAGGGCTTTTCCCGACAACCGGGGTGATTTCTTCGGCGTCCGCCTTGACGGGGCGTACGTCGGGTGCTTCTGTGACGGCTGCTGGAATCAGCCTCAGGTGGTCGCTGACTACGTCAATGGGGTGGTTGCATCGGAGGTAAAGGCGTGACCGACTCGTCAATTCGCCGCGCTAGATTCCGCGTCACTCCCCTGAGCGGCGAGCGCATCCGCTTTGAGTGGCTTGACGCTGAAGGCAACCCCGAGGCTCCAGGAGCGACACTAAAATCAGTTGAGTTCAGGGCTACCGACTGGGCGGTCATGCGTGACGACATCTGGGAACTTCGACTGCGCGCCGAGACGGACGACTAGCCCTCCCGCCCGAAACTGATTTCACACCGACAATTCGCCCGCTCCTCCTCTGGGAGCGCGGCGTCACCGGGCCACCGCGCACCATTGCTGAACGCCTCGCCCAGCCGCACGGTCTCCCCGTTCATGCCCGCGTGCGACGACCTCGGATTGCCCGACGTCACCACCCACGTCTTCGTGTTCAGCCCACCGGACTGCGCAGCCTCAGCCGCCCCGAAGTTCCCCGCCTCGGTCGTCGTCGTCGCCGCCAGGTACGCGGCACGCCCAACAGCAGCCGTGGCGAACACAGCCCCGACCGACTCGCGCCAGTCCGGCTCCCGCACCGCCTCCGCGAGAGCGTCATACGTCTTCGCGTTCCAGTTGTGCGACGTCGACCGGGCCGCAGCGGCAAGCCACCCGAGCATCTGCGTCTCGTCGAACCCCTCGACACCCAGCGCGTCCACGACCTCACCCGCGCGCGTCGCCGCGGCAAGCCTCATCCGCTTAAACACGATCGCCGCAAGTTCCCGGTCCCACCGGTCCACGTCCCAGGCATCAGCAAGAGGAGGCAGGGACTTGGCCCCGAGGGCGGACGTCACGGCGGCCTGCTGCCGCTCGACGAACTCCGCCACCTCAGCCTCGTAACCCAGACGCAAGCGCTCCGCGACGACGTCAGACGCCTTCACATGCCACCGGGCCGCCTTCGGAGCAAGGTTCTGCGACCCCGAGTCCTGCGGTGACGCCTGCCCGCCGACGATCACGTTCAGCGGCGTGACAATCTCGTCCGCCCCGTCGACCTCAGGCAGGTTGAGCCGCGCCCGCGCCTCCGACCGGAGCATGTACGGCGCACCCACGGCGGCCTGAAGGTACTGCGCCTGATCCTCGAACGACCCCCGCAACTTCGCCTCGACGTTCGCCTCGACGTACAGGCGCCGGCCACCAGCCAGGTCGGGCACGAGAGCCGCGTTAACCGACTGCTCCCAGGCCGTGATGTACGGCCCCAGGGAGTCCCGGTAGAGCATCTGGCGGAACTCGCGCACGTTCGAGTAGTTGCCCTCACGCGCACCCACCAGCTCGGGGGCGATGTGGAATGCCGACGCCACCTCGATCGCGGTCAGGCGGCGCCCCTCGATGTCCTCCATGTCCCGGGCGGAGAACCCGCGCATCTCGTGCAGCTTCACGCCGTCGTGCAGAAGCGGAGCGCCGCCTGCGTCAGGGCCGTTGCCGGTGAACCGAGCCCGGTAGTCCTCCTCGAACCGCTTCTGGTCGAACCCGGAGTCCATCGCCTCCACGGGCACCTCAAGCCAGTGAGACGACCGCGCACCGTTGGCCCAGACCTGGCGGCGGTAACGCACGGCCTCGGCACCCTCAGCGAGGATGTCCGACAGCGTCTGCATCGGCGTCAGACCCGCACCCGTGGGCGAGTACCCGTGGTCGAACACCACGTCCTCGAGGTCGACATCTCGCCAGCCCTCAGGGTCTGCGTCGAGCCCGGTGTAGATGCGCACCTTCTCGATGCGTGAGAGGTAGTCCAACCGGAACTGCACCCGGGACGCCGGCACGCGCACCAGGCGCAGCCGCCCATCCTCCTGCGGGACCTTCAGCGCCACCCACCGGTCGAACAGCAACCCGTCCGCGACGATGCCCCGCCAGAACCGGAACGGCGTGGTCTGCGCCTGCGGCTCGCCCAGCAGGTCCGCCAGAGGGTGATCCGTCACCCGCACCCGGTTCGTGTCCGACACCCGCTCATGCACATGCAGCGGGATCGACGCCACGTTCCGGGCGATGAAGTCCACGACCTTGCGCACGTTCGGCTGAGTGCGCCACACGTGCTCGACGTTCACCTGACCGGCCACTGACCACAGCGGCACACCTGGGTCAACCACAGGCATCCCGTTCGACCACGCCGTCGTGTAGTCACCCGTCGGCGACGGAACCGGCACATCCACGTAACGCCCGTTGTCGACAAACGTCCCCGGCGACACCACCCCAAGGTGATTCACCGACTTGATCGGCCCCGACTCCATGCCCAGAAGGCGACGAATAGCACCCACGCGCGCCTCCTCAGCCCGTCTCGCTCGCATACGCCGAGCGGCGCACCTTGTAATGCATGGCCCGGGACATCCCCGTCACCAGCGCCGACCAGCCGTCGATCTTCTCCGCGGCCCGCGACTTGTCCGGCTTCACGTTCCCCGCCGGGTCGGTGACCACGGCCAGGTTGTCCGTCATCCACCGCATCACCGGATTGCCCCCATGGCGCAACCTCGGCTCCTCGCTCGTGCCGGCCGCCAACAGCCGCTTAATCTCCTTCAGCGGAGGCGACATCGACTTGAAGCCCTGCCGCACCTCAACCAGAGGCGCGCGCTCCTCGTCCAACACCTTCGTCAGCTCGTTCGCGTTCCACGGGTCGTAAGCAATCTCCCGGACCTTGAACGCATCCCGGTCCTTACGAACCTGCGCGATCACGAACCCGTAGTCCGTCGTGGCGCCCGGGGTGACCTTCACCCAGCCCTCACGCACCCACCGAGACATCGACCCAGCCGTCCGCTTATCCAGCACCGGCACCTGAACCTCAGGGAGCCAGAACCGCCACACGACGTCGTAGGAGCCGCGCCCGTCCGGGAAAATCCACGACACCGCGGTCAAGTCAGCCACGTTGCCCAGGTCCAGGCCACCGAACGCCACACGACCGCGCAGCCCCGACTCATCAACCAGGCCAGCGTTGCGGTCCCACTCCTCGAGGGTGATGTAGCGCGAGGACTGCTTCGTGCGGATCCCCAGGTGCAGCCGCAGGAACGACGCGAGCTCCGCCGGCGACTGCCGCGCGGTGTTCGCCTCCGCCTCGAGGTAGCGGCGCGTCGGGGAGATCCCGTAGCCCGGGTTCGCCTTGCGCCACGTCGACTCCGCGAACGGGTCGTCCGACTTCTCGGCCGCCCAGATCACGCCGTACACGTTCGAGGCCTTGATGGTCCCGGTCGCGCACTCCTCGACCCGCTTGCGGCGCCGCTCGTAGATCGTGTCCGGCTTGCCGTCGTCCGCCGTCGTGATGATGACCACGAGCGGCTGCCGTCGCGAGCCTCGGCCGGTCTCGATCGTCTCGACGAGCTCGGGGTCCTTGTGGATATGGAGCTCGTCTATCACAGCCGCGTGGACATTGGCGCCATGCTGAGCGTCTGCGACGTTCGACACGACCTCGAAGTACGAGCCCGAGCGCGGGTGCAGGATCCGCTTCTGGAGCGCCTTCACGTGCTTCTTCAGCGCGGGCGACTTCTGAGCCAGCTGCTTCACCGGCTGGAAGACGAACCCCGCCTGCCGCTCCGTCGTCGCCGCCGCGATGACCTGCGCGCCCGGCTCGTTGTCCGCGCAGGTCATGTAGATCGCGATGCCGCCGGACAGGGTCGACTTGCCGTTCTTGCGCGGCACGTCGACGTACAGGTCCCGGATGATCCGCACGTAGTCGCCGGCGTCGTCGTCCCAGACCACCCACCCGAAGACCGGCGCCAGGATGTAGGCCACCTGCCACGGGTCCGGCTCGAGTGGCCGCCCCGCCCACTGGCCCTGCGTGTGCCGCAGCGCCCGGAACGCCTTGACGACCCGGTCGACGCGGTCGGGGTCGAACACCGCGCCGGGGACGTCCCTCGGCTCGGGGGTCTTGATGAGCGGCGGGCAGTCCGGCAGCGGGATCCCGCGCGACTTCAGGTAGAACGCGACCTCAGGGGACAGCTTCAGGGCATCGAGGTCAAGCGAAGGGGTCCTCGTCGCCATCGTTGCCACCCTTCGACGTCGACAGCGCCGCCTCCGCCGACGGGGTGAGTCCGAACTGGTTGGCCCACGTCCTGAGCTGTGCACCCGCATTGCGGCGAATCGCCACAGCCGGATGAGGAATCTCCCCCTGAGCGGCCGTAATCGTCAACGAACCATGCTCCTGAAGCGCGCGAGTAGCCTGCACAAACTCCGCCCACGTCTCGCAATACGCCGCCAACGCCGCCCGGTCCTCCTCCTTCAGGATGTCCAAGCGCGTCAGACCAGGCAGAACCCTGTCCCACTCCGCACGAGCCTCATCCGAAAGCCACTCCGGGGCCTCAGGAGGCAGGCGCTTGAACGCAGGCGCAGGGGCAACCTTCCGGCCACCCGAGTCCGTGCCATTCCCACGCCCCTTTAGGAGCTTCAACTGTGCCGGCTGGGCTGCACGAGGCATCAGTCGACCTCTCGGTACGTCACCGAGATTTGCCCGATGTCGTGGTAAGCGGCGACCGTGTTCTCAGCCCCGCGGCGAGTCCAGAACCGCCCCATCGGCTTCCACCCGTCAGGCCACCAGGGGAGCCACATGCCAAGCTCGTAACGCTTGCGCAGCATCGCGCGACCCCCTATCGACGTTCTGAGACGGTGTGAGCCGAGTTCCCCCGCCGGTCCCCAGGGCCTCTCAGCCTCGTGATCCGAACGCCCCTTCCCCCCGGGTTAGCGGGTGGGTCGGGTGCGGTCCTTGGTGGTTTTTTCGGCGTGGTGTGGTCCGCATAGGGCTTGGAGGTTGTTCTTGTCGAGTTTCGCTCCGCCTTGTGCGAGAGGAACGATGTGGTCGACTTCGGTTGTTGGTTGGTCGCAGCCCAGCGCTTCACATGTGGGGTGGGCCTTCACGTAGGCGTTGCGGACCTTGACCCACCGGGCGTCGTACCCGCGTTCGTGGCGGGAGGTGGTGGTGGTCTCCCATGCGGCGCGTTGGTGGGTGTCGCACCGTCCGCCTTGTGTGGCGTATTCGGGGCATGGGCCTTGGGGGCCGAGGTGGGTGCAGGGGCGGTGGAGGGGCATGGGGCCTCTCGGGGGGTGTTGCTTGGGGGGTATTGCTCCTGGGGGGCTTCCCTCGTGGGGGAGGCCATGGGGGGTGTAGCTGGTCCCCACCCGTCTAGGGGTCGCTCGCCGGCCTCGCGTCGGTTGGTGGCGCCGGGCGGTTCCGGCTAGGCCGGGTGGGGTGTCTATGTGCCGTCGTCGTCGCCGCGCTGTCGTCCGCCGGGTGTGTCGCACCGTGGGCAGCGCAGGAGTGTGACGGTGTTCCCGTTGTCGGGGGCGATGGTGGTCTTCGTGGCGCGGGAGTAGAGGCCGTTGCGTTTGCAGTAGGGGCAGGCGACGGCCCGCGTGTCGAGGATGTCCATCATTGGACCTCCCCGCATGACGAAAGGCCCCGGTGTGAACCGGAGCCTTTGTCAGAAAGTTCGATGACGTTATCAGGATGACGGGTTGCAGCGCGTTTGTCAACGCACTCTGAGGGCGAGTTGTCGCGCTTCGGATAGCCGGTAGAGTCCGTCGGCTGCGGGGTGTAGGCGCTTCCTGCTGATCCATGACTTGACGGTGCCGATGGGTGTGCGGATGTCGAGGACGTGGAGGGCGGAGACGATTTCGCTGGCGGTCATGAGGCGGTCTGCAAGTTCGGCTTCGAGCCAGTCGCGCTGTTCGGCCACCGTGAACGCCTCGCCACATTCGGGGCATCGGCCGGCATCGCGCCCCTCTCGCACGTACAGCTCGCCCGCACATCCCGCCCCGTCCTCGCCCTTTCCCTGGCATGGGCCGATGTACCTGGGCGGCGCTGGTCGCTCAAGCGCCCGCATGACTTTGTGCCGGTAGTCGTTGGCGTCGTCGCAGAAAGCCAGGGCCAGCTCGTCGTCCTCAGTGAAGTGCCCGTAGCGGTGCGCGACGTCGATGAGCAGTCCCGGCATTGAGGATGTGCGCGGCGTCCAGTCGTCGGTCTCGTCCAGAAGCACCCGCCCGTAGAACCGGGCCACGTTCTCCTCGATCTCGTGCATGAGGTCGGAGATGTGCAGGTCGATGGGTGCGGGCCGGTCGGAGGTCTTGACGGGGGTGTCGTTGCCGCTTTGGCGTGTGGGTCGGAGTCGGGCGGTGAGTGCGGGCCACTGCGAGGCGATCCACAGCAGGTCTTCGCGGGCGTTGAGGGCGGTTTGTGCGTCGATGCTCACTGGTCCTCCTGCGGGCGGGCGGGGCAGCGTTGTTCGTGGTCACGGGTGAGGGTGGGGACGACGTGGGCCTGGTTGCACCACTGGCGCGTGGGAGCCCCGCTTTGGGGGTCTGGGCGCGTTGGGACGCCGTGGCAGGGGTCCCAGGCAGGCTCGCCGTTTTCCAGCCCCTCAGAGAGCCGGATCACGGCTTCGGGTCGTCCTGTGGCCGTGGCGAGCGCGGTGGTGAGCCGCCTGAGCCTCCACGCGGCCGCGACGAGCAGCCCGGCGAGGTCATGGTCCGCGCACTCCCCCGCGGCCCGGTCGAGTTCGTCGGCGAGGTTCATGGCAGCCACCTCCGCAGCGGCCGCACGAGCAGGTGAAGGGCGAGGGCTCTCCCCATGCCGTGTGCGGCTCGGTGGAGTTCCCGCCATGCGGCGTAGACGTCGTCGAACTCGGGTCCGCGCCAGTCGCAGATGTCACATCCGGTCACGACTCCCGCACCTCCTCCCAGGGTCCTTCGGCACGACACCCACGTCCTGCGACCGGATTTCCCACGCGGTCTGCTTCGTCCCGTCGCGGCCTTCCCATTCGCGGGACTTCGAGCAGGGTGAGCACCTTGTCGTGCGTTGCGATGTTGCTGTCCAGCCGGACCCATGGCAGACCCATCAGGCATCGCCGCCTGGTCGGTCATCGGGGAAGTTGAACCTGGCACTGCTGGCCTTGTACTCGTTCTCCGACGTGCGTTCGAACTCGTAGTAAAGGGTCCGGCCGACTGGCAGGTCGGCGATTTCTCCGAGCACCTTGGCGGCGAACGCAGTGAGGTTGCGCGCGCGCTCCCTCTCTGCTTTCTCTCCCGCTCGGCGGCCTAGTAGGAAGCCGAGGCCTGCGGGTCCCGCTAGGATCGAGATGAGCGTGACGACGTCCGGCCAGCTCATGCCTCACCGCCTGGTCGGCCGTCGGCGCGGTAGGGGTTGTCCATGCGGCACGCGTGGTAGCCCCAATTGCGAGCCTCGGACGAGGGCAGCAGGCACTCGTGGCCCGCGAGATACCCCTCGTCCCACGCCTCCGCCCGTGCTGCCGTCTCCGCCTCGCTGGTGGCGAGGAGACCGGCAGCGGCCAGGGCTCGCACCATCTCGGCGGCCGTCTCCGCGATGCAGTCGCACCCGCCGTACACGTCCGGGTACTCACAGCGCCAGGAGTGCAGGGACGACCCCGGCTCGCCCCCCTCGTCAGCGAGCACCTTCGCCAGCACCTCCGCCGCTGTGGGCCGGGCGGTCACGGGGACACGTCCTTGGGCTCAACCGGCTCCCACGGGGTGACCGGGCGGCGCATCAGGCGCGCCTCGGGGCGGGCAGCGTGCATGACCTCGACCAACATCTCGTTGGTCGTGACGTAGTAGAGCCCTGCCTGCGGGGACTCGAATCCGTACTCCCACTGAACCTCGGTACTCATCCCTCGTCTCCCTTCGCGTCGAGCAGGGCGCGGATGGAGGCGACCGCCACGACCGGGGTGTACTGCGGCTCGATCTGGTGCGGCTCCCTCGGTGCGTCCTCGATGAGCGCCCGCACCTTCTCGATCCGCTCCTCGGCGGCGGTGGCGCGGGCGAGGGCGCGTGCCTTCTCCGCTGCCGCCTCCCCGGTGATGCTCTCCCCGAGCCTCACACCGAGGGCGCGACCGAGGTCCTGCAACCCGGACATGACGGGCAGGGCCTGGGCTTTCCAGCCCCGCAGCCGCTCCACCTCCCCCGCCTCGACCGGGCTGGGGGCACTGGCGGACTGGGTGGCGTAGGGGTTCGGAGTGTCGTCGTCCCAGTAGTCGTTGCCGTAGTTGCCGTCCTGGCAGTGCTCCCAGCCGACGCGGTGGCCCTCGTCCCATGCCCGTGCTGCCACCTCCCCCGCCTCGACCGGGCGGGCAGACAGGGCGGCGAGGATGTCGGTGACCATGTTCTCGACGCCCACCTCCTGCCCCTCGCCATCGAAGTAGGAATCGATGCCGTGGGAGTCGAGGACGTGCATCACCCGCTCCCGCGCCACCCGCTCCACGTCCTCCCCGGCGGGAGGGGTGGGGGTGGGCCTCTCGTCCCAGTGGGGGTCGCAGTCGCACGGGTCGCCGTAGTCGTGAACGTGAGCCCGTCGTGCCCCCTCGGCGTCGTGGGCGGTCGCGGCCACCGCGCGGTCGTAGGCAGGGTCCGGGGTCATGACGCCTCCTCGGCGGTCGTGGTCGGGTTGAGTGCGCGCAGGACAGCCCTGGCGCCCCTGGCGTTTCGGTCCAGCTGTTCGGGTGTGAGCGGCGCGGCTGGCGTGGTCGCGGTGTCCACGGCGAGGCGGTCCGCCTTGCACGCGCCGCAGGCGTGGGCGGGGTAGGAGCCGTGGCCGTCGACCTGGCAGCGGGCGTAGTGCAGGGCGTCGCTGCGACCGCCGTTCGCGGTCTGTGCGGCGACCCACCACGACCCGTGCTGGTTGAGCAGGTTCGGGGTCTCGGTCTTGGGGTCGAGGGTGACGGCGACGGCCGCGATGGCGAGGTCTGCGAACGCCCGGGATGCGTGGTGGCGCTCGATGAAGGTCACGAGGGACCGGACGGGCCAGGACGGGCGGAGCGCGTTCATGGCGGCGGCGATGCGCTGGATCTCGTCGGCGGTGGGCATCAGTGGGCCTCTCTCCGGCTGCCAAGCGTCAAGGCCGTGGGCTCTGGTGACTCACCTACGGGACTTGACCCTTGATGGAGGGATGGAGGAAGGGAGGACAGGAGGACAGGAGTTCCCGATGGGTGACCCGATGGCGTAGCGGAAGGGTTCCCGGAAGGGTTCCGCGATGGGTTCGGGGGCAGCCCGGCGATGGCATCCGCAGCGGGGATCGCACGCTTCCGCAGCAGGTCAGCGGCCTGCGACCACCCCTTGAGGTCCGGCTCCCTGCGCTTCAACCGCTTCAGTTCGTGAACGATGACTCCGCGGATGGCTGGGGAGCCGATCTGAGCGTGCAGTTTCACGAGGGCTTTCACCATGTTCGGCGAGGACACCAGGCCGTCGTGCTTCACGAACGACCGGATCAGGCACTCCTCGGTGCCCCTGTCGATGACGAGGTAGCGGCCCTCCTCGAGCTCTCCGGCGAAGAACTCGACGTCGTCGGCGGTCAGGTCGGTTGCGTGACCGGCGATGGTCCCCGGTCGCCAGGGGTGGACGCCGGCGAACGTGGTGGCCGGGGCTGACAGCAGGAACTCGTAGAGCCACTGGGCGCCCATCGTGAGGTCGCGGTAGTCGTCGTCGGACCACATGTCCAGGCGGATGCGGGCGTGGGTGCGGGGCATCAGGCCCCCTCGTCCGCGGCGAGGATCTCGCGGGCCATGGCTTGGAGTTCGCGCACCTGCGACCAGCAGATGCCGCAGAAGTACTTGAACCTGGAGGCGTTGTCCACGGTCCGCCGCTCCGCCGCGAGGGCGACAGCGGCCTGGTTCGAGGAGCTCGACGTCACGGACGACGAGATCCGTTGGGCCAACGCGCTCGCCAAGGCGGCCGAGATGCTGCCCTTGCCGGCGTTGCAGTCGTGGCAGGCCGCCACGAGGTTGTCAGGGTCGTCCGTTCCACCGAGGGCGACGGGGATGACGTGGTCGATGGTCAGGGCGCCCTCGGTGCTGCGGCAGTAGCGGCAGGTGAAGTTGTCGCGTCGGAGCACCTCGAACCGGGTGCGCTTCGAGACGGCCATCACTCGCCTCCGATCGGGTGCAGGGTGAGCGCGATCTGCACGTACCCCTTGAGCCCGGGCTGTGGCGGCAGGTCGACGCCGATCCCGGTGTGCCGGACGGTGCGGTCGTCGTCCCTGGGGAGGACGCCGGCGTCGACGAGGCCGTCGACCATGGCCTTCACGGTGGGGAGCCAGTTCGACGTGTCGCGGACGCGGGCGTCGGCCCACTGGAACCGGGCTTCGACGTCCACGGGGCCGGTGACCGGCGGTTGGCCGGCGGCGAGCGCTCGTGTGGCGTCGCGGATGGGGCGGACGAGCCGGGCGCGGGTGAAGCGGTTCATGGAGCGCTCGGCGTTGAGGTTGATGAGCTCGGACGTGGGGAGGACGAGCCGGAAGGTGGTGGCGGTCATGCGACCCGCCCCCTCAGATCCCGCCGCCAGTCCAGCGGGCTGTCGTAGGAGTGCGGGTGTGCTGAGGCCTCGGCGAGCAGGTACAGCCCGGTGGGGGACTCCTGCCCTGGGATGACGGGCGCTTCGGTGATGCGCCACCGTGGGTCCTCGATGAGCACGCACCCGGCTTGCCAGGCGACCTCGACCAGCTCGTCATCCTCAACGAGTGCGATGGCCTGGCCGAGGTGGAGGGTGTCGTCCTCGATGGGCCAGGTGGCGACGAACAGGGCCGTGTTCACGACGCCCTCCGCATTCCGCGGCGGTTGCGTTCGGCCACTCCGCCCCACACGCCGTACCGTTCACCGTTCTCAATGGCGTAGTTCAGGCACGTGACGCGGACGGGGCATTCCTGGCAGACCGCTTGAGCGGCCTTGACCGATCCACCCCTTTCGGGGAAGAACGCTTCCGGATCGGTCTGTGCGCAGAGCCCGTCGGCCATCCACGCGGGTGGTGGGGTGAGGGTGGTCATGGCTGCTCGCTGAGCGTGAGTGCGGTCGTCGGGTTCGGTGCCACGGCAGGCCGAGCGGGTGTGGCCGTGGGGAGCCGTCGTGGCGGGCACCTGTGTGCCCTCTGCCACCGGGTCGGGTGGTCGTCACGGCCGGGGGATTGACGGCAGGTGTCGCAACGGGTCGTGCCATCAGGGGTACGGGTGAAGCTCATGCGCTCTCCACCTCCTCAAACTCCCCATCGATGAGGTCGAGGCGGTCGCCGGCGGGGAGTTGCACGCGGGTGTAGTCGCCGTGGCGGTAGCGAACCTCGGCGATGCGCCCGGTGAGGGTGAGGAACGGGCCGGAGACGATGCGGACCAGGCGGGGGGTCATGGGCGGGCCTCCGCTTCCTCCGCGTTGTCAAGGACGCCCGAGAGGTGGTAGTGCCCGCACATGGGCCAGATGGCTCCGCAGTAGGAGCAGAACGGCCCGGTGCCGTCTGTGGTGAAGGTGGGTTGCGCGTGCCAGGCCGCGTAGCGGTCCATCTTCCCGACGATCCAGTCGGCAGCCTCGCGGGCCGCGTCGCCCTCCATGCCCAGCGCGTCGGCGACCTCGCGGATGAAGACGTTGGTGGCGACCGGCACGGGCGGCCGGGACATCACGGGGCGCGACTCCGCCGGGACCTGCATGATCGCCTCGAACTCGCCCCTCACAGCCCCTCACCCGCTGCCGCCTCAAGAGCCGCCGTCACGATCGGGAGGACGAGCTCCCGTGCGGCGTGCTGGTCGATGGGTGGCAGGTCGTCGAACGTCCACGGCTGCCCGGTGTCGGGGTTGAGGCGCCCGTCGTCCTTGCGCCCGGCCTGCTGGTGGTCGAACCACGCGCGGGCGGCAGCAGTGACGGCGGCGGTGTGGTTCAGGGTCATGCCGCACCGTCCGCGGTGATCGCCTTCAGCTCATCGATGACCGCCGACGCCTCACGCTTGCTCAGCGCCTTGGACGACTCCACCGGACGGCCGATCGTCTCGGTGACGAACCTGAGCCGGTCGTCCCGCTCGGTGATACCAGCGTCGTTGAACGTCGCGTGCAGCGCCTTCATCTGCGCGTCGGTGATGCCCGGCTCGTCGTCGACGACCTCGGCCTCATGGACCTCCTCGACGGGAGCGGGAGCGGCCGGGGGCGGAGCGGGGGCGGGCGCTGGGTCGCCGTCGAGGTCAACGTCCGCGCCGACCTCCTCCGGGGTGTAGATCACGCCGTACAGGGCGTCCGACGCGCCCATGCGGGCAACCTCGGTGATGGCGCGGGAGCGGAGCATCGCGGCGGGGTACTGCTTCCACACGGCCTTCCCGGCGAGGCCCGCGGCCTTGGCCCGGTCGAGGGTCCACGTCACCTCGTAGGTGAAGTCGGGGTCGTCGGCGCGGATGATCTGCGCGGTGGCGGTGCGGTCGTCACCGGAGACGCGGAGCTTGTGCCCGGCGCGGCGGACAAGGCCAGCGATCAGGTCCGCGGACGCGGTCGGCTTGCCCTCGATGACGTGAATGCTCGTGATGGCGTTGATGGGGGAGACGCCGAGCGCATCGGCGTACTCGAGGGCGAACAGGAGGTTTGCGGGGTTGCCCTGGTACTGGCGGGGGAGGAGGTTGCTCCCGGCCATCGCCTTGGCGTACTGCATCTTGTCGGGCAGGGACGCGCGGGCTGGGACGGTCAGGTCGGTGCTCATGCTGGGACTCCTGGGGAGTAGGGGCGGGCGATGGTGTTGGCGCGCCACTTGCGGATGCGGTGGACCTCGGCGGCGGTGCGGGCGGCCTGCCACCCGGCGGTGAGGTCGAGGGTGTACAGGTGGCACCCGTCGCCCTTCTGCGGGAGGTGGATCAAGACGCCCGTGGTGGGGTCGAGGTCTGGGTGCAGCGGTGCGCGCTCCCCGGTGGCGGGGTTGTAGCGGTGCCCGTTGGCGTAGATGGCGATCTGGGTTGCCACGCCGAGGGGGTAGTCCGCGTCGTGGTTGCCGGTCTTGAGGTCGGCGACGACGACCCGCCCGTCGGGGAGCCGGACGAGACGGTCGAACGTCCCTGCCGCCTGGACGGCGTCGTTGACCACGAACGTCTCGATGTCCAGCACCTCAAGGGCGGCCATCGCGTAGGCGTACTGGCGGAGCCGGTCGACGAGGGAGTCGTCGACGAGGAGGTCGGCGGGGTCGGTGCCGCGGTCGACTGCCTCGGTCAGCTCATGGATGCCGGTGCCGGTGGATGCGGCGGCGGATGCCCCGCCGGCTTCGGCGGCCTCGGTGCACAGGGCGGTGAGGTCGCGCTTGCCGGGTCCGCCTACGGGGTCGTCGGGGTTGGAGGCGATGATCCCGGCGAGGCGGGTGCGGAGGTCGACGCGGCGGGCGAGGCCCACGGCGGTGACGCGCTGCTTCCACGCCATGAGGTTGGACGTGTCGTCGAGGGACTTCGCCATGGTGGACACGCGGGTGTAGGCGATGGGCTTGCCGCCGTCGGGCGGGGTGATGAGGGGTCGGCCCCACCGGTCGCGGGGGATGTCGGGGTTCACGTTGTCTCCTTCTGCATGGCCCGTCGTTCCCACTCGCACAGCGCGACGTACCCAAGAAGTGCGAGCGCGGCGAGGGGGACGAACAGGCCGTGTCCGATGGCGAGGGGGATGCCGACGATGACGGCGGTAAAGGCGAGGGCGCCGAGGAGGGTGGTCATGGCTGTCCCCACCTCTCCATGCGGTCGATGACGTTGCGGAGGTTGCTGAGGGCTTCCCACCAGGCGGGTGTCTCGTATTCGGTGCGGTCGATGGCCCGCCACGCCCGGACGGCCCGGGTGAGCTGGTCGGCCTCGTGCGGGGCGAACGTGTTCCGGGCTGCGACGCCGATCTGCCGGGCGAGGGCCGTGCGGTGCGCGAAGTCGGATGGTCGGGTCACGGGGCCACCCCCAGGGCGTCGGAGATGGCGCGGACGGTCGGGCAGGGGTAGGACGGAGAGCCACAGTGACCGCAGGTACCCAGTCGCCCGTGGACATGGAACGGCTTGTGCAGCCCCAGCACGGCCCGTAGCGCGGCGAGCGCCCGGGGGAGGTCCGTGCGGGCGTGGGCGATGAACTCCGCGTCCTCCTCGATGGCCCCCTCGGTGACGATGGGGTCAGCGGCGAAGTAGCCGACCGCCTCCGTGCCGCCGTGGACGAAGTAGGCGCCGTTCGGGTCGAGGCCGTATCCGTGCCACGGCCCTTCGGTTGCCGCGTCTGCCCTCTGCTGCGCCTCGTCCAGCCAGGCGGTGATCGGGTCGCTCACCGGTCGGCCCTCTTCCACCCGGCAGCGACCAGGCGCCGGGCGATACTTACGGCCCCGTCGGAGCCGTAGGCACCTGTGATCGCGTCCGCCAGCGCCGCGACCTCCGCCTCGTCCACGGGCGGGTTCGCGTCCAGGTGCTCGGCCAGGGCGAGCCAGCGGTGGGCAAGGTCTCGCGCCTCAGCCGCCGTCCAATCCGGGCGGCTGTTTGCCATCGTCCCGCCGCCGACGTCGTACCCGTCGTAGAGTTCGCGGCGCTTCACCTCGGGCAGGTCGGCCCGGGGGATGAAGATGCCGTCGGTCGGGACGGCCTGTGCGCGGACCCACCCGTCGCCGTCGGGGCGGTCGTAAGCGGCCTGCCAATGGCCTGACACCGTGTGCAGCCACAGTCGAAGCGGTCTCATGACGCTCGTGCTCCTCTCGCGGCGTGCTCACGGCACAGCCGCTCGTTGTCGTCGGGGTCCGCGGGGTTCGGGCACATCTCCCACCGGTCCCACGGCGACGGCGCGATGCACATCGGCGGCTCAAACACGTCGCCCTCGGGGGTGATGAACCACAGGGCGCGGGTCGGGGCATCGGGGTGCTCGGCCGTGTCCCAGGTGTGGAAGTCGCCGTCCGAGAGGATCGCGTCAGTGACAATCGACGGCGGGGCGAGGGCGGTCATGGCCGCCCCCGCAGGGTGTCGCGGTACACCGGGGTCGCCTCACCCGGCAACGGCAGACCCAACAGCACCGCGCGGACATCAGCTTCGTTCCACACACCCGGGCCATACACCTCACACGCCGGGTCCTGCGCGAACTCATGCACCGCCGGCGGGACATGACGCCCATCCGCCACCATCCGGCACCACGAACACTCAGCCGGGAGCGTCCCGTGCAGGCCGTCCAGGCGATCCAGGGGGGACACGGCCAGGTCAGCAGGCGGGGTGTCGAACGGGCGGTGACGGAAGACGCGGAACAGGTCAGTCAAACGAGACAGAACACGGGTCGTGCTCATTGGATACACTCCTCTGTGTTGATCCGATGAAGCGCGGTCATTGAGCAGGGGTGCTTGGGCCGCGCTTCGTCGTAGGTGGGGTCAGGACTTCTCGGCGGCGGTAGGCCACCACTCGTTGAGGGCGCGTCGGACCTCGTTGGCGTCGCCCTTGACGATGGCGACCGCGACCTTTGCGACAGGGGTCTGGATCGAGCCGTAGTCGACCGAATACGCCAGGCGCGTGTGGCCGAGGATGAAGGTGCTAGCGGCCGCGTTAAGGACCGCCTGCCCAAGCTCGGCGAGCATCAGGGCATGAACGGCGGGGTCCATGTCGGCGGGCTTGCCGACTGCGGAGTCGGCCATCTCCCGCACGCCGCCGAGCAGGTCGTCGACGGTTGTCATGCCGTCCGCCTCCGTCGCCGCGATCCGGTAGTGAGGCCCGATGCGCTGTCCTTCGTCGTGGACGCGATGCGCTCCACGTATGCGTCGAGGTCCGCTGTGGTGAACCGCAGCAGCCGCCCTCCTGGTCGACGGCACGGGAGAACACCCCGCGCCACCTCCTGCCTGATCTGGTACTCCGACAGACCCAGCGCCTCAGCGGCCTGGGGGACGGTCAGAAGAGCGTTCACGCTGCCCTCCCTGGCACGTCACGACTGACGATAGACACCTTGGGCACGAAGAGGGCGCTCACGGGCACCTCGAGAACCTTGCAGATCGCTTCGGCGATGTCCTCGTGGGTCTGCTTCTGCCGGCCCTTCACCAGGTGGCTGATGAGCGACTTGGAGACGGTGCGACCTGACTTCTTGCGGATCAGCTCGCGGGTCGCGGCGGCTGCCATCGAGTCGTAGCTGTAGCCCTTGAACTTGAGGAACTGGCCGAGGGCGGCTCCTGACGTGATGTGCACGTCCATCCTCCCTTCCTTGGTACGCACAGCCTCTCTCCTCTCGTTGGTGCGTGTCAACCGTCATGACAGACGCTAGACCGGTTCGTCTAGCGTGTCAAGCGTCAGTTTTCGCGCCTGACCTGCGGCGCGACCTAACGACACGTGTGGAATTCCTAGACCTGCCGTGCAGCCAGCGCCTAGACAGGCTCGACGGCCCAAGAGGACGGTTCATCCCATGAGCAGCACGGACATCCCCCAGGCGTGGGCGACCATCATGGGCAGGCCGGCGTCCTCGGCGCTCCTGACGCGCGAGGAACGCGATGCGCTGGCCCGCATCGTGGCCCTCCTGACAGCAGGCCGACAGGAGAGTGATGGCGATGGCGACCAAGCCGCCTCCATAGATGGGCTCAAGAAGACTTCGGGGCGGGGACTGCGAGGAAAGCGGCAGACAGCAGCTCATCCGCCGCAGCCTCGACCTGGCACGGACTGAACGCCCGGGACACGAACGCGAGCCCCATGTCCTCCACCCACACGATCGGGTGGGGGAGCCTGTCGGGCACCTCGATGACCTGTACGCCGAGTCGGCGGACGAGGTCGAACTGATCTGTTGACGGCATCCGAGCCCCCTTCCGTGGGGCGCCCCTGGGGGTGGGCGAGCCCCTTTGGGAGAGTGTGACTGCTGCCACTGACACGTTTCAGGGACACCGTCCGAAAACGGACGGAACCTCCCGTTTCCAACGGGAGAAGTTGCTCCGACCGGGTGAAGATCAGTTGCCGATGCTGGGCAGCTGGGTGCCCATGGCGCGGGACAGGGCGAGGGATGCGGCCCGTTCGGCTTGCACCTGGGCTTCGGGCATGAGATGGCCGTAGGTGTCGGAGGTCGTGGTGATCGACTCGTGGCCCAGCCGGTACTTGAGGTCGTGGAGGTTGATGCCCGCGGCGATCATCACGGACGCATGCCCGTGGCGCAGATCGTGAATCCGGGGTGTCTTGCGTAGGACGGTGATCCACCGCTGCCACAGGTCGTGGAGTGAGGGTTGCAGGACGCGGGTGCCGTTCATGTTGGTGAACACGAGGTCGTCGGGGTGGCGGCCCTCGGTGAGTGCCCGGCAGGCTACGGCGACCTGTTCGGGGATGGTGATGGTGCGTCGGCCGGCGGCTGTCTTGGGTGGGCCGACGACCCCGCCACGCTTCCACGCCCGGGCGATCGTCACGGTGGGTGGGGTGTCGTCGAGGTTGAGGTCCCGCACGCGCACGGCGGTCGCTTCACCGAGCCTGGCCCCGGTTCCGTAGAGGAAGAGGAGTAGGGGCCGGTAGTGGGGTGTGGCGGCCTCGAGGAGCTTCCCGAACTCGGCGGGGGTGAGGAGTGTCATCTCGCGGCGTTCGGTGCGGGAGATGCGCACCTTGTGGGCCGGGTTCCGGGTCAGCAGCTCCTCATGCACGGCGCGGGTGAGTGCGGCGGAGAGGAGGGATTGCCGGTTGCGGATGGTCTTGGCGGAGATGCCGGCGGTTTCTTGTTCGCGGACCCACCTGGCGATGTCGTCGCGGGTGAGGGTGTCGATGGGCATGGGGCCGATCGAGGTTTCGGCGATCTTGCTTGCGATGGTGCGATAGCCGGTGATGGTGTCGGCTTGGACGCCGGAGAGCCCGTCGATGTGGCGGTGGAGCTGTTCGGTGACGGTGGGGACGCGTTCGGGGTCGTGGCCGGCCTGGGCGTCGAGGATGCGGTCTGCGGCGTCGGGGCCGAAGCGTTCGATGCGTTCAGCGTGCTTGTCGGCGTCGCGGCGGGTGGTGAAAGTGCGGGAGCGTTGGCGGCCGTCGTGGCGGTAGAGGACGGCGTAGACGGTGCCGCGGGGGCCGTGTCGCTCTCGGACCGACGCCATGCCACCTCCCGCGTTGACAAATCAACAACTCGTCAACCTCAGGCTATCGGTTTCGGCATCTGGGCGACAGGAGCCGGGACGGCGACCTGCGGGTTTACCTGCGTAAACGCAGGTCAGGGCGGTTGTCCCGTTCGGGTTCGAACCCCGCCGGGGGCACAGGTATTGACGCAGGTCAGAGGGCAGGTCTACGGTGCTAGGCATCGCTCGTCAACACGATTCGTCAACACAGGGCGGCTCAAGGCCACCCGTAGACGTGTCGAGACAAGACTTGTCAACACCGACCGCAAGGAGCAGGGGCCATGACCCGTATGAAGCTGACCGTCGCCGCCACTCTCGCCGCCGTGCTCATCGCGGGGCCGGCGTTGGCTGGTAACCCGCCGAGCCACAGGCCCGCGGATCGTCAGGACCGCGTCGAGGACTACTCCCTGGTGTGCGGCAGCGCGGACCGGACGTACGTGTTCACGCACCGCTACGAGGTCGTCGACGTCACCCACGAGTGGGACGAGTACGGCGAGGCGTGGCGTGAGGTGCGGACGGTGGACACGGCGCGGTCGTCGCAGACGATCTGGCACGCGAACGAACTCAACCTCCCGGCGTTGGGGATCGTGTCGGTGCCGGTTCCGGTGTGCCCGTGGGATGTGGTCGCCGAGCCGGAGCCGTCCCCGGAGCCCGAGCCTGCCCCGGTGGAGGAGGTTGCCGCGCCCGTGGTCGAGGTCGTGGCCCCGTCCGCGCCTGCCGCCCCTGCCCCGTCTGTGTCGGCCCCGGTGCGGACGGCCCCGGTGGCTGTGCCTGTCGAGACCGTCGCGTCGTACACCGGCTGAGAGGATGAGGGGCATGGACACGGGCACGCTGACCCTGGCTGACTTCCTTCTGGCGAGGATCGCTGCGGACGAGCGGGCGGCCCGGGCGCTGGCCGAGCATGATCGAAGGCCGGTGCTGTCGTTGGCGATGACCGTGAACCACCCCGAACGCATCCTGGCCGAGTGCGAGGCGAAACGGCGGATCGTGGAGCAGGTGAGCGACGTCAAGTGGGCGGGCTACGCCGTCCGCGACGTCATCCTCGGATACCTCGCCCTTCCCTACACCGACCACCCCGACTACCGGGACGACTGGCGGCCGTAGACACGACGAAGCGGCCCCGCCCGCCTCCCGGTTTGGGAGGACAAGGCGGGGCCGCTGTTGTGTGCGTTACAAGGGTCAGGCGATGTCGACCCTGACGCTGGTCGACGCGGACGTGGCGTAGTACATCTCCGCGGGAACCGAGGTGGTCGCACCTGTGGCGTAGTACACGGACGGGGGTGCGGACGCCGGGGTCACGTACGGGTCGATAAGCTCGCCCGCCGCCGGGTTGTCCTCGATGTGGATCGAGTCGAAGTCGACGTGCGTCACGCCCGCGTTGGAGGACAGGACCCACCCGATGCGGAGGCTGTTGAAGTCGCCCGTGGTGACGGCTTGCCCGGTGAGTGTGCCGGAGTCGCGGAGCTGGGACCCGCCTGCGACGGCGAACCGGACTCGCAACCGCCCATCCTTGTTGACGTACACCTGGCACACGAGGGGTGTGCCGACGGTCTGCACCTCGTTCGCGGCCTGTGACGCGGCCGTGATGGTGGTGCCGTTGGTGCCGCGCAGGAGAATGCGTCCATCTGAGTTGTGGTCGAAGCGGACGACTTCGGTGGTGCCGACCCGGAGGGCGAACAGTCGCTGTTGCCCTGAGGTTGGGGGTTGCGGTTGCCGCATGTGGAGTGCGACGGAGATGGCGGGCACGGCCGTCCAGGTTCGCTCGAGGAAGGTGGCGAGCCCGTTTTGGTTGTTGGTGACGCGGACGCCCATCCCGTCGACTCCTGCGGCGGTGGACGCGAGGATCGTTTGGGGTGTGTTGATCGACGCGGTTGTCCAGAAGTTCGACCCGCCTGTGGGGATCGTGGCGCCGTTGGTGAGGTCGTCGAAGCCGTACCCGGTGCGTGCCATGCCAGCTCCTAGATGTAGGTGACGCTGACGGGCGCGCCGTTGTCGATGTACGTGTTGCCGGTGTTGGTGATCGTCGGGCCGTTGGTGGCCTTGACAGACCAGGCGACGGACGGCGCGTAGGGGTCGGTGCCGGGGCGTTCGAACCGGGTGTCGGTGATGACGACGACCGACGCTGAGGTGAGGTTGGCGTTGAGGCAGTTGACGGTGTGGAGACCGCCGAGAAGCCACGACCGGGTGACGGTCATCTTCACGGGGCCGATGCTGCCGGCGGGGGTGACCATGACTCCGGCGAGCGAGCCCTTGACGGCGGGGATAACCCCGTCAGTGGTGGACCCGCGGGCGTCGAGAACTGACCCGTCGATGAGGATGTCCGTGGCCGACCCGTTGGGGTTGCCTTGCATCTGGGCGGAGTCGTTGTGGGTGCGGTCCCTGTTCCCGGCGATGTCGGGTTCGTGCTGGCAGAGTTCCCCTGCCCATGAGTCGAGGAACCGGAAGTTGCAGGTGCCCCCGTTGGCTGCGGCCCAGTCGAACACGCGGAGGGAGTCGGTGCAGTTGCGGACGACGGAGCGGGTGACGTGCAGGTTCGTTGAACCCACACCGTCGTAGTAGGACGTCGGGACGGTCGGGCTGATCGTGCAGAAGTCAACGGTTGCTGCCTGCCCACCGGATGCGGGTCCTTGGACGATGGCGCGGCCAACGGCTTGTGCGGTGGGCGGTCCGGTGACGAGGCAGTTTGTGAGGCTCCCCGCCGCCGTGAGGTTCACGAACCCAGGGATGACACGGTTGGAGACCGGCCCCGAGATGGTGTAGGTCACGCCGGACAGGGAGACGCTGCCGCCTGTGGTGATCGTCTGGGTGGGGGTCGCGTGCCCGCTGGTGCCTGCGCCGACGTTGACGCCGGGGACGGGCATGGTGGTGCCGCGGATGAACTCGGGGGCACCACCGGTCCAGGCAGGTCCGATGGCCCCGGTTCCGGCGCGGCGGAGGTTCCCGTCGGGGTGGGCGTAGTCGATGGGCATTAGGGCACCACGATGACGACGTCACCCGCTTGCATCCCGGCGGGGGTGGAGGTGTCGGCGATGAGGATGCGCCCGGAGCTGGTGACACCGACGGCGGTGTAGGTGGCCTTGGTGTCGGCTACGGCCTTGAGGCCGGCGGGGGTGACGGCCCGGTTGGTGGCGGTGCCGGTGGTGGCCTCGGCGGTCGTGGCGAGCCGCACCGTGCCCTCGGTGCTGGTGGTGCCGGACGGGGGCGCGTAGTCCCCTGCCTTGGCGGTGCTCGAGGTGGTGCCGATGGTCGGCGGGAACGTGGTGGGCTTGTCGGTGATGCCGCCCCACGACGTCGTACCAGCGGGGCCGGTTGGTC
>WPCK01155165.1_pt1 | contig 37717 bp, 37 predicted proteins | sample 5399851 | NCBI WGS metagenome assembly WPCK01 (sample SAMN12869471, study PRJNA574797) | sludge metagenome | isolation source: wastewater treatment of pH11 | place: China:Beijing | collected 2019-05-20
GGCGCCGCCCTGCATGGCGTTGTTGGAGCTTTCCGGGGCGATGACGCCGCGGATGTCGCCCTTGCCGAACTGCGGGTCCTTCTTGACGGTCTGGACCGCATGGCCATAGGCGATCCAGTCGACGACCGAGCCGCCGAGGCCAGGAATGGCGCCGATGATGCAGCCGAAGCCGGAGCAGCGGGCGGACAGCCAGATATTGGCCCACCAGTCGCGGATGCCCTGGAACCAGCCCGAGCCAAGGGCATTGCCCGAGGCGATGGCGGAGTTCTTGCGCAGGAGATCGGCGATCTCGGGAATGGCGAAGAAGCCGAGGCCGACGATGACCAGCGGGATGCCGTCATACAGATAGTCGAAGCCGAAGATCATGCGGAACTCGCCGGTGGCCGGCGCCCCGCCGATGGAGCCGATGATCAGGCCGATGCAGCAGGCCGCCAGCCCCTTGGCAAGGCTGCGCCCGGCCAGCACCGCCACCATGGACAGGCCGAAGAGCGCCAGCATGAACAGCTCCGCCGAGCCGAAGGAGAGGATCAGCGGCCGGGCGATGACGACAAAGCCGGTCAGGATGATGGCGCCGAAAATGCCGCCCGCCATGGAGGAGATGAAGGCGGCCGACAGGGCCCGCGCCGCCTGCCCCTGCCGGGCCAGCGGAAAGCCGTCCAGCACGGTGGCCTGGCTGGCGGAGGAGCCGGGAATGCCCATCAGCACCGAGGAGAACGTGTCCGAGGTCGGGATCACGGCGACAAGCCCGATCAGCATCGCCAGAGCACTGATCTCGTTCATGCCATAGAGAAAGGGGATCAGCAGCGACAGCCCGGCGATGCCGCCAAGACCGGGGATCACCCCGATCACAAGGCCGACCGACACGCCGATGAGCATGTAGAACAGGTGCTGGAAAGACAAAAGCGTGCCAAGCGCAGACAGTAACGTGTCAATCACGGCGGGTGCTTCCGTGTTATGCCATGGCGCAGCAATACGGGCGTATCATGCCCCGGCAGGCTCAGGCTGCAGGCGCCCGGAAGGCAAGAGAGGCCTGAGCAATGCCCGGTGCGCCGGGCTCATACAGCCCCGTCAGGGGCCGCGCTGCCGCCAAGGAAGCGGCATCCACAAAAAGATGAGAGACGGACCCCGGAAGGGGCCCGTCTGATGCGAGGCGGTGGGAGGCGTTATTCGGCGCCCAGCTTCACGCCGTAGTCGGCCGCCAGCATGTTCGCCACCTGCGTGCGCAGGTCCGGAGCAATGGTCGTGCCCTTCTCGAACAGAGCCTGTGCGAGCTGGCCGGTCACCTGCTCGTAGGTGCCCAGAACGGCCTCTGCATTGGCCTGATAGTCCGGGTCCGCCTTCATGTCCTCGAAGGCCTTCTGGTAGGCGGCAACGATCTCGTCCGGGGTGCCCTTCGGCAGGAACACCATCTTCTGGGCCGGGAAGCCGGCGGTGAAGAAGGCGAAGTAGGCGTCATAGTCCGGGCCGGACGGCTTCTGGCCGGTCAGGGTCTCGTAAGCCTCGACGAAGGACGGCAGGTCCGGGAAGGTCGGGTCACGCACCACGTCGCCCGCTTCATTGAGGACGCCCCAGCTGAACAGCGGAACGGCCTGGCCTGCATCGACCAGCGGCTGCACGTTCTTCAGATAGGCAGAGGAGGTCTGATAGTCGATGTTCACTTCACCGCGCTCAAAGGCGAGGCGGCCATCACCGCGGCCCTTGAAGCCGAACACGTGCTGCACCTTGAAGTCCATCAGGCGGAAGCCGAGCAGCGGCACAAGGTCGAGCGAGGTCGCGCCCTGGCTGGCATAGACCAGATCCTTGTCCTTCAGCATGGCAATGTCTTCCGGGCCCTTCAGGCCCAGCTTCGGAGTGGTGTAGACGACGCCGCCGGTCGGGCCGGCCATGGCGATCTTCCAGTCCTTGTATTCATAACGCACGCGCGGGTCGCCCAGCAGATAGGGGAACTGGGTCGAGCCGGAGGTGCCGAGGATCATCAGGCCATCCGGCTTGCCGCGGGCTGCGAACAGGTTGGTGCCCTTGGTGGAGCCGCCGCCCGGCTCGTTCACCACGACAACCACCGGGTTGCCCGGCAGGTACTTCGTCAGCAGCGGTGCGTTGAAACGGGCCCAGGTGTCGGAGCCGCCGCCGGCGGAGAACGGAATGATCCACTCGATCGTCTTGCCGGCGAAATTGACCTCTGCCGCAGCCGGGCCAGCCAGTCCAAGAGCCATGGCGCCAGCCGCCAGCCCCAGAGCCATACGGCGCGTGATGTTAAGGTCCTTGATCATTCAGTCCTCCCGTAGATGCGTTACAGCGCTGCCGGACATGGCCCGTGGCGAGCGCGCCACCGCGCTTGGTATCTCCTCCAAAGCCCGGCAAGGCTCCGGATCATTAGGCATCTTTCCTGTCCGGAACCTGTCCGGATTGTAAAAAGATGCGCTCCATGCGTGATGTTCTCTTCAGATCACCCCGCTCTTCGCTGGAGCACCAAGAATGTTGTGAAAGATCGTGCGGCCAAGGTCAAGCATCTTCAAGGCCTCGGCCCGGGCGGTGAAGTGCATCCGGCAAGGCGGCGGAGCGACATATTGAGGGCGTGAATCAAACATCAGCGTTACCCGATGGTTATTGTTGAGCCCTCAGGACAGGAAAGCCCCGTTACGTTTCCTTAGCCAGATTTAAACGGGGACGCCCATATTGCGCCGCAAATGCCGCCTGCCGCCTGCCGCCACGGGCAGGGCTGGCGGCGGGGCTGGGTCTTTCACAAGGCCTCTTGCCCGTCCATCATTTGCCGTTTTGCGGCGCCGGGGCCGTGGACTTGCGGGGGATCAGGGTTGGGGTGGCCATGCGGATGATCTCTTGCGGCTTCAGGTCTTCGGCGGCCAGAAGCTCGAAGGCGACGGTGGCTATCTGGTCGAAGGGAACCTTGACCGATGTCAGCGGCGTCGGCAGGTGGCTGACGATGGGGATGTCGTTGTAGCCCGCAAGTGAGACATCGCCGGGCACGGACAGGCCCATGCGGCTGAGGGCCGACATGGCGCCGATGGCCGTGTTGTCATTGACCGCAAAGATGGCGGTCGGACAGTCGCTCAGCTGCATCAGCGCACGGGCCGCTTCCCCGCCTGATTCGATGCCGAAGGTCGATTCCCGCACCCAGCCGGGGTTCACCTCAAGGCCCGCCTCCGCCATGGCGCTGCGGTAGCCTTCGGTGCGGCCTCTTGCACTTGAGGCAAAGGCCGGACCGGCGATCAGGCCGATCCGCCGGTGGCCGAGGTCGATCAGGTGGCGGGTGGCCAGATAGCCGCCAAGGGCGTCATCGCCAACGGAGGACCGGCACAGCCCGTTGGTGCGCAGGGTGAGCACAAAGGGCACGTTCCGGTCCATCAGCTCGCCGGTCAGCTCCTCGCCATCGCGCGCTGTCGCCAGGATCAGGCCATCCACGCCCCGCCGCAGCAGGGCATCGGCGGCGCGTTTGTCGGCGCCGGGCTCGTCTTCGGTTGTTGCCACGATGGTGAAAAGGCCGGCTCTTGCCGCGGCACGGGACAGGGCCTCATAGACCATGGCCATCACCGTATCCGTCAGCCGGGGAACGATCACACCCACCATGCCTGTCTTGCCACGGCGGAGAGAGGAGGCGGAAACATCCCGCACATAGCCAAGGTCTGCCGCCACTTGCCGGACCCTGCGGGCCGTCTCGCTGTCCGACTTCGGCATGCGCTCATCCAGGAAGCGGGAGACGCTGGATTTCGACACACCAGCGGCCTTCGCCACGTCCAGAATCGTGACGCGCACAGGGGAAGTCACATCGCGTCTGTCACTTTTCATCGAATCGCCCTCTGTCCCTCGCGCCGGGATTTTGACGTTCTACCACTTGACAGCACCGGCGATCAAACAGATATTGGGAACGTTCCCAATATCGTTCCCTTTGCTGATGGATGGCTGTCTGCGGCAAAGTCTGAGGAGGAGAAACTCAATGAACCCGATGGATCTGCGCGGCCTCAGCCCCGCCCCCGTGACCGTGTTTGACCGTGACGGCAACGTCGACTATGCCGCCAATGCCCGCATTGCCCGGTGGCTGGCCTCGATGAAGGGCGTCAAGAGCCTGGTGATCCTTGGCCATGCCGGTGAAGGCACCTTCCTGACCGAGGAAGAGCGCCTGAAGCTCATCGAAGTCTATGTGGAAGCCGTGAACGGCCAGATCCCCATCATTGCCGGCATCACCGGCGAAGGCACCAAGGTGGCGGCAGCCGAGGCCCGCAAGTGCAAGGCCGCCGGCGCAACCGGTGCGCTGGTGTATCCGAACCATGGCTGGCTGCGTTTCGGCTATCAGAAGGGCGCCCCGCAGAGCCGCTACAAGGCCATCTGGGAGGAGTCCGGCCTGCAGGAAATCCTGTTCCAGTATCCCGATGCCACCAAGGCCAGCTATGATCTGGACACCCAGCTGGAAATCGCCACGCAGGAAGGCGTTGTCGCCACGAAGAACGGCGTGCGCAACATGAAGCGCTGGTACGTCGAAATTCCGCAGCTGAAGAAGGCCAATCCGGATCTGCAGATCCTGTCCTGCCATGACGAATGGCTGCTGCCGACCATGTTCGACGTGGACGGCCTGCTGGTCGGCTATGGCAACATCGCCCCGGAACTGCTCATCGACCTGATTGAGGCCGGCAAGGCGCAGAACTACCCCGAAGCCCGCAAGATCTTCGAGCAGCTTCTGCCCGTCACCCGTGCCGTCTATCACCGCGGTTCGCATATGGAAGGCACCGTGGCGCTGAAGCTCGGTCTCGTCCATCGCGGCGTTCTCGATCACGCCACGATCCGCGAGCCGCTCAAGGACCTTGGCGAAAAGGCGGAGCAGGAAATCTTCGCAGCCTTCGAGGCGGCCGGCATCGGCCGTGTCGATCAGCAGCTTCTGGCCGCAGAATAAGGTACAAAGCCCCCGCGGTGAGGCGCGGGGGCTTTGCCTCAGGGGAGCAAGGGAGGAGGAGACATGATCAAGTTTATCAGCAGGCACCTGAAGGCCGGTGCCGGAGCACTCGCCGCCGCGGTTCTTTTCGGATCGCTGGCCCAGGCTCAGGACATCCGCATCGGCGCCATGCGCGAAGGCACCTCGTGGTATGTCTTTGCAGCCACTCTGGAACAGATGATCGAGCCGGTGCTTGGGCCGAATTCGGTTGAGGTTGTGGCGCGTGGCGGCGGCGTGGCCAATCCCATGGTGGTTCAGGCCGGAAGAGCCGAGATTGCCCTGTCCAATGTGGCCTCGGCGGTTTGGGCCCGCGACGGGCATCCGGTCTATGAAGGCGCCTCCGCACCGGATATCCGGGCGCTGGTGGGCGGGCTCAACGATGTCTATATCGGCGTGATCGCACGCAAGGCCTTTGTGGACCAGATGGGCACAAGCGATCTGGAGGCCATTCTCGCTTCCGGCAAGCCGGTTCGTATCCTGATGAAGCCGGCCGGTTCCAGCGCGGTGCCCGCGGCACACATGATCCTGGAGGCGCTGGGCTCCAGTGCGCAGAAAATCAAGGCGGACGGCGGCGACATTGTTCAGCTCGATACGCCGCAGATCCCCGATGTGCTGCGCAACGGCGGTGCCGATATCTACATCGACACCGTGGTCAAGGGACATCCGACCATTTCGGAAGTGGCCCTGACCACGCCGATGGCCTTCCTCGACATCCCGCAGAAGGCACTGGAGGTGATGGCGGCCAGCGGCATGACGGCGGGCACCTATGGCCCGTGGTTCGATGGCCAGACCGGCGAAACGGCCGGAGCCAATCTGGGCACCATGCTGGTCGCCCATGCCTCGCTTGACGAGGAGAAGGCCTATCTGATCACCAAGACCCTCTGCGAGAATGCCGAGGTTCTGGCGAAATCCCACGCGGCCTGGGCACAGTTCAAGCCGGAGACGGCCTGGAAGCCCGAGGCGGTCGGGATCGAGCTTCATCCCGGTGCCGTCCGCTACTTCAAGGAACGCGGCTGGATGTAAGTCCGCCGCAGCCGGTGCCGCCCCCGGCACCGGCGACCTGTCTGTTCGCGCCCTGGGAGGAGGTCCGAAAATGCAAACCCTGTCTGTCCGCTCGGCTGTGAGTTCAACCCGGTTCGTCCTGGGTGTCTTCTTCATCCTGTTTCAGCTCTGGATCATTCTTGTGCCGCAGCAGCCGCTGTTCGAGCGGCCGGCCCATGTCTGCATTGCGCTGATCCTCCTGTTCCTCTGGTCGCCCTTGCAGAAGGATGGCCGCAGCACCTTTCCAAGGGCGCTTGTGGATGCAGCGCTGATCCTGGCAACGCTGGGCGTTGGCGCCTATTACCTCGCAGAATATGACCGGCTGACCACCCGCATGGAAAATGTGTCACCGGTGCTGCCGCAGGACATTGCCGCCGGCTGCGTCTTCGTGCTGCTGCTTCTGGAAGGGGCGCGGCGTGCGGTCGGCATGGTGCTGGTCTGGGTTCTGCTCGCCTTCATCGCCTATGCCTTCTGGGGTAATCTTCTGCCGGGCTGGCTGTCCTTCCGCGGCTTTGATCTGGACGCGGCCATCGAAATCACCACCATGACGACAGCCGGTGTTCTGGGCATCACCACGTCGACATCAGTCAACTTCATCTTCTACTTCATCATGTTCGGCGCGGCTTATGCGGCGGTTGGCGGCGGTCAGCTGTTCATTGATCTGGCGATCCGCATGGCAGGCCGGGCCAATGGCGGCACCGCGAAGGCCGCGATCATTTCCTCCTCCCTCATGGGGTCGATCTCCGGCAGCGCGGTGGCAAACGTGGTCTCGACGGGCGTTCTGACCATTCCGCTCATGAAGAAGACGGGCTTTCCGGACCACCGCGCTGCGGGCATCGAAGCCATCGCGTCAACAGGCGGGCAGATCATGCCGCCGGTCATGGGCGTTGCGGCCTTCATCATGGCCGAGATGCTGAATGTGCCCTATGCACAGGTGGCTCTGGCTGCGCTCATTCCGGCCCTGGCCTTCTATGTTGCATTGCTTCTGGTGGTGGATCTGATGGCCCGCCGCGATGGCCTGCGGGCGATGACGGCGGATGAGGTTGCGGCAACCAAGGCCATCGGCCCGCGCCTGCACCTGCTGCTGCCGCCGCTGATCCTCATCGGGGCGCTGATGAGCGGGTTTTCCGCTGCCTATTCGGCCGTGGTTGCCGCGGCATCCTGCTTCGTGGTGCCGTTCCTGCGCAAGAACACGCGCTACAGCTGGAAGGCCGTGGCCGAGGCGCTCAAGGAAGCGCCGCGGCAGGCTGCGGAGGTTGCCGTGCCGATTGCGGTCATCGGCGTGGTCATTGCCGTGGCCGTACAGTCCAATCTGGCGCTGAAGTTCGCCGGTTCCCTCGCATCCGTCGCTGAGGGCTCCCTGTTTGCTTCCTTGCTGCTGGCCATGGTCGGCTGCATCATCATGGGCATGGGCCTGCCGACGGTGGCCGCCTATATCATCGGTGCGGTGCTGTTCGTCCCGGCCATCAAGGATCTGGGCATTCCGCCCCTCGCGGCGCATATGTTCATCTTCTACTACTGTGTGCTGTCGATGGTGACGCCGCCCGTTGCCCTTGCCTCCTTTGCCGCCGCTGCCGTGGGCAAGGCGCCGGTGATGAAAACCAGCTTCTCTGCCTTCGGTCTGTCGCTGGTGGCCTTCTTCGTGCCCTTCAGCTTCATCTTTGATCCGGCAATCCTCTGGCAGGGCACTGCGGCTGAGATCATTCTGGGCGGTCTGGCGCTCTTTGCATCCACCGCGCTATGGGCCATTGCCTTTGGCGGCTGGTGTGGACGGCCGCTGTCGCTTCAATCACGGGCGGTCATCGGCGCGTTGGGCCTGACAGCCGTCATCGCGCCCTCCGGCTCGCTCTGGTGGATTGGGGCGATTTCTGCGGGATGGCTGCTGGTCGCAGCTCTGGCCCTTGCCGCCCGCTCCAGCTCCTCCGGCCTGCTCTTCTCGGCACCTGCCGAGTGACACAGCGAGCCCGCCCGCGCGAACGCGGGGGCGGGCATGGTGCGGGGCAGGTATGCCCGTCAGGAGGCGGCTGGGCCGAGGCGTCTGAGCTGATAAGCCGGTATCCTCACAATTATTTGAAATAAAAGACGAAATTTTCATATTTGTGTACGCTGAAACGCGAGAGGCAGCAGAACTGGGCGGCTCCTCCGGGGGGCCGCTTTTCATTTGGGCTGTTTCCATTCCGGCTTGTGGTATGCCAAATGCTGCGAGAAAGCAGGCATGGGAGGCATCCGGCATGATCACGTTTTGCGATCTGGACGACCGGAACCCGGCGCTCAGCCTGTCGCCGCTGGTGCGCGGGGTGGAAAAGACGCTTGGGTGGATGGCGGAGCACGGCGGCATTCCGCTGACGCCGGCCAAGGCCTTCAAGCGCTCCTTCGTGCATTGGGCGGCGGCTGAGTTTGCCTGGCCGGGGCACACGGCAGATGAGCTTTTTGCCGTCTGCAAGGTGCTGAATGAGGCCGATTTCATGCCGTTGCATATGCTGCACGGCCTCATGCTCGCCATGCGGCTTGGCCGTCATTACAAGGGTGAATTCAGGCTGACGAAAGCCGGTCAGGATCTCACGGGCCGTCCGGGGCTGATCTTCTGCACCATGGTTCCGGTCTTCCTGTTCCACCTCAATCACGCCAGTCTGTCCGCCCGCAATGAAGAGGCTGTTCCTCTGGTCAATTGGGATGTGTTTCTGAACCTTCTGAATGTCGAGACACAAAATGGCGCCACCGGCGGCGAGCTGCGCCGCGTGTTTTTCGGCGAACCGGAACCAGGCCCCGTCTGGCAGCACGACTACATGATGAGCGGCCTCTACATCAACGTTCTGCGTCCGCTTTGCTGGGCAGGGCTTTTGCAGAAAACAGAAGACGCCGGAAGCTTCCGCTTCAGCGAGGCCGTCTTCACGAAAACACCCCTGTGGCAGGCGGCATTGCAGCTGGATACGGATTGCATGGAGCGGGCCGGATAAGGCCGGCCGGGATCCGCGGCAAGACAACAAGCCTGAGTGCCGCTGATTCAGCCGGCAGCAATCGCGCTGAAGATCTGGCGGATCGTTGACGTAACGTGCGAGAGCACCTGATCGCCGTTCTGCCGCCTGTGCCAGGCGAGATGAAGTGGAAAGCCATCAACGGCAATCGGCGGCGTTGCGCTGACGAGGCTGCCATCCTTCTGCCAGGCAAAACTATGGCTGGGCAGCAGCGCCAGAAAATCGGTTCGCGTCAGCAGATCCGGAACAAGCTGGAAGGTTGGCACAACAAGGCCGACGCGGCGGCTCCTCCCCATGGCTGCCAGTTGTGCATCGACCGGGGTCCGCTGATCCCCCCTGCCGGAAACCGTGACATGAGGCCAGGCAAGCCACGTGTCGAGATCCAGTTGGCCTTCAGCCGGATGGCCCTTGCGCATGGCAACCACATAGGTCTCCTGCAGCAGCGTAACGCGCATGATGTCCTCCGGCTCGGACATGAACACGGAAATCGCCAGATCGGCATCACCATTCATCAGAGCCGAGACCGCTGCATCCGATCCATGCCAGGGCTGGATGATGGCCGTGACCCCCGGAGCGGATTGCCGCAATGCTTCCAGCAACGGGCCTGTCATCATGGCCGCCGGATGATCGGCGGTCGTGATGCGGACAGTCCGCTCCACATCCCGCAAGGGGATGTCATCGGGCGCGAGCAGATCCTGCACCCCGGCAAGAACCGACTTCAGCGGGGCACGCAAGGCGTCGCCGCGCAGGGTGCGCTGCATCCCGCCCTTTCCCCGGTCGAGCAGTTCATCCCCGAAGAGATGCCGGCAACGCTGCAGCGCACTGGAAACGGCAGGCTGTGAAAGGTTCAGCCTTTGCGCCGCCCGCGAGACATGCGCCTCATCAAGCAGGGCGTCGAGAATAACCAGAAGGTTGAGGTCGATGGATCTTAAATTCATGAAACAAATAATGACATATATCGATCATCAATTGGAGTGATTTTTATCCTGCCTCTACCCTCCAGTCATCGCAGACACAAAGGAGGCAGACATGAACAGGACTCTCATCCTTCTCTTTCACCCGGACATCACCAAATCGAGGGCGAATGCAGCCCTTGCGGCGGCAGCGCGGCAACTGCCTGATACGGAAGTCATCGACATGCAGGCGCGCTATCCCGGAGGTCAGGTTGGCATGTTTACCGATGGTGCAGCAGAAGCTGAGATGCTGCTCGGCGCCTCCCGCATCGTGCTGCAGTTCCCGATCCAGTGGTACTCGTCTCCTGCGCTCCTCAAGGCATGGCAGGATGCGGTTCTGACGCGCATGTATTATGTCAAGGCCAGCACAGAGGGAGCCCGGCTGGCCGGGACGCCGCTGATGATTGCGGCGACTGCAGGTAGCGTGGCCGAAGCCTATGGGCCTGGCGGGCAGAACCACTATACGATCAGCGAAATCATGACGCCGCTGAAAGCCATGGCCCACCGGTGCGGTCTGCCCTGGCATGCGCCTCACATCCTGTTTGCAGCGGGGCACCTGTCAGACGGGGCCCTTGCGGACGCTGCCGCACATTACGTCACGGCGCTGAAGCGTTTTGCCGCGTGGGCTCCGGCGCCGGTCGCGGTTTCACCTTCAATCCTGCAAAATGAGGGAGTCTGAACCATGACCAGACTGTCGCACGATACACTTCAGCACCTCGGCCGTGGCACACCTGCGGTTTATCTCTGGTCGGCGCGGCTTCTGCCTGTAATGATTGCAGGGCAGTTCCTGCTTGCCGGACAAGCCCTCTTTGGTGGCCATTCCTGGGAGATGCATGGCACGTTGGGTGGCCTTGCTGCTCTGCCCGTGATTGTTCTTGCCGCCGGGGCCACAGCCTTTCGTCATCTGCGCGGGTTCGGCTGGTGGGCCGCCCTGGTCGCGGGGCTATATATCCTGCAGGTTCTGCTCGGCGCGGGGGGGCCAGCGGCACTTGCCTTTCATCCGTTCAATGCGGCTCTCCTGCTGACGGCTTCCCTCATCCTCCTGTTCAAGGTGGAGAGGCGGCGCAGCCATCACCTATGACGAGTGGGTGTCAGCTCGCAGATATGGCATTGGGCTCTCACAGCAGATGGCCACAAACACTCAGCTTTAGATATGGGGAGAAAGTTATCTGCGAAAGCAGAATAATGGCGCAAGCTTGAGATTGGGCACGAGAGGTCTGCTCGGGTGCGTGTGCGTCATGGCGAACTTGATTTGCGTCCAGGGCAATGGTTCGTGCGATGAGACACAAATGGAAACCCACCCCTTTTCGGGGGCACGCGATTCAAACCATTCATCGTCTCGTTTGCCTGCCAGCCGGTTGCGCGGGGTCAGGCGCCGAATGCGCCGTCGATCATATGCATGGCACGGGACGCGAATCCCGCCTCGCCAGCCAGGCGGCAAGCCCGGCGGCTTCCTCCGGCCTCCAATGACGTTTGATGGCCATGAAGCTGTGCAGCAGATCCTTCAACGGCCCGTTCGCCGGGTTCACGTCTGTGCCGATCGGATCTGGCTGCACGACGTTGACAGGGATGCCGCGCGGGCCGAAATCGCGGGCCAGCCCGCGCGCTATGCCCTTGCGCTGAGCAAGCGCTTTCAGCGTGAACCGGTCGAAACAGACAGCGTGGAAAAGCGCTCAACGCCTCAGCCTTCCATCGAACAAGGCCAGCTTTCTGATCAGCTGTGCAACCGGGGATAACCTTCTGACCAAGCTTACGGATTAAGCCACGTGTCCGCGCAATCGCCATCAAGTGACACACAGCCGTTCGGAATCATGCAGGCTTCTGGGGGACCGCTGGGTCTACCCGCCCCTCAGCGCGGATTCGGATCATTTCTGGCGGTATTGAGGCCGAAGGACGAGTGGAACAGCCAACCGGGCTTCCTCTCGCGCATTCATGAAGCGATGCCTGTCGTATGCCTTGACAGGTATATACCTTGATCGGCATATTGTAGCCATGCACCAAGATCCTTTCTCAGTTCTTGCCGAGCCCGCGAGACGCAACATCCTCGACCAGCTGCGTTTGGGAGAAACCAGCGTGACAGACCTCGTCGACAGGCTGGATCTGCCGCAACCCAGTGTCTCGAAGCACCTGAGGGTGTTGCGCGAGGCCGGCTTCGTCAGCAGCAAGGTTGCGGCACAACGGCGGATCTATCGGCTCGAGCCAGAGCGGATCAGGGCCATCGACGAATGGTTGGCCCCCTATCGGGCAATGTGGACAAAATCGTTGGATGCCCTGGAGCGGCATCTCGACACGATGGAGGACTGATCGAATGGGGCGCAAGGATTTTAAGTGTGGCCCACTGGCCGAGGTCAGGCGGGAGTCCGGTGACGGCGAAGCAACTTTGATTTTCCGGCGCAACCTCGCCCATCCACCCGAGAAAGTGTGGCGCGCGCTCACTCAACCCAATAAACAGATTGAATGGATGCCGTTCGTTTCGGACCGCGACATTGGAACCCCCGGCCCTTTCTTTCTGCGCATGACGGATCATGAAGAGGCCGGGGAAAGTGCTGCAGAAGTCTTGAAAGCCGAGCCTGCGCGCCTGTTGCAATACACATGGGGCGATGACGTCCTGACCTGGGAACTCGAACCCAGAGGAAGCGGCACGCGTTTGACATTGCGTCATCGCACGAACGTTCCGGAGCATTTTGCCAGCTTTGCTGCTGGTTGGCACATCTGCATCGACGTCATGGTCCGTTTCCTTGACGGTAGCCCGGTCGGGCCAATCGTCGGCGAGGCAGCAATGGAATTTGGCTGGCAGGATCTCCACGAAGCCTATTCGGAAATTCTTGGAGCAGCGCTGGATAAGGCAACGCAAGCTTAGTTTCTCGGCGCTCAAAGACCTCTCATTGACAGGAGAAGAAAATGAACTCCGGCCAAGTGAAGATAAGAACCACGGTTCTCTGCCTGCCGGTTAGCGACCCTGGCCGCAGCCTCGCTTTCTATCAAAACGTGTTCGGGTATCGCGATGCCGCGATTGAAGACGGGATCATCGCCCTCGAACTCCCCAGTCTCTCCCTGTTTCTGATGGAAAGAACCGCCTTTGAAGCTTACAGCCGGAAAGCCGGTCGTGGCGTTCAGTTTCCCGGTGCAGATTGCGGCGCGATCATCAGTTGCGCGATGACGACCCGTGATGCTGTTGAGGCAATGATGAAGGCCGCCCCATCCCATGGCGGTTCCGTGTCAGGTCGGCCGGCGATTGATGAGGCGTCGGGAGGCTATACCGGTTACGTGACCGATCCCGACGGTTATCTGTGGGAGCTGGTGTTCCCGCTGCAAAGATCGGAAGCAGCTGACGCATTCGGATGACTGGCTTCGATCGTGGGTGACTTCATGGCGCGACCTCGGGCATTGCATATCCGGCGGTACATGAACTTGGCATGTAGCCCCAATGCCCCGCGCAATGCAGATATCGTCGTGTTAAACGCATCGAGAGGAGCCGTATGGCAATGGAGCTTTCTGCGGGCCTGACAGACGTATTCGCAGGGGGACTGCCGGGCGGCGATCTTCCGCACGTGCTACACGAGCGCCTAAGAGGCTATTCGGGCACAGCAATTTCGACCGGGCGTTCGTCCGCTAATGTCTTCCGCATGGCCGGGTCCGGGTTGCCGGCGTTGTTTCTCAAACACGGGTTCGGGGAAGGCGCCGCTGAGATTGAGGCGGAGGCCAGCTGCCTGCGCTGGCTCAAGAGCGAAGGGATCGCTTGTGCGGAGGTGATCGAGCAAGTGACCACCGATGGAAGCGTTTGGCTGCTGTCGAGCGAGGTGACCGGAAGGGATGTCGCAACGTCGATCCAACTCGCTCCTAACGAGGTTGTTGCCATTGCCGCAGAAGGTCTCCGCCGGCTGCACGCCTTGAACCCTTCCAAATGTCCGTTTGATCAGCGGCTTGACCGCCGGATTGATCTGGCGCGCGAACGCGTCGAAATGAACCTCGTGGACGAGACCGATTTTGACGCCGAGCGCATGGGGCGAACTGCACGTTCAGTTTTTGAGGATTTGATCGCGCATCGACCGCGCGCAGAGGATCTGGTGGTGACCCACGGCGATGCCACCTTCGAGAACCTCATGCAATGCGATGGCCGCTTCTCAGGCTTTGTCGACTGCGGCCGGCTAGGCGTTGCCGATCGATATCGGGACCTTGCCTTGATCGCCCGAAGCATCGAGGACCGGCTGGGCCGGCAGTGGGTTCAAACCTTCTTCGATATCTATGGTTGCCACTACGACAAAACTCGCATTCGTTACTATCAGATACTCGACGAATTCTTCTGAGTTCAGCTTCGGATTATCCGTGTCCTGCTCCCCTGAATTTCACCGCAGTGGATTTTCCGAAGCCGAGCGGGTGAAGTGCACCCCGACTTTGGGCCAGCGTGAGCTGGAAGTTTCCGGGGTTATGGCTCAGGTCGGCGGTGGTGCCGATGAGCCGTCCATAAGCTCATCAGTTAAGTCAGCAGGGGGTGAGTTTTTCCGATACCAAGGCATCCCTGAGCGCTTGTGCATTTGACCTGTATTTAGCAATCGACCCCTTGCTGTACCCTTCAGATTCGATGACCTCGGCGAAGTGGTCAGCATGGTTGATCTGGTTTGGCAAAGATCCGTTCGCGCGAGATGGCTGCGTTTTCATAAGCTTTTCCTTCAGTTGGTTGAAGGTTGTGCTTATGCCAGATCACCGAAGCGGACGCTCACGGGGCCAGGATAGATAGGCACAATGCAGACAAAGCAGTCCTCACCAAAGGCTTGGGCTATCTGCCTTCACACGGCACTGTTATCCACGCCCGCAATATGTGCGCATGGTAAAAGTGCGCTTTCTTCCTGCTCCATCGCCGCAGGCCCTTCGGGTTTGTTCAGTCCGTCATCGAGCGATCGCGCTCGTTGGTTTCACGAAGCGTATACGGCGCTGATCTTACGCCAGTGATCTGGCCGAAATCCCTGCAGTTGCTTCCTTGGCGATGATACGTAAGTCCTCCAGTGTTGCGCCGTCTCGCGCCTGGATTGACATTCCCTGCTGAATGGCGAAGAGAAGGGATGCGAGCTGCGCTGCTTCCTTGGGAGCTAGCCACCTGCCCAAAGCCTCCGCCATTTTGTCGCGCAGGCCCCTGCGTCGCTCGGCCAGGTTGTGATGGAGAGCTTTGTGCTCCTCGGCGCACTCGACGAGGCCCGTCGAAATCATGCATCCACGCTCTTCCGTCGTCACGGCACGGGCCGCGGCATCGAGCAAGCCCTCCACGGCCTGCTCAAGCGTCTCGGCCCCTTCGAACCCGTCTAGGGCGCCCGACAAGGTGGAGTAATGATCAAGCGCTTCGCGGTAGAGGCCCGCCTTGTTGCCGAACGCGGCGTAGAGGCTGGGCGGCGCGATACCGATCGCCTTGGTAAGCTCGGAAATGGAAACCCCCTCGTACCCATGCAGGCGGAACAGGCGCATGGCGGTCTGAATGGCCTCATCACGATCAAAGGTGCGGGGGCCGGAGGACCGGCGTGTCGTCTTCTTATCCATAGTGATCACTAAATACTTCTTGATGCAGGATGTCAATTCACTTAAATGTAGTGATCCCTACAAATAAGGATCAGTCCATGAGCAAACTTCCCTTTCCCACCGTTTCTGGCTTCGGTTCCGTCCACGGCGTGCCGAGCTTGCCGCATGGGTTCGCCGGCACCTTCGACAGCTACAAGGTGCCCACCGGCGAGATCGACCTTCACGCGGTCATTGGCGGTGAAGGCCCGCCGCTCCTTCTGCTGGGAGGATGGCCGCAGAACTGGTACATTTGGCGCGAAGTGATGCTGCCGTTGGCTCGGCAGTTCACCGTGATCGCCCCTGATCCGCGCGGCCTTGGCATCTCCGACAAGCCCGAAGGCGGCTACGACACCGGCACCATGGGGCGCGACCTCTTCGGCCTGATGTCAACCCTTGGCCACGAGCGTTTTGCCATGGTTGGCCACGACTGTGGCATGTGGACGGGCTATGCCATGGCGGCGGACCAGCCTGAACGGATCGACCGTGTCGCATTAGGCGAAGCAATCGTTCCGGGTGTGGCCGTCTCTCCGCCATTGATCGCCGAAGACCGGATGCTTAATGATTTCTTGTGGCACAATAACTTCTGCCGCGTGCGCGGGATAAACGAAGAGTTGGCCGCGGGCCGCGAAGAAATCTTTTTCGACTACCAGTTCACCAAGATCCCGGTGCCCAACCCTATCCCGGCTGATATCAGGACCTTCTATATCGATCTCATCAAGCGCGATCGCGGCACGCTCCGGGCGAGCTTCGAATACTACCGCGCGATCGACGAGGACATTCCGGCAAACCAGGCTCGAATGCAGACGATGTTGCCGATGCCGGTCCTTGGTTTCGCCGGGGCGCTTGCCTGCGCCGGAGCGGTCGAAGACCAGCTTCGCGCAGTCGCGGACGACGTCGAATGCCACATCATACCCGATTGCGGGCACTTCGTTCCTGAAGAGACCCCTGAGGCGCTCCTCGACCTGCTCGTGCCGTTCCTAGAGCCCTACCGCAGAGCCGCAGCCTGAGCCGGCGGACGATCGGCACACGCGGCACCCCGCCTGTGCCGGCCCCCTAAAGTTCGGCCCGCCCCCGCCCGCAAGGGCTCCGGGGCGGGCAGTCTACCCCTTTTTTCACAGCCCCCGAGATCACGACGATGACAACCGCACCCGCCTCCGTCCGCGACGGGAAGCCCGACGATACGTCCGGCATAGATTCCAACTGGTCTGCCGTCCTCTCGTTGGCGATGGGCATCTTCAGCCTTGTGGTCGCCGAATACCTACCCGTCAGCCTGCTGACGCCCTCGCGATCAGCGAGGGACAGGCAGGACAGGCCGTGACCGCCACCGCCGGTGTCGCCTTGTTGTCGGGTTTGATAGTTCCATCCGTACTGCGGCGCACTGACCGGCGGCTGATTCCTCTGGCCTTCACGGCGCTCTTGATCCTGTCGAGCGTCTTGGTCGCGATGGCCGAAACCCCGCCGGTCCTTCTTGCCGCACGCGTTCTTCTCGGCGTTGCGCTTGGCGGCGGTTCTGGGCTCTCGCGGCGGCGCCTTCGATGCGGCTCGTTCGCGAAGGGCATGTCCCCCGCGCGTTATCGCTGATCTTCTCGGGGTCCCCGTGGCTCTAATCTCAGGGGCCGCAGCGGGAAGCTACCTCGGAGAGCTTTTCGGATGGCGCGTGGTTTTCTTGATCGCCGCCGGGTTTGGCATCCTCAATGCCTTCCTGCACACCGGCGATCCACTTTTCCTGCCATGCGAGCGAACAGCCATGCGCCAGCACGTCCTCGATGATCTATTCACGGGTCAAGGTCGAGCGGGCTGCCAATGCGTCGATGCGCCAACTGAGGTCAGCGGATATGGTGTTCTCATCTGCCATAGAGTTGTTTGGCCATGTTACGAAAGGTAAGGCCAAGAAAATCCTCGGCTCTTATGGCAAAAGCCGGACCGCCACAGCGGTCCAGCGTATGGCTACAAGATAGGCGTGGAGCGTTCGTCGTGGTAGATGGATCGCCAATCCTGCTCCCCGACCATCCCGCCAATGAGATAGCAGGCCGGATGCCCGATGGCGCAAAGGACAGCGCCGAGCCGGTTTCGTCGGGACGCATCGCCATAGAGGAAGGCGATATGGTCAGCTCTCGCCTGTGCCAGTTTCCGCCAGAACGCCGTCGCGCGCGGCGAGCGGCGCATTTTGCGGACAACAGTTACTCCCCATGCGTGATAACCGCGCACGTGCCGCTCGGTCAGATGCTCCTCGACATAGCGCGCGCCCAGGAGATAGTCGGCACGGTCGAACAGGCCCTGCCGTACCAGTTCGGTGCAGATCACTTTGCCTTTCTTTTCGGTTTTCGGTGATGATGACGAGGCGGCCTTTTGAGCGGCTTTTAGCCTGTCTTTCTCAAGTTCCTTTTCTATTCTGGCGCGTTCGTCGGCCATCGGGTTCCCGCTTGCGCCAAGTCCCATGGCTTTATGGTAGTCTTGTAGATAGTTGTCCTTGCTCATAGCTGTCTCCTTTGCTGTAGCGTGTTGCGGACAGGCGAATGCGGATCAGAGATAAGGTCGGAGGGACGCCCTCGATTGGAAGATGCCGCGGGTCTAGCTAGACAGGCCCGGTGCGGAAATAGCCGTTGTCATTGCAGTTGGCCGCATATCGTCGGACAGATCGAGCGCAATCGGCTGATGCGCCGCCATGCCGTTGACTGATTGTTGCTCGTTGGCCAGTTCGGGAATAAGCGCACGGAAGTTGCGGGCGTGTACTGAATGCCAGCGATGTCCTGAGACAGTAATTCCCTGACAGGCGGCCCACCCTGATGGGTGTGGCCGCCTAAAGTGCGTTCATTTGATTTGCGGTCTCGGGTAGAGCGTTAAACCTACAAAAGCCCTTCATCATACCGGGATACGCGTCTCCAGAGCCATTGACACGAGACATGCGCGTGAGCTGCATTTCAGGATGTCAAAATCCGCTAATTTATTCAGTAAGCGGGTTTGGGCTTTACAAGTACCTTGAAGAAAATAGCAACTGGATGCGACGGTTTTATTCCAGCGGCCCTCTTTGTAATTTCTTTGGCTAACTCCTTGGCTCCAGCATCAACGCCTGGGTCACCCTTTGCTGCTTTCTTCACCTCATTGAGGTTCTGTTGATTTATCCGTGCTGCATCTCGTATGGCAATGTCTGGCTCGGCTCGTGCGGCGTTATTGAAGGCAAAGCTCATCGCGCTGGCAAGAAGTCCAGCAAAAATTGAAATACGCATGGCCTTCCCCTATCTCTTTTGAGCGGTGTAAGTGGGCTTCATTGTTGCAATAGTCGTTTGGATTACGTTATTTCGGACTTCAGTGTAAACTTCTGATTGAACCGAACGCCATCCGTGCCGCGACTTGACTTGCTCTACAAGCTCATTGACGTATCTTTTGAGCTCACTTTCGCAGCTGGCGATTCCGCTTTCGAGGGCTTTTTCCGCAGAGAGGCCACTGTAGTAAAGCTTGGTGGCCTGAACGTCCGTACAAGCCATGAATTTCATATGAGGATCACTTAACCTCTGCGCAGATGCGTCAAAGGGTAGCGCAATTACAGAAAGCATGGCCATAAATAGATGTAGTGTTTTTCGCATGTTATCCTCCTATTTTCATGTGTTTGTTGCCTATGTTTTACATATTTTTATTAGAAATTAAAATAAATGCATTAAGTACTAAAGTTTTGAGTTTGGTTCATGCTCGTATGTGGTTAAATCTAAATAAAACTGAAAGACAACCATCAATCTTGATAGGGTGAAGGTTGTCTAAAAGATTAATTAAGACCAATTCGGAGTCTCTGCATTCTAATCGGGGATGGGGAGAATTGGCAGATTCACCTAAGCCGTAGATGTGCGCATTGAGCCGCAGTGCTCCTGATCTGTATTAAATCTAGCAAGAGAAGCGGTTGGGTGAGGAAGTTTCTTTGGTCAATAATGCCTTGAGCTTGGCACATGCAGAACGGCGTTCTACCGCCGCATCGCCGTACTGAATCGTCAAAATGTTGGCTTGGCGGATAGAGAAAATGCAAAAAAGTGCACAGGCCGAGATAGATAATAATTGTATTGACAATCCACGCCTTCATGACCCGCGCCTTCTGCTCTATTCGTCTGCGAGAGTTCCATTTTCTAGTTTATGCGTCTCGAAACGGCGGCAATGCTTCGATTCTTGTCGGCCCACCCCGTTATATGGTCGAGCTCCCCTACGGGAGCATTACAAGACCTCGTTACGACTATTCGAGAATTGGCGGGCATATGAAATATAGACTCGCAGTATTGAGCGCCATTTTGCTCAAACCAAGAAACCACGTCGCCGCTCTTCTCTGATGAATTCGCAACTACAAATTCAAAAACATCCCCACGCCAAACAAAATTACCGGTGGATAATCCTTCTGCTCTATTTGAGCACGCAGAGAGCACGGCAGTCTCTAGCGAAATCCCCAATATTGAGCCAACAATATTCTTTCCGAACATACCCCCCTGACCTGATCGGGGAGCGGCAGACCCCGCCATAATGCAGCCCAAAGCTCACCCGAACCTTGAATCTAACGGGCGACGGGGAATCTCATAACTATCGAGTCTGATAGGGTGCCTTGATGAGTTGCGGCATGATCATCTGGAGTTGGATGGCTTTGATGACAGCAAGCAAGCGCCCGTTCACACCGAGCTTGGCGAAGATGTTCTTCCAGTGAAACCGAACGGTAGCAGGGGATACGCCCAGGATCTGACCGATGTCGCTATCCGATTTGTTCTCGGCCGCCCATAGCAGAACCTCGCGCTCGCGGAGCGTGAGGGGAGGGATCTGCGGTCTCTCATAGAAGCTCATGTATTTTTCATGAAAGAAGGTCGCGAGAAGAAAGACCTCGGCCATATCTTCGTAACGGCGTTCCTTCTCGCCTTTCGTGCGCGAAAGACCCACTGCAGCCATCTCGCCCAGCGGGCTGACATAGGAAATGCCGATCCCGTCGGCCACGCCTGCTTCCGCCGCCTCATTCATCATGCGCAGGGATTCTCGCACCTGCTCGTCCGTCAGGCCGCTGCCCCCGCGCAAACGGTCCAATACGTCTCCCCAAAAGAACGGGGTCGGGCTTTGCAAGAGACGCTGCCAAACCGGATCGATGCCCTGATATTGCCGGGCGTTATAGAAGTCGAGCCAGTCCTGTGGGTAGCTGGCGGCAAGGCCGTGTGTGGATTTCTCCCCGATGGATGGATGATCGGTCAGCAGTGTGTAGACATTGCTGTCATAGCCGTAATCCAGCATGAGTGCGTTGAACGTTCCAAATGCCTCATCCTGCGAGTCCGCCGACTGGATCAGAAAAACCTTGTCCCCCAAAGTGTTCATGTCTGTCCTATCCCTGCGATGCGCTCCATTTCTCTGGTAGAACGCCGGATTGTCACCACGGAATATTCATGGCAACTGACATAGCGTCAGTCCATTCCTTTATCACCATGTTCGACATAGCGACGTAAGGCAAATCCCGTTTGACCAGATCGGGGAATGCGAATGCTCCAAGCAGAAGCCGAGCCGCAACCTTTGGGCTTTCGCCTCGGCTCGTACATGTGGCACGAGCCAACAAACCTTATCGCAGGTGGCGGGCAACAATGGAATCTGAGCCCTGCGGAGCTGGGTGGAAGTCATCAAGATAGGGCACGAAAAACGCCGCCACTCCGGCCGGGGTGGCGGCGCGTCTTTTGCTCGGGATCAATACCGCTCGGTACGGCCGCTGGCTGGAAACGCCATATAACGGGGAAGCCAGTTCTTGACCTCTGGCCGGCGCAGGTCACTCAAGCAGTCATTGACGATCTGCTTTTGCACCTTGGCGGTCGAGACGGTATGCGCATCGGCGGCATGGCCGCCCGCAATCTCGCGCACCATTCCATTGATCGCGGCCTTGTCGCGCAAAAAGTCGAAGAACGTGCCGTCCGGCGTCCAACAGTTGCGCATATCGGTGCCGATCAAGCCACCAAGCGTATCCACCATATCCGTGTGCGCTTCGAGCGTTTCGGCCACGACGAAGGACAGGACGCGCAGGACCGTTTCATCCTCCATTGTCAGGAGCGACTGAAAAATGTCGGCGAGCGAGCGCCTGCGCGCAAAGTAGCCTTGCGCGTTCTGCGTGATCGGTTCGTCCGCACCGTCTTCCGATCCCTTCGCCTGTTGCCGTGCTTCTTTCTCGGTCAGCCAGTCCTCATGGAAGGTAACTTCCCCGTCCTGCGTGATAGCGGCATAAACTCTGCCGCCCTTTTTCTTGAACAGTGCCCACAAGGATTTCTGCTGGCGAGGCGCTGATTGACCAGTTTTTCGGTAACGGCGAACCATGCCGCGATCCAGGCAACACTCAAGTCGATTCCCCGCGACAAGATCGAGGGCGAGTTTGAAACGCTGCTCCAGCCTACGAGCGCAGAATCGCCAAGCTGGCAAAGGAAAAGCTGATGGCGGCTGAAAAGCTCGGTCAGAAGCCCGGTCCGAAGCGCAGCTTTGAGGAAATGTTCGAACACGCCAGCGCGTTTCTCTCAAGTGCTTCTAATATCTGGAAAAATCCTAGCGCAGCAGCCAAGAAAATCGTGCTGAAACTGGCCTTCACCGAGCGTCTGGAATACACGCGTGAATCGGGTTTTCGAACACCGAAAGCTACCTTGCCATTCAAGGCGTTGCGGGATTTTTTGTCGAGTGAAAGTAGAATGGCGGACAGAGAGGGATTCGAACCCTCGATACGGTTTCCCGTATACACGCGTTCCAGGCGTGCGCCTTCAACCACTCGGCCACCTGTCCGTCCGCAGCGGGCTTGCCGCTTGGAGTGGGCGGAATATACCCAGATGGACGCGGAGTGCAAGGACCGGCGGCAAATTTTTTCCAGCTTTTCAGGGCGTTGCTGCTTCGGGGCCGCAAAGGGTCGCGGGATGCCGCAGAAAGTGGCGGAAAGCTGCGGTCTTTTGAAGGTGTTCAGGCGGGGTGCAGAGCCTTCAGGGCCGGGGAAAACTTTGCCGTGGCAGCTTCATCTGCTTTGCGGGATGGTCTTTTGCAGCAAAATCTGAAAAAAGCAGTGAGGCTGGGCTGCGGGCATCAGGCGAGGCCGCGCCGGACCGGTGGCCGCAGTGCCCGGCCGTGGAAATGGGAGGCTCTGGACGCATGTTTGCCCTCTTGCGCCTGGTGTTGCGATTGGCCGGGTTCTTTCTGCTCGGTGTTGCCGTGGTCGCGGCAGTGGTGGATGGAAGCCGCTCCGTGGCGGCGTCCGGCTTCTCCTTCACGCCGCTGGCGGAAGTCTGGGCCGAGTTCTCTGCCGAAAGCCTCGCCCTTGCCGGCAAGGCTATCGTGACCCATGTGGGGTCCTGGGCATGGGACTGGGTGATCGGCGCCGTCCTGTCCCTGCCGGTGTGGGCGGTGGCGATGCCGGCCGCCTTTCTGCTGCTGGCGGCGGGCTCTGCCCGCACGCGCCGCGAGATCATCTGACGCCGTGAAAGGCTGTCCTGTTCCGGCCGGGCCGCCGCCATCTGTCTCACAGGGAGTGCAAGACATGTCCTTCATGACCATGCTGAGCCGGAAATTCGTTCTGCCAACGGCGGCCGAGGCCCTGCCGGGCCGGGCTGAGCCTGTCCGCCTGACGCAGCCGCATGCAGTGCTGGGCCGTCCGCTGACACCGCCCTGGCCGGAAGGCATGCAGGCCGTATGCTTCGGCATGGGCTGTTTCTGGGGGGCTGAACGGGCCTTCTGGAGCCTTGAAGGCGTCCATGTCACGGCGGCCGGTTATGCTGGCGGGCACACGCCGAACCCGACCTACAACGAGGTCTGCACGGGCCGCACGGCCCATGCGGAGGTGGTGCTGGTGGTGCATGATCCCAGGGTTCTGCCGCTGGCCGCGCTGCTGAAGCTCTTCTGGGAGCGGCATGACCCCACCGAGGGCATGCGCCAGGGCAATGATGTGGGCACGCAATACCGTTCGGTGATCTATCTGCCGGATGAGGCCACGCTGGCTGAGGCGGAGGCCTCGCGCGCGGCCTATGCGGGCGATCTGCAGGCGGCCGGGCACACACGCGCCATCACCACGGAACTGGCCACCGGCGTTCCGTTCTATTTTGCCGAGGACTATCACCAGCAGTATCTGGCGAAGAATCCGAATGGCTACTGCGGGTTGCGCGGCACGGGTGTCGTCTGTTCCCCTGCACCGGCCTTGCCGGGAAGCGCAGAGGAGAGCGGGGCCTGATGCTGGACCGCACCCGGGACATTGCAGTTGGATGTTGCCTTTTGTCCGGCAGCCCGCAGAACGGGCTGGCGGCTCCCCATGGCGCGCCACCGGGCGTCATTCTGCGGGCGATGATCCTTGATGGGGTAATCACGGCGCGTGCCGCGTTGAAGGGGCAGCCGGACCGGGCGGCCATCGCTGCCGCACGCCGGGAACTCAGGGAAGCGCGGTGGTGCTTCAAGGTCTTCCGCAAGGCCATGGGCCCAACCTATCCGGCCCGGGCAGCCCGGCTGCAGGCCGCCTCCCGCGCCATGAAGCATCTGGCACGCCTTGTGGCCGCCGAAACGGCACCCGGCCCTGCGGTTCTGGCGGAGCTTTCGGCGGCGGCAGACGCGCTGCTGCGCCGCTGCGAGGGGGATGCTGTGTCTTTGGCGCCATTTCAGGCGGATGAAGCCCGCTGCAAGGCCTATCTGCGCAAGCTGCGGCGCAAGGCTGCTGACGAGACGAAAAGGCCGGATGCCCATTTGCTGCAGGAAGGTGAGGCGGCAGCCCGCTGGCAGCGGCGGCAGGCGCAGATCGCGCTCATCCAGCATGTGCTGGCCTGGGCCGGGCTCCTGCCCGAGGCAGAGGCCGTGGCCACGGCCGAGGCTGTGCAGGGCCCTTGAGGAAGCAGTACAAAGGCCGGGCGCAGCGCCAGGGCGGTAAATCCTGCCTCCATATGCTTGCAGTTTGCCTCGCATTCACACATCGTTAAGCATGATCAGCCTAGCGTTACCTTGGCTGGGGTGTGTCTTTCGTCCGGCTGGCGGTGCCGTCAGCCTTTCCCCGTCCGAACCTTGTGAAAACCGCTGCCGGATGACGGCTGCTGCGAGCGCGCCCCGGAGGGTGTGCTGAAGGCGAGAACGGCATGATCCGCTACGACAGCCTGCGTGCTGCAGGCTTCAGGCTGCTGATGTTCTTCCTCTGGGCCAATGTTCTGGCCGTGACGGCGGCTGGCTGGTTCAATCCGCAGACCTCTGCCTCCATGGTTTCGGGCGCGGCGCTCATTCTGGGGGCCTGCGCCACGGCCCTGTGGCTGCGGGCAGAGCAGGGCACGGCGGCCCGCATGGCTGCGGCCATCGTCATGGCCTGCCTGTCGCTTCTCCTGATGGCCTCTCTGACGGATGATCCGGCCTTCACGGCCTGGCAGCACCTTGCGCAGCTTTACGGGCTGCTGCTTCTGGCGGTGCTCGCCGCTGCGCTGGACTGGCGCATGACGGCCGCCTATGGCACCGCAACCGCTGCGCTGCATGTTCTGGCTGCGGCCTTTTACCCCTGGGCCATCCCGCCGGAAGGCAGCGGCTGGCCGCAGGTGCTGGCCTATGTGGCTGTGACGGGGCTTTTCACGGGCGCCCTTTGCCGCTTCCTCGCGCATCTTCAGCATCTGGAGCAGGCGGACAATGCCGAACGGGCTGATGCTCAGCGGCACATCAGTGCGCTGGAGGCAGAGCTGGCGATGGCGCGCCGGCCAGAGCCTTCCGTGCTTGCCATGCCTCTGCCCGTCCCGGCTTCTCCCGAGCCGCTGCACGAGAGGGGGCTGGCGGCGGCCTCTGCGTTGAAACGGGCCGAGCTGGAAACAGGCCTTGCGCTGATCTCGGGCCAGATCTCGGATCTGCGCCGTCAGGCGGCAGCGCTGGCCGCGCGCATCGGAGAGGGCACCCAAGGCAGCGCCGGGCTGGGCGGCACCGGCAGTGCCACATCGGGCCGGATCGAGAAGATCGCCAATGCCTCTGGCGAACTGGCGGCCTCTGTTGGCGAAATCGCGCGCAAGGTTGCCGGGGCGTCGGGCGCCATCTCCGAGGCGGCGCGGGGCACGGAAGTCTCCAGCCAGCGCATCACCAGCCTTGCCGGTTCTGTGGGCCGCATCGGCGAGGTGGTGGGCATGATCCAGGCGATTGCCGGGCAGACCAATCTTCTGGCGCTCAATGCCACCATCGAGGCAGCCCGTGCGGGGGCTGCCGGGCGCGGCTTTGCCGTTGTCGCCTCTGAGGTGAAGGATCTCGCCACCCAGACGGCCAAGGCCACGAGCGACATCACCGCCCAGATCAACGCCATCGCTGCGGAGACGAAGGGCGCGGTCGAGGCCATCGGCGGGATCACGTCCGTCATGGGCACGCTGGATGAAAGCACGGCGGAGATCGCCCGTGCCATCGCCGCACAGGAAGAAACGGCCACCCGCCTTGAGGCAACCGCCCGCGATGTGCTGGACGGCAACAGCCGCCTTGCCGGAGAGACCGGGGCCCTCTTCGCGCTGACGGCCAGCCTCGGCGCCTCCGCCTCGTCGCTGCAGCAGGGACTGGCCGAGCTGGAAGCGCAGGCGGCAAAGCTGCGCGATGCGCTGGAAACCGAGGACGGCAGAACCCACGGCGCCTTCGCCGCATGAGGCAAGGCCTCCGCGCGGGTGATTGGCGTCAGGGGATGACTTTGGCAGCCGATGCGCCTACCTATTCTTCATGAGCCAGAACACAGTCCTTGATGCGGCGCTGCGCAGGCGGCGCGGGTTTGAAAACCGGTTGCACACGGCATTGCTTGCCGCAGGCAGTCTGATGCTGCTTGTGGTCTGCGCCTATGTGCTGGGCGGGCAGACCGGCGTGTTGTGGGCGCTGGGCGGCGGCGGCTTCATGCTCTACGGGGCGATGAATGTGTCGCCCGCGCTGGTGCTGCGGCTCTACAAGGCGCGGCATCTGCCGGAACATGTGTTTCCCGAGGGCCATCAGGTGCTGACGGTGCTCGCCCGCCGGGCGGGCCTGCCGGCGGTGCCGAAGCTCTATTACGTGCCGAGCCGGATGATGAATGCCTTTGCCGTGGGCCGGGCGGAGGATGCGGCCGTCTGCGTGACGGACGGGCTGATCCGCGGGCTCACCTTGCGCGAATTTGCGGGCGTCATGGCGCATGAGGTCAGTCACATCCGCAATGGCGATGTGCGGGTGATGGCGCTGGCCGATATCGTGGCGCGGCTCACTTCCTCCATGTCTTTCGTCGGCCTGTTCCTGTTCTTCTTCCACATCCCGTCGATGATCGCGGGCGGTGCGGGTGTGCCGTGGGTGCTGATCGTGCTGCTGATGGCCGCGCCCACCGTGGGCACGCTGCTGCAGCTGGCGCTGTCGCGCACAAGGGAGTTTGATGCTGATCTTGGCGCTGCCGAACTGACTGGCGACCCGGACGGCCTTGCCTTTGCCCTGCTGAAGCTGGAGCGGGTGCAGGGGCGCATGTGGGAGGCGATGGCCCTGCCGGGCGCGCGTATTCCCGAGCCGTCGATCCTGCGCAGCCACCCGAAGACCGAGGAGCGGGTGCAGCGCCTGCGCGAACTGAAGCTCCATGGCGATCCTCTGGTTTTCGATCACGGCGCACCGGTGGCCGGAAAGTCCTTCGTGCCCAACATTGGTAAGCCGCGCTTCCGCGCCCGCGGGCTTGGGGTGTGGTACTGAGCCTGCCGGCTGACGCAGAAGCGGGATGGAATGCCGCTTTGGGGCTTGCCCTTGCGGGATGAGCGCGGCATGTATCCGCCTCCATACCAGACGGATGCTCCCTTGACCGGCACTCACGCGACAGATCCCGGACACTTCTTGGCGCCCTTGCCCGCCGGCACGGTGCTGCTGGTGGATGCGTTGAAGACGGGCAGGGCGCAGCTTTTCACCGCGCCGTGCCGTGTGCTCGCCTGCCGCGCGCTGCAGGAGGTTCCGGCGTTCCTGGGACAGCTTGAAGCAGCCCGGAAGGACGGCGCGCATCTGGCCGGGTTCTTCGCCTATGAATTCGGCTTTGCCTTCGAGCCGAAGCTGGCGGCAAGCCATCAGGATACGGGGGAGCTGCTGGCCTGGTTCGGTGTTTACGATGCGCCGCAGGAGCTGGCACTGGCAGAGGTCTTTGCGCTGCTGGCACAGGCGTCTGGCGGAGCAGATGCAGGCGTCTCAGGCTTCACCTACGACATGGACCGGGCGCGTTATGCCGAGGCTTTTGCCGCCGTGCAGCACCATCTGGCGGTGGGGGATATCTATCAGGCAAATCTCACCATGCGCGCCCGCTTTGCCCATCACGGGCCGGTGGAAGCGCAGTTTGCCCGGCTGCTGCGCCGCCAGCCGGTGCCTTATGCGGCTTTCATCAAGCTGGAGGACCGGGCCATCCTCTCCCTGTCCCCGGAGCTGTTTCTGGAGCGCAAGGGCGAGGCGCTGCGCACCCGGCCGATGAAGGGCACCGCCCCGCGCGGGCGCGACACTGCGGAAGATGCCGCGATTGCCGGAAGCCTCGCCAGCGATCCGAAGCAGCGGGCGGAAAACGTCATGATCGCCGATCTCATGCGCAATGACCTGTCGCGGGTGACGGAGGCCGGTTCGGTTGCCGTGCATGATGTCTTTGCGGTGGAGCGCTACCGCAGCCTGCACCAGATGGTCACCGGCGTCTCCGGGCGCTTGCTGCCGGGTATGGAGCTTCCCGCCATCATCGAAGGCCTGTTTCCTTGCGGCTCGATCACGGGCGCGCCGAAGCTCAGCGCCATGCAGATCATCCGGGCACAGGAAACGGGGCCGCGCGGCGTTTACACCGGTTCCATCGGCACCATCGCGCCCTCCGGTGATTTCAGCTTCAACGTCGCCATCCGCACGCTGGTGCTGAAAGAAGACGGCACCGGCGAGGCAGGGATCGGCTCGGGCGTGGTGTTCGATTCAGGCGCTGCGCCTGAATATGACGAATGCCTGCTGAAGCTGCGCTTTCTGACCGCGCCGGACGAGAGTTTCGAGCTGATCGAGACGCTGGGCTGGACGCCGGAGGAAGGCTATCTGCTGCTTGCCCGGCATCTGTCGCGGCTCACAGACAGCGCCCGCTACTTTGGTTTTGCCTGCGATCCGGCAGGCGTCAAGGCGCAGCTTGCGGCGTTGGCCAGGGGCTTCACGGGGCCGCAGCGGGTGCGCCTGCTGCTGGCGGCGGATGGGGCGGTGACACTGACCCATGCGGATTTCGTGCCCACGGCAGCGGGCGAAGTCTGGCCCGTCACTCTCTCGCCCGCCCGCACTTCGGCTGAGGACCGGTTCTTCTTCCATAAGACCACCCGCCGCGCGCTTTATGACGACAACCTCAAGGCAGCGATGGCGGCGGGGTTCAAGGAAATCCTGTTCGAAAACGAAGATGGCTTCCTCACAGAGGGCAGCTTCACCAACCTCTTCATCGCCCGCAATGGGCGTTTGCTTACGCCTGCCCTGAAGCATGGCGTGCTGCCCGGCACGCTGCGGGCCGCGCTGCTGGACAAGCGCTTGGCCGCAGAAGCCGACCTGACGCGCGCCGATCTTGTCTCCGGCGCCCCGGTCTATGTGGGCAACTCCCTTCGCGGCCTCGTGCGGGTGAATTTGGTGCTGCCGGAGGACTGAGCTCCTCGAGGAGCCGGCCTGAGACCAAGTCTTTGAGATCTGCCGGCATCCCGGTGCCCTGGTCTCAGTCCTTCCTTGCGCAAATGACGTAGCGGTGCTGGGTTTGGCGTTCCAGCCGCTTCAGAAAGCTGAAGTTGGCCTTTTGTGCCCGGTGGATTGCGCGCATGTCCGTATCGATGGTGATCTTGCTGAAACCCGCAGCATGGAGCAGATGCTGCACTTCGGCAGCCCTTGCTCCGCCCGAGAAATGCACCCGGGACAGGATGCTGCGGTGGGTTTCGATCTGACTGCTGGCCGGACCGTTCCGGGGGGATGCATCCGGGGCGGACGTGCGGCTGGCGATCCAGGCCGCACAGCGGCTGGCGAGCCGGGCGATCAGGCTCTGGTTGACGAAATCTCCGTCGATGATGATGAGGCTGCCGCCCGGCTTCAGCACCCTGTGCCATTCCCGGAAGCAGGCCAGAGGGTCCACCAGCGTCCACACCAGATGCCGGTTGGTGATCACGTCATAGCTTTCGTCCGGCTCCATTGTGTTTTCTGCATCGCCCATGAGAAAGCGGATGGCACGGCCGCGCTCGCGCGCTTTTTTCCGCGCCCGTTCCAGCATTGGTTCAGCCCAGTCCATGCCGGTGACGGAAAAGCCGAGATCATCCAGAAGATGCGAGACGACGGCCGTTCCGCAGGCGAGGTCAAGCACTCTTCGTCCTGCCCCTTCGCCCAGATGCTTGCGCAACAGCCCGTGCCAGGCGGCCCGTTCCGCTTCGGAGAAAATCTCATGGCCGGGCTGCAGATCGAAGGTTTCGGCCCGCAAGGACCAGTAGGCCTGGATCTCTTCTCTGAGGTTATGGTTCGTACGAAAGGCAGCATCGTTCATCGCGGCTTGTTCCTGCAGGATGAAAGTCAATCTGGAAAGCTTCTAAAAGATAAAAGTTGACTTTGAAAGTCATAAAAAATAGTGCTCGTCTATATTTTCCGTCAGGAGATGCAATCGTGATGCAGTTCAAGAACGTGGCTTTTGCCGCGATGGCTTCGCTCGCCCTGGTTTCAGGCGCCATTGCAGCCGAAAAGATCAAGATCACCGACGTAACAGGCCGTGAAGTTGAAGTATCCGTGCCTGCACAACGCGTCATTCTCGGCGAAGGCCGCCAGATCTATTTCGTCGCCGCTCTTGATACGGAAGATCCGTTTGGCCGCGTTGCCGGCTGGCGGGACGATTTCAAGAAGGCGGATCTCGACGGTTACAACGCCTATCTCGAAAAGTTCCCCGGGATGGACAAGATCCCGACCTTCGGCGGCATGAAGGACGGCACCTTCGACATTGAACAGGCCGTGGCGCTGAAGCCCGACGTGATCATCATGAACACGGAAGCCAAGTCGGCAACCGAAGAGGCCGGTTACATCGAGAAGCTGGCCAAGGTCGGCATTCCGCTGGTCTACATCGACTTCCGCGAAAAGCCGATGCAGAACACCGATGCCTCCATGCATATCATCGGCCAGCTGCTGGGCAAGGAAGACCGTGCCGAAGAGTTCGTGGCCTTCCGTCAGGCGCAGATCGCCAAGGTCACCGAGACGCTGGAGAAGGCGGCTGATCTGAAAAAGCCGCTCGTCTTCGTCGAGCGCGCGGGTGGCTACAGCGAAGACTGCTGCATGTCCTTCGGCAACGAGAACTTCGGCAAGATGGTGGAACTGGCCGGCGGCGTGAACATGGGCACCGAGTTCATTCCCGGCACCTTCGGCACCGTCAATCCGGAACAGATCATTGCCTCGAACCCGGATCAGATCATCATCACCGGTTCCAACTGGGAGCTTTACGTCCCGGGCGGCAACTGGGTCGGCGTCGGTCCGGGTGCGGACCAGACGGAGGCCGTGCGCAAGCTCGGCAACCTGATGCAGCGCCCGGCCTTCACCGGGATCAAGGCCGTCCAGGAGGGCAATGTCCACGCCATCTGGCACCAGCTCTACAACAGCCCCTATCAGTTCGTGGCCGTTCAGCAGATGGCCAAGTGGCTGCATCCGGAACTGTTCAAGGATCTCGATGCGGATGCAACCTTCAAGGAGCTGCATGACCGCTTCCTGCCGGTGGACTACCGTCCGGGCTACTTCGCCTCGCTGAAGTCCGCCGGATAACCGCCCGCACCCGTCTCATGCCCGGCGCCCCTGCATCCTGCGCGGCGCCGGGCCGCATTCTTGAGGGAGTGTCATCCATGGCAGTCATGGTGGATGAAGAGCTTGCGGCCGGGGGCAGTGCGCAGTACCGCGCTCTTGCCGCCCGGCGCCTTCTGTTTCTCGGTGCCATGCTGGGCGCTCTGCTTCTCAGCCTTGCCCTCGACATGGGCCTGGGGCCCGCCCGCTACACCGTTGGCGAGGTGATCTCCGCCATCGTCAGCCCGTCCACCGTGTCCGATCAGCTCCGGGTCGTCATCTGGGACATCCGCATGCCGATCGCGCTGATGGCGGTGACCGTCGGCGGCTGCCTGTCGCTGGCAGGGGCGCAGATGCAGACGATCCTCGCCAATCCGCTGGCCAGTCCCTTCACGCTGGGCATCTCCGCCGCTGCCGGTTTCGGCGCAGCGCTGGCGCTGGTGGGCGGGGTTGCGATCTTTCCGGCAGCGCTGCATTACATGGTGCCCATCAACGCCTTTCTGATGGCGATGCTGGCCTCGCTGTTCATCTATGGTGCCTCGAACCTGCGTGGCGTGACGGTGGAAACCATCATCCTGCTCGGCATCGCGCTGGTCTTCACCTTCAATGCGCTTCTGGCGCTGATGCAGTATCTTGCGTCCGAGCAGGCGCTTGCGGCGGTCGTCTTCTGGACCATGGGCTCGCTCACCAAAGCCACCTGGAGCAAGGTGGCGGTCACGGGGGCTGTTCTCCTTTTCTGTGCGCCGCTCTTTGCCCGTCAGGCCTGGGCGCTGACGGCCCTGCGCCTTGGCGATGACAAGGCTGCCTCCTTCGGTGTCAACGTCAAGCGCCTCCGGCTGGAAACGCTGTTGCTGGTCAGCTTGCTGGCTGCGATCCCGGTGTCCTTCGTGGGCACCATCGGTTTTGTCGGTCTGGTTGGACCGCATATCGCCCGGATGGTGGTGGGGGAGGACCAGCGCTTCTTCCTGCCCGCCTCGATCCTGTGCGGCGCTCTGCTGCTGTCGGCCACCTCGGTCGTCTCCAAGGTGCTGTTGCCGGGGGCGATCCTGCCCATCGGCGTGATCACCGCGCTGGTTGGCGTTCCCTTCTTCTTCTCCCTCATTTTCACCAACCGGAGGAAGGCATGGTAAGCGTCAGGCTCGAAACGCTCGGCGCGAAATACGGCCGGGCCACCGTTTTCTCCGGCATCACCACGGGCGATATCAACGGCGGCGCACTGACTGCCGTCATCGGCCCCAACGCGGCGGGAAAGTCCACGCTGTTCAAGCGCATTGCCGGGCTCCTCAAGGGAGAGGGTGTGGTGCACGTGAGCGGTGCGGACAATCTGGACCAGCCGGTCTGCTACATGCCGCAGGATACGGGTGCCAATGCGGTGCTGACGGTCTATGAATCCGTGCTTCTTGCCGCCAAGCAGGGCGGCACCTGGAAGGTGGAAGCGGGCGAACTGGTGGAAATCGACCGGGTGCTGCATGCGCTCAAGATCACCGACCTGGCGTTCCGTGATCTTGGCCAGCTTTCCGGCGGTCAGCGCCAGCTGGTGGCCATCGCCCAGGCGCTGGTTCGCAAGCCGCGCGTGCTCCTGATGGACGAGCCCACGTCGGCACTGGATCTCTTCCGCCAGATCGAGGTGCTGCAGTTCATGAAGAGCCTTGCCGCCCGTGACGGCATGGCCGTGCTCATTGCCCTGCACGACCTCAACCATGCCATGCGCTACTGCGACCACGCCATGGTGGTTGCCAAAGGCACGCTGGTTGCCAGCGGCGCAGTTCAGGAGGTCATCACCCCAGCCATGCTGCGCGAGGTCTACAAGGTGGAAGCCCGGATCGAACCCTGCACCCAGGGCCGCCCGCAGATCATTGTGGATGCGGCACTGGTGGCGTGAAAGCCAGGTTCATTTAGCTGGCTAAATTCAAAACAAAGGCCCCGCCGGAGCGGTCTCCGGCGGGGTCTTTTATCTCAGGGACTATCCCGGTCAGCCGCGCAGCGTGCCGCCGGTGGCCTTTTCGACGGCGGCGACAATCTTCTTCGCCACGGCTTCGATTTCCTCCTCCGTCAGCGTCTTGGCCTTGGGCTGCAGGGTCACGTCGATGGCGAGCGACTTCTTGCCTTCGCCGACGCCTGCGCCTTCGTAGATGTCGAACAGCGTCACGTCGCTGATCAGCACCTTGTCAGCGCCTTTGGCCGCCTTCAGCAACTTGTCGGCGCTCACATCCGCATTCACCACGAAGGCGAAGTCGCGGCGCACGGGCATCAGATCGGCCACATCCAGCGCGCCCTTGGAGCGGGTGGGCTTGGCCTTGGATTCCGGCACGGCGTCGAAATGGATCTCGAAGCCGACCATCGGGCCTTCCGCATCCATCAGGCCGAGGGTGCGCGGATGGATCTCGCCGAACACGGCCAGCGCCACCTTCGGACCCAGCTTCAGCGCGCCCGAGCGGCCCGGATGGAACCAGCCCGGGGCATCGGTGAAGACCTGCAGCTTGTCCACCGGCGCGCCGATGGCGGCGAGCACGGCTTCCGCGTCGGCCTTGGCATCGAACACGTCAACGCTGCCGGCTGCGCCCGTCCAGTGGCGGCCGCCGCCGGTCATCTTGGCGGTGCCGCGGCGGATGCCGGCAGCCACCATGCGCTGGCCTTCCGGCGTGTCATCCACGAACACCTGACCGACCTCGAACAGCGCCACATCGGCAAAGCCGCGGTCGGCATTGCGCTGGGCAGCGGCGATGAGGCCCGGCAGCAGGCTGGGGCGCATGTTGGAAAGGTCAGCCGAAATCGGGTTGGCCAGTTCCAGCGCCGGATTGCCGCCGCCGAAGGCTTCCGCCTGATCCTTGGAGATGAAGGACCATGTGACCGCCTCGTCCATGCCGCGCGCGGCCAGCGTGCGGCGGGCGCGGGATCGGCGGATCTGGCCGGTGGTCAGAACCTTGGCGCCGACAGAGCCGGAGCGCGGCAGCGGCACCGGGGCGACACGGTCGAGGCCGACAATGCGCACCACTTCCTCGGCAAGGTCCGCCTTGCCTTCGATGTCCGGACGCCAGCTCGGCGGGGCTACGCGCACCACCTCGCCCTGACCGGTGGCCCAGAAGCCCAGAGCCTTCAGGATCATGTTGATTTCCACCTTGGAAATCTCCAGTCCGGTCAGCCGCTTCACTTCCGAATAGGGGAACTCGATGATGCGCACGTTCTCCGGCACGGTGCCGGTGGTGATGAGTTCGGATGCCTCGCCGCCGCACAGGTCGAGCACCAGTTGCGTTGCCATTTCAAGGCCGGGGATCATGAAATCCGGATCGACGCCGCGCTCGAAGCGGTAGCGCGCATCGGTGTTGACGCCGAGCTTGCGGCCGGTGCGGGCAATGCCGTTCTCGTCCCAAAGGGCCGATTCGATCAGCACATCGACGGTGGTTTCGTCACAGCCGGAATGCTCGCCGCCCAGAATGCCGCCAAGGGACTCGACGCCCTTGTCATCGGCGATGACGCACATGCTGCCGTCGAGCTGATAGGTCTTGCCGTTGAGGCCGAGGATTTCCTCGCCCTCCTTCGCCCGGCGCACCACCAGATTGCCCGCAACCTTGGCCGCGTCGAACACATGCAACGGACGGGCCTGATCAAAGGTCATGTAGTTGGTGATGTCCACCAGCGCATTGATCGGGCGCAGGCCGATGGCCTTCAGCCGGTCCTGCATCCACTTCGGCGAGGGGCCGTTCTTCACGCCGCGCACCAGCCGCAGGCCAAAGGCCTTGCACAGGGCTTCCGTGTCGCCGAAGTCGAGCGTCACGTTGGTGGGGCAGGGGAAGCTGCCGCGCACCGGGGTGATCTTGCGCTCCTTCAGCTTGCCAAGGCCGGCCGCTGCCAGATCGCGGGCAATGCCATAGACGCCCGTGCAGTCCGGACGGTTCGGCGTCAGGCCGATCTCGATCACCGGATCATTGAGGCCGAGATAATCGGCATAGGACATGCCGACCAGCGCATCTTCCGGCAGGTCGATGATGCCGTTGTGCTCTTCCGACAGCTCCAGCTCGCGCTCGGAGCACATCATGCCGAAGCTTTCCACGTCGCGGATCTTGCCGACGGAAAGCGTGACATCGAGGCCCGGCACATAGTCGCCGGGCAGGCCCAGCACGCCGACAAGGCCGGTGCGGGCATTGGGCGCGCCGCAAACCACCTGCATCAGGGTGCCGGAGCCATTGTCCACCTTCAGCACGCGCAGGCGGTCCGCGTTCGGGTGCTGCTCGGCGGATACGACCTTTGCGATGCGGAAGGGCGCGAGCTTGGCCGCCGGGTCGGTGACTTCCTCGACTTCGAGACCGATCATGGTCAGTCGCTCGACGATCTCGTCCAGCGTTGCCTCGGTCTCCAGATGTTCCTTGAGCCAGGACAGGGTGAATTTCATCGGTGCAATCTCATCTTGTTGCCGCCAGGCTGCCGCCCGAAGGGGCGCCCGGCGCAGTCAGAAAATCAGGTCTCAGCTCGACAGGCCGCCGAACAGGGTCGGCAGGTCGAGGGGGCGGAAGCCGTAGTGCTTCAGCCAGCGCACATCGGCATCGAAGAAAGCGCGCAGGTCCGGCATGCCGTATTTCAGCATGGCGATGCGGTCGATGCCCATGCCCCAGGCAAAGCCCTGATACTCGTCCGGATCCAGCCCGCAGTTGCGGATGACATTGGGGTGCACCATGCCGCAGCCGAGGATTTCCAGCCAGTCGTTGCCCTCGCCGAACTTCACCTCTGCGCCGGAGCGGTCGCACTGGATGTCCACTTCCATGGACGGCTCGGTGAAGGGGAAGAACGACGGGCGGAAGCGCATCTTGATGTCGTTCACCTCGAAGAAGGCCTTGCAGAATTCTTCGAGGATCCACTTCAGGTGGCCCATGTGGCTGCCCTTGTCGATGACGAGGCCTTCCACCTGATGGAACATCGGCGTGTGGGTCTGGTCACTGTCGCAGCGGTAGGTGCGGCCCGGGATGATGACGCGGATCGGCGGGGTCTGCGAGCGCATGGTGCGGATCTGCACCGGCGAGGTGTGGGTGCGCAGCAGCAGGCGTTCGCCGTTTTCCTTCGGGTTGAAGAAGAACGTGTCGTGCATGTCGCGCGCCGGGTGGCCGAGCGGGAAGTTCAGCGCGGTGAAGTTCAGCTCGTCCGTCTCGATGTCCGGGCCTTCGGCAACGGCAAAGCCCATGTCGGCGAAGATGGCGGTCAGCTCGTCGATCACCTGCGCGATCGGATGCACGCGGCCCGTTTCGGCGGGTGCGGCCCGCAGCGGCAGGGTCACGTCCACCCGCTCGCTGGCCAGGCGCGCCTCAAGGGCGGCTTCCTTCAGCACCTCCTTGCGGGCGGCGATTTCGTCGGTGACGCGGGTCTTCAGGCTGTTGAGGGCCGGGCCCTTGCTCTGGCGCTCTTCCGGGCTCATGGAGCCCAGCGTCTTCATCAGTTCGGAGATGCTGCCCTTCTTGCCGAGGGCGGCAATGCGCACCTCCTCAAGGGCGGCCTCGGTTGCCGCCGCAGCAATGGCTGCGGAGATCTCGGAGTACAGGCTGTCGATATCGGACATGAGCTCTTCGGTCGTTGGTTGGCTGTGGCCGCCGGAGCGGGCCACGGGCTTGAGGCGAATGCAAGGATTGCGGGTCTTTTAGCAGAAAAGGCAGGCGATGCCACAGCCAAGCCACAGGGATGTGGCGGGCAGCAGGCCTGACGGCGGCCGGAAGCTGGGCAGGTGCGAAAAAGCTGCGTGCGCCCGGCTCAGGCCGAGCGGCTAAATCGTCCGCAGGCGGAGCCCTGCGCGGCGGTGTTGCGGAGACGGCGCACGGCAAAACGGCGCGCGCAAAGCTCATGCGCGGTGCCAGTCATGTTTGCGATGCAAGGTGCCAGTGTCACGGCCGTTTATCCCGCAGTCCGGTTTGGAAGCAGCGCGAGTATACGTGCCCGCCGCCCGATGGCAAGCCTGTTGGCGGCCGGAGCCATTCCGGTACCCGCACAGGCCGTGGTGTGTGAGCAGGCTTGTCCTGATGGGCAGCACAAAGGCATAGACAGGCTGGTCAGCTCCGCTTTCCCATCAGCCCCTGCACACGGCGGCTGATGGGAAACAGCTCCAGGCCGCGGCGTCTGCGAATGAGACCCCAGACGCCCGTGGGTGCTTTCAGCATGATGACGATAGCAACGGCTCCAAGGGCAATGAGATAGACCGTGCCCAGATCGGCGAGTGTTTCGCGCAAGGCGAAATAGATCAGCGTGCCGATAATCGGCCCCTCGATCGTGCCAACGCCGCCGATGACGACGATGAAGATGACGAAGGCCGTCCAGTCATTGGCAGAGAAGGCAGCATCCGGAGAAACTGGCCTCATCACTCAAGGCCAAGCCGCTTTCGTAGTGGCCCGTAACGCAGGAGCCTTGACCGCCTGCCCTCCGAGAGTTCGCGGGTAAGTATGTCCTGAGACGGTAATTACCTGACAGTTGGCTCACCCTCCGGGGTGTGGCCATGCCGCGTTGAAGCGGGTTTGATGGTGTCGCCAAACATCTCAAATCCGAGGACAACGAACATGACCACGAAGGACAAGATAGCACGG